>Ga0157378_10002309_pt1 | contig 16963 bp, 14 predicted proteins | sample M65metaG_FD_115309 | JGI IMG/M metagenome (GOLD analysis project Ga0157378, IMG submission 115309) | Miscanthus rhizosphere microbial communities from Kellogg Biological Station, Michigan, USA - M6-5 metaG | ecosystem: Host-associated > Plants > Roots > Rhizosphere > Soil | place: USA: Michigan...
GTTCCGGCAGCCACGGCCCCGCGTTCGTAAATGTTCATCCCCTGCTCTTGCCCGGCCATCTGCAAACCGTCGCCGGTCAGCTTCACCGTCGGCGGCGCGACAAGCAGCAGGCGTCCGCCGCCATAGGTCGTGGGAATCTTCACGGTTGTCGAGTCATTCGGATATGGCAGTTGGTAGGACAACCGCACATCGCTTTCGCCAGGCCGAAACGCAAATGCGATTGCGTACCGGCTTTTGCCCCGGTCGATTGGCGCCTGCACCACCGGCATGCCCGACGGGCCGGAGGCAGCAATCTGCTTCAACTCTGCATTTTCCGGCAGCGACACCTCGAAATTTCCGTCCGCTCGAAAATATGCCTGAGGCGGCGCCGAATCGTTCTTCACGCCGTACTCTTCACCGACGATCAGATTTGCGCCGTTCGGCTGGAAGATCACCACTCGCGACGGCACAGAGATGGTTTTGGGATCGGACGTCGGCTCAAACACGTCCACACTGACCGAGTCTTTCCCCGGCGGCAGCGGCTGGTGAAAATTCACGCCCTTGTAAATCGCGCGAACCAGCATCGGCCGCGCGCCAATGTCCGGATTGTCAAAGCTGAATTGTCCGCTGGCGTCCGTCTTGGCGTTGGCTACCGGCGTCATGCCACCCTGAAGCTGGATAAGCACGACATCCACTCCGGCTCCGGGCTTACCCGTCGTCGCGTTATTTACGGTGCCGCGGACGGTGCCTGCGCGCGCGATCGGCGAAATAGCGAAAGCCGCGAGGAGCACCGCCGCCGTCGACCGCAAAATTCTTCTCAATGCGCACCCCGCTGCGCCGGTTTCGGCCCGCGCGGCCGCTTACTAATCGAGTCCGTCGTCTGGTCAATCTCGGCCAGCACCAGCGCGGCTTCCATTTCCATGGAGTTTTTCATCGTCTCGTAGTCGCTCTCGGAATATTTACCGGCGCGGTATTCAAAGCGGAGGTCCCGCAGATTGTCGTGGATGGTGTCGCGGCGTTCCAGCAACTGGTCGAGCTTTGACCGGTGCGGAGCGAGGTCCGACGCATCCGGTCGAATGTAGAAAATGAAAAGTCCCGTGGCCGCTGCAAGCGCAGCGCAGGCGCCAAGCACAGCCCAATCCGACGAAGCAATTTGCCTTGCGGCTATCAGGGCACCGAACAAACTAGTCCTCCGTCTCGCGCTGCGCCAGTTCGCGAGCACGCGCCAGGAGTTCGGGCGTCACTTGAACCCCGCCATTTACCCCGGCTGCTGCTCTAGCGGCGCTCGCTGCCGGGCGCTTTCGCCAGCGCTTCATGATCACGATGACCAGCGCAGTTCCGGCGAGCAGATATAAGATCGGCATGATCCAAGCCACCAGACCAAAGCCGCTCTTGGGCGGCTCCACGTAGGCCAACGGTCCATATTCCGCGATCAGCGCTTTCAGAACCTGCTCGTCGCTCTTGCCCTGCGCGATCTGCGCGTCAATTTCACTGATTTCCTGCTTGGCTGTGTCGCACGGCCCGGAGTATGAGCCGCCTACGTGGTAACACTTCGCCGCCGACTGGTCGCAGCCGCCGCACATGCATTTCAGCTTGGCGCCGACTTGGTGAGCCCGGTCGTTCTGATCGCCGAGTACGCGCCGCGCGCCCGGAGCCATCAGCGTCAGTGCGCCGACCAGCAATACCCCAGAGACCCTCGCCTGGCGACTTGTCACTTTCGAGCTTCTAGTCATGACCTTCACGCAGCGCGACTTGTTCCGGACGCATTCCACTCAACTCCCGAACGCCCGCGGGCGCTTCCGCCTTTGCCAGGACCACGACCGCGGCCCGGTTCGGCAGCAGCGCAACGATCGTTCCCATCACCAGCACCATGCCGCCCCACCAAACCCATTTCACCAGCGGGTTGATGAACGCATGTATCGTCGGGAGGTTGTTCGCCGGGTTGATTCCGGCATACACCACGTACAAGTCCTCACGCAGTGTCGAGTAAATCGCAACCATCGTTCCGGATTCCTGATTCGTCGGGAAATTGCGCCGCTCCGGGTACAGCATCATCACCGGCTTGCTGTCTTTCAGAACTTCAAGAATCATCCGGTCGGCAACGTAATTCCTCTCCGGCTTCTGATCCATGCTCTGCAAGAGGAGTTCGTATTTGCCGACTTTTACGGTCGAGCCGACGGGCATCTCTTTTTCGACTTCTTTGTTAAAGGCCTGGCCGGCCAGCCCGATGAAGATCATCACCATGCCGAAGTGTACGATATAGCCGCCGTAGCGCCGGGTATTGCGCAGCGTCAAATCGACACAAGAAATGAGCCAGTTTGCGCCAGTGCGAATTCGCACGACCCTGGCGCCGCGGTAGAACTCCTGAACGATCGTGCTGGCCACAAAGACGCAAAGGATCAGGCAGATCAAGGAAAATATTTCACGAACGTCGAACGCAAAACCGACTGCGCCCGCCACCAAGCCCAAAACGCTCGGCCACAAGAAGTTACGATTCAAACTCTCAGTGGAAGTCTTGCGCCACGCGAGCAGCGGTCCGACGCCGGTCAGGAAAAGAATCAGCAAGCCCAGCGGAATATTGACCTTGTTGAAGAACGGAGCACCGACGCTGATGCGCGAACCGGTAAACCACTCCGAAAACACCGGGAAAAGCGTTCCGGACAACACAGCTATGCATGCCACCAGGAACAGCAGGTTGTTGAACAGAAAACTCGATTCGCGCGAAACGAGTGAATCGAGCTGGTTTTCGCTCTTCAGATAATCACGGTTCTTGAAATACGCCGCGAGGCAGACGCCCAATACGATGCACAAGAATCCTACAAACCAGTTCCCGATGTCTGACTGCGCGAAGGCATGAACGGAACTGACCACGCCGCTGCGCGTCAGCAGCGTTCCCAGAATGCACAGCATGAACGTCATGAAGACCAGCCAGACGTTCCACACCTTCATCATGCCGCGCTTTTCTTGCATCATGACCGAATGTAGAAACGCCGTTCCGGTCAGCCACGGCAGCAGCGAAGCATTCTCCACCGGATCCCAGCCCCAGTAGCCGCCCCAGCCCAGAACCGCATACGCCCAGTGTGCGCCCAGCAGGATACCCATGGACTGAAAGCACCACGCGATCATCGTCCACTTGCGCGTCAGGTGAATCCACTTCTCGCCCGGGTAGCGCGCGAGCAACGCGGCCAGAGCAAACGCAAACGGAATCGTAAATCCCGTGTATCCCGAATACAGGTTCGGCGGGTGGATGACCATCTCCGGATATTGCAGCACGGGATTCAGTCCGTTGCCGTCAGCGCGCGCCACCAGATCAAACGCACCGCTCGCATTGGCCACGCCGAGCGCCTTGAACGGGCTCGCCACAAAGTTGCTGATCGTCAAGAAAAACAGCTGCACGCCGGCCAGGATCACGCCGACATACGGCATCAACTCGCCGTTCTTGTTGCGGTATACGAAAAGCACGGAAAAAACGTAGATCGCCAGCAGGAAGCTCCAGAAAAGTAGAGAGCCCTCCTGCCCCGACCACAGCGCCGCGACTTTGAAAAACGTCGAGAGATCGCGGTTGCTGTGCGACACAACGTAGGCAACCGAGTAGTTGTCGCTGAAAAAGAGATAGACCAGGCTAAGCGTGGAGACAACAATCAGACCGCAGGTCGCCATGCCCGACTGGCGGGCACTTTTGATCAGTAGCGGATGGCGCGTGACGATCGCGGCGATTCCGCCGCCGAAGGCATACAGGGCACAAACCAACGCCAACATCAGCGCAAAGGATCCGAATACATCCATGCAGTTCCGCTTTCCCCCAAACTACGTCGCGCTCTGTTGCGTTGCGGCCGGTGCCGCAGCCGGCTTCCCCCCGGGCGCCGCTTCGTACTTGGACGCGCACTTGGCCTGGACGTGCTCCGCCATGAATCGCCCGTCAGGAGCGGGCCGTCCTTCGATCAGCGCCTGCGAATTGTCCACAAACGTGTCCGGCAAGGGGTCGCTGCCTACGTAACTGACCGGCAAGGACCTGCCCTCGCCTTCCAGCACAAAATCCACGCGGCCGGTGCTTCGCCGGATACTTCCGGCCTGCACCGTTCCGCCGATGCGCATGCGCTCGGTGCGCGCCGAGCCCTTCAGCGAGTCCAGTTCGACCAGCGTGTGGTAATACGTCTTGCTCTCGCCGTAGCCGAGCCACGCGAGAAAACCCATGGAGAGGACGATAATCCCCGCGCCGATGCCGAACTTTGCTTGCTTCTTCATGCCGGTTACCGCGGACCTCTCTAGCTAATCTAACACAAGCTAACAGAACCTGCCGTGCAACGCGGCCTGGAGCTGGCCTTGCCGCATGGCACCCGAACCGAGCCCCTCGCCCGCCGCAACGACAACAAATTCCGCGCCAACGCTTTTAGCCTCGAAGCGGTCCGCGAACCTTTCTAGTTCCGGGCCCAGCACCACCAGCGACTTTGGTTTGAGGGAGCGGCGAATGCGCGCTGCGGTAGCTTCCATCCGCGCCGCCAGCGACTGCGGCAACGATTCGCCGATGAACGGACATTCCAGCACGTAGCAGAGCAGGTAGCCTCGTCGTTGAAATTCCGTCAGCGCACTCTCGACGGTCCGTCCCTCCGTCTCGATGGCCAGCGCGCGCAGCAGGTCGAGTCCTTCTCCAGTAAACTTCCCTGAAGCCGAATAGAGATAGTCCTCGTCGAGCGCCGGGCTGGCGGCGCCCAGAAACAGCGCCTGCACATGGATCGGCCGGTAACGCGTCATGTTCTCCAGGCGTTTCAGGCGGCGCGCAATGTGTTCTGGATCGGCCGGTTGCCCACACCCGTCGCAGATCAACGTTCCTGATGGCATACGCCTATCCTAGTGCAGCCAAACGGCTCGCGCAATTTACGGGGGTTTTGAAAACGTAGAGTTCAGGGCTGGATAACGGTTTCATCCTGCGGCAGCTTCGCCCGCAGGCACCACTTCAATTCCTGGCTAAGCTCGTTCACTTCCATGCCCGGCATCACGATGAACTTGCACGCCAGCATCTCCCGCGATTCATCGTCGTCAGGCAGCTGACAGCTCACACGGCAATACTGGCAATCCTGATTCCAGCAAAAGCGCCCGTATGGAATCGTCTCCGGACTAAGGAACTGGAAGCAGCGCAACAACGAATTCCGCTCGGGCACCTGAAATCTCTTGCCCAGGATCGAAATCTCGACGAGTTTTTCATAAGGCCGAAAGGGTTCCGACATGGCACGGTCCAGTTTCCGCGGGCTTCCGTCGCTGGGCACGACGGCCTGGTTTCCGGTTCCTGGCCAACTACTCAGGAGAAACCCGGGCCCGCTTGCTTGTTATACCAATCAAGCCTAACCCTGCCATTTGTGGGCTTATAGGGTTTCCTGTTGGGCGCGTTCCTATGTGCAAAGGGCGGGTACTACACCGGGGTATTGCCATGCTAGAAACACAAAAATCGAGAGGTATGAATTCCGCGGCGCGAAATCCTGCAGCTAAGACTGCAGGTCGAAAAACTGGCCCATCTTGCGGAATTTCTCGTAACGCGCGGAAAGCAAGCCCTTCACCGGCTCGTTTAAAAGTTCAACCAACTGCCGGTCCAACACTTCCTCCAGCAATCGCGCCGACGCTTCCAGATCCGTGTGTGCCCCGCCTTCCGGCTCTTTTACAATTTCGTCCACAATCCCAAGCTCTTTCAAATCGGTGGCGGTGATCTTCATGGCCTCCGCCGCCGTCTCCGCCTTGGCCGAATCGCGCCAGATGATGCTTGCGCAGCCCTCCGGAGAAATCACCGAGTAAAACCCGTTTTCGAGAATGTTCACGCGATCGCCCACGGCAATTGCTAGCGCTCCCCCGGATCCGCCTTCTCCGGTCACGGTCACAATAACCGGTACGGGCAGCCGCGCCATCTCCCGCAAATTGCGCGCAATCGCTTCGCCCTGCCCTCGCTCCTCCGCGTCGATGCCCGGGTAAGCACCCGGCGTATCCACAAACGTGAGGATTGGCCGGCCAAACTTCGCGGCCAGCTGCATCACACGCAGCGCCTTGCGGTAGCCTTCCGGCTTCGGCTGGCCAAAATTCCGCACCACCCGCTGCTTGGTATCCCGGCCTTTTTGCTGGCCGATTACGGCTACCGGGCGTCGCTTGAATTTTGCCAGGCCCGCGATCAGCGCCTTGTCGTCCCCAAACGCGCGGTCTCCATGCAGTTCTACAAAATCCGTGAACAACAGCGGAACATAGTCCATCAGGTAGGGCCGCTGCGGATGGCGGGCGATCTGCGCGCGCTGCCAAGGACCCAGATGAGCGTAAAACTCGCGGCGCAGCTCCGCCACCTCGGCGCGCAGCCGTTCGAGCTCTGCATCGGATTCTTCGTCGCCGGCCAGACGCTTCAGGTCGTCCACTTCCTTTTCCAGCTTTTCCAGCTCGCGCTGGCGGGCTTCGGCAATTTCCTGCGCCGACTTTTTCTTTTCCTTGACGGTCATGCGCTCCCCTACAAGCTTGCCCCGACCAACTTGCTAGGCTGCAGCCGCTTCGCCTCGCACGTGGCTTACGGCTTCCATCAGTTCCGGTGTTGCTTTCACGCGCTGCTGCGAAGGCATCACGCAAACCGAACCGTCCGGCGCCTCCAATTCAAACACAACTTGGCTCATTCCCGGAGCTCCCGCAAACAATTTTTCCAAGCGGTCCAGAGTCTCCTCGCTCATCGCCGCCATAGGCAGCCGGACCCGGAACTCCTGCTTGGCGGCCTGCCGCTCGACGATGTCTTCAAGCCGCCGAGCCTCCTGAAGTGACAGCCTGGTCCCCGCTTCTTCGATCTGCACTCTCACCTTCAGCAACAGCGGCGTCCCCGGCTTCAGAACCTGCTCGTACTTTGCGAAACTCTCTGGAAACGCCAGCAACTCCTGCACCCCGGTCATGTCCTGCAGGGTGAAAATTCCCCAACGCGCGCCTTTTTTGGAACGCATCGGCCGGACTCCCACGATCAGCGCCGCAACAGATACTTCCCGTCCGTTGCGCTGGCCTTCTACTTCCTCCAGCCGCAACGCTCCCCATTCCGTCAGTCGCGAGCTGTATTTCTCCAGGGGATGGCCGGAGACGTAGAAGCCCAACATCAGGTACTCGCTGGAGAGCCGTTCTTCTTCGCTCCATGGAGCAGCATCTCGCAGCGTGAACGAGATATGCTCTTCGGCCGCATTGCCGCCGCCAAAGAACAGTCCATGCTGTCCCGATTCCCTGCTGCGCGACGCCCGCTGGATGGCGGTAATCGCGTCGTCCACCGAAGCGGCCATTGCCTCGCGAGGACCCAACGAGTCCATGGCGCCGGACTTAATCAGGCTTTCAAACACCCGCTTGTTCAAAAAGCGCGACTCGATTCGTTCGCAAAAGTCGTAAAGAGACTTGAAGTCGCCGCCGCGCAGCTTTGATTCGCGAATTGCCTTGGCCGTGTTCTCGCCCACGTTCTTGATCGCCGCCAGCCCAAAGCGAATCGACTCACCCACCGGGGTGAAATACAAATCGCTCTCATTCACATCCGGCGGCAGGATCGAAATATTCATCCCGCGCGCTTCGTTGATGTACTTCACGGCCTTCTCGGCGTTTCCGGTTTCCGAAGTCAGCAGCGCCGCCATGAACTCCACCGGGTAATGCGTCTTCATGTAAGCGGTCTGATAGGCCAGCAAGGCGTATGCGCATGAGTGCGATTTATTGAAACCGTAGCCCGCGAACTCTTCCATCAGGTTAAAAATCTTTTCGGATTTCTTTTCGTTGATCTTGTTTCTCGCGCATCCGGCCAGGAACTTGGCGCGCTGTGCCGCCATTTCTTCTTTCTTCTTCTTACCCATGGCGCGGCGCAAAATGTCCGCTTCACCAAGCGAAAAACTCGCCAGCCGGTTGGCAATCTGCATTACCTGCTCTTGGTACAGGATCACGCCGTAGGTTTCCTCGAGAATGTCCTGCAGTTGGGGCAGTTCGTAGCTGACCTTCGTTTTTCCGTGTTTGCGGTTGATGAAGTCGTCGATCATGCCGCCCTGAATCGGGCCGGGGCGATACAGCGCATTCAGGGCAGTCAGGTCTTCGATGCGCGTCGGCTGGTAGCGGCGCAAAATGTCCCGCATGCCGTGCGACTCAAATTGGAAGATGGCCGTGGTATCGCCACGGGAAAACAGCCTGTAGGTATCTGCGTCATCGAGCGTCAGGTTGTCGATGTCCACCTGCACGCCGCGATTCTGCTCCACCATTCGCACGGCATCTTGCAGGACGGTGAGCGTGGTCAGCCCAAGAAAATCCATCTTGAGCAGGCCGATTCGCTCGAGCGAGTTCATATCGTACTGCGTCGTGATTTCGTCCCGGTTCGTCTTGTAGACCGGAACGAGTTCGGTCAGTGGCTGCGGGGAAATCACTACACCCGCCGCGTGCGTCGAAGCATGACGCGCAAGACCTTCCAGCCGCAGCGCCACATTCATCAAATCCTTCAGTTTTTCGTCACTGTTTACCGCCGACTTTAGCTGCGGCGCCTCTTCCAACGCATCTTTCAGCTCAATACCGAGCGTAGTCGGCACCATTTTGGCCAGTCGATCCACTTCCGCGTAGGGAATCTCCATTGCGCGGCCCACGTCTTTGATCGCCGCCTTTGCCGCCATGGTCCCGAACGTAATGATCTGCGCCACATTTTCGCGGCCGTATTTCTGCGTTACATACTCAATCAGCTCGCCGCGGCGCCGCATGCAGAAATCAATATCAATGTCCGGCATGGAAACGCGTTCCGGATTCAGGAAGCGTTCAAAAAGCAAGTTGTATTGCAGCGGATCCACGTCGGTGATGCGCAGCGCGTAGCTCACCAGGCTGCCCGCCGCCGAGCCGCGTCCCGGCCCGACCGGAACTCCCTGCGCCCTCGCGTAGTGAATGAAATCCCAAACGATCAGAAAATATCCTTCGTACCGCATTTTCTGAATCATCTGGATTTCACTGGTCAGCCGGCGTTCATATTCGCTGAGCGGATTCGCCAGCGCGCCCGCCTTCGCTAGCCGCTCCAGGTACGGAACACGCGTCCGAAATCCCTCGCGCACCACCTTTTCAAAGTAACTACTGGCCGTCTGCCCTTCCGGTACCTTGAATTCCGGGAAAGGGTTCGCGATCCGCTCGACTTTTACATTGCAGCGCGCCGCAATGTCCACGGTTCGCCGCAGCGCTTCAGGTAGCTCCCCGAACACTTTCGCCATCTCCGCCGCGGTCTTGAAGTAAAACTGGTCGGTGGCGAACTTCATGCGGTTCGCGTCGCCCATCGTCTTGCCGGTCTGGATGCACAGCAGAACTTCCTGCGCATGCGCATCCTCGTGATGCAGGTAATGGCAATCGTTCGTGGCGACCAGCGGAATGCCTGTCTCCTTCGACAAACGCACCAGTTGCGGATTCACGGCTTTCTCGATGTCCAACCCCTGGTCCTGAATCTCGAGAAAGAAATTCTGTTTGCCAAAAATATCCCGCAAGCGGTACGCGTTTTCCCGCGCCTGATCGTATCTTTGTTCCGCAACCGCTTCGGTAACCACGCCTTTCAGGCATGCCGATAGCGCAATCAGCCCATCGCTGTGTTTGGCAAGGATGTCGTAATCGATTCGCGGCTTGTAGTAAAAACCTTCAAGAAAGCCGGTCGACACCAGCTTGATCAGGTTCTGATAGCCCTTCTGGTTTTCGCAAAGCAGCACCAGGTGATTGCTGCCGCGGGCTCCCGGCTCCATTTCGCCGTTTTCGGCGTTGCCGTTCCGTCCATTGGCGACCGGCGCTGTCTTCTCGCCGCGATCGTGCCGGCTACCCTTCGCCACGTACACTTCACACCCAATGATCGGCTTGACGTCGCGCTTGCTCGCTTCGTTGAAAAAATTGGCCGCGGCAAACAGGTTTCCGTGATCGGTAATCGCCACCGCCGGCATTTTCTGTCTGGACGCTTCGTCCAACAGCTCTCCGGTTTCGCAAGCTCCGTCAAGCAGGCTGTAATCGGTGTGAACGTGAAGGTGAACGAACTCAGGCTGCCCCATGAACCTTCATTCTAATTCTCTGCGAAAGAATTTGCGACGCCCTTTCGCTGGTTTTCAACAGAAAACTTCGCCAGGCCGCGGCCCAAAAATCCCCGAGCATTATTTCTTCTTTTTTGCTTTGGCGGGCGCTGCTTTGCTCCATGGTTTTGCGGCCGGCTTCACCGCGACATGCTTCGCAGGGGCCTTGGCTTCTGCTTTGGCCACGGCCGGGAGAGCGTGCCCTTTGTCTCCGGCTTTGCCTTTCTTATCTTTGCTCTTGCTCTCTTTGGGCTTGGGCGGCTCCTTGATGCCGGATAACCTCCGCAGGATTTTCTCGCGCTCCTCCGGCGTCTTGCCCTTCCCGTTCAATTGCATCGCAAACATCTGCTCGACGACTGCGTCGAACTTCGGCCCCGCCGGCATCCCGATGCGCGTCAACTCCTCGCGCACCAGCGGCATGCTGGTGCGCAGCGGCCGCCACTTGTTCAGGTACGCCCGGATCTTCGAAAGCGCCGTGGAGTTGCGCGATTCCGCCAGCAAATACGCCAGCTTCTCGACCGGCACCTTCTCCAGGAACTTGTACGAGTCAATCGCGACGTTGAGTTTTTTCCCCGCCAGTTCCTTTCCGACTGCTTCGGCGTTATCTGCAAAGCTCTCAATTGCGTCAATTTCCGCTGAGCGAAACCCAAGCTTGCCGAGCAGGTGCGCCTGTTCGCGGTCTTTCAGCCGCCCCAGAATGGCCAGCATCATCGGTGTCGCCAGTCGCGGCCGCAGTCCCGCCATCATCAGGTCGTCGCGCACTTTGCTCAGCTGATGGATCGCGTCATAGTCCGGCTTCTTCTTGGCCAGCACGGGATTCACGACTTCCATCAGGTCGTGTTCTTCCCAAGCCTTCAACGCTTCGGTCGGATTTTCCTCCCGCGCCAGCGCCTGCAATTCCGAGCCGGCGTCGTCCGGCGTGATGGTGTGGTGCAGGTCGCGTTCCATGGCCAGCGCGAACCACTCTTCCGTGCGCTGCTCGAGCTTGAACCCCATGCGGGCCGCATAGCGCAGCGAACGCAGCAGCCGCGCCGGCTGGTTCGTAAAGCTGTGAATCGTCAGGGCGCGAACCTCGCCTCGTTCGATGTCCGAAAGCCCATTGGTCGGGTCCAACAGCAAACCCCGCGAAGCCGGATTCAGCGAAATCGCGATCGCGTTCAGCGAAAAATCGCGCCGCCGCAAGTCCTCCATGATCGTCGACCAGCGGATTTCCGGCCGCGTTCCAGGCCTCACATAGTGGTCGTCGCGCGCTCCTGAAATGCTTCCCTCGCAATCCCCGGCGAACAGAATCTCGATGTGCCGCAGCTTTTCATCTTCGTGGAGCACCTTTGCTCCACCCTTTTCCAATTCGCGGGCGATCTTTGATGGGTTTCCTTCGACTGTGAAGTCCAGATCACGCAGCGACGCGCCGGTAATCAGGTCGCGCACGGTTCCGCCCGTCAAATACACGTTGAACCCCAACGCAGCGGAAAGCTCCTGCACGCGCATCATCGCCGCGCGTTGCTCCGGCAATAACCGGCTCTCCAGCAAGAACATGTAATCAGGCATTGCTCTCCTCGGGTTTCAGGATTCGTCGTCAAATCCTGAATAAAATTGACCTCGGACTGCTCCAGAATCACCGGAGCAATCGCCCGCGATCCCTGAACCTGGCCCGCCCCGCTACGCGCGGGGATGGTGCGCCTTGTAAATCTGCTTCAACCGCTCTTCCACCACGTGGGTATAGATCTGCGTCGTGGAAATGTCCGAATGGCCCAGCATCAGCTGCACCGACCGCAAGTCCGCTCCCCGTTCCAGCAGGTGCGTAGCAAAGCTGTGCCGCAACATATGCGGCGTCAGCGCCTGTCGCAGCCCTGCACGCCGTCCGTATGCCGACAAAATCTTCCACACGCCTACGCGGCTAATGCGCCCGCCTCGCCGGTTCACGAACAGGTATGCCCCGGCACTCCCTTTGCCCGCCTTAACGAGCTCCGGCCGGCCATCCCTCAGGTACCGCTCCACAATGCCGAGCGCCTTCCGGCCCACCGGCACAATCCGTTCCTTATCGCCTTTGCCGATGCACCGCACGCACCCTACTTTGGTGTCCAGGTCCGTCACCCGCAGGCTGGTCAATTCACTGACGCGCAAACCCGTGGAATATAGCACTTCCAGCATGGCCCGGTCGCGCAATCCGAGCGCCGTCTTCTGGTCGGGCTGCTCCAGCAGCTTTTCCACGTCCTCCAGCCGCAGATACCCCGGCAATGACCTGCGAATCTTCGGCGATTCAAGGTGCGCCGTCGGATCTTCCGCTATCAGCTCCTGCAGCTGCGCGTAGCGGAAGAAATTCCGCATCGTCACCAGGTGTCGGGCTACGGTCTTGCTCTCCAGCTTTTGCCGGTAAAGGCCGGCCAGAAAGTCCACCAGGTGGTCCTGGGTCACCGCTTCCAATGCCACCTTGCGCTTCTTCGCAAAATCCTCAAACTTGGCCAGATCCGTGCGATAGGCGCTGAGGGTATTGGAGGCCAGGCCCTTCTCCACCTGCACGTGGGTCAAAAAGCCCGCTATGGCTCCCGCTAACTCCATCAGCTCTCCACGTACTCCGCACCGCCGCGTCGCCGCCGCGTTGCGATCCCGTAAATCTCCTCAATTTCGCTGCAGCGGAAGATCCATGCCAAGGCAAGATAAAGCGCGGTCGCTCCGACAATCAATCCGGTAAACACCAGAAGCTGCACCAAAAACCTCGAATGAATCGTGAATTCCGTGTACCGCGCGCCCAGCCAGCACGCCCCGCCCATGATTCCGGAACACAGCGCGATCTTCCCAAACGAGCGCGCGATCTCCCGCATGCCCATCACCCCATAGCGCAGGCGGAAGATCAGCAACAGCGCAAAAAAGTCGAAGTAGCAAGCCAGCGCCGTCGCCAGCGCCGGCCCCCCGTTCTGCAGACGCTTGAAGAAAAACTCCAGAAAGATGATGTTCAGCACCACGTTCAGCACCATCGAAATCGCAGCCACGATCACCGGCGTCTTGGTGTCTTTGGTCGAATAAAACGCCGGCACCACCAGCTTCACCGTGGCCAGCCCCGGTAACGCAATCGCGTAGTACAACAGCGCCCTGGCCGTCAGCTTTGTGGACTCCGCAATAAATGCGCCGTGCTGGAACAGCACGCGGATGATCGGCTCACGCAAGATCATCAAGCCGAGCATCGCCGGTATCGTGATGAATGCCACCAGCCTGATCGCGAAGGCCAGCGTCTTTTTCAGCCCGCTGTAGTCATTCGCGGCCGCCTGGTGCGACATCATCGGCAAAATCGCCGTTGCCACCGCGATGGCGTAGCCGCCCAGCACCAATTCCATCACCCGGTCCGAGTAATAGAGTGCTGTCAGACTTCCTTTCGGCATGATGCTTGCCGTCGCGAACCGCGTATCCACCAGCAAATTGATCTGTGCCACTCCGATCCCGAACAGCCTCGGAATCATCAGCCGCGCCACACTGCGAATTCCCGGGTGCGTGAAGGAAATCCCGAAATCGAACGTCATTCCCTTCCGCACCAACTGCGGCACCAGAATCAGAAACTGCAGTACGCCGCCGACCAGCACTCCCGCCGCCAGTGACATCGCCGGGCTGTGGAAGTGCCTGTAAACCACCGCCATCGAAAAAATGATCGACGCAATGTTCCACAAAATGGGGGTCGCCGCCGGCAGCCCGAACACGTGGAAGCAGTTCAGGATCCCCATCGCCAGCGCCGCCAACGCCACAAAAAAAAGGTATGGGAAAATGACCCGATTCAGTTCCACCGCCAGGTCCAGCCCTCCGGCACTCCCTACGTCTGACGTGAACAGGCTGATGACATAGGGAGAGAAAACCATCCCCAAAACAGTGATAATCGCCACCACCAGCGCCAGCGTCCAGAAGAGCTTGTTGGCGAAATCCCAAACATCGTCCTTGTCCTTCTCCCGCATGTAGCCGGCGAAAACCGGAATGAAAGACGCGGTCATCGCTCCTTCCGCCACTAACCGCCTGAAAAGATTGGGGATACGGAACGCCAGCTGGTACGCAACCGAAACTTCGGTGGTGCCCAACAGGAGCGCGATTCGTTGATCGCGAATATAGCCAAAAACGCGGCTGACAATGGTGACGAGCGAGATGATCGAGGCTGATTTGAGGATTTGCTTCTTCTCGGTCAACGAACTCGGCTCCCCCCAGCCTAACTCCATTAAAAACAATAAGTTGACAGGAAAATCGCGCTTAACATAACATACAACGCAATCATGTGCAAATCATGACCTGCAAATCGCCATTGGGAGCCTATCCGCCGCTTTGAAACTTCGCGCCCCAGCCTCTACCCACAAGAAGGTCGTCGTCGCCCTGTCCGACCGCAAGTCTTTGCGCGGTTACCTCAATCCGTCGCGCCTCGGGCAAATCGATCCGCTCGACCTGCTCACACCGAGTGGCGAGCATCAGGAAATTCCCCTCTCCAAAATCCGCTCCGTCTATTTTGTTCGCGATTTTGACGACGACTTCGAACCCGAACGCAAAGCCTTCTTGAGCCGTCCGAAGCTCGACGGACTCTGGCTCCGGCTTCGTTTCCTCGATGGCGATTCACTTGAAGGCGTGATTCCCAATGATCTGCTGTCTCTAATGGACAACGGCCTGCAAATCACTCCGCCCGACCTAAACTCCAACACGGATCGCATCTTCATCCCTCGCGCCGCCCTCAGCGAAGTTACCGTGCTCGGTGTCGTCGGCATCGCTCGGCGCAAACCCGCCGCCGCCGCACCTGCCCAGCCTCGGCTCTTCAACGACTAGCCTGCCTTCGAATTTGTGCTGGGGCCAGGCCCCGCTGCCTTTCCGTACGGCGCGGGTTCGCCCTTTGCCTTATTGCTGCGGCCACGGCGGTTGCACCAATGCGGGAATACTGTCTATCGCCGCAGCCGGCGGAGCCTGAAAGGAAAGCTGCCCCGACAAGAACGCGATGCGGTCGCGCGTCGCTTCCGCACTGAGGGCGTGTGGAGCTTTGTAAATCCTGTATTTCTTCGGCTCGCTGACGATTTCGAAGTATCCTTTCTCCATTTCCTCATCGAGAAAAGGCTCGTCGCTGGCGTATTGCAGGAACACCGTGGCCGGCGCGGCAGCCGAGACATACTTCCCTGCGTCCAGCCACGCATGCTCTTTCATAAACGCGTCCAGTCGCTCCGGGCCGACCTTCCGCCGGTACTCCTCGAAGCTTTTGGATCTCTTGTCGACCTCATCCGACAGATCCCCCGCCATCAACACAAATGCTTTGAATCGCTTATCAATTCCGCTGAGAAACCCTCCGGCACTCGCGTCGCAGCTGTGTCCCACATACGCGATCCGTTTGGCGTCCACATCGGCCCGCGACAATAACAGGTCCGCTCCGCGCCGCAGGTTCACGACCTGTTGCACCATAACGGCAACCTGGTTCTCGTTGAAAGGTGAATCGTCCTCGACGAAGCCTGGCCGCACCGACACATGGTCCGGCAGCAGCGAAACTACCCCCGCCTGCGCCAGCACCACGGCCTCCTCGAAAAACTCCGTCCGGTTTCGCTTCTCGGATCCGGGCATGCACCAGTGCCCGTAAATCACCGCTGGAAACGGCCCTTTTCCTGCCGGAATAACCAGGTACGCGCTGACTGTTCCCCCATTCGGCCCAACCGCCTTGTTGCGGTCACCGGCCGGACTCGCGTAGGTCACATCGTAGATTTTCACGCCACCGCGCTCCTCTACTCCGCCCTGCCGCACGTTCAGCGGCAGCTTCTGGTCATACTTCCAATGCTGCAACAGGCCCGGATCAACCTGCGCTACCGCTGGGGCGGCCGCCAACAGCAGGGCCACTACAAGTTTTTTCGCAATCTTCATGTTCCTTTCCCCCCAAGCGCACCTTTCTCGCTGCCGCACGACCGGAACCCTTCTAGACTCCACTCATCCCGCCGCTCATCATGTCGCAACACATAACGGTTTCCGTCCGAAGCCATTACGCGAAAATAAATCGCCTCCGGCGAGTACCACCGATCCTCCACTTCACACACTTCGTACTCCCGCCCATTCAGCGCAAACCCCATCGGCCGCTCGTCTGCCTTGTGACCCGAATAGCCTTTCACCCAAATTTTCATATCCGTGGCTCACGCGAGAAAACGGCTGCACTCGCGTGCACCCACTCTCGCCGGAGGTATGTTGCCAGATATTTAAGAAGGTAATCCGGGTTTGCCGATACGCCCGGAAGCAATTCGCCCGACAGCCGCCCGGTGCAGAATCGCCCTTACATTCCTTGTTGGCGGAAATCGGGCGGGCGTTCAAATTGCCGATCGTTGACTCCGTGAAAGAGACGGGAAAGGCTCTGTCTTGAAGTCGGGCCTGGCTTCCTACGGTACAATTACCGCCGCCCCGTCAATCGCATCCGCCTTCACCGCCGCCAGCGCCTCATTCGCCTGCTCCAGGGGAAACAGCGTAACCTTCGGCTTTAGCCCGATCTCTGCCGAAATCCCTAAAAACTCCCGCGCATCCTGCCGCGTCATGTTCGCGACGCTGCGGATCTGGCGCTCGCCCCATAGCAGCTGGTCGTAATCAAATTCCGGCATTCGATCCAAATGGATGGCGTTGATCGCTACCACGCCGCCTTTGCGCAAACTGCCGAGCGCCAGAACTACCACGTCACCGCTCGGGGCAAATGTAATCGCCCGGTCCAGTGCCACCGGCGGCTTCTCTTTTTCGCTTCCAACCCAAATGGCCCCGAGCGATTCTGCCAGCTTGCGGTGCGATTCCCCTCGCGTCGAAACATAGACCTCGCACTTCCACGCGCGAAGAACCGCGATTGCCAAATGCGCCGAAGCTCCAAATCCAAACAGTCCGACCCGTTCACCTCGCTCAACGCCCGCAACTCGAATGCTGCGAAACCCAATAATCCCCGCGCACAGCAAAGGCGCCGCCTGGCTGTCCTCGAGCTTCTCCGGCAA
>Ga0157378_10002310_pt1 | contig 16961 bp, 17 predicted proteins | sample M65metaG_FD_115309 | JGI IMG/M metagenome (GOLD analysis project Ga0157378, IMG submission 115309) | Miscanthus rhizosphere microbial communities from Kellogg Biological Station, Michigan, USA - M6-5 metaG | ecosystem: Host-associated > Plants > Roots > Rhizosphere > Soil | place: USA: Michigan...
GCGCGCGTCCAGATTGACAATGGTCGGCATGTTGCGGACACGCTTACCGATATCCGGAAGAGCTTTGGGGCCGGCGATGTACTCGTCGAAATAGTTCTGGGGAAAGATGTGGTTGAAAATATCGATCTTCATGGAACCAGACTATTATAGCGGTCCGGCTTACTTTGTCTCGATCACCAATAATTCCAGAGGCTGATTGCTGAGGTTCTTTTCCGAGCGGGTATCGGCGTAAATCCAGCGCGATTCGCCTGCCTGCATGTGGATGTCCTGGGAGCGGCCGCCCGGCCGCGTGAGCCGGAGGTGGCACGCTCTGTCTGAACTAACGGCGATGCACACGAACAAAGCATCCTGGTCGTCATGCACGGGGACCGTTTCGTCTCCTTTTAAGGTGAGGCGGAGCACGCGCACGTGCTCGTTCTCCAGCTCTATTTTGTAATGCTTAGGATCGGCGGCCAGGGCGTCCTTGCCTCTAAGAACTTCGGGAGGCACGATGTCGGGAGGGAATCGGAGTTGCGCGAATAAGCCGATTAGCAGGAGCATCCTGCTCATACGACAATGTTATACCGCTCGGGCCGTGCGTGCCCGGCCCCTACAAAACGGGTTGCAGGGGCGAGGTATGCCTCGCCCTGGACTAATGTGATCCCGCCAATTCCTTCACGATGCCCGACACGAAATTCTTCGCGTCGCCGAACAGCATGAGGGTGTTGTTCATGTAGTACAGCTCATTGTCGATGCCGGCGAATCCCGGACTCATGCTGCGCTTGATCACCATGACCGTGCGCGCGCGGTCGGCGTCGAGAATCGGCGTGCCGTAAATCGGACTGGTCTTGTCCGTGCGTGCCAGCGGATTCACCACGTCATTCGCGCCAATGACCAGCGCCACGTCGGTGTTGGGGAAATCGCCGTTGATCTCGTCCATCTCCAGCAGCTTGTCGTAGGGGATGTCGGCTTCGGCCAGCAGCACGTTCATGTGCCCGGGCATACGTCCCGCCACTGGATGAATCGCGAACTTTACGTCAATTCCGCGCTTGGTAAGGGCATCGTACAACTCGCGGATCTTGTGCTGGGCTTGCGCCACCGCCATGCCGTAGCCCGGAATGACAATGACGCTGCGCGCCGAATCCAGAATCGCAGCCGCCTCGTCGGGAGTCGCGGAACGCACTGGACGCTGCACGGTTGTTCCCGCCGCTGCCGTCTGCAATTGCCCGAAGGCTCCAAACAGCACGTTGGTAAACGAACGGTTCATCGCCTTGCACATGATGATGGACAAGATCAAGCCGGCCGAGCCATTGAGCGCTCCGGCGATGATCAGCAGTTTGTTGTCGAGCACGAAACCCATCGCGGCCGCCGCCACTCCGGCATAGGAATTCAGCAGCGCGATGACGGTGGGCATATCGGCGCCGCCGATGGGGATCACCAGCAGGATTCCGAACAGCAGCGACAATGCGGTGAACGCCGGGAACATCCAAGGCGCGGGGGTTCCGGCCACCATCATCACGCCGACGATGATGGCCGCGGCCAGGACTCCGAGACTGACGAAGTTCTGACCCGGATAGGTCAAAGGCCGCGTCGGCATTAATTCCTGAAGCTTGGCGAAGGCGATGATGCTGGCCGTGGTGGTCAAATAGCCGAGCAGTGTTTCGAGCGACAACGCCGCCATGGTGAATCCGTGCGGGCCGCGCAGGTAAAACTCAGCCGTTCCGATCAGAGCGGAGGCCAATGCTCCAAAAGCGTGCGAAAGAGCCGTCAGCTGCGGGACCGCTGTCATCGGCATCAAATAGGCCAGCGGAGCGCCGATTGCCGCGCCGATACCGATTCCGATGAAGATCATGGCGAAGTTGGATTCGACGCGCAGCAGCGTGCCAATCACCGCCAGCAGCATCCCGATCTCGCCAATGATGACGCCGCGGCGCGCAGTGGCCGGGTTGTTCATCCACTTGACCGCCAGGATGAAGCCGACGGAGGCGAGCAAGTAGATCGCTGGAAGAACGTTCTCGATCATTTCTCGCTCATTTCTTTTCGGGCTCCCGCTTACGGAACATCCTGAGCATGCGGTCTGTGATCAGGTAACCCGCGACCACGTTCAGGCTGGCGCAAACCACGGCGGTGAATCCCAGCCAGCGCGTCAGCTCCGTCGCGTCCTTATCGCCGGTGACCAGAATGCCGCCCACTACGGCGATAGCCGAAATCGCATTCGACAGCGACATCAGAGGCGTGTGCAGGAGCGGCGAGACTCGTTTGACCAGCTCAAAACCCAGGAATGCCGCCAGCATGAAGACGTACAAGCCGAATTCGTATGACTGCATGTTATTTAGGAAACCTTCCCTTGTGCGACAACCGCTTCAGGGGCCGGCAATCCGAGAGCTTCGCGCACCCGCGGGTTGGTGACTTCGCCGGCATGCGTCACCAGAGTCTCCATCACAATGTCGTCGGTCACGTCTTTGGTGAGCGGCAGAAATCCAATCAGGTGTTTCAGGAACGTGATGGAGTTCGCCGAGAACATCTGGCTGGCATGGTAGGGAGCCATGGCCGCAAAATTGGTCGGACCCAGGATGGTGACGCCGTTGTGAATGACGGTTTCTCCGGGACGAGTCAGCTCGCAGTTCCCGCCGCGCACCGCGGCGATATCCATAATTACCGAACCGGGCGCCATGGCTTCCACCATTTCGCGGGTAACCAGAATCGGCGCTTTCTTTCCCGGGACAGCGGCCGTGGTGATCACGATATCGTTATCGCGAATCACGCCCAGCATCAGCTCGCGCTGGCGGCGGTAGAAATTTTCGTCCATCGCCTTGGCGTATCCGCCTTTGTCCTCCGCGGCGCCCGCCTCCACATCCAGGCTGATGAATTTTGCGCCCACGCTGACAATCTGATCCCGCACCGCGGGACGAACGTCATACGCGCTCACCACTGCGCCCAGGCGGCGGGCAGTGGCGATCGCCTGCAACCCGGCCACCCCTGCGCCGATTACGAACACCTTGGCGGGAGTGATGGTCCCGGCGGCCGTCATCAGCATCGGAAACATCTTGGGCAGAGTCTGGGCCGCCAGCAAGACCGCTTCGTAGCCCGAAATGGTTGCGAGTGATGACAGCACGTCCATGCTCTGCGCGCGCGTGGTGCGCGGAATCAGTTCCATCGCGAAGAATGAAACTCCAGTGGCAGCCAGGTCCGCCGCTTCGCGAACCGCCGTCAGCGGCTCTCCCAATCCCATGACGATCTGTCCCGCCCGCAGGGATCCAAGATCCGCGCGGCCCGCCTCCGGGTTCGCGCCCAGACTGCGGAATTGAATCAGGATGTCGGCTTGGGCAAAGATCTGCTCGCGGCTGGCGATGCTCGCGCCTTTGGCGACGTACTGATCGTCGGTGTAACCGGCTTCGGCGCCCGCCGACGGTTCCACCATCACCGCGATCTCAGATTTCTTGAGAACCTCCACCGAGCGCGGGACGATCGCCACACACCGCTCACCTGGGAAGGTCTCTTTTAGGACCCCGACTGTTCTAGACACTGAAGTATTCCGTTTGTCTCCGGTGGGAAAACATATATGATAGCGTCCCGGTCGGGGGTGTGCGCAAGTGGACCCTGGAAATGTCTAAGATGAAGGAGCCTATGGACCAGGCCGGCTATGTTCGCGCGGGACTCCTCGCGGGACTTCTATTCTTCCCCTTGGCCCTGCTCAGTCAGCTTCAAACCGGCGAAATCCGCCTGGAAGTTAAGGATCAGTCGGGAACCGCGATGGAAGCGAACGGCTCGCTGGAAAGTCTTTCCGCCGGAGTGCGACGCACCTACCAGACCGACGGCCAGGGTACGCATACTTTTGGGTCTCTGCCCTTCGGCAGATACCGGCTGCAAGTGGGACGAACGGGCTTCGCGACGCAGGAACTGCTTATTGAAGTCCGATCCGCAGTGCCCGTTCCGAAGGCAGTCACGCTGGCCGTATCAGCAGCGGAAACTACCGTCGAGATTCGCGAGCAAGGCACTTTGCTGGACACGCAGGGAACCGGCGCCGCGCAACATCTTGGCCCCGATATTCTCGATTCCCGCAAGAGTTCGGCACCGGGGCGGTCACTGGTCGATTTGGTGGACCAGCAGCCCGGCTGGCTGCTGGAGGCCAACGGAATTCTTCATCCACGCGGCTCGGAATACGCCGTGCAATACGTGATCGACGGAATTCCGTTGTACGACAATCGGTCGCCGGCCTTCGCGCAAACTCTGGGAGCCGACGAATTCGAATCCATGACGGTGCGGACCGCCAACTATCCGGCGGAGTTCGGCCGCAAGCTGGGTGGCGTGATCGAAGTCAACACGCAGCACGACCTGCGGGACGGCCTGCATGGCCAGGCCAGCTTCCAGGGCGGCAGCTTCTCCCAGCTTTCAGGTTATGGATCCGTTCAGTATTCTCGCGGGCGCAATAGCTTTTCGCTCAGCAGCGAGGGAATGACCACCGACCGCTATCTGGATCCGCCGGTGCTCGAAAACTTCACCAACTATGGCTCGGGCGGTGGAGGATCGGCTCGCTTCGACCGAACCTGGTCCGCCACCGATTCCACGCATTTCTACCTGCAGTCCCGCCGCAGCGGCTTCCTGGTACCCAACGAGCTGTTGCAGCAGACTGCCGGGCAGCGCCAGGATCGCACCGCAGCCGAAACCATGGGTCAGGTTTCGCACGCACACCAATTTTCCCCGAATGTGATCCTGCAAGTGCGCGGCATGGTCCGCGATACATCGGCGCGGCTGTGGGGCAATATCCTCTCCACGCCGATTCTGCCCGATCAAGACCGGGGATTTCGCGAAGGCTACGCCGGCGGCAGCGTATCCGTCAGCCACGGCTCGCACGATCTGAAGTTCGGCGCGGATGGTCTATTTAGCGCGGTTCACGAGAACTTCGGCTATCAGATCATCACCCGCAGGATTAGCGGCGTGCGGATCTTTGACAGCGATCTGCCCGCGACCTTCCGCTTCAACCAGTCCGGCGAAGGACGCGAACAATCGTTTTTCGCGCAGGACACCTGGCATCGCGGCGGTCTGACGGTGAATGCCGGATTGCGTTTCGATCATTACAAGCTGGTCGCGGACGAAACCGCCTGGAGCCCGCGTTTGGGCGTCGCTTACAACATCCCTCATGCCGGCTTGGTATTGCGAGCGTCCTACGACCGCGTGTTCCAGGGGCCCGCAGTCGAAAACATCCTGCTGGCCAGCGCCGACCTGGCCGACCAACTAGGCGGCGGGGCTTTTATTCCTCTTCGGCCCAGCCGCGGGAACTTCACGGAAGCAGGATTCAGCAAGAGCCTGTCGCGGCGGCTGCGGCTCGACGGAACATGGTATTACCGCCAGGTGACGAATTTCGCGGATGACAGCCTGCTGCTCAACACCGGCGTGAGTTTTCCGATCGCGTTTGCCGAAGCCAAAATCCACGGGTACGAAGCTAAGATCGAAGTACCGCGCTGGGGTGCATTTTCGGGATATGTCAGTTACTCGAACATGGCAGGCACCGGATTTCTGCCGGTAGCCGGCGGGCTGCTATTGGGAGACGACGCTGCCAGCGCGGTCAGCGGGCAAGGTTCCTTCCCCATCACCCAAGACCAGCGCAACTCCGTGCGCGCACGCGTCCGCTTCCAGCCGTATCCACGCATCTGGTTCGCTTTCGGAGGCAGTTATAACAGCGGGCTGCCGTTTGAAATCGAAGGTCCGACGAACATGGCTTTCATTGCCCGGCAGTACGGCCCGGAGATACTCGCCAAGGTAAATTTTGAGCGCGGGCGGGTGCGGCCTTCGGCATCGCTCGATACGTCGGCAGGCATCAACCTGTTCGAGGCGGATCGCAAGACCGTGCGCCTGCAGGCGGATGTATTCAATCTGACCGACCGTCTCAACCTGATCAACTTCTCGGGTGTGCTGTCGGGCACGGCGCTCGAACCCGGACGCAATTTCGCCATCCGGCTCAACGTCGGATTCTGAGCTACTCCTCGGGCTGCTGCAGCCACTCCCGCATCGCCGCGGTGACTTCATCCGGACGCTCCATAGTGGACATGTGTCCGCATTTAGGCACCACCACCAGATGGCTTTTGGGAATCGATTGCGCCATTTCCAGATGACGGCCCGGAGGACTCCATGCGTCGTCGAAGCCCGTCAATACAAGCGCCGGACACAAAATCATTCTTAACAACGGAGTCGCATTGGGACGGCCCAGCAGCGCCAGCATCTGGATTTCAAATAGATCCGGCGACTTGCGCTCGAACATGGCGAGGATCTCTTCCACCAGAGCCGTGTCCTCTTGCCGGTATTTCGGAAGCATGCCCTTCAGCCACTCGACCGCCATCGGCCGCATGCCTTGCGATCGCGCGATTTCCAGCAGGGCCCGTCGCTTACGTTCTTCGTCTTCGCCGGCTGTTCCCGCGGGCCGCGGGTCGGCTCCCGTGTTGAATACGGCGATTCTCGTGACGCGTTCTGGGGCCATGCGATACACCTGAAATGCAACACGCCCGCCCATGGAATGTCCCGCCAGCGCGAATCGCTCCGGCGCCGATTCCAGTACCGCTTCGGCCATGGCGATGATCGAGTTATGCCGCGGACCCCACTCCATGACGTGTGCCTGGGCGATGTCGGCTAGACCCGCAATTTGCTGTTTCCAGACGGTTTGATCGCACAGAAATCCGGGTAAAAGAACTAACGATTGTTGGCTTGATTCCACGGGTCTACAGAATTGTCGCCCACAAGTTGTTGTAAAATCAAATCTCAGGGGACAGACTCTGAAAACCAGCGACGTTCGCAACCCTGATTATTTCCACCAGGTAGTGGATTGCCAGTGGGCTTGCCCTGCGCACACGAACGTGCCGCAGTACATCCGTTTAATTGCCCAAGGCAAATACACGGAAGCCTACATGGTCAATCGAGAGTCGAACGTGTTTCCCGCGATTCTGGGCCGCACCTGCGATCGCCCCTGCGAGCCGGCTTGCCGCCGCGGACGTCTGGACGGGGCTCCCGTGGCCATCTGCCGCCTGAAGCGCGTGGCAGCGGATTTACGCGGCGAGATTTCGCACCTGCTCCCGAAAATTCCTCAAGAATCCAATGGCAAGCGCGTCGCGCTTATCGGGGCCGGCCCGGCATCTCTCACGGTCGCGAACGACTTGAGGCCCCTCGGTTACGAAGTCACCATCTTCGAGAAGCAGAACAAGCCGGGTGGCTTGATGCGAACCAATATTCCATCCTTCCGGCTGCCCGAAAAAGTTCTGGATGACGAAGTGGGGACCATCCTCAACATGGGCGTCGAGATTCGCTACAGCTCGCCCGTTTCCAGTCTTCAGTCGCTGATTCAGGACGGCTACGACGCGGTGTTCGTCGGAACCGGCGCGCCGCGCGGCAAGGAACTCGATCTGCCCGGCCGGCATGACACGCCCGCCGACAATCCTCGCATTCATATCGGCATCGACTGGCTGGAATCGATCGCTTTCGGACATCTGGATAAGATCGGTGAGCGTGTACTCATCATCGGCGTCGGGAATACCGCCATGGATTGCTGCCGGTCTGCGCGGCGCCTCGGCGGCAAGGACGTAAAGGTGATGGCTCGCCGCCCGCGTGGCTTCTTCAAAGCTTCACCCTGGGAACTGGACGACGCCGAGGAAGAAGGCATCGACATCGTGATCAACCACGCGCCCAAGCGCTTCGTGGTCGAAAACGGCGTGCTCAAGGGCATGGAGTTCGAGCGTCTCGAATGGGACGCGGAAGCAAAGAAGTCCCGCGTGATCGAAGAAGTATTCATCCCCGCGGACGATGTGATCCTGGCCATCGGACAGGAGAACGCGTTCCCTTGGATCGAGAAAGACCTGGGAATCGAATTCGACAAGTGGGGCATGCCGGCCGTGGATCAAGTCACGTTCCAATCCACGCGGCCCGGCGTTTTCTTCGGCGGAGACGCCGCCTGGGGACCCAAAAATATCATCTGGGCGGTGGCGCACGGCCATCAGGCTGCCATCTCCATTCACAATTATTGCCAGGGCGTACCGGTTACCGATCGGCCCGCGCAGGGTTCCAACCTGGTCAGCCAGAAGATGGGCTTGAGCGAGTGGAGCTACCACAACGACTACAACCCCTCGAAGCGCCAGAAGATGCAGCACGTGGATCTGACCAAGCGCTTTCAGGAACTCAGCCTGGAAGTGGAGTTGGGCTTCGACCCCGAACAGACTGCCCGCGAAGTACAGCGCTGCCTCAATTGCGATATCGAAACGACGTTCAGCGAAATACGCTGCATCGAGTGTGACGCCTGCGTCGATATCTGCCCCGTGCAGTGCCTGACGATTACTCGCGATGGAGACGAGGCTGAACTTCGTACCCGGCTTTCCGCGCCCGCCATGAACCTGACCCAGCCTATTTACGCGTCGAACCCATTGCCGCAGACCGGGCGCGCCATGGTGAAGGACGAAGATGTCTGCGTCCACTGCGGATTGTGCGCCGAGCGATGCCCTACGGCCGCATGGGACATGCAAAAATTCGACCTCATTATTCCTTATGCAGGAGCTGCATGCACGACGTCCTCCGTACGCGCGTAAACGACTTCGCGGTCAAGCTGGCGAATGTCAATGGCACCGGCTCAGCCAGCGCCAACAGTCTGCTGATGCAGGCTATCTTCCGCATGGGCATTCCGGTATGCGGCAAGAATCTGTTTCCGTCGAATATTCAGGGTCTGCCGACCTGGTACGAGATTCGAGTCAACAAGGACGGCTACTCGGCGCGCGCTCTGGATTACGATCTGATGGTCGCGATGAATTCGCAGACCTACGATCGCGATATCCAGGAAGTCCGCCCCGGCGGGTACCTGCTATACGATTCCTCCTGGCCGCTGGATCCTGATCTTCACCGCGAAGACATCACGTTTCTGGGAGTCCCGCTGGCGGAGATGTGCAACCAGGCTTTCGACGATCCTCGCGCGCGCATTCTGATGAAGAACATCGCCTATGCCGGAGCGATGGTGGCGGCGCTGGATATCGATATGGACGTGGTCAACGCGCTGCTCGAAGAGAAATTCGCCGCCAAAAAAGCGCTGCATGAATCGAATCGCAAGGCGCTGAATCTGGGCTATCAGTACGCGAAAGATCATTTCGACTGCCCGCTGCCGTTCCGTCTGGAAAAGATGGAAGGCAACAACGATAAGATTCTGATCGACGGCAACACCGCCACCGCCTTAGGCGCGATCTATGCCGGATGCACCGTGGCGGCCTGGTATCCCATCACGCCGGCCACTTCGGTGATGGATGCGTTCAAGGGATTCTGCGAGCAATATCGCAAAGATCCGGAAACCGGCAAGAATAACTTTCTGATCGTGCAGGCCGAAGATGAGCTGGCGGCGATCGGCATGGTGCTGGGCGCTTGCTGGAACGGCGCACGCGCCTTCACGTCCACCGCAGGCCCCGGAATTTCGCTCATGAACGAGCTGCTCGGGTTCGGGTATTACGCCGAGATCCCGGCCGTCGTGGTCGACGTCCAGCGGGTGGGTCCGTCCACGGGCATGCCGACCCGCACCCAGCAATCCGACGTGATGCTGGCGGCGTACGCGTCGCATGGCGATACGCGCCACATCCTGCTGTTCCCGGCGAATCCGCACGAGTGCTTCCATTTCGCCGTCAAGGCGTTCGATCTGGCCGAGCAGTTCCAAACGCCCGTGATCATGATGTCCGATCTGGACATCGGCATGAATGACTGGGTGGTGCCTCGCCTGACCTGGGACGATTCGTATCGTCCGGACCGCGGCCGCGTGATCGATGCGGAAGAGCTGGCCGCAAAAATCAAGAAGTTCCAGCGCTATAACAACGAGGATGAGAACTTCGTCGCTCCGCGAACCTTACCCGGCGTTAGCGAAAAGGGCGCCTATTTCGTGCGTGGATCCGGTCACAACAAGTTCGGGGGATACACGGAGATCCCCGACGAATATCAAGAGGTGATGGACCGGCTGAAGAAGAAGCACGCCGCGGCCGCGAAGTTTATCCCTGAGCCGGAGGTCGTCTCCCGCCCGGGCGCGTGCTTCGGCGTGATCGCCATGGGCGGCTGCGATCCGGCCGTCCGCGAAGCCATGGATCAACTGGATCGGCAGGGCACTCCTGCCGATTATCTGCGCGTGCGCGGATTCCCGTTCGGCGAAGCAGTGGAAAAGTTCCTGGCCGATCACGATTTCTGTTTTGTGGTGGAACAAAGCCGCGACGCCCAGCTTCGTTCCCTGCTGACGCTGGAAACCCGCGTGCCGAAGGAAAAATTGAAGAGCGTTTTGGTATACGGAGGATTCCCATTGAGCAGCCGTCACGTTGTTCAGGGAATTCTAAGCCAACTGTAGGAAGGCAACTTAACGATCATGCCGTCGATCGCAAAACCTATCGCCACGCATCCGACCTTGCAGCGGAATGCGCTCGGCCTGACCATCCGCGATTACGAAGGGTCCATGTCCACGCTGTGCGCGGGCTGCGGGCACGATTCCATCACCGCCGCCGTCATCCGCGCGCTGTGGGAACTGGACACGAAGCCTCATATGGTCGCCAAACTGAGCGGCATCGGCTGCTCTTCGAAAACTCCCACGTATTTTGTGAGCGGCGCGCACGGATTCAACTCCGCGCACGGACGCATGCCCGCCATCGCGACGGGCGCCGCAGCCGCCCATCGGGACCTCCTGTATATCGGCGTTTCCGGTGACGGCGATTCTTTGTCCATCGGCCTAGGCCAACTGTGCCACGCGATCCGCCGCAATGTGCGCATGGCGTACATCCTCGAAAACAACGGCGTCTATGGGCTGACCAAGGGACAATTCTCCGCGTCGTCCGATGTCGGATCCAAGAGCAAACGCGGCGAGGCCAATCGCATGGCTCCCATCGATCCCGTGCGGCTGGCTCTCTCCCTGGGCGCGACCTTCGTTGCGCGCAGCTTTTCCGGCGATAAAGAACAGCTGGTCCCGATCCTCAAAGCGGCGTTTGCGCATCGCGGCTTCGCACTGGTCGACGTGGTGTCGCCTTGCGTGACCTTCAACGATCACGAAGGGTCCACCAAGAGCTACAAACACACACGCAAGAACACGCTGCGGGCGACGCAGGCCGATTTCGTGCCGCCTCAGAGCGAGATTCTGGCGCAAATCGGCAAATCCGGCACGACCTCTGTGACCATGCACGATGGCAGCGTGGTGAACTTCACCGCGGTTCCGAAGAACTATGATCCGACGGATCGCCGGAAGGTGGCGGCGTACCTGGACGAGCAGCCGGCGAACGCGGTGGTCACGGGACTCCTCTACATCGACTCGAGCGCGCCGGATATGCATGAGCTGGGCGAGTCGTCGCCGACGCCTTTGCGCGATCTGGCGTATGAGAAGCTGTGCCCTGGGTCGGCTGAGCTGGATCGGATGCAGGAAGAGTTTAGGTAGGAACTAGTCGCAGCCCAGCGAAAATCGCAGCGCGGCACAAATCTCGTTCATCCGCTCGGGGCTGAGTTGCGCGACGCGTTTTCCCAAGCGCTTTTGCGGAACTGTCGAGGTATTGTGAAGATTCACCACGCAGGGACCCTTCATGCCATCATCTTCATCCAAGGGGACTTCGGATGGAGCGCCGCGCACCGTTGAGGTAACAGGCGCGACCGTTACTTTGGACAAATGAGGAATCAAGTTGTCGCGCGTCAGGACGACCACCGGACGCAGCTTGTCCGGAGGCGCGAACGGATAGAGCCGAACCTCGCCCCGGGCTATTCTTCCAGCCATGCTGTCTCGTTCTCCCAGAGCGCGATCTCTTCAGCGGTTTGGGGGAGAGCCTCGTAAGCCCGGCGGTCACGCCCTTCCATTTCCCGGATGCGTTCCCGCTTCAAGTATTCACGCAAGGCATCCCGGAAAAGCGCCGAGCGATTCACCTTCTTGCGCTTCGCCGCGCGGTCAGCGGCTTGCCGCAGCTTGGAATCGATGACAACCTGGATAGTTTCCATTGTGGACTCCATTCCACAGTATACTCCACATATGAGGCTGGCCAATCTCAAGAAAGAACTCGCGGCCGCGGCCGATCCTGAACGCGCCCGCAACTCCGCCTGGTTCTTCAAGACCGGCGAAGGCCAGTACGGACAAGGCGATCAATTCATCGGTCTCACCGTCCCCACAATGCGGAGGATTGCCCACCGCTACATCCACTTGCCTCTGGCGGACGTGGAAAAGTTATTAGCTTCGCCGATCCACGAACATCGGTTCGTGGCACTCGAGATTTTGCTCGCCCAAGACGAGCGGGAAAACAGTCCGGCTATCGTCGACTTCTACGTGAAGCACACACAGTTCATAAACAACTGGGACCTGGTGGATACCTCGGCTCCCTACATCCTGGGACAGCATCTTCTGACACGCCCCCGCAAGATTCTCTATCGTCTTGCGAAATCCAGGAACCTTTGGGAGCGCCGGATTGCGGTCATCGCGACCATGCCCCTCATCCGCGCCGGGGAACTCGAAGACACATTCGCCATCGCCAAAATCCTGTTGCCCGATGAGCACGACCTGATCCATAAAGCCGTCGGATGGATGCTGCGCGAGGCCGGGAAACAATCCGCTCCCGCTCTGGTAGCTTTCTTGAAGCAGCATCACGCGCAGATGCCCCGGACCGCGCTGCGTTACGCCATCGAGCGCTTCCCACAGGCCCACCGCAAACAGATGCTAGCCGGCCGATTCTAGTGCGTCATCGCATAGACTACGTGGTTCAGTGCGATGCGAATCCCGAGCGCTGAGAACTTCTCGGGATAGGAAGGATCGTCAGCCCACTCCCACGAATCGCCCGTATCGTTGTTAAACCACACCGCGATGGTCATACGGCCCTTTTCGTCGAAGACACCCTTAAAGTGGGGATCGTAAGAGACTCCATCCAGCGGACGCATTCCATTGAATCTGGCCCATTGGCCCAGGATCTGATATCGCTGGTTGAGGTCGAACAGCATATGGAACGGCTGCGCCTCGTCCCCCAGCTCCGCCAGCTCACGCTGCGGGTAGAGTTGACTTACGGTCTCGATGATCGCCTGATGTTCGGCGGGTCCCCACATATCGTCGGCGATGAGGAAGCCACCACGATCCAGGTATTCTCGCAGCTTCGCCGTCATAGGCTCGGTGAGCTGAATGCTAGTGGTGCGGACAGCGTATAGCATGGGCCAGTTGAAGACGTCGTCCTCGTCCTCGAGATTAACGGGTTGCTCAATGGGCCGGGCATTGATGCGCGTAAGCCGGCGCACTGCGGTCATCAGATGGCGATCCCCGGACGGATAGTCGTTGGTCCAATTGGTTCCGCGCCCGCCTTGGCGCCAGTCCCGGCCGAAACCTCCAAAACGGCGGCCGCCACCACCTCCGGATGGGTACATCAGGCGGCCCCAAACGAATTCGGTGGGATTCAGCGCATCCGGGGCCAATGGCACCCGCGCGTCTTCGCCCTCGAACTCGCGGAAATCCCGCTGGTAGGAATACAGGGCGCCGGTGCAGGCCGCCACGCCCGCAACCATCAAAATCGCCCTCGGCCAATTCACAACCCGAGGATACCATCGGACCCTTGATAGAATTGGGCGTTACGACTCCCGGAGGGCAATCTGTACAGGACGCTGGTCATTGGATTATCGGTGATGGTGGTTACCGCCGCGGTCCTTTTTGCCCTGCGTGATCCTCGCGTCAACAAGCTCTTTCGCACCAAGATTCCCGGTTATCCCCGGCGGAGGCTGTTCCTGGCCGCGGTCAGCTTCTTTTTCACGTTTGCCATCGCCAGATCCCTGGCTTACGCGAATTTCCACCAGATCGGTCCGTTTCACGATCTCTACATCCATGGGCGGCATGTTCATCACCTGGTCTGGGGGATCCTGTTGCTGCTCGGCGTCGGGTATAGCTGGCTGGCGGGCTGGGGCGCAGGCGCCAATCACGCCGCCACGCTGGCTGTCCGGCTCATGGCGCTGCTCTACGGCGCGGGAGCGGCCCTCACTCTCGACGAATTCGCATTGTGGCTGAACCTGGAGGACGTCTATTGGGCGCGCGAGGGGCGCGAAAGCATCGACGCGGTGATTTTGTTCGGAGCTCTCCTGCTGCTGGGCATCTGGGGGCGCGGGTTTTTCGTGGCCCTTGGGCGCGAGCTCATGTTCTTTCGCAAGAGCCCTCCTTGAGCCGTTTTTCGCCTGTAACTTGATGAAAGTTGACCAAAAGCCTCCAATGTGATAACTTCATCTGTTTAAGAAATAGTCTGCTCGTTTCTTAAAGCCGTCGGTTCCCTACTCAAGTTTTAATGGAACAAACTTTACAATCCCTTGGTGGGATATTACTGAAGTCCATCCCCACCATCGTCTTTCTGATCATCCTGCATTTCTATTTGAAGGCCATGCTGTTCGGGCCTCTGGATCGCATCCTCAAACAGCGTCGCAAGCTGACGGATGGAGCCCGCAAGGTTGCCGAAGATAGCCTGGCAGCCGCCAAGCGCAAAGCCGACGAATACGATATCAAGCTTCGCGAGGCCCGCGGCGTCGTCTACAAAGAGCAGGAAGAGATGCGGAAACGCTGGCTGGAAGAGCAAGCCAACGAGGTGGCCCAGGCTCGCACACGTATGGAAGCCTCCGTGAAGACAGCCCGGGAAGCGCTGGCCGCCGACGCTGCAGCCGCCCAGGGTTCTCTCAAGGACGCCAGTTCGACCCTGGCCGATCAAATCGCCGAGACAGTTCTAGGCAGGAAAGCGGCATGAAGCGCTGGCTGCTCATTGCGTTTTTCGCCCTCGGCACCGTGCTGGCCCAAGTGCCTGCCGAGCAAAAAGAGACTTCCGAGCACAAGACCAGCGAACCCGAAGGTCCCGGCGAAATCTGGAAATGGGCCAATTTCGTGATTTTGGCCGTGGGGATCGGGTATCTCATCGGAAAGCATCTGCCGCCGCTGTTTGCGTCGCGCAAGACAGAAATCCAGCACGGCATCACGGAGTCGCAGAAGATGAAGCAGGACGCCGAGCGTCGCGCGGCTGAAATGGATGCCCGCCTGACCGCCCTGGGCGCCGACATCGAAAAATTCCGCGTGGAGTCCGGTGTGGAAATGCGGCAGGAGGGCGAACGCATCGCCCAGGAGACCGCCGCACAGATCAAGCGGATCGAAGAGCAGGCCGCGGTGGAAATAGATACCGCCGGGAAAACCGCGCGCCGCCAGCTTAAAGAATATGCCGCTGAGCTCGCGCTGGGCTTAGCCGAGGAACGCCTGCGCGCCCGCATGGATAGCGCCACGGAATCCGCGCTGGTGACTAATTTCGTGCACGATCTGGAACGTCAGACTTCGCAGAATGCGGGGTCCAAGAACTAAACATGCTTTCGGTCGTAGCAGCACGATACGCGCGCGCGCTGGTAGAAGTCGTCACCGCGCCCGGCTCGAAAGTCGATCCAGCCCAGGTGCTTTCTCAGCTTCGCGCAGTGCAGGCGCTCATTCATGGCTCGCAAGTTCTGCAGAACGCGCTGGGTTCGCCTGCGGTAGCGCCATCCCGCAAGCGCGCCGTCATGCGGCGATTGCTGGAACCGATGGGCGCGCTGGATCAGGTTCGCAATTTCGTGTACGTAGTGATCGATCATCGCCGCGCGCATGAATTTTCGTCCATTGTGGACGGATTCGAAAAGCTGCTGGATGAGAATCTGGGATTCGTCTCGGCGGAAATCCGCAGCGCGGCGCCCCTCACGGATGCGCAGCGGGCGACGCTGGAAACCCAGGTGTCGCGCCTGGCAGGCAAGAAAGCCAAACTCAAGTTTTTGAGCGATCCAACGCTGATCGGCGGCGTGGTCGCGCATGTGGGCTCCACCGTCTATGACGGCAGTGTGCGGGGGCAATTGGAAAGGCTACGAACCAGACTGGGAGCTCAGTGACTTCCCTGTAACGAAGATTATCTATGGCTCAAATACGGGCAGATGAAATTTCGCGCCTGCTGCGCGAGGAAATTGACAATTACGACCGCGCGGTCAACGTCGCGGAAACCGGCTCGGTGATCTCGGTGGGCGACGGTATCGCCCGCGTGTACGGCCTGGAGAATGTCATGGCCGGCGAGCTCATCGAGTTCAAGGGCGGCATTTCCGGTATCGCCCTCAACCTGGAAGAAGATCAGGTCGGCGCGGTGCTGCTGGGCGAATACGCCGGCATCAAGGAAGGCGATGAGGTTCGCCGTACCGGCCGCATCATGTCGGTTCCGGTGGGCGAAGCCATGGTGGGCCGCGTGGTGAACGCGCTCGGCCAGCCGATCGACGGCAAGGGTCCCATCGAGACCAAGGAGTTCTACGCCATCGAGCGTCTGGCGCCCGGCGTCGTGGACCGGCAGCCGGTGCGTGAACCGATGCAAACCGGGATCAAAGCGATCGATGCCATGATTCCGATCGGGCGCGGCCAGCGCGAGCTGGTGATCGGCGACCGCCAGACCGGAAAGACCACCGTCGCGCTGGATACCATCATCAATCAGAAGGATAGCGGCGTAATTTGCATTTACGTTGCCATCGGCCAGAAGCGTTCCACCGTCGCGCAGGTCGTCAAGACGCTGGAAACCTACGGCGCCATGGCGTATACCATCGTTGTCGCGGCTACGGCTTCTGATCCAGCGCCCATGCAATACATCGCTCCCTATTCGGGCTGCGCGATGGGCGAATATTTCCGCGATACCAAGCGTCACGCCCTGTGTGTCTACGACGATCTTTCCAAGCACGCCGCGGCGTATCGCGAAATTTCTCTGCTGCTCCGCCGTCCGCCGGGCCGCGAAGCGTTTCCTGGCGACGTGTTCTATCTCCATAGCCGCCTGCTGGAACGCGCCGCAAAGCTGAACGACGAGCTCGGCGGCGGATCGCTCACTGCCCTGCCGTTCATCGAGACGCAGGCCGGCGACGTATCGGCGTACATTCCGACCAACGTGATCTCGATCACGGACGGCCAGATCTACCTGCAGACCGATCTGTTCAACTCGAACGTCCGTCCCGCCATCGACGTGGGTATCTCCGTCAGCCGC
>Ga0157378_10002311_pt1 | contig 16952 bp, 18 predicted proteins | sample M65metaG_FD_115309 | JGI IMG/M metagenome (GOLD analysis project Ga0157378, IMG submission 115309) | Miscanthus rhizosphere microbial communities from Kellogg Biological Station, Michigan, USA - M6-5 metaG | ecosystem: Host-associated > Plants > Roots > Rhizosphere > Soil | place: USA: Michigan...
AGCCGGAAAACGCCGGCATTTATCTCGGCTTTATCGCGGGCGCGATCGGATCCAATCCGGTCAAGGCCGAGCAACTCGTTGCCGGGATGTTTCCAGTCCCGCCCGAGGACGAATGGGTGATCGTTCGCGCCATTGCCTATTCAGGATTGCCGGACTGGCGGAATGTATTGCGTCGCGTCGCTCCGCGGATGCCGGCGCGGCGGGTGATGATCGACAACTATCTATCGGGCAAGCTGCCGACACTGACCGACATCCCGATGGAAGAACTGAAGCCCGGCATGTTCGACAAACTGAAGGGGGCGTTGACCAAGAATCCCTTTGCCAAGGACGACAAGAAGCTGAACACGACACTGACATTCGCGGGCAATCAGGATCTGCTGGACACGCTTTGGGGATACTACTTTGCAACCGGCTCGCATGTGCCGATCCAACGTATCATGCAGATGCTGCCGTGGAGCAAGAGCCGGGATACGGTCGACAAGCTGACGGTCGGAAGCATGGCGCGCTATACGCTGGCGAGTTATGCGATCCGCGATGCCGGCTTGCGCGAATATCTCCGCAGTGAACTGGCGAAGCAGCCGGCCGGCGTCAAGGCGCCGCTCGCGGAAGTGGTCGAGGCCGCCGACACCGTGCAGATTGCCGCCTTGCGCAAGGACGCGTTGGCGGCCGTGGATGAACTCAAGACCAAGGGCTCGGACTCCAGGCGCAATCTCGATTTCTGGGGGCAGGTCGGTGTCGGCGCCGTTGCGCTCGGTTGCGTCTCGGCGGCGGCATTGGGGCAGGTGGCGGTGGGTATTCCCTGCGTGATCGGAGGTTCTGCCTCGCAAGGACTGCTGTCGTTCTGGGAAAAGCAGCAATGAGACCGGTTCAGCCGTGGTCCGCAAGTCCGAACCACGGCTGATGGCTGTACCAGCCGCTAATGCTTACTGATGCGGACGCTTGGTGTGATGCGACCCGACGCGCTGCTGGGCGAACGCATTGCTGATGCTGCCGGCCTCCGGCAGGAACGGGTCGCGTGCGCAAACGCCGCCACGGCCCGCCGACATTTCCTGACACTGCTCCAGCGACGTAAAGCTGCAACTCCGCATCGCCGACGAGACGTCGGTGCGACAATACTCGTTCTTGGCAGCCGCCGCGGGGTTGCTGGCGCCGATCAGAGCCAGTGCCAGGAAGGCGGCGGCGGGCGCGGTCAGTTTGAATAGCTGTTTCATCTCATTCTCTCTGCGTTGGAAAATCTCCTCGAAAAGCGACATGGGGAGATGGGAACCCGCGCGCTATCTGTCGTTGAAAAAAAGCAAGGGAATTCCACCGCTTGCCTGATCGGCAATGGAAATTTGGCGCAAAACGATGGCGTCGTAGAATGATTGATATCATACTAAAGGCGAGGTGAAGCTGCGCCGGCGGCCGCGCAAGCGTTATTGCAGTCCGGCGCGGCGAAAGCCTTCGAGATAATGCTCGCGATCGGCGTCGAACTTCCAGGGGAGCTGGGTCGCGATCCAGGCCCGCGAGATATTGGGCTGGCTTCGTCGCAGTTCTTCAAGTGCTGCCTTCGCAACGTCGATTTGACCGGCCATGCCGGCTGCGACCGTCAGCACCCGGTAGGCGCCGGTGAGGTCGCCACGGTGCCTCGTCGCCTCGCGCGCCAGCACCATCGCCTCCTGATAATGTTTTCCGACGAATTGGGCGTAGGCGGCGACGCCATAGTAGATCGCAAGCGATGGGTCGCGCGGGCTCTGGCGGATGGCGCGTTGCGCGGCGGCATGCGCGTCCTGCCAGCGGCCGCTATAGCAAAGCGCCAGGGCATAATAGCCTTGTGCCAGCGAAAAGTTGGGATTGAGCTGGAGCGCCAGTTCGAATTCGGCCAGCGAATTGTCCAGCCGCCGGGTCGAGAAATAGACGCTGCCGAGCGCGGTATGCGCCCAGGCATCTTCGCTGTCGGCCGCCACCGCTGCCAAGGCCGCCCGCTCGGCCATGGGAGCCGCGGATGCGATGTCGGTCCAGCCCAGATGGACGCCGAACATCTGGTTGGTCGCAATCAGGGACAGCGCCTGACCGTAGTCCGGTTCGATCGCGATCGCTTTTTCCAGCAGGGTCCGGGCGGTGGCGCTATCGGTTCGCGTCACCCGCCAGTGGTGCGACAGCGCCCGCATCACCAGATCCCACGCGTCGACGTTGTTCGGGAGTTTACGGCGGCTGCGGAAATTTTCCGCGGCATAAATCTGCGGCTCGATCGCCGCCACGATCGCATCGGTGATCTCGTCCTGCACGGCAAACACATCGGTCAGGTTGCGGTCGTAATGCTCCGCCCAGATGTGGCTGCCGGTTGCGGTATCGTTGAGCTGCGCGGTGATGCGCACCCGATCGCCGCTTTTGCGCACGCTGCCCTCGACGACATAGCGCACGCCGAGTTCGGCGGCGACCTGCCGCATGTGTACCGCCTTGCCCTTGTAGGTGAACGAGGAGTTGCGCGCGATTACGAAGAACCAGCGCAATTTCGACAGCGCCGTGATGATGTCCTCGCTGATGCCGTCGGAGAAATACTCCTGCTCCTGGTCGTCGCTCATGTTGTCGAACGGCAGCACGGCGATCGCCGGCCGATCCGGGAGCGACAGGACCGGCTGCGGTTGCGGACCATTTGCCGGCAGTTCGGCGGGCGGGCCGCCGTCCAGATGTTTGTTCACGGCACCGACAAAGCGAAGCCCCTTGCGTGGAAAGGTCCGGATCAGCTTCTGCTCCTTGCCGTTGTCGCCGACGGCATTTCGAGCGGCATTGATGCGGCTGTCGAGCGTCGAATCCGACACGATCCGGCCGCCCCACACCAGCGCGATCAGGTCGTCCCTGCTGACGACCTGATCGCGATGCTTCAGGAGATGGACCAGCAGGTCGAACACCTGCGGCTGCGTTGCCACCAGCTCGCTACCGCGCCGCAACTCGCGACGGCTGGTGTCGAGGGTGTGATTGTCGAAGCTAAACATGTGCGTCATCGTATCTTTCTCAAGAAACAATCAAGTCAACCTCAAGCAACAGGCAAAGCCTTCCGGCCGTATGTCCCGCATAAATTGCGGGTTGCGATCCCATCGCCTGTAGCGGAGACATTTTTATGACCGAGATCCATGCCGTTGATCCGGCCGCGCCGGACAATCGAATGCTCAAATTGACTGCATTTCTGTTCGGCGCTGTGGCCTATCTCACATTCCTCTTCACGATTCTTTACGCCATCGGCTTCGTCGAGGGCCTCATTGTCCCGAAAGACATCGATACCGGAGAGAAATCGCCGGCAATTGTGGCGCTCGCCATTAACCTTGCATTGATGTCCCTGTTCGCCATCCAGCACAGCGTGATGGCGCGGGAGTCTTTTAAACAATGGTGGACGCAGTTTATTCCCAAGCCGGTCGAGCGCAGCACCTATGTGCTCCTCGCAAGCCTGGTGCTGCTCCTGCTGTTCTGGCAGTGGCGCCCGATGCCGGCGGTGATCTGGCACGTCGGGGAACCGGAAATGGCGGCGGCGATCGTCGGCGTGTCGTTCTTCGGCTGGCTGATCGTTTTCGCCAGCACCTACCTGATCAATCATTTTGAACTGTTCGGATTGCAGCAGGTGGCGAACCATCTTGCCGGACGGCAAATGCCGCCACCGGTGTTCCGGACGCCGCTGCTGTACAATCTCGTGCGGCATCCGATCTATCTCGGCTTCATCATCGCCTTTTGGGCGGCGCCGACGATGACCGCCGGACGCTTGCTGTTTGCGGCGGTAACCACCGCCTACATCTTCGTCGGCATCCTGCTGGAAGAACGCGATCTCATCACGATGTTCGGTGACGACTATCGCCGTTACCAAAAGCGGGTCTCGATGCTGCTGCCGTGGCGGAAGCCGACCTGAAGGAACTGTCGAATTGCCTCTAAGGAGATATGAAATGACGAAACATACCGGAAGCTGTTTTTGCGGTGCGGTCGAAGTGCAGGTATCCGGCGCGCCGGAAGGCATGGGCTACTGCCACTGCCAATCGTGCCGATCATGGTCGGGTGGACCGGTCAATGCCTTCACGCTGTGGAAGCCGGATGCGGTGCAGGTGACGTCAGGCGCACAACATGTGGCGACGTTCAAGAAGACTCCGATGAGCGAGCGCAAGTACTGCGCCAAGTGCGGAGGTCATCTGATGACCAATCATCCGACACTCGGCCTTATCGACGTCTTTGCTGCGACGCTTCCGACGTTGGCCTTCACGCCGGGTGTCCATGTCAATTATTCCGAGACCGTGATGCCGATGCGTGACGGTCTGCCCAAGCTGAAGGATTTTCCCGCCGAACTCGGCGGCTCCGGTGAAATGGTCTCCGAGTAGAAGGACCGGTTCAGATAGCGACAGCGCGGCGGGTATGGCCCGCCGCGTATTTGTTTTTGGCGACCCGCACCGCCCGATTGCCCGGATGGATCCGAGCGTCGGGCGGCGGTGTTTGGGGCGGTCTCCGCTGTCTGGCGCAGCGGCGGGATGGCAGCCACGCGAGAGCTATGTCAACGGCAACTCCCGCCCTGCAAAATAGGGATTTGGCGTTATCCGGAGGCTTCCGCTAAAAGGCCAGGAAGCCGTCTTCGGCGGCGCTGGCCGGTTTCGCCATGCAAAACAATAAGAGGAAATGCCCGATATGACCGCAGGACCGCAATTGCCCGAGCGAACGCCACGCGCGAAGGGTGAACCGACTGCTTTGGACGGTCTGCTGGTCGTCGACTTCACCCGCGTCGTTGCCGGTCCGGCCTGTACGCAAACCCTTGCCGATTTTGGCGCCGAGGTGATCAAGATCGAAAACCCGGATGGTGGTGACGACACCCGCCATTACGAGCACGCGGAGACGGGGGGCGAGAGTGCGGCCTATATCAGCCTCAACCGCAACAAGCGCGGCATCGCGCTCGACTTCACCAATCCGGCAGCACTTGAACTGGCGCGTCAATTGATCGCGAAAGCGGACGTGGTCGTGGAGAATTTCTCCGGCGGCGTCATGAAGAAATACGGGCTCGACTACGCTTCGGTCGCGCCGACCAATCCACGTCTGATCTATTGCTCGATCTCGGCCTACGGTCGCAAGGGCGAGTTCGCCCTGCGCCCGGGCTTCGACCCGATCACGCAAGCCGAAAGCGGCTTCATGTCGCTCAATGGCTTTCCGGATGGCGAGCCGGTCCGGACCGGATCGCCGATCGTCGACATGGCGACCGGCATGTCGGCGTGCAATGCGATCCTGCTGGCGTTGATTGCCCGCGACCGGCTCGGGCACGGCCAGCAGGTTGAGGTCGCGCTGATCGACACCGCCGTCGCGTTGACCGGGTTCTACGGGATGGCCTATCTGATCAGCGGGCAGAACCCGGGCCGGTTCGGCAATTCGCCGAACGGATCGCCGACCGTCGGCGTGTATCAAGCGTCCGACGGGCCGCTCTACATGGCCTGCGCCAACGACCGGCTTTACAAGCGGCTGGTGACCGAGGTGCTCGATCGGCCCGACCTTCTCACCGATCCGGATTTCGCCCACCGCAAGAACCGCACTGCCAACAGGGAAAAGCTGCGGACGATCATCGCCGGCATTTTTGCCCGCGATACGCTCGAGAACTGGATGGCGAAGATGAAGAAGGCCAACGTTCCCGTTGGCTATCTTCGTACCGTTGAGCAAGGCTTCAACGCGCCGGAAGTGCGTGGTCGCGATCGCCTCAGCAAGATCCCGCATCCGACCGCGGGCTCTGTCCCCAACATCGAAACACCGCTGCATATGAGCCGGACGCCGCCGGTCGATCCGGTCGCCGCGCCGCTGCTCGGCCAGCACACCAAGGAAGTGCTGCGCAAGACGCTAGGCTACGACGACCGCAGCATCGCGGCGCTGGCCGAGGCGGGAGCTTTCGGCAAGGCCGGAAATTCGGGCTGGGCTGAAACGGCTTGAGGTCAGGACGGCGTCAGTCCGGTCCGTGGCAGCGCAATTGCCAGGAGCGATGGCGGCGGGGCAGGGCGCGCGGTCACGAAGTTCCCTTGTGTTAGTCCTGAAAATGCGCCGAACTCTGACGTTTTTGGCCACAATCGAGACCGACGCTGGCGTCATGAAAACGCTAGCCTTCATCACGGTTCTCGCGCTGCTCACGATATCCGGGGCGGCCTATACCGACCAGCTTTTCATAAACGATCAGCGCACGACACAAGGGGCGAAGTGTATTCGCGCCTTAAGCACCTTGGGGACGACATTCATGCTTTCGATTGACCAATTTCTGCGGTTCATCAGCGTACCGGCCGTGATGGCAGCTTTCCTGATCGCCTCCCAGGTTTCGGGAGCCGGAATCTTCCATTCCTCGCCCATGCACCTCGCCAGCGAATAGCAGCTCCTCGTTCTCGCATCGGATTAACCCGTTCAAGGCAGTAGCTTTTCCTGTTTCCGCGGCTAATCTGCCGCCAAAACGGGAGAGAAACAGCATGAACGACGGGACCCCCATCCGGCCGACACGGAATGTCGAGCTTGGTGCCAGCGGCGAAGAATTCCAGAATCTCCACGAATTCATCAAAAAGGCCCGCTCCCGGCTGAACCAGAACGCGTGGGATTACATCGTCGGCGCTTCGGAAACCGAGACGACCATGCGGCGCAACCGGATGGCGCTCGACGAGATCGCGTTCCGGCCGCGGGTGCTGCGCAACGTCGCCACGGTCGACGCCTCCACCGAGTTGTTCGGCCGTAAGCTGCGTATCCCGGTCATGATTGCGCCGGTCGGCGCGCTGGAAATCTTCGATCCGGACTCCGGCGCAGCGGTGGCGCGCGGCGTCGGCCAGTTCGGTGCCGCCCATATGCTGAGTTCGGTTTCCGAGCCGGGACTTGAGGCGACTGCGAAAGCAGCGCCCGACGCGTTACGCATCTACCAGCTCTACGTCCGTGGCGACGATGCCTTTGTCGAGGATGTCGTCAGCCGCACCATCGACAATGGCTATGCCGCGTTCTGTTTGACGGTCGATACCGCGCATTACAGCCGGCGCGAGCGCGACATCGCCAAACGCTACGTCCGCGAAAGCCGGATCCGCGCCACCGGCGGCGATTTCCAGAAGGGACTGGAATGGCGCACCGTCAAGCTGATCAAGGACAAGTATAAAATCCCGCTCATTCTGAAGGGTATCGCCACCGCGGAAGATGCCAGGATCGCACTGGATCACGGCGTCGACTGGATTTACGTGTCGAACCATGGCGGCCGCCAGCTCGACCACGGCCGCGGTTCGATGCATGTGCTGCCGGAGATCGTCGACGCGGTGGCCGGCCGCGCCAAGATCATGGTCGACGGTTCGATCTGCCGCGGTGCCGACATCGTCAAGGCAATCGCTTCGGGCGCCGACCTGGTCGGTATCGGCCGCCTGCAATGCTGGGCGCTGGCCGCCGGCGGCCAGGCTGGCATCGTGCGGATGCTGGAACTGCTGGAAGACGAGATGATCCGGTGTCTCGGGTTGCTCGGCCTCACCAGTCTGGGCGAGTTGGACAAATCCTGCCTTCACGCGGCGACACCGACCAACTTGCCAAGCGTGTTCAGCGCATATCCGCTGCTGGATATCGAGCCCTATCGGTACTGAGACCGGCGACAACCGGACTGATCGACCGGCACGGTGGCTTCATTTGAAGTCGCCGCGGCTTGTCGCAAGTGGAAGGGAACTCCACTGCGCCTTCCGCATTATCCCGTGGCTTCCCGAAGACGCCGCAGCGAAGACAAAATCTGATCGAAATGTGCCAATATTCGAAGGTCGATGGTGGACAATCCCTTCGCTGAACTCAGCCTTGAAAGAGCTATCGGACTTCGCTGGACGCTGCGGGACATTCAGTCCCGCCGGCTGAAGCTGTCGCCTGTCAGCGACGAAGATCTGCATGTTCTGACCGAACTCGGCATGATCGAGGTTCGCGACGAAGGGCCGGTCCTGACACCGGCCGGGACCGCTCTGCTGAATGGCTAGCAATCTGAATCGACGGCGCTCTAGCGTGCTTTCAGAAAGCTTTCCCCGGAGTCGCAGGGCGCGCACCGATAGGTCAGCACATCATAGGTTTGATCGCGCGGTTCGATGGTCGCCAGTCGCATCTGCGCGCCGCACTTGATGCACGGCATTTCGATACTGGTCTGGAATCGCGTGCAGGTCGGTGTCGGCCGGAAAGTGTGCAGCATCCTATCCCCATGTCCCAATAGAGACGTAACAAGAGACGCAACGCCACCGACGGTCGAGTTTTAGCCCCGAATCACTATGCCACAGTGTTGACTCGATTGGAATCGGGCACGCCGCCCGTATCGTTACGGAGCGATATATGAAAATATTCCTTGCGGCTGGGCCCACGGCCGGGGCGCGGCCGGCAGGCGCCCGGACCCAATACGGCAGGAGACGAGGGCCGGAATTATGCTAGCCTCCGGAAGACGATATTGGAGAAGGCGATCATGATCGAACCGAAAATCGAAGTTCCGGCCGAGCTGCGCGATCTGGCCGAAAAAACCATTGATCAGGCAGAAAAGGCGTTCGGCATGTTCTTCGATGCCGCCGGCAAGTCGATGACCTCGATGCCGGGCGCGGGCTCGGAGATTTCCAAGCAGGCGCTGTCCTTCACCGAGCAGAACATGAAGGCCGCGTTCGAACACGCCCGCAAGCTGGTTCATGCGACGGACCTCCAGGAAGCGATGCGGATTCAGTCGGAATTCCTGCGCAGTCAGTTCACCAATGCCGGCGAGCATATGCGACAGATTTCCGGCGGCGTGATGTCGGCCGCCAAGGATGCGACGAAGATCAAGCTGTGAGGATCAGCGCCGCCGCGCGACTGCCACGCCGAACAGAAAGGCGACGAACAGACTGGCAAGCGGCGCCTCGCGTGTGATCGCGCTGACGGTGGCAAGCGGTTTGCCCGGTTGCCGCGCCGTTGCGATCGCCTCGCCGAGGCGATCGGCCGCGGCCTGGAGTGCCGCGGACACTTCAGTAATCGTACGTGAAACATCGGTCGCGGTGTCGATGGCGCGCTCTGCCATGCCGGGTTGCGCTAGCCCTGAAGATTCAATGTTCACGTTGCTGCTCGCTCAATGGTGGCGCCTGTGGAACCGGTGGTCTGGTGCGGCAATGCCCGGAAGCGATCTTTGTTCCACGCGATTGCAAACCTGCGGCGCTGTTTGAGCGGAACCATCACCGTCGACGGGATTTGATTCCAACAGAGGAAACTGATCCCGGGACGCAAAGATGGCGTACGACCAATCGATCAAAAATCCGCCGGCGCGACACGGCGGGATGCCGCTCGTGGTCGCAATCGCGGTTGCCGTTGCAGGCGTGCTGGGCTTGCTGATCGTCGATCACGGACCGTGGAATAAGCCAAAGGTGCAAACTGCTGCGATGGCACACTACGGCACCACCGGCGAAGCGGCGCGCGCCGTCGGCGCGGTCGTCATGCCGACCGAGCCGAAGCCGCAACTGGAGCCGGATGCGCCCGGACCAAAGCCGGTCAATCCGGCCAATCCCGTGACGCACTAGGCTTCCAGGTTGTCGCCGTCTGCCGCCGGGTCCGATGCTCGGAGGGCGGCATCGATTCTCATTTGAACGCGGCGCGTGGCCATGTGAACCAGCCTGGTCCGGGCTCGGCCCGTGGTCGTCACGACGCCGATCTGGAATCGCCATTGCCAGACGTCGGGTTCGCTGGTCGCAGCAACGCTGTATTCGATCCCCTTGTAGATCACGAGCGGTCTCAGGCTGGAAAGTCCTATGAAGGACCGTTGTTTCGCGCGGCTGGCAATCCGGGCCACTACGGGAAGGGGCGCGGCGTTTCGCATGACGCCCATGCAGCGCTGCGTCGCATTTGGCAAGCCGTTGCGATCAGCGGCGTGGCCGCACCGTCACCAGATTTGCGGACCGGTTGTTGACGTGTCAGCGGACGCTGACGAACGCGCCCCAGCAAGCGGCGAGACCGGCGCCGGTCAGGACCAGTAGCGGATTGTCGCAGAACGGGCTGCCGTATTGGCACATCGTGACGCCGAGCGAGCCGATCTCGTGGTGGCTTGCCGCATAGAACAGGCCCGACAGGATTGCGAGCACGGTAGCAACGAAAAACATCGATGGCCTCCTTGCGCTCTGGCGAACGCCGGGTTCTTCAACCGGCGTCCGGCGATCGTGCGAAGATATCGACGCGCCCCATCAATCATTTCGGCGCTTGACGCGTCGGGCAAATCACGGGCACAATGACATCATCGCGAATATCGTAGGCCCGCGCCGGGAAACCGGCCGCGGGTTTTTTCTGTGGAAGACAATCGGTCAGAGAAGTTTCAATTCGTCGAATTAGTTGCGTTGCATTTTCCGCAATTTGTCGACGCCTCGAAAATGGTTTGACTCGTCGGGCAAATCAGGGGCATTATTACATCGTCGCAGAAATCATGAAGCCCGCGCGGAGAAATCCGCCGCGGGCTTTTTCGTTTCTCGAACTTCAACATTTTTGAATCGGACGGCGGTCGCACATCGACGCCGCACCCCCAACGCCTGTCGCACAGGCGTCGCAGCGTGCCGCCGTCCGAACCCCCTCTACCTGTGAAACGTTATTGGCCGGCATGCGCGAACGTGCCGGCGCGCGGCGTGGGCTGAAATCCACGACGCAAGCGGCCCCCAGTGGGGACAGGGTTCGCGCCTGAAATGATCCGCTTTGCGATCATGCCGCAGATTTAATTCAGCGAGGAGCCGATGACCGCTTACCTGATATCGCTTGCGCTTGTCGGATTGATTGCAATTGCGGTCTGGGAGGGATGTTCGTGAGCGTCGAGATAGTTCAGCTCATGCCGATTCCCGCGTCCGGGAGCGAGCGGACGGATTTCCCCGCAATTGCCTTTCGCATAACCGTTCCGGGCGGGGATCAGCGTCCCCGACGGGATGCCGTCGCGCCGGAGCCCTGTGCGCCTAGTACTGAGGATCGTACATCTTCGAGCCGATGAACGTCGCCATATCATTCGGTGCGTGGCCGGTCGCATAGCCGTTGTTGTAGGCGACCACGGCGACTGCCTCGGCAATGCGGGCGGAGACCTCGCGGATTCGCGGCAGCGCCGGATAGAGACTGCCCTGCGCGAGGTCCTCATGACTGACGAGTTGCGCCAGCGCGTGGGCGGCCACCATGAACATTTCGTCGGTGACCAGATTTGCCCCGCATGCGGTTGCGCCAAGGCCGACGCCCGGGAAGATGTAGGAGTTGTTGCCCTGGCGCGGCACGAACGTCTTGCCGTCGAGCTTCACCGGATCGAACGGGCTGCCGCAGGCGAACAGGGCACGACCGCCGGTGTGGCGGTAAGCTTCCTCGGCGGAGCATTCCGCCTTCGAGGTCGGGTTGGAGAGCGCAAACACGATCGGCCGCTCGTTGAGCCCGGCCATGGTTTGCAGCACTTCGGCCGTAAACGCGCCGCCGACCGCGGCAACGCCGATGATCGCGGTGGGCTTGAGCGTATTGATGGCGGCGAGGAAATGTTCGATCGGCGCCTGATCGTGTGCGTAGCGAAGCTTGTGATCGGTGAGGCCGGCGCGGCCCTTGACGACGAGGCCGCGCGAATCCACCAGCCAGTTACGCTTGATGGCTTCGGCTTCCGTCAGCCCTTCGGCCATCATGGCCGAGACGATGAGGTCGGCGATTCCGGTTGCGGCTTCGCCGGCGCCGAGGAAAAGCACGTTCTGATCTTTCAGTTTGCCGCCGGTGACACGCAGCGCCGAGAACAGGCCGGCGAGCGCGACCGCCGCCGTGCCCTGAATGTCGTCGTTGAAGACCGGAATGGTGTCGCGGTATTTGTGCAGCAGCCGGAAGGCCGAGTGATTGGCGAAATCCTCGAACTGGATCAGCACGCCGGGGAACGTCGCGCGTGCCGCGGTCATGAACTCGTCGACGAACTCGTCATAGGCTGCGCCGGTCAGGCGCCGCTGCCGCATGCCGATGTAGTAAGGATCGTTCAGCAGTTCTTCGTTGTTGGTGCCGACATCGAGCACGACAGGCAGGCAGAGTTCCGGATGGATGCCGGCGCAAGCCGAATAGAGCGACAGTTTGCCGACCGGGATACCCATGCCGTTGGCGCCGAGGTCGCCGAGGCCGAGGATGCGCTCGCCGTCGGTGACGACGATCAGTTTTGCGAGGTAGGGCCAGTTGTGCATCAGTTCGGCGATACGCCCGCGGTCGCTGGCGGCGATGAACAGGCCGCGCGGCCGCTGGAAAATATAGCCGAAACGCTGGCAAGCGAGGCCGACCGTCGGCGTGTAGATCAGCGGCTGGATCTCGTCGATATTGTCGCAGACGACGCGAAAGAACAGGGCCTCGTTGCGGTCGTGCAATTCGTTCAGCGCGACGTATTTGGCGAGATCGCTCGGCAACTCGCGCAGATTGGCCATCACGCGCTCGACCTGGCACTCCATCGTGAAGACGTGCGCCGGCAACAGACCGCGCAATCCAAGCGCGTCGCGCTCCTGCTCGGTGAAGGCGGTGCCCCTGTTCAGCAGCGGATCGCGCAACAGCGCGAGGCCACGCGGCATTTCGGAAGGCTGAGTGCGCGGATTCGCGCGGGCAGGGACATTCATCGTATTCCTCCAGAAGCCGCCCGATCGGCCGGCTCGTATCGTTGCCCGTTCTAAAGCAGAGAACGCGCACCCGGATCAAGGCCGAAGCGTCAGGAATTCTTGAGCAACGGTCTCATCGAGTAAGTTGTCGATACTAGCACCTTTCGGACTCCTCGCGATGTCCAACATCAAACTCATAGTGCGCTGCAAAATGGAATGTTGTCGCGCCCATATTCCGTTTCCGAATAAGAGAACGCGTCCGCATGGCCAAGGCTTTGACCGAGATACGATCAATTGCGCGAAGTCATACCAGGACTGCGATCAACGTGCTGGTCGGAATCATGCGAAGCAAGGATGCGACCGCGGCCGCGCGCGTCTCGGCGGCAAACGCTATTCTTGATCGCGGCTGGGGCAAGTCAGCGCAGCCGCACGAGAGCGGCAAGGAAGGCGCGCTCGAAGTGGTTCATCGAATTGAGCGCCTAATCGTGCATCCGGATCCTGTGCAGGTTGAAGTTGCCCGAACCTGCGTTGACGGGAATTGGATTGCCTCAAGCGAAGGCAGTTCGATGGCCTCTGATCCGACTGAGTTGGATTGACGGAGTTCTTGTTTTGTTCCAATGTGTCGGCATGTTCATTCGATAGGGAGTGTGATCCTTGAAATGTCGCGCTCGAAATCCGGTCGCTGCACTCATGGTGCTTACCAGTCTCCTCGTGTCGGCGAATGCGGCACTTGCTGAGGACTATACCGTCGACTTCGGCGCCGATACTGACCGGGGCCGAGACGCTGGCACGCTTTACTGTTGGCTCGGCAAAGCATGCGAAGGGAAGATGGAATCGCTTGGGCTGAAAGTCAGGGTGCTTGTCTCTCCCACCAATACAGCGACAGCTCGCATCGAGCTCAACGGCACCAATGCAGGATGCTGCTATTTTGCCTACGCAAAAGACTCCGTCATTGTCGACGCGCGTGCATCGCTATCGCGGGTTCAGATGTTCAGAGGAATGCGGTCCAGGGGTGGTTTGTTTGTTGAGAATGAAGGCGCAGGCACGCTTTACCTAAAATTTCATCTTGAAGATCGGATAATCCACGAAGATTGGAAAAATCAACATGGCACCTATTGAGAGACGGCCCTTACCGCCGCCAAATTCCAAAGCCATTACAATAACCGAAGCAGATCGGGCTGAAATGATGGCGCGCGCAAATGACGTCATTGACTATTATTTGAACGGTCCTGGCTCGTATTGGGATGCCGGGCCGCGGAAGCCACTCGGAAATGAAGACGAGGATGGCGATAGTACACTCAATGATCTGAAAAAATTCAAGGATAGCGTAATCGCTTCCAAGCAGTTCGCCGATGATCCCGGTTCAATTATGGATTCCGTCATCGACTTGATCGACCGCGCGAGAGGTCAAATCGCAGAAGCCGCACGAAGCAATCGCGGCATTGAAGGCATTTGGCGACTTCCTCCTCCGACCGAAGATCCGATCGATGATCCACGAGTGATCAGCCCAAGATTGCTGAATGGTGCGTTCTTGCCGATTGGTTTGCCTGGAAGAGAGTCCGGAATGCCTCCGCAAGCTAGCGAAGTCTCCAACGTCTCGAATAACGCTGGAATAAGAATCTTGGGTCGCAGGGTTGCAAGCAGATCGCCGTAACCGGAGCCGCGGCTGCGAGGTATGGGTGTATCACCCGAAGCGATTGCGGGTGCGATAGCTCAAGAAAAATCTGCGACAGCTGCGGCGGGCCTTTCGTCGATCATGACGACTGCGAAGTCAAGTTTTCGTCCTGAGGACCGATCGCGAGACACCGACTAAGTTCTTGCTAGCATAGGCGAGCTATTGTCCACCCTGAAAATCCCGACCGCGAAAGTCTTCGAGCCATTGCTCCAGCCAGCTCGTTACAAAGGCGCCTTCGGTGGCCGCGGCTCCGGCAAATCGCATTTCTTCGGCGAGCTGCTGGTGGAGACCTGCCAGGCCGAGCGCGGGACGCTCGCTGTTTGCATTCGCGAGGCGCAGCGAACGCTGGCGCAATCGAGCAAACGGCTGATCGAGAGCAAGATCGCCTCGCTCGGCATTGGCAGCGGGTTCAAGCTGTACAGCGACAAGATCGAGACGCCCGGCGGCGGGGTGGTCATTTTCCGCGGGATGCAAGACCACACGGCGGACTCGATCAAGTCACTCGAGGGTTTTCGGATCGCCTGGATCGACGAAGCACAAAATCTGAGTGCACGAAGTCTCTCGCTGTTGCGCCCGACCATCCGTGCCGAACGGTCCGAACTGTGGGCGAGCTGGAATCCGCGGCGGAAGTCCGATGCCGTCGACGATTTCCTGCGGGTACGGCAGCCACCGGGATCGATCGTCGTCAAGGCGAGCTGGCGCGACAATCCGTGGTTTCCGTCGGTGCTGGAAGACGAGCGGCGGCTCGACCGTCAGCTCTACCCGGATCGATATGGTCACGTCTGGGAAGGCGATTACGTCGGCGCGTTCGAAGGCGCGTATTTTGCCGCGATGCTGTCGCAAGCACGCGGCGATGGACGGATCGGCAAGGTCGCGGCGGATCCGTTGTTGCCGCTGCGGGCCTTCATCGACATCGGCGGCTCCGGTGTGACCGCGGACGCCTTCACGATCTGGATCGTGCAGTGGGTGGGCAGCGAAATTCGCGTGCTCGACTACTATGAATCGGTAGGGCAGGTGCTGGCGTTTCATGTCAACTGGCTACGATCGCGCGGTTACAAGTTGTATCGTCCGCAGCATCCCTGGGGTTGGTCTCAAACGCTATATTGGCACAAGTTGATCGGCTAGCGGATCGGCCGAGCTACATCGGCTGCTTGTGTTTATTCGCCCGGTGGCCGTATGGCCGCCGGGCGTTTTTTCGTTTCAGGGGGATTTCAAGGCGCCGCTACTCCAGGGATCTTCCTGCCGGTGACCCTAGCCGAAGCGCGGTGAATTGTGCTTTGATGCTTGCGGGCTGATGCCTGAACAACAAGCCGTGCAAAACGGCGACCGGTGGCCAATTCCGCCGGCGGAATCAAGGGAGGCGTGCCTTGGCAAGTTCCGGCCGTACCATGCTGGCCAAGATCTGGGACCAGCACGTTATTGCGCGACTGAGCGATGATACCGACCTGCTTCATATTGATCGCCACTTGCTGCACGACCTGGGTGGATCGCGAGGGCTCCTGGATCTCAAGAGCCGGGGACTTTCGGTTCACAACCCGGAATTGACGTTTGCAACGCCCGACCATGCCATCTCTACGGCGCGGGGGCGTGCAGGCACCATCAAAATTGGCCAGGAATTGCTGGCTGCCCTCCGGGTGGAGACGACGGCCAGTGGCATCCGGATGTTCGACATCGACGAGCCCGGGCAAGGTATCGTTCACGTCATCGGCCCTGAACTCGGGTTGAGCCTGCCTGGTAGCGTCATTGTGTGTGGTGACAGTCACACCTGCACCCACGGCGGCCTCGGAGCGCTCGCATTTGGCATCGGGTCGAGCGAGCTCACCCATGTATTGGCAACGCAGGCGTTGATCCAGCGCCGGCCGAAAACGATGCGCGTGAGGTTCGAAGGCAGGCTGCCTCTTGGCGTAACCGCCAAAGACCTGATCCTGGTTCTGATTGGTCGGGTTGGTGCCGCGGGCGGGACCGGATATGCCGTCGAATACAGCGGCAGTGCTATCCGGGAGATGCCGATCGAGGGACGACTCACGATCTGCAATTTGTCGATCGAACTCGGGGCCAAGATCGGAATGGTGGCGCCGGACGAGAAGACATTCGAATATTTGCGCGGGCGCCCGTACGCGCCGGACGGTGACATATGGGAGCTAGCGGTCAAGGCCTGGCGCGAACTTCCGAGCGATCCAGATGCCAGTTTCGACCAGGAAGTCCGGATCGACGTCACGAAAATCATCCCGCAGGTGACCTGGGGCATCAGCCCGGAGCATGTCATCGGTGTCGATGGCCGGATTCCGGATCCACAAGCCATTGATGACCCGGCGCGCCGCGCTGCATTCGAGGCGGCGCTCGACTATATGGGGCTCGAGGCCGGCGCGACGATTGCCGGCACGCCGGTCGACTGGGTCTTTATCGGCTCTTGTACCAATAGTCGGCTGAGCGACCTGCGGGCGGCCGCTGAGGTCGCGCGGGGCCGGAAGGTCGCACCGGGCGTGCGGGCCTGGATCGTTCCGGGCTCGGAAACGGTCAAACGCGACGCGGTCGCCGAGGGGCTCGACAAGGTCTTCGCCGACGCCGGTTTCGAATGGCGTGAGCCCGGGTGCTCGATGTGCCTTGCAGCCAACGGTGAGACCGTGCCTCCGGGGCAGCGTTCCGTCTCCACGTCAAATCGCAATTTTGTCGGCCGCCAGGGCCCCCGCGCCAGGACCCATCTGGCGAGCCCGGCGACAGCCGCTGCCGCGGCGATCGCAGGCGCCATCACC
>Ga0157378_10002313_pt1 | contig 16951 bp, 12 predicted proteins | sample M65metaG_FD_115309 | JGI IMG/M metagenome (GOLD analysis project Ga0157378, IMG submission 115309) | Miscanthus rhizosphere microbial communities from Kellogg Biological Station, Michigan, USA - M6-5 metaG | ecosystem: Host-associated > Plants > Roots > Rhizosphere > Soil | place: USA: Michigan...
AAAGCGGCGGATACTGGACCGCTTTGATTTCTCCGGGCTCATTCAAGAGTCGATAACCCTTGCCTTCAGCCAGGGCAGTCCCCAGAACATAGTAGGTGCTGGCATCCCAGCGCAGGTCGATGGGTCCGCCTAACCGCGGAACAGATACCGCCAGCCAGACCATGAGAAGGACGCCAAAGCAGACTAGGTCTGCTCTGCCGTAGGTCTTCCTCCTGGAAAATGATTCCCGTTGCAGAGCGCTCTGAGTCGTCACCGACCAGGCCGGTTGGTCGCCTTTCAGATTCCTTCGCCGATCCAGTATGTTTCTTGGAAACAAGAGACGGCGTCCAATGCTCGAGCTCATGGTCATTGGGTGCTCCGCGAAATCACCTCGTCCAGTTCCGTTCCTTTATTTGAGGACCGATCTCGACCAAGCTGGCGGTATGGTCCAACTCCAAATGCATGGCGAAGCCACAATCCAACAAGGACTTGCCAGTAACCGCCCCCTACCCTGGCAAGCCGGAAAGAGGAAGCTCCCATCCCCGGCGTCCGGTTAATCCATGAGATCGGCACCTGCTTTACCTCATATCCAAGCACGAAAGGTTGGAGTCCTACTTCCGCATTGGCAGCAAAGCCCGGCTGGCGTAACCGCAGTTCCCGAGCGACCTCTTGTCGCATGAGTTTCAGGTTGTTTGTTACGTCACGAATTCGGCGCCCGAATAACAGCACCGTAAACGAGTGAAAGGCACGATTTGCAAAAATCTTGAGAAATGGATAATTCAGGAGAACGCTATGACGAGAGAAGCGGCTTCCAATCACGACATCGCTGCCTTCCGCCGCAGCATCAAACAGGTCACGAAACTCGGGGAGGAGATGCTGAAAGTCACAATCCATCGTGAGAACATACCGGCCGGTAGCAGCCGCGAGTCCGTCCGCAAGAGCCAGGCCAACTCCGTTCGGAGGAGCCCGATGCAGTGGCTTGATTCGGTCATCCCGCGCGGCCAATTCATCAATGACTTTTCCGGTACGGTCGGTGCTACCGTCATTCACCGGAATTATTTCGTGAATATAGTCGCCGTAGAGTGCAAGGATTCGTTCCGTTAGCGGGCCAATATTCATTTCCTCGTTATGAGAAGGAATTACCACCGAGATGGCACGCCGAAGTGACTCATGCTCGCAGAATGAGACGGTCCGAAACGCTTTTTGCCGAGGATGTTTTTGCGCATGAATCAAAATGGAGCCGGCCATCGTGCGCACGACCGGAGCGTTCTCCAGCAGGATTGACAAATTGCGGAGAAACCAGATGAGCGGCCGCGTAAGTGGTGCAAAGACAAAGTCATTAAAGACGGCGTAAATCCGAACAAAGCCAATTTCGGAAAGCAGCTCGTATAGGCTGGGACGGTTAATAAGGTTGCGCGGATCGCGCTTCCCGATCACCCGGGAAAATAGCCAGCGCAGTTTATGGACCGGGTTCCAAGGGTTGCTTTCATAAAAAAGCACTTCGCCTCCCGGTGCGAGTAAGTCATACACGATCTGGAGCAACTCCGATGAGTTGGCGCGGTCGAGTAAATCCGTTCCAATGATACAATCGAACCGGCGATCTTTGAGTGGACCGGGGAGGTCAGAAAGCCGCAAGAGTTCTACCTTTTCGTTTCCTTCAGCCGATCCCGAGCTTGACTTTTGAAAACTAACTGCGGTGATCGGATTCTCACCCCGCGAGACCTGAAGAAGTGCCTGAGTAAAACAACCCGCGCCACAGCCCAGTTCAAGAATAGTCTGACCCGGCAATAGGTGGACCGTATGACGGAAGGTCTGGGCCCGCCAGAGTAGTCGATCACTGACGATTGGATCACGCTCTCGCCAATAAGTATCCCGATAACTCTCCCGAAGTGCGAGACTCGAGACCAAGGATTGTGGTTGTGTCATGGCAAAGTTTCTGCGCGATGAGGCTGGCGTTGCGCCGCAACTAGGGTCAGAATTACGTTCCAGTGTCGGACCGGTGCCTCTCAGCCCGTCGCCGCTCGTAAATAGCCGTATCTCCAGCTTTGTAGACCAACTTCCAATTCACCGGATCAGATTCAACCGCTGGAAGAACATACCGGCGAGCCGCGTCGAGGGACGCCAACTCATCTACGATGACATAGGAGACTGGAACGCTGTCCAGCAGCTTGCGCTCCCCATTTAGGTCGGCTTCCATTGGTGGAAACACGGCCAGCCGCCCCGTCTGCAAGTAGTAGAAGTGGGGCGAGGTTGCAGCTATGATCGCTGTGGATGGCACGTTGCCGTTCAACCAGTTTACCGCTTGTTCCCACACTTGCCAGGAGCGGTCGTACATGAACCACTTCGAACCGTGCCCCATGTCTCTGCTTGCGAATACCACCGGCTGCTTGGCCCGCTCGGTGAACGCCCATTGAGCCGTGTGAATCTCAACCGTAGTCGCACACAACAGCAGTGCTGCTCCTAACCACGGTACAAACTCGCCTGCCCTTTTAAAAGTAGTTTTTGACAATGCAACACACAATTCATACAGCCCCAGAACAGCGGCTATGGTTAAAAAAGGAGAGAGTGGTTGGAGGTAACGCGCAAACTGCGCGGGCCATGGAGTTACACAAACAAGGGCGATCGACCCACTTACCACTAGGACTGGCAACCATTCCTGGCGGAGCAGGAAGACTGCCAGGCCCGCCAGAGCGAGAGCCGCCAAAGCCAAAAGCGGGATTTTTACCAACCCAAGCGGAAACAGCTTTTGATTGAACGCGAGCCGCTGAGCCCACAACATCGTGCCGCGCCAATCTTTCTCCTTGGCGCTAACAATCTCACCTATCACAGCCGGGATGCTTGCCAGATTCTTCGCAAGACGAGCGACAAGCCTGCGTGCATCCAGTTTTCCTAGTTCCGGGGCAAAGGGGTCCACCAAAGCCAGGTTCTCCGCATAGCTTACGTTATAGTATTGATAGGAGGCGCGTTGATACGAATATGCTGGATGCGAATACGCCGGCGTTGCTCGCACGTGAGCCACGTAACTCTGCCATCCGATGACCGGCAAGAGAGCCAATCCTCCGCGTACGATCAGCGGCCGCCACCGCCGCTGTAGCCCGGCTTCCAGAGCCCAGGCGGCGAGAAGCACAATCCCGGCACTCCGCAGGAAAAAGCCAACCGACGCCAAAGCGAACGAACCCGCCTCGCGACTCCAGTTTTCCCTTCGCAGCAAAGGGGTGCCTGCCACAAGAACGAAGAGGACGCTAATCAGTGCAAAGGGGAGTTCCGCGAACAACAAGTCGGACAAGAAGATCGTATATGGATTAAGTAAACAGAGCAGCGTAGCTCCCGTTGCCAGGAGTGGTCCCAGATATCTTCTCGCCAGTCGCAGGACTGCCAGGGCATAGATGGCAAAGATGGTTGCGTATGTAAAGCGAAGCCAGGGTCCGACGACGGAAGGCTCGGTCGTCCCCAGAATCCGTTCGTGCACCGCAACCACCGCCGGGAGAAGCGGCGGATACTGCAACGCCTGTGGGGAGCCAGGTTCGCTCGGTATTCTATAACCATCACCTTTGGCCAGGGAAGTGCCCAACAGATAGTAGACAGCACCATCCCAGCGCAGATCGATCGAACCGGAGAGTCGCGGCACCCAGAGTGCCAGCACCACCAGAATGACTACGCCCTCCGGTAAGAGAGTCAGTGTTACTTTCCGCAACCGACTGACGCTGTGACTAAAACTATGCTGCTGCACCGGATCGGACATTTCCGTCTTGCTTCGCTCACTCACGGTTGATTCGTTTGCCATTCGATTGGGAATTTCGAAGCGAATCGGCCACTGGCTATTGTCGCAGCCCGCTCCGCGCGTAGATCGCGGCGCCGTTATTGTTATAGACAACGCGCCAGTCATTCAAAGAACTCGCAACGGCTGGCAAAACGTAATGGCGGGTAACGTCGAGAGCCAATAGCTCATCGACAATCACATACTGAACGGGCACTGTTTCCAAGAGTTCGCGCTCCCGAGCAGGATCGATTTCCATCGGCGGAAGAACCGCACGACGACCAGTCAACAAATAACATAAATGTGGCTGACTGGTCGCTATGATCGCATCGCGTTTGGTGTGCGTACCGATCCAGTTGGCCGCCTCTTCCCACGCCTGCCATGACTCCTCGTGAGCGAAATAAGAACTCCGCTCACCCACCCCGGTCGCTTTGCAGAGCGCGAGATTACCCGCCAGCGAATAGAACAATTTTCCGTCGGCATAAGTCTGTACAGCGAATGTAGCAGTGACCACACATACGAGCGCAACTCGGCCGGCAATCGTCAATGGCCCATATCCCAGCCGGGCGAGCCAGCCATAGGCTTTTGTCCATGCCACGAAAAAGCAGATCGCGAAAAAGGAACCCAAGGGGGCTAAGTAACGCGTGAGTTGAAGCGGCCAGGGCGCCAGAGAGATAAGCGCAATCGATCCCAGCATGATCACCAAAATCAACCACTCGCGTCGCGCTCCCAGGATCGTTATTCCTGCAATTGTCAAGGCACTCAGGACAAGGATAGGCGCAAGAATCAGCCCACCTCGGGCTGGCTCCGGTCCAAGATCGGCAAAGTTGCCGACCTTCGTCGCCGCTGTACCAAGATTCGGCTGCCTCGGCCGGTGACCTTCGAACCGCTTTAAGGGCCAAGCGTCAGCCTTGGCACTTACTGCCTCGCCCAGAGAGACTGGGAGCGCAAAAAGGTTCCGCGACACACGACGAAACAACGCATTGGCATTGAGATATCCAGCTTCAGGCCGAAATGGATCGCGTAACGAGATGTTATCGCGATAGCTAACGTTATAGAACTGATATGCTGCTCGTTGATAACTATAGGCAGGATGAGTGTATTCGCTGCTTGCCTGAACCTGGGTGATGTAACTTTGCCATCCAAGCACTGGGATTAGAGTCAGAGTGATCCTAGCCGAAGCGAGCTGCCAGCGTCCCCTGAGAAGCGCATCAGCAATCCACGCGATAAAAAGCACAATCCCAGCGGTGCGCAAGAGAAAGGCCGCGGCAGCTAGACTGAATAGCATTAGCTCTCGCACCCACTGTCCCCGTGACTCTCTGCGCTTTATCGCAACTAGTGCAAACACAACCAGGAGCAACGCGAAGGGGAGCTCGGCATAGAGCAGGTCCGACAGGAAAACGATGTGATGGTGCAGCAACGTCATCGCCGCAGCGGCCAACGCCCACTTTAGCGGCAGATAGACTCTCGCCAAAGCGAATACCGCTAACCCATAAAGACTGAACAGAACCGCGTAGGAAATACGCAGCCATGGCGCAACCACCGTTGGATCGGTTGAGCCTAAAGTCTTCTCCCAAAGTGCCACAGTCATGGGCAAGAATGGTGGATATTGTAATGCTTCCGGAGTGCCGGGCTCGCTAAGGATTCTGTAGCCGTGACCTTCGGCCAGCGACGTACCGAGGATGTAGTAAACGCCGCCATCCCAGCGCAGATCGATCGGACCTGACAACCGCGGCGCCCAGAGAATCAAAACAAGCAACACAATAAAGAGCTCGGCCCAGCACCGGCTCAGGATCGCAACTATCCTGCTTCTCTCCGGACCAACGCTCACCAGTTCGGACGACACCATTTCTTTGGCGTAAGCCTCACTCATTCGACATACGCCTCCTGCACCTTATCACCAGCCGCAGCGGTCACGGTTTTAGACAACGCTGCCTGGCGCATCGCTCGTCGCTCCGCCACCAGGTTAACCAAGCCGAAGTAGAATCCCGCCAGAACAGTCTGTCCGCCGAGCAAGAGGAAAAGAACCGAACCTATGACCACTCGGATCGTATAAGAAGGTCGCAACCGTCCAAACCCAGCCACCGACCACTCGTGCGCTGCAGCCAGTCCGAGAAATAGTCCTACCAAGATGAGCACCAATCCAACCATTGCACAACGTTCCAGCGTAGGTCGTTGTTGAAGGAACCAAAACTTTGTCTGCGGGGGATGTAGTCCAGTCTCGACTGCCATTAATTTGGCGAAAGCGAAGAGCAAGAGTGACTGATATCCAAGCAGAATAGCGGCCGCTGAGTAAAGCAGGGTATGATAGTCAAAGGTAACCGAGGAAATGGTCAGCGGCCCCCTCAACAGGATCGTCGAAGCAATCAGGCCACCCATGAGCAAGATCGCGCCCGGGTAACCGAAGAACCAGCGCGGACTCATCAACAGATAAAAGCGCAAGCTTCTCCATCCGTCGCGATAGCGCCTCAGGTGCGGCGCCCGGTCGCGACCATCTGGTGAGAGCGTAGTTGGCACTTCAGTTATGCGAAGACCATGCATCTGACTCTTGATCACCATCTCCAAGGCGAATTCCATTCCTTGACTTTGCAAACCTAGTTTTTCGATCGCGTCTTTGCGAAACCCGCGCAGACCGCAGTAGAAGTCACCGCACCTTCTGCAGGAGAAAAAGAGGCGCCCGAGTGCAGTCAGCAAAGGATTACCAAAGTACCGATGCATCGGAGGCATGGCTCCGGGAGAGATGCCGCCGAGGTAGCGATTCCCCATGACCAAGTCATATCCCTCGCGAAGCTTTGCGACGAACGGAGCCAGAGCCGAGAAATCATAGCTCTCGTCCGAGTCTCCCATGATGACATACTCGCCTTTGGCAGCTGCAGTCCCGGCGGCCAGGGCCGCTCCATAGCCACGGACCGGCACCTGAACAACCCGCGCATTCAAGTTGGTCGCCAGCTCAATCGATCCATCCGTGCTGCCGTTATCGGCTACGATCACTTCCCCCTTAATGTCGTGCTGCTCGAGGAATCGTTGCGCCTTCATAATGCACGCAGGCAGAGTTCGGGCCTCGTTCAGACAAGGCATCAGAATAGTCAGCTCCGGTCGCCGGGGCGAATATGATCCAGGCCGGGTTATAGTCTCCTCGGCTACAACCCGGTCACCGCTATAGATTGGCTGCGGATTTCTCATCCTATTTTCAGGGGTCGGCATTCAACTCGAAGGGGTCGGGAAAGATGTCGCAGGCGAATTCCCGCAAGCTAGGGCCGACTCACCGCGACCGACTTCAGAGTGAAAATTGCCAGCACGGTTATCTCTTTCAGGCATTCCCAATCTGGCCCAGCTTCGATCGAAGCCTCCCGGGGCGCTCCGGGTATCGATGATAAGCGGTACCCCATCGACCAGCTCTTGATAGTCGATATAGGTGTGATTCGTGCAATAAGGATTAAGTTGAAGCTTGCGATGTTCTTTTCCTCTCACGGGACAGATTCTTTTCCCGCCCTCAATTGCGGCTGGCGTAGTCTTGCTGTTCCACCAAGCGTTACCTATGCCTCATCGAGTAGAGGCCGATAGCCAGGCCGGCTATCGCCAAGAGAAGCAGAGTGCTTCCCGAGTCAGGCACGATATCCGTCGGCAGGCCAGGGCCGATGCCGAAAACGCCGTTTGGATCGGAAAACAAAGTAAACTGCCCGGTAGTGACGTGGATTGAAGGATCGCTGACATCGGGAAGAATCAGATCGTAATGGACCCCGTAGAAGTCGAACGGTCTGAGTAAGTCCGTGTTATGCGTACCATCCTTATCCTTCAGAAGTGGAAAGAACCCGAGAAAGAGCGAACCATCGCTGCCAGAGGCGCTCCCCGTGACCCCATAGCCAGGAATCGCGTTACCATTAATATCAACCAGGTAACCCGTCCCATCGAGAAAGCCAAGCAGTCCAGAACCGTTAGTTTGCAGTTTAATCGACGCATCGAATGTCCAAGAGGTCACGCTGAATATTCGAACGAACTCACTATTCAGGAAAGAAAAATCAAGCGATAGAGTCTGGCCGTTTAGGTGTCTGCCTTGCAGGGCGTCAAAAGACGACGGAGAGGTCTCGGAAGTGATGGTGTGAGGCGGCCCCAGATCGGCGTTAATCAAGACGGCATTGGCCGAGTCAGCCAAAAGTATCAGCAACCCGGCAACGATACGCGCGCGGAAGCGTCCCGTAAGAACGAACAGCCATTGCAATGAGTTACTCGCCGCATGAGCAGCTTGGCCGCCCAGCGATTTGATTGGATTCGAGGGTAACATAAAGTGCATCGAGAATTACTTTGGATTCGTACCATAAATGCAATCACACTGTCAAACGCCCTCCTGTCCCGGGTGAATTTTGCCCGGTCGGGCCGCCATTTTACTTGGCGCCGGACTCGCTTGGGCTCGGATAAAAGAGGAATTTGGCATAAAGATATCCTATTCCCTCTCCGATAAGATCCTCCACGCCTTCACTATAACGCCACCAGTGCTTCTCATCGAAGTCCGGGCTCGCAACGGAGATAATCCCGACCTTCACCCTGTTGCCCAAAGCTTCCTGAAATAACAGCCGGCTGCGACGGGCATGCGCACCTTCCGTCATCACGTTGACACTCTGCACCTGCAAATGATGTTCGCGAAACCACTCCTTTAGTGCCACGGCAGAACTGTAAGTCCGATCCCGGCCGAGAACGTGGCTCGGGACCATCTGCACGACGTCGCCCGGGACTCCTTCTTTCTTCAGTAAATCCGCCCCGACACGGGCGGCAGTCTGGAAATCGTTGACGTATCCTCCCTTTCCCACCACAGGGCCACCGGTGCTAAAAATCCGCTCATAAGCACCGCTTCTGAATTCGTTCGCAGCCGCCCGAGCTGCATAGGGATGAATCCAGCCTTCTACCACCAGGATCTTGCTTTGGACGGGATCTGTTAGGGCAAGGAAGGAATAAAGGTTCGGGAAGACCAAACCACCCAACAGAAAGATGCTTAACAGGATAACAAGCCAACCGCGCCCGGATATTCCCCAACGCCATTTTCGGATTAGCAAGCCCAAAAATCTTTGCTCTGAACCCCCGCGGGCGGATTTAATCTTGGCCCTCGCATCATCGTTCCCGCCCAAAGCGTCTTCTCGTTGCGCATGCTGATCGCCGGGGCGAATACCGATCCAGAACTGGTTCTTGGAAGTCATCAAAGCAAGCTCTGGTACACGGCTGTCGTGGAATCGCCCACCTTTGACCACGCGTAATGCTCCTCCGCATATTTCTTGATCAGTTGTCGGCTTCGTTCCAACTGCCGGAACAAAGGACTTTCGAAGTATCGCCGTATCGTCGCAGCCAAAGCCCCAGGATCCTCTGGCCGGCATACGTATCCAGTCTCACCTTCGACAATCTCCTCCGCGAGCGAACCCACATCGGTGGCGACCGCCGGCAGGCCAAAATTATACCCGAGAAACAATACGCCGCTTTGAAAAATGTCGGTGTAGGGAAGGATTAAGACATCAGCGGCCTTGAAATAAACTTCGGTCTCGTCATCGGGGATGTGCTCGACCCTTTCGATCACTCGATCCCCAACTCCGCTCTCCATGATGGCCTGTTTTACCTCTGTCCAGTACGCGCCGGACCACTTTGGCTTTCCAGCAATGATGAGGCGATAGTTCTTGTCCTCCTTCACCAATTCGTCGAACGCAGAAATCAAATACTGCAGCCCTTTGTATGGAGCGATCTGACCGAAAAAGAGCAGCACCTTATCGGCTGCGGCGATGCCGAGTCTCTGCTTTGCCTCACCGGTGGAGAGATCCGTATTTGAGACGGTGCTGTTGATGCCAAAGGGGATGACGCTGATCTTTGCTTGCGGGATTTGAAAATTACCGGTTAATTCGCTCTTCATCCTTTCCGTGTGGACAAAGATATGATCGCTCAACCGGTATTGGATTTTCAGTGTGAGTCTGTTCCCAAATGAGTCTTTGGCGTCCCGCTTCCCGGCATTCACATTGTGGGCAGTGAGAACGATTTTCTTGCCGAACAGCTTGTAATAAAGCATCAGCAACGTTCGATCGAAGAACTCAAACTTATTGTTCCATAGAATATGAAATATTTTACAGCGAGTAGATGCGGAAAAGAGAAACAGCCGAATATAGTAGCTTGTGATTCTGCTGACCTTCGCGATTGCTCTGGCGTTCGTGGATTGATCCCCCCGCAAATTGAGGAAATTAACCTTTCGATTGGTCAGCACCTCTGGCATCGCGAGCTCGTCGCTGCCGACAAACTCTATCCCAATACCTTGAGCCGTCAGCGCATTGGTCAAACCGATCGCGTAGGGCTTGTCGCTACCGCCGGTCAGTAGAGCGATCCTAGCAGAACGTGGGTCACCCCAATCATTGGCCGGTCGACGAGACGCACCCGCTCTGGCCTTTGAAACCCTGGCCGTTCCTTCGCCTCCGTTAACGCACGTCTGATCCGTGAGTTGGGTCCCGTGGTTCATCGACCATCGCAATGTGTCCTTGACGCTGAGAGTTCGAGTTGGGCCATAACGGCGTTAAAAACTTGCTCTATGCTGATCGCCGTTGTTGCGCGCTCGTCGTAGCCGCGCTTGTAGAAGAACTCTTTGAGCAAAGGCGAGACAATCTTCCTCTGAATGCCATAACCGTAAATCTCCCACGGACTCGTGCAGGTGAACAAAGAAACACAGCGTGTTCCTGTCCCCAGAGCAAAATGCATGGGTAGACTGTCTCCGCCGACGAGACAGCGGTGGTTTCGAACATCAGCCAGATGCTCGAGAAGGGACGCTCGCTTCGGAAGTATATTCACCGCTAATCCCTCCTCTTCCAGCCGCGCTTTCAGCACCTCGTAGTAGGCCCATTTTTTCATTGGCCAGACTGGTCCGGCATCGGTTGCGATTGCAACGTCACCAGATAGTCCTGTTTCGATCGGGTTCGGGAGCAAATACTTTTCGCCATTGAATTGAAGACGAAGGCCGCTAAACATCAGATCCTGATAGGTCCGCCTGTTTATTAGCTTCAGGTGATCCGCCTCCTCGCGGCCGTGACAGCTGATGAGACTCAGATCGAACCAGCATCGCGAATCGTCGGTGTAGCGCAGTTGCCCATTTGCATCTGCGTAGGCGCCGAAACGCCGCTTGGCTTTGAATCCGTTTAGGAACACGCCGATCTCCTGAGTGTCTTCAAGATTAATGATCAAGTCGAAAATAATATCTGGTGCGGACTCTCGTTCTTCCCATGTGAGGCACTGAAGACCTTCTCTCACGCCATGTAGCAGCACGGTATTCTTCCGGTCTGTAAGCCATATCACTTCGCCGCTACACTTCTCTAGTAGTGGCGTCGTCCGCACGACGTCGCCAGTCGCGCCCAGCTTAACTATAAGTGTGTTCACGAAAAAACGACCCCGTCGACTTCACATCCCTGATTGAGTAGGGCCCGTTCCCGATCGGCGACCAGACGACTCCATGGCAGGCAGCTTCCTGCCCTTTCGAATTTCTATGCCACACTTTACCGTGATACTAGGCCCGCGGCACCACGTTCAGCTCGTCGTCGCCACCACTAACCAACATCAGCTTTCGCCGGCCCACGAACAGCTTTCCGGGCCAAGTAGAGGCCCGAAAGAATCAACGCACGGCTCCTCTTGGTTAGCATGGCACCGGAAGCGTAAAGTAAGACAAATCCGGATCCGAGAACCATCACAGCCACAACCGGCCGAACATCAGACGCTACCGACCAGCGCACAACCCACACTATAACTCCTGCAAGTAGCGCAGGAAAGAACGCGGCTGCAAAACTCACTCCCATGTCTGCAAATCCTACGGGACTATCCTTAGTAGAGTACCAGACATAAGCCCAAAAGCAAACGCTGAAGGTAATGCTGTAGCTTATCGCGACACCCGCTATCCCCCATCGAATCCCCACAAGGAACCCCGCGATAATGACGGGCGTCGAAACAACGGCGTAATGCAGCTGTCGCCGCGACTGGCCCAGTGACTCACACAGCCACCCAGGCGCGAATGAAATTGCTCCGCACACCGCTGCCGGAGCCATACACCGAAAGACCGGAGCCACCGCCAGCCATTTCGGCCCCAAAAGTACTAAGACAATGTCCTGGGATAGGAAGAAGGAAAAAACAACAATGGGCACTGTTACCAAAGCGATCGCCCGAACGGCATCGACAAACAGCCTCGCGTACTCGCGCGCGTCGTGCTGTAGGCGACTCAACCCCGGAAGCATCACCGACGCCATTGGCATGTTAATTTGGGAAATTGGCAAACTGAGCAATCCATAGGATTTTGTGTAAAACCCGAGTGGACCGGAGCCAAGCACTCTGCCGATTAATACGTTGTCAAAGTTAAGCGTGAGATAATTTAGAACATTAAACGCGGTCACATTTCCTCCGAAGGACACCATGGCACGAGCTCCAACTCCCAGTTGAGGACGGCTTGGTCTCCAATCGCACATAAGCCAGATCAGAAAACAACCCACAACATTAGTCACAACCGGGACAGCTACAAGCGCCCAGTACCCAAGACCGAACCATGCCAAGGTGATTCCAGCTGCAATTCCAAAGGCCATAGCGCCTACGTCTCGCATTGCCAGCTTTCTGAATTCCATCTGTCGCCGCAGAAGCGCCAAGTGTTTCACGACGAAGCCGCTAAAGATGAAATTTAGCGATAGAGTCAATGTAATGCCGACGAGTCGCGGCTCATGGTAAAACCACGCAATAACTGGGGCCAACGCCACTACCACAAATGTGACAACTATGCTCAATGCCAGATTCACCCAAAACAGCAGGGATACCTGGGCATGCGTTACCTGCGAACGCTGAACAGTGGCGTTGGAAAGACCCAGATCTTTAAACAGATGAATGAAAGCTATGATAGCAGTGACCATCGCAAGCAGACCGAAATCCTGTGGTCTTAACAGACGCGCCAGCGTGGCTGTCGAGACTAATCCGAGTAGGAACTTTACGCCCTGCCCTCCTAGGGTTATGATGCCACCTCGCAACGAGCGTCCTCTCAGGTCCTTGCGTAAGTGATCGGATTGGAAATAGCGCAAGCCTCTAGCGTTCGAGACGCCTTGTTCCGACAGCACTTCTTCGCTCGCTAAAGATTTCTTCACGTACGAGTCTAAGACAACATGTAAAGCACCCTTTAGCTAAGCGCTCTTTGACATCGTTTAGAGCGGGTGATCGTCCCTGCTTGCTGCATTTAAGCGAAGATAGGAGACGCGAAGGGCCCGCCAACGCAGGCGCATTTCAATATCGAGGATTGCGTGATAGCCCTCGTAGGCCATTTTTTCCGGAAGAGAAACAAGAGTTTTGTTTAGCTCGCCGAGGATTCGCCAACTCGTTTGAGTCCTCCTAGCGATAGAGCGGAGCTCGTCAACCCAAGCGGAAACCCGTCCGTCGAGATGATCGTTGAGTAATTCGGTGGATCTTAATAAACGGTTCGCCATATACCAACGGACTATTTCTGGGACCTCGGGTTCATGATTCACCAGGCTGTTCGTCGACCACACCCTTTTCCTCATGAGTTCGTTCGGAAGTGGCCATGGGGTCGAAGCGCCGATGTGCTTCAAAACGCCGTCGACGAAAGCCTTCGGATTTGAGCGAAATTCCTCGAAAAGACTGATATGCAGCGCCTCTCGTCCAAATGCCGCGGTCCAGATTTTTATTGTGCGGAGGTAGTCCGAGGACAACCTTGCCCGCGGACGCTCGAGTTGACGTAGTAACTCAAGGGTACCAATACTGCGAAGGTCTCGCTGACGCAAATGCCCAAGCGTGTAAAGAGTTTGCGACCACATCCGGTCAATCGGATGGCGCAATGTAAGAAGAATTCGGAGATCTGGCAGCAGCCCGGCAATTTGGCGAACCTGCCAGTGCTTAAGCCGTGCGTAGCCTGGTGAAATCTCTCCCCGTACCGGTCTAACCCTCCCAGTCTTTTCGTCCCTGAAAAGAGACTCATACCAATTCAAGTCATAGCGCATCATGTTTTTCATGAAGAAAAAATCTACCTCTTTGACTTCACTCACCTGGATATCAGGGTGATGGCTGATTGCTTCGTGGAGCCAAGTCGACCCACAACGCATGGAACCGATTCCCAAAAAAGTTGGCGGAGACTGTTGGGCAAAATCTTTCATCGGGAAACTGGCTGCCCGAGACCCTAAGAGGCACTAACAGGGAAGTGGTTAAGGTCGTCTCCCGCACCATTTTTTCCAGTCTTTTCACTGTTCGCACAGGAGAGCATTTGGTTCGACTGGAAAGGCGACGCTCAGAACGCCGCTGGCAGCGGCACTAGGGGTTCGTCCGCCAGTTCTGCCTTGCTTGAGACGTCCTTAAGGAGAAGCCTCTCGACCGCTTCCAATGTCAGCACCGCGTTGATCCCAAGAGTGTAATTTCGGTAGCCATGGGTGTGCGCGTTTGCCATACGCTTTAGAAAACTCCGATCGAAGCACGCCATTTGTTGAGCCCGCGGATCGGTTAAAACTGAGAAAACGTACGCGCTAAGTTCCCTTCGAAACCAGCTTCTGTAGTGAAGAAATTTGTGGCGGCCGAAGATCCCCACCTGACAATCAATCGCGTGGAGAGCTCCATCAAAGCGACAGAACCAATGTGGCATCCCTTCATTATGGTAGTAGTCGAGCTTGAATCCCCCCTCCCGCAAAAGCCAACTAAGCTTACGAGGAAAAGGTCGTTCCTTGTCTTCAGCCAGCCGGTCGGTCTCGATCCGGCCCAGCAGCGGGTTGTTATCTTTTATCAGCCGGAATGCGGGCTGCGGAGACTTTCGAAGATGCGAAGGGGTCTGGTAGGCCAGTGCGACAAGTTCGTTATCCAGATAAGGGGTGCGCAATACGACCTGCGAACGACTTGCCGCCATGCTGCCAAACAGGTTCCAGGGAATGGTCTTGAAGGCAGCGGACGTGACCGGGTGAGCCTGCTCCGCCGCGAAATCGCGGATAAGGGAATCCACAGTTTGTTGAAAGTCGGGATTGAGAAGCCCCGGCGGGGGCAGCATCGGTTTTAAGTAAGATACTCCCCTGAGGATTTCGCTTCCGAACAGCCCAGTCAGACGAACGGGAGCTAACTCTCTGGCTTGCCGATTGAGGTAGATTTCATGCGCGCCGTTAATTCCGAAGCACCCGTCCGTGACGTAAACCGTTTCGTCCGCGTGCGCGGCAAAATTCGTGAGAAAATCGCGGCCGAGACGCAAGAGCTGGTGTTCGAGCCCGCAAGCGGCGGCTACTTTAGCAGCTATGCGATCGTCGAAGGTTTCTCCAACCTCTCCTGTGAATGTATAAGAGATGGGCCTCTCGTCCTGTTGTGGCTGGCAGGCGAGAATCATTCGAGTATCCAGCCCGCCGGTGAGAGCAAGACCAAGGGGCGAGTCGGTCTCAAAATAGCGTGGCAGGACCCGATTGAATGTTTCATCAAGCTTCTTCTGGAAGGACTCGGGGGAGAGTTCCGGCAGCCCCTCGCACGCTTCCTTGTCGAAATATCGCTCCTTTTTACAGGTCTGGTTTTGAAAGGTCCAGCGCGACCCGCCGGGGAGGAGCTCAACCCCGCGAAATAGCGTGCGCCAGTTCACGGTACAGCCGTAGATGAGAAATTGCGCAACGCCCTCTCGATCGAATTCCCTTAACTCCGGCAGTACCCGAAGCAAGGCCTTCGCCTCGCTGGCAAAGTAGAACGCGTCAGTGGTTTCTCGCCAATAGATTCGTTCCGTTCCGTAACGATCATTGAACAAAAATGCTTTTCCTTCCCGCTTATCAAACAGGAAACCGCTAAACAACCCGTTTAACTCCTTAAAAATCTGGCAGCCTCTTTCTTCATAAACATGAGGCAGCCACGCTCCCTTGTCGTCGTTGACGTGATGGCCCTTGCTACGAAGCTCTCTCGTCATCGAAGGGCTATTGAAACACTCACCCGAGAGAAGGACGGCGATGTCTCGGTCCTCATTGAAAAACACCTGATTCGAGGCAAAGGAATTGTCATGCGCTACCCAGCCCGCATAGATTCCATGTTTAGTACAAGAGAAATTTCCAGACTTGTAAAACGGCTCACGCCGCATCATTGCGAGCATCGAACCCACCCGCGATTCGCATTCAGTGGCGGGTCTTTGGCTAATAATCCCGGCTATCCCCGGCATAGTGTTTTGAAGCTTGCCATTCCTCGCGAAGGCCAGCATGCGCCACCTCTGATAGCAAGCCTATGCTCCAGAAAACACACTTTGCCGATCCTAAGCGAGAGCGCCGAAAAACTCATGCCGCGACCAGTTGCTGATCTTCCTCTACTTTCCGCAGGATCGGATGCATTTCCGGGTCGTAGTCCAATCGCGCCATCGCCTTGCGGGTGAATTTGAAAATCAACCAATTGTCAAATGACGAGATCACGCTTCGCCACCTCACAGCGGCGGCCCGATCGAATGCCTTTTGCTGTTTTCCAGTGATAGTCGACGGTTGATGCTCATGCTGCCCTTTCTGGGGCTCGAGCATTTCTTCTCTGAAATCGATCCCGATAAACTCACATAGCTCACGCAGAATCCTTTCCGGACTAGCCAGTAAATCCTCATAGCGGAAGAGGCGATAATTCGAAGTCCCCTGCAGGCGGCGGTGCATTCTCGCGCTTAGCCGGTAACTGCAAATAACCTTTGCCAGTACCGCTTTGCGGAGCGGCCAGGCCAGCCGGGGATGCGCCGCCACCTTCATCGCGGTTCCAGAGGGGTCATTTGATTTCGACATCGCTAAAGCCCGCGGATCGCGCGTGATGTGAACAACCCTGCAATCTGGGAACCAGCGGATGAGGGTCGGAGCGTGCCGCACGTCTACGGGAAACTTAACACAAGCTCTCGTGCAATCGCTGAAACGGGTTAATTCCTCAACTAGAATTCTGGCGATCACGCCAATCGTTCGATCCGACTCTTTGATCCGCGTGGTCAGCTGTTGCTCGAGTCGTGGGTCATCGACTGCCGCTACACCCTTGAACTTCCACATCGCTCCTGCCAAACCAGGAATATCTTGGCGTGAAAGACATAACTTCACCAGCCTATCGACCTGATTGTCATCCGCCAGATTTCCCATTTGAGTACGAAGAAAATAGTGAAAATCCTGCTGGCGGGGCCGTCCGAGAAAGCGTGGTTCAGGAAGCCGTAGCATGCCCGGAGCCATGGCAATCAAATTGTGCCAAAGAGTGCTGCCCGCTCGATGAGGACCAATG
>Ga0157378_10002318_pt1 | contig 16937 bp, 11 predicted proteins | sample M65metaG_FD_115309 | JGI IMG/M metagenome (GOLD analysis project Ga0157378, IMG submission 115309) | Miscanthus rhizosphere microbial communities from Kellogg Biological Station, Michigan, USA - M6-5 metaG | ecosystem: Host-associated > Plants > Roots > Rhizosphere > Soil | place: USA: Michigan...
GACGCGCCAGACGGATGATTTCATCGATAGTCGCCTGGTCTTCGCCTTCGCGCTCGATCTTTTCCAGTAGCGCATCGACGCGGGCTCGGGCCCACAAACGCGGTAACTGCGGGTGATCGAAGGATTCTTTCGGCAGATTGGTCTTGCCCACCATCTGCAGCGCCGCACCGGCACGCACTCCGTGAACCGCAAAGGTCACATTGTCTTGCGGCTTTTGATAACGGCCCACCCACGACGCCAGCGATCCGGAGAACGTAGCAGCTTGCAGTGGGTAGACGGTGTCTACCGCGGCCCCCGGCGAAACAGAGAGTTCAAGCTGGCCAATGGGACTGCGGCCGATCTTAGAGAGGAACGAGTTCAACTTGAATTCCATCGGCTCGGTCGAAAGCACATGTTCGAGCAGCCCATCCTGACGAGCGAGCATCCGGAAAAGCGGCAGGTTGGCATCGTCGCCGACGGCGAGAATGTAAGTGCGGGGACGTTGCATTTCCGGAAGTTGCTTCCACGCAGACGCGTACGCTGCGGCGATCTTTCCATTCTGAATGGGACCGCGCGTCGCACCGCCGTCGCTCACAATCACAAGGTAGGTGTTGCCCGTTCCGGAGGCCGAGGCCTGCTGCAGTCCAGTCTGTAAAGCACGTTGCAGATCCGTGCCGCCCCGCAGACGGCTGCCACGAACGGCATCGATGGCGTGCTGTACACTGCCGGCATCGGCGGCGCTGACGGGCACGACTTGTGTTTCGGTGTCGAACAGCACCAATCCAAAGTGATCGCCGGGGCGCAGAGTGTGCAGCAGAGTCTCGAGCGCCTGATAGCTTCGTTCCAGCTTTTCCCATTGCATCGACAGTGATGTGTCAAACAGCACGATCACGGTTTTTGAGACTCCGCCGTCCGCGCCAGTCGATGGCCCACCCACCGAACCAAAGCCGGTCAGAGCCTCGGCTTCGAAGAAGCCCGGTTCGTTCGCGCTCCGAATCGGCGCCATTTCTGTTGGCGAAGGCTGGCCGCTGATGGGGTTTCTATAGGTCAACAATTGCAGCGTGTCGGATGCGGGGGGATCGAGATCATAGGTGGCCACGAAATCCTCGCCGAGATTTATGTTTTCCCCTTCAAAGTGTCCCTGCACCAGGTGGGGAGTGTTCTGATCGAGTTGCAGAGGGAAGGTCTTAGCCGGGGCCTGGAAGCTACGAATGGCGTGCGCTGTATGTAGTTCGAAATTGATTTTCAGATGTCGCGCCGCCTGGGCTTGATAAGCGTCAGGCCGCAACGGAATCGCGATGTATGACTTTAGATTCTCAACCGGGATGGACTCGTGATATTCGATTTCCAATCGCTTCGTTCCATAAGCGGCAATAGGAACGATGCGTGCGCTGAACACCGAAGTCCGCTTGGCTTCTTCCGAGCCGCGCTCACCCATTTGGAGAAGGCCCGGGTCGATCGACTGCTGCTTGAGCTGGTTGTAGATCTCCTCGGCGCGTTTGCGCTCTAGAATCACGGCCGGCAGGCGCACCGGTCCATCCCAGGTGGCAAAGTCGGAAATGGTAGCGTGGCTGGGTAGCGCGAAAATGTAGTTCCCTTCCTCGATTGCGCCGGTGTGGTTGGCAAAGACCTGGCGCACGAAGACTCGGGCATCTCCGTTATCCACGCGAACGGTGATCTCCATCTCTTCGAGCGAAAGGATGGCAGCGTTGGGCTGCTGCTTGTCGCGGGGAATGAGAATGCCTGCGTCGCCAAAGAACGCCGAAGGTGCGATCAAGAAAACGATAAATATCAGCAGGAAGTGTCTTTTCATATTTGCAGCTTCTGCTCTGGTATGCGGACCAGCCCGTTATCCGTACCGACGTAAATGAAGCCGTTAGCGGCTGCAAGCGCGGTGACGTTCGATGACGGCAGACCATCGCGAATCACCGACCAGCGCTCAGACTTGCGATCGTAGACGTACAGTCCCTGCCCCAGGGTGCCGGCGAGTACATAACTCGCTGTGACGAGCATCGCGTTGGGATTGACTTCAAACTCGCCGGAACCTGTTTCAAAGGAATGGAAGTGTCCGGAGCCGTCGAGGCCAAGAACGCCCGCGCCATAAGTGCCGACCATCCACTCGGAACCGACAGGGACGACCGCGGTGATCCAGTTGTGCTTAAGGTTGGACGACGTAGTCGTGTAGTTTGCGGTGACGTCGCTCTTCTTTAATACAGACAGGCCGCCGAGCGTGCCAGCCATGAGTTCGTCTCCGGAAACGCCAAGCGCATAAACATGGTTGTTGACCAGTCCGTGAAATGCGTACATGCTGCGCGCACCGCTAGCGTCGAGAAAAGTAAGTCCAGCAGGAGTCGCAAGAGCGAGGCCGTCGCGATAAGCGGCAATGTCCGTAACATGGTCGGCGATCAGTCCGTCTGCGCGGGTCAACACTTGCTGCTCGCTTCCCGAATTATCGAAGCGAACCAGGCCGTTCGCGGTGGCAACGTCAATGGAGGCAGTCTTTGGATCCGGAAGGATTCGGTTCACGCAGAATACGTGCTCATCTTCTATATGTGTGACGCGGGTGTAGGCAGAGAGAAGATCAAGGCCGCGATCGAAGTAGCCAATCCACAGGCGGCCGGTGGAATCGGAGGCAAGTGCAGAGACGTTACGGTCGGTGAGGACGGTAGAACCGGTTTCGAGAACGCGCTGCCATCCGAATGCCCGGGGATTCATGCGATAGAGCCCGTTGCGGGCGACAGCAAACACTGCGTCGCCCGACGCGAACAGCTGGTGTACCTCGGACAATATCGCACCCGGGCCTGGATTCGGATTTGGACGGCGGCCTTCCAGCGGAATCACGATCACGCCCTGATCTTCCGATCCGACGTAAAGCTGCGTGGGCGTAGCTAGCAGTGCCGTGGCCATGACTCCGGAGGCGAGCACACGAGAGAAGCGGCCGTTGTTGAATACCGCAACGCCGGTGGCCGTTCCGGCGTAAGTCGTATCGCCGGAAATCGCCAGCGACTGCACCTGTCGATCGGGAAGGCCATGTGCCTCGGAGAAGGTTTCCGTCGCTCCGGCATGAAAATGCAGCACGCCATTATTCAACGTGCCAACCCACAAGTCCGACTCATTGCCAGCCAGTGAAGTAACGTAGAGGCCATCCAGTGTGGGATGGAGAACGGTGATCTTCTTTCCGTCGTAAACGAGAACGCCGCGCTTCCTGGTTCCAAACAGAAGATGCCCAGAGGGAGCAGTCAAGACAGATGTAATGGCGCGAGCATCCAGACCCGAAGGTAGAATCTGGCGGAACGAGCGGCCGTTGAATACGAGGAGACCATCGTTGGCAGTGGCGACCACAAGTTCAGGGTCGCGCGAGTCAACGAGAACGCCGGTCGCAAGCGCGATGAGCGGTGAACCAGGCAACTCCCGACCAACCGCATATTGATGAAGGAGAGTGCCCTCTGGCGTGTACTCCATCAATCCGGCAGGGCCGGCAATATAGAGATGGTCCTGAAAGCGGGCGGCCTGAACAAAGACGGCTGGCGAGCTGATCAGTTCGAAGCGCGCATTCACTGCTTGCGGCAACGGCCGCGCGACAAACTGGAATTCGTGTTCGGCGCGAACATCCTCAGCAGCGGAGCGGATCGCCTGTGAACTGCGCCACATCACCAGCGTGAGCAGACCCAACACTGCAACAGCGCTGGCCGCAACGATAGCACGGATGGTCACACGGGACGACCGCTTCATAATTCCTCTGGCCAGGCCACTGAACTATAAATTGCGGCTCCGGCTCCGTAAATTGAGAAGCACGGTACGGGCCAAATTTGAGCATCTGTACAAACAATGGAGTTCAACGGGAAGACCAAGAATTATTCGTGTGCCGAGGCACACACTGTCTCACGCGGCACACGTTCTCGGGAGGAATATCGAATTCAGAAGATCGGTGTGGTGCTAGCGCCCGACCACCTGGCAGCTATTCCGCGGGATCGTAGTTCAGATTCTGCCCGAGCCATCGCTCGACCTCTGCCACGCTCATTCCTTTGCGCACACTGTAGTCGGCGACTTGGTCGCGGTCGATTTTGCCCAGGCTGAAGTAGCGCGACTCGGGATGGGCGAAGTACAGCCCGCTCACGCTCGAGCCCGGCCACATGGCAAACGATTCCGTAATCATCATTCCGGTGTTCGCCTGCACATCGAGCAGGTGCCAGAGCGGCCCCTTCTCCGTGTGGTCAGGACACGCCGGATAACCCGCGGCCGGCCTGATGCCGCGATACTGCTCAGCGATGAGGTCCGCGTTACTCAGGCCTTCCTTGCACCCGTAACCCCATTCACACCGCACCTGCTTGTGCAGGCACTCGGCGAATGCTTCTGCCAGTCGATCGGCAAGCGCCTCCGCCATGATCGCGTTGTAGTCATCATTCTCGGACCTGAAGCGGTCACACAATTCTTTCAGCCCGATGCCGCTGGTCACGGCGAATGCCCCGATGTGGTCGGATAATCGTGCTTCCTTAGGCGCAATGAAGTCCGCGAGCGACCGGCAAGGTTCGTTGCCCTCTCTGTTCGACTGCTGGCGGAGAAAGTGGAATCGCTGCAGAACTTTCTCCCGAGTGTTGTCGGTGTACAGTTCAACATCGTCGCCGACAGCGTTGGCGGGAAACAAGCCGTACACTCCACGCGCTGTGATCAGGTTTTTCTCAATAATAGTATCCAGAAGCACATTGGCTTCGGTGAAGATCTGGCGCGCCTGCGCGCCTTGTCCCTCGTGATCGAGAATGCGAGGATAAACACCCTTAAGTCCCCAGGTGTGAAAGAACGGCGACCAGTCGATGAAGTCACGCAGCGTCGCCAGAGGAAAATTGTCCAGCACACGCACGCCGGTAAACGATGGGGCAGGCAAATCTTCTGCACGCCACACAATCGGAGTCCGCCTGGCGCGGGCAGCCTCAATCGAGATCACGGTCAGACGCGGTGCGGAGTGGGCTTTGCGCAGCTTTTCGTACTCAGCACGATGCTGCACCACGAAAGCGGTCTTGCCCTCGTCACTCAGCAGGCTGGTGGTTACGGGCACCGCCCGGCTGGCGTCCAGCACGTGTACCACCGGTTCGCTGTAGTGTGGCGCAATCTTGACGGCGGTGTGCGCCCGGCTGGTGGTTGCCCCGCCGATCAGCAGCGGGAGCTTGAAACCCTGGCGCTCCATCTCGCGGGCCACATGCACCATCTCGTCGAGAGACGGCGTAATCAGCCCGCTGAGGCCGATCATGTCCGCCTTTTCTGTCTTCGCGCGTTCGAGAATCTTCTCGCACGCGACCATCACTCCCATGTCGATCACTTCATAGTTATTGCAGGCCAGCACGACGCCAACGATGTTCTTGCCAATGTCATGCACGTCGCCCTTCACCGTCGCGAGAATGATCTTTCCCTGCGCCTTCACCACCTGGCCCGACGCAGCCATCGCAACTTTTTCGGCTTCCATGAAAGGTGTAAGGTGTGCCACAGCCTTCTTCATCACGCGCGCGGACTTGACCACCTGCGGCAAAAACATTTTGCCGGATCCAAACAGATCGCCCACCACGCTCATGCCGGCCATCAGCGGGCCTTCAATAACTAGCAGAGGGCGTCCTAACTTAACGCGAGCTTCCTCGGCGTCCGCTTCGATGTACGTGTCGATCCCTTTGACCAGCGCGTGAGAAAGACGCTCCTCGACTGTACCGTTTCGCCATTCCTCGGCTTTCTTCTCACTGGCGACCGTTCCTGCGCCCTTAAGCGATTCGCCGAACTCAACCAGTCGCTCGGTTGCGTCGGGCCGCCGGTTCAGCAGCACATCCTCGACCAGCACCTTCAACTCCGGATCGATCTCTTCGTACACCTCGAGCATACCGGCATTCACAATGCCCATATCCATGCCCGCAGCGATTGCGTGATAAAGAAATGCAGAGTGCATGGCCTCGCGAACTTTGTTGTTGCCCCGGAAACTGAACGAGATATTGGAGACGCCGCCGCTCACCTTCGCATGCGGCAAATTCGCCTTGATCCAACGGGTGGCGTTGATGAAGTCCACCGCGTAGTTATTGTGCTCTTCCATGCCGGTGGCAACGGTGAGGATATTGGGATCGAAGATAATGTCTTCGGGCGGAAAGCCGACTTGGTCCACCAGTATTCGGTACGCGCGCTCACACACGCGGATCTTGTCTTCGTAAGTCGCGGCCTGGCCCTGCTCGTCGAAAGCCATCACCACGACTGCCGCGCCATACTTCAAAACTTTGGCGGCATTCTGGAGGAATTTTTCTTCGCCTTCTTTCAGCGATATCGAATTGACGATGCCCTTGCCCTGCAGGCACTTCAGCCCCGCCTCGATGACCTCCCACTTCGAGGAATCCACCATGAAGGGCACTTTGGCGACTTCCGGTTCGCTCCCCAACAACTGCAGGAAGCGAGTCATCGCCGTGACTCCGTCGATCATGCCCTCATCCATGCAGATGTCGAGCACGTTCGCGCCATTCTCGACTTGCTGCCGGGCAATGCTTACCGCTTCTTCGTATTTGCCTTGCTTGATGAACTTCGCAAATTTGGGCGAACCAGCCACGTTGGTGCGCTCGCCGATCATGATGTAAACACCAGGCTGTTGGGTGAAGGGCTGCGATCCCGAGAGACGAAGCGGCTTTGTCTCGTGGACTGCTGGAACTTCAGGAACGCTGATGGTATCGGCCTTGCTCAAACTCGACTCCCAATCTGGCTCGAGCGTGAGTTAGAACCATCAATCAATGTCGTTCCCCATTTTCTCGGAGGTTTGCCTTCGAGCGCTTTGGCAATCGCTGCGATGTGCTCTGGAGTGTTGCCGCAGCAGCCGCCGGCAATGTTAATCAGCCCGCCTTTTGCGAAGTCGCTCAGATACCGCGCCATGTCGTTCGGCCCCAGGTCGAACCCGGTTTCCGACAGAGGATTGGGCAGACCAGCATTCGGATAGCACGAAATCGCCACATCCGCTTTTTCCGACAGCTCCTCCAGAAACGGATACATCAGATCGGGACCGAGCGAGCAGTTGAGCCCCACGGAAAAAGGTTTCACGTGCGCTACCGCATTCCAGAACGCCTCAGTAGTCTGCGCGGAAATCAGCGTCTCGCCGCCACGCCCCACAGCCGCGGAGATCATCACCGGCAATTCCTTGCCGTCTGCATCGAACACCTCGCGGATGGCGACCAACGCGGCCTTAGCGTTCAGCGAATCAAAAATCGTCTCCACCAGGAGCAGGTCCACGCCTCCCGCCATGAGAGCGCGCACTTGCTGAGCGTAGGCCGCTTTGACCTGATCGAATGTGACCACCCGAAAGCCTGGATCATCGGCGTCGGGCGAGTTCGACAGTGATACAGTCAGCGGACCAAGTGCACCAGCCACGAACCGTTGACGCGAAGTTGCAGTCCCTACACGATCGGCCCACTCCCGGCACTGCCGCGCCGATTGCTCGTTAATATCCCAGGCCAGTGTTCCCAGAAATGGATTGTTAATGACCTTCTGGTAGAACGCGGGGTCCTTGCGTCCGCCTTTCTCCCGCGGATCTTCTTCGAAAAATTCGCTCTGGGTAATGCTGGTGGCGCCGAAGGTGTTGGTCTCGATGATGTCTGCACCGGCTTCGAGAAACCGGCGATGAATGTCGCCGATCATTTCTGGCTTGGTCAGAGAGAAGAGGTCACCATTGTTGAGCAGGCTTTTCGCCGAGTCCTTGAAGCGGTCTCCACGGATGTCGGCTTCGGTCATGCCATAGGTGCGTATGGTCGTCCCCATGGCTCCGTCGATGATGGCGATACGATTTTCGAGGATTTTTTCCAGCGGATGTTGGTTGAATTTAGTCATTTCTCCTGATGCTTGGATGCTCGGCTCACTTGCGACGATTTTCGCAAAATACGCCTTCCTTATTATAGCGATTGACAGGAGGTCGAAACGTAGGCGCATCCTATCACTGAAGTAATCGCAATAACCCGAAGCTGCGCCATTGCCAAAGGCCTGAAAGAGAAGGCTTTGCCGCTAAAACATTGGATGCGCGGAGAGCCAGAAAGAGTGCAAGCGATCAGTCCCGATCCAGCGCCACATGCCGTTCCCCGGCACTCCTTCAACTCGTTACTCCCTTGATCTCCACCAACGAGGCTACAATGTGTGTGCTTCGAAATAAGGAGGATCTCTCTATGCCCAAGAAAAAAACAAACTCAGCATTTCTGAAGATGGCTCAGATGACCCTGCAGCCCTCACCACAACTCGCCGAAGTATTGGGATCAAACGCACCGATCTCCCGACCCCAGGTCGCGAAGAAGGTGTGGGTCTATATCAAGAAGCACAAACTGCAGGATCCGAAGAAACGGCGCGAAATCGTAGCCGACGAAAAGTTGAAGCCAGTCTTCGGAAAGGCCAGACTGGACATGTTCCAGATGACCAAGGCCATCAGCAAGCACCTGAAGAAAATTTAGCTGACTTATCTCATCCCCAAACGGTCTCGACCGTCACTGGCACTGTTCGCCCCGCCGACCTCTTGCTTGTTCGTAGTACCTACAAAAGAGGTGGGCGGGGCGTCGCCAGCCGAGCAGAAACTTCACTGCTACCACCCACCTGATCTGTTCCGCAAATCCTGGCTGCGGAGAGTTCACAAATCCTTCCATCTGGGTGCCCTACATTTCGCGGTTTTCGAAATGTGGGACTTCACCCGAAGCCACGGACCTAGAGTCCGGTGCCACTGAATTCCCGGCCTATGCGCGAACCCGCGACCATGGAGGTTGCCCTCCTTCACAGTTCTTAACGAAGTCAGCTGTTCATCGAACCCCAGGGCTGAGATAGGATGAGATGAACTTGGCGCCGCTCCGATGACAATTCAAAACGGTGGCGTTATCGCACATCCGAGTGCATCAGGTCACGCGGTGGACAGAAGCATTCTGCCGGTTGCACTTCTTGCCACCACCGGAATTGCAGTTCACCTTCTGCTCCGATTCGCTCTGCACGCTGCGCCCCAGGTCTCGTCGGCACCACTTTACGCAGTCCTTCTCCTCGGAGGTTTTCCGCTTGTCATCAGTCTGGCTCGAAAGCTGGCAGCTCGAGAATTCGGGGCAGACCTGTTGGCAGGAATGTCGATTCTGACTTCAGTTCTGCAGGGCGAATATCTGGTGGGCTCAATTGTGGTGTTGATGCTTTCCGGAGGCACTGCGCTGGAACAGTTCTCCTCTCGGCGCGCCTCTGCCACTCTCGATGCCCTGGCGAATCGGATGCCGCAGACTGCTCACCGCAGAGTCGGGGCAGACACTGTGGACATTACCTTGAACCAGGTCGAGGTCGGGGACCTTCTGGCCATCTATCCTCATGAAGTTTGCCCGGCAGACGGTGTTGTCGTTGAAGGACACGGAAGAATGAACGAAGCCTTTCTCACCGGAGAGCCATTCGAAGTCTCCAAGGCCGCAGGCTCCCGGGTCATCTCTGGAGCGCTGAACGGAGAAACACTCCTCACCATTCGGGCAGACAAACTGCCAGTCGACTCCCGATACGCGCGCATCATGCATGTTATGGAGCAGACCCAGCAGCGGCGCCCTCAGTTGCGCCGCCTCGGGGACCAACTCGGCGCGTGGTACACGCCGCTCGCAGTTCTCATCGCACTGCTGGCATGGATCTTCAGCCAGGATTCGCACCGCTTCCTGGCCGTGCTGGTGGTTGCAACTCCCTGTCCTCTGCTGATTGCAATTCCCGTCGCCATCATCGGCGCGGTTTCGCTTTCGGCGCGTTCTGGAATCATCATCAAGAACCCCGCGATTCTTGAACAGATTGATTCCTGTCGAACTTTCATCTTCGATAAGACCGGAACCCTTACGTACGGTCACCCCCAGCTGACCGAAATCTGGTGCGCGCCGGGGTTCGAAGAGAGCACTGTCTTGTCCGCCGCAGCCAGTCTCGAACGCTACTCCAAGCATCCCTTGGCGCAAGCCATTCTCAACGCCGCCGAACGTACAAATATTCCACTCAATGCCGCGTCCGAAATCAGCGAACCTCCCGGGCGCGGGCTTCAGGGAACTGTCCAGGGAAGAACCATCTTGCTTACTGGCCGTAACCGAGTCCAGGATCGCGAACTCGTACTGCCTCCAGTTCACTCCGGGCTTGAATGCCTGGTTTTTATCGATGGAAAGTTTGCGGCGGTCCTTCGCTTTCACGATGCTCCCCGACACGACAGTCGAATCTTCGTCGCGCACTTGCAGCCCAAGCACCGAGTCAACCGGGTCTTGCTGGTTTCGGGAGATCGCGAGTCCGAGGTCCGCTATCTGGCGGGCGCCGTCGGAATCAGCGAGGTCTATTCCGGGCAGAGCCCGGAGCAGAAGGTCGCCATTGTCCGGGAAGAAACCAATCGTGCAAAGACCTTGTTTGTCGGTGACGGCATTAACGACGCGCCCGCCATGCAGGCAGCCACGGTCAGCCTCGCCTTCGGCTTGAACAGCGACGTCGCCGCCGAAGCCGCAGACGCCGTCATCCTCGAGTCGTCGCTAGGAAAAGTGGACGAACTCATACACATCGGCCGTCGTATGCGATCCATTGCTCTTCAAAGCGCGGTCGGCGGAATGGCGCTCAGCGCCATGGGCATGTTAGCCGCCGCGTTCGGCTTCTTGCCGGCGATCGATGGCGCCATCGCTCAGGAACTCATTGATCTGGTGGCCGTCCTGAATGCCGTCCGCATGGCTCTCCCCACCTCGAGACTGCGGGATATCTAGCCTGAAGACTCCTCCACCCGGAGGTGACAGAAGACACGCGCCGATGTGAGGTCCATCACCGAAACCAATTCCTCGTTCGGAGAAAATCCACTTAGGTGATGACCATGAAAGCTTCTACGGTTGTTGTTCCTATTGCTCCTGCCATCGAACTCCGGCAAATCCTTTTCGCCACTGACTTCTCCGATGCATCCCTGGCGGCCTTGCCATTGGTTTCCAAAATCGCGCATCGCTATGGGTCGCGTGTGTTTGTAATGAACGTCTCAACCCCCATCGCATACGCCATGGTCAGCCCGGAAGCCGCGGCAGCATTGCAGCACAGGGACGAGCTTCATGCCCGGTCCAAGGTGAAAGACCTCCTCAAAACGGCAGACCTGGCTGGGCTTTCGACAACCGTGGTGGTTCGATCCGGAATTCCAACCGGCGAGCTTGATCACTTTGTGCGCGAGCACAAGATTGATCTTGCCATCCTGGGCACTCACGGCCGTACTGGAATGAAGCACCTGGTGATGGGCTCGGTGGCTGAGGACCTGTTCCGCCATTTGCCCTGTCCGGTACTCACGGTCGGACCTAACATTTCAAAACCTGCAATGCAGGGCATCGATGTAAGGCACATCCTTTTTCCCACCGACCTCTCGGATGAATCCCAGGCAGTATTTCCCTACCTCGCTTCGCTGGCGTCGCAATACAAGGCATCCCTCACCTTGCTTCATGTCTTGCCGGTGGAGACGGCCACGAACCCGGATGCCCGGTCCCTGGCGGAACCTTTGCGCAAAGAAATGCAGAATATCTTTTCTCCTCACATCGATCCAGGATGCTCGGCCGAGTTCATAATCGACTTTGGAGACACCGCCGAGCGTATCCTTGCGCATGCCGAATCTGGACGCGCGGACCTCATCGGCCTGGGGGTACGAATGGCTGGCGAGGTCACAACGCACCTTCGCAATACCGTCGCCTACCGGGTCGTGCTGCAAGCACATTGCCCGGTACTTACAGCTCGCTATTCTGGCTAGGGAAATAGAAGAAAGTGATGCCCGGCACTCTCTGCGCGAATTGAGTCAAGTGCCAGCCAGCTCTGTCGTCCGCACCACCCGCGAGTTAGGCCAGCACCATAGCCTCGAGCCCCGCCTTGTTCCTGATCACCACCGTTGGCCCTTTGGTGGAGATCAGCATTTTGGTGCGCAATTCGGCGAGGGCACGGGTAACGGTTTCGCGGGTCACTCCCACCACCTGGGCGATCTCTTCATGAGTCAGGGTCAGGTTGAACCGGATCCCCTTCGGCGTCTGCTGCCCGTGGACCGCGGATTCCAGCAGGAAGCAAGCCATTTTTTCGGTCGCCGACGGCGTCAGTCCCAGATAACGAATCTGGTGGCAGGCTCCGCGATAGTATCTCGTGAATTGCTGCATGGCGTTGATCGACGCATCGCCGTGTTCATGAAGCAGCCTCATAAAATCGTCACGGCGAATGAAGTCTACCTGGCAGGGTTGAAGAGTCTCAGCCGTAACCTCATGGGGATCTCCTGAAACGGCTGAGTGCAGACCGAGTAGTTCTCCCGCCTCGACCACCCGCACAATTACGGTTTTCCCTCCGGGCGAGGCCATGCTCAGTTTCACGCGGCCCTTGCACAACATATACACCCCTCGCGGCACTTGGCTCTCGACAAACAAGACAGCCCCAGCGGGATACGTGCTGGTGAATTTCATCTTCTGAAAGTCTGCGAGAGTTGTTGCGCTCATCTGGCAAAAAAATCCATCTTTTCGGATGGAGCAGGTTGCGCAGTCGTCAGTCAATTCCATTCCGTATGGTGCGTGTGTGGCCATTTTCTTAGCTCCTGTTTTTCTGAAACGGTTCGGAGTTTGGGTTCGCTCCCTCCAAAACGTGCCGGAGGAAGCCCGAGGGCCCTTTAAGAGTCAGACCGTCTCTCTGCATTCGGAGCAGCAGGTCCCGTCCTCCCGCGTCAACGAAACTCACCGCACTCAGCTCGATGCTCATGGGTTGTCCGTCTGCCATCTTGGTCGAGGCCAGCCAAGCCTTACGCAACTCATCCACCCATGGCCCCTTGATACTGCCTTCCAGTTTCAGGAGGACGGAATCAGACGTTCGCTGAATGGTGATCCTGAGCATGCCGTGGTAAGAGCAACGGCTGTGCCAACTCTGGGATCTCGATACGGAGAATTACCTAACTCATTAAATATGAGATAGATAGGGGGGAATAATTGAGATGGAATGGCACCCGTGACGTAATAGCAATAATTCAGTGACGAGACGACATATCGTCAGTCGGCGGCATTCCGTCACTTCCTGGCGGGGCGACTCCAAAAGTCGGATTGAAATTGGACGGGTGAAGCCGGAGGTGACCGGCTTTCCCGCCCCGATACCAGCTACGCTGCCCTGGTCTTGATCTCGAGCGTCTTCGCTTTGGCAGCTTTTGGCATGGTCAACTGCAGCACGCCATTCTTCAACGTTGCAATGGTTTTCTCGGCGTCCACACTCGCAGGCAGATCCACAATTCGCAGGATCTGGTTCGAGCAAAATTCCGAATAAACCGTCTTGCTCTTCTTTTCTTCCTTCTTTGTCTCTGTTTCACGCTTGCCAGTGATGGTCAAGCGGCGTGGTTCAACGCTGACTTCGATCTCCTTCTCGTTGAAACCGGGCACCTCAGCCTTGACCTCGAGGCTATCGTCCGTCTCAACCAGGCTCACTCGAACCGGGTAGAGTATGTCCGTTTCAGCTTTGAGCCAGTCTTCGAGATCATGGCCAAACCTCCGGCCGTTTCCCTCGAAGATGTTGTACGCTCGCTGCATGATTGCCTGGGACATCTGGTTAACCCGATCCATCAGATTCTCGGCCGGAGTGATTGCCACCGGCTTTTCTTCGGTTCGTTGAACTGCAACGGATGTTGCCATAATAATTTCCTCACTTTCCTGCGAGAAATCAGTGCCAGCTCGTCCTCTGTTCCATTCGGAAATTGACGCAGCGGGCGCTGCAAACGCAGGATCGCAGAGATCAGGGGATGACGCCGTGATGGAAATCACGAATTGCAGTGATTTGTGCCGCCCGCAGGCGACCTGACTGGATTAGACCTGTTGACGGAAGATTTTAAGTTTCTGCATGCGCGAGTTTAAAGTTGTCCGATTCATCCCCAGGCGTTCGGCCGCGCCGCCCGGTCCACCGATCTTCCCTTTGGTTTCCTTGAGTACACGCATGATATGTTCCCGCTCGATGTCTTCCAGAGCCGAAGATGTGGAGGACGCGGCAGCATGTGCCGGCGCCGGCTCAAATGGAGGAATTTTCAACACCGCCCCAGTAGAAAGGATGACCGCGCGCTCGATCACATGTTCCAGTTCGCGAATATTCCCTGGCCAGGCATACCGGCACAGAGCCTGCATTCCCTCCGGAGCGATGCTCTCGATGCTCTTCTTCATTCTTTGCGAGAACTTCGACAGGAAATACTGGACCAGCAGCGGAATGTCCTCACGCCGCTCACGCAGCGGCGGCACCGTGATGGGAAAAACATTCAGCCGGTAAAACAGATCACTGCGAAACTGACCCGACGCTACAAGTTTTTCCAGGTCGCGGTTGGTGGCAGCGACAATCCGAACGTCAGTTGTGATCGTTCGAGTGCTGCCCAGGCGTTCGAACTCTTTTTCCTGCAATGCGCGCAGTAGTTTGGGCTGCAACTCAATGGGGATGTCCCCGATTTCATCCAGAAAAATCGTCCCCCGATGCGCCAACTCCAAGCGCCCCACACGGGCCGCGATGGCACCTGTGAATGCACCCTTCTCGTGGCCAAATAGCTCGCTTTCCAGCAGGCCGGCAGGAATCGAAGCGCAATTGACGCGGACGAACGTGTGTCCCTGACGCGGACTCAGATTGTGAACCGCGCGCGCAAGCAATTCTTTTCCTGTCCCTGTCTCCCCCAGAATCAAAACGGTGGAATCGGTGGGAGCCACGGTTTCGATTTGTTTGAGAACTCGTCTTATCGGTTTGCTGTGCCCGATGATTTCCTCAAAATTGAACTCTGTTTTCAACTCGTCTTCCAGATATTGCTTCTCCTCCGCGAGTTGGTCCTTGAGTTCGGAAATACGCCGGAACGCCATGGCATTGCCGAGTGCGATGGCCACCTGGCCCGAGATCTGCGTCAACAGGCTCACGTCGTCTTCCGTAAAGTTTCCCGGACGCCGGCTGAACACATTCAACGTTCCCAACGCGCCTTCGCGTCCAATCAAAGGAATCCAGCAGCCAGACTTCAACGACTGATGAGCAAATTGGGGTGGCAACTCGAAAGGCCATTTTTCGTCAGGCAGCCCTTTCAGGAGCAGCGGCTTGCGCGCCGTAAACGCCCACCCCGATGGCGACTTGCCCAGGGCGACCAGAGGCTCTTCCCCGGAATTCTGATTGACTTCGGCTCCAGTAGACGCCTCAAGAACATGCATCCGCAACATCCTGGTTGGCGCATCGTAAAGCGCCAGCGCGGCATGATCGAACGGCTTGACTTGTCGAATACACGATGCAATGGCAGTTAGTAACTGGCGGATGTCCAGACTCGACACCAAGGCACTCGTCACTTCCAGAAGAAACGCTTCGCGAGCTCGTTTTCCTTCGGTCATATCTCGCGTCACCTTGGTGAAGCCCAACACGTTGCCGTTCTCGTCGTGCAAAGCCGTGATCACAACATCCGCCCAGAAGCGCGAACCATCCTTCCGCAGCCGCCAGCCCTCCTCTTCCCAACGGCCTTCCGCTGCAGCGGAACTGAGTTCTTCGCCCGGCTTGCCACGGTCGATATCTTCGGAAGTGTAGAAAATAGAAAAGTGCTGCCCAATGATTTCGTCAGCGGTATAGCCTTTGATTTTCCGCGCCCCTTCGTTCCAGCTCAGAATATTTCCCGTGGGGTCGAGCATGAAGATGGCATAGTCCTTTACTTCTTGTACCAATTGCCTGAAGCGCTCCTGGCTTAGCCGCAGCGCGTCTTCCACTCGCCTGCGTTCGGTCACGTCACGAATCGCCGCTGTGATCAGAACACCGTCCGCTTCCTCAAGAGGGCTCAGGCTGATTTCGACTGGGAACGTGGTGCCATCTTTGCGGCGCCCAAGCAGATTGAGGGCGGAGCCCATCGGACGCGTGTGAGGTGCAGAAGCATACGCATCTCTGTCCCGGCGATGTCCTTCACGGAACTTTTCTGGAATCAGAATTTCGACAGGCTGATCGAGTAGTTCTTCCCGGGAATAGCCAAACATCCGTTCCGTCTGCGAGTTCACCAGGCTTATGCGCCCGGACCGATCCACGATGACCATGGCATCGGGCGCTGCTTCCAGCAGACGGCGGAATTTTTCGTCCCCGTGGCTCACGCCGCTATTGTAGTTCGTTCCGGGTTGCCCAGGCGAAACTCTACCCTGAGCAGGGCACTATCACTCGGCGAGGCAGGCGCTCAGCCGGGATACGGGACAAGAGCAGACAGTGCGAACCGCCTCGCCGTCCGGCAGGTTTCCAGGTCGCGCCCGGATCGCAACTCCCAGACCGAGGTGATATTCAAGCACGTGCGTTCGAGAACATCCGTCGCAAAGCCAGAAATGTCTTACGCAGCAACCGGCTATGCCAGGCGTCAGACCGTGCGGCCCATTGTTGTGAAAACGAAACAATCGCCCCTGGCGATAGTCGAAAACTTTCATACAATTCGGATTCGAACATTCGAGGGACAAAGCGTCGCTCCTATGCGGTTCTCCTACGCCTGGCCCACATTCTTCCCCGGCACAACTCCCTCAAGTTCAGACTGGCGCAGGGTTCGCTCGAGTTCCAGCTTTTGAATCGTGTTCATCAGCCACTCGCTCACAGCCGTTTCCATTTCGTCCGAGGTGCTCCACTGGTGCAACGACGCGATCGTATCGCCTTGCCCATTCAGAGGAATGTAGTGACATGGGGGCTTCCCTTCACGAAATCCCGCAGGCACCAGGGACATAAGGACACAATCCGAGCATGGCCGTTTACGTTCCGGATCGCCGTAATTCAGGCAAGTGGGAGAATCCTCGAAGAAGATTTGGGGACGCCATGAGGACCATTTGCGGTAGCCCCCGCCTTTAAGGAACTCCAATTCGAGTCTCAAGACTTCAAGGAGATCGCGCTTTTTGCTTGCCATATGAATCCTCCAGCCACCTACTAATCTGTTCCACAACTTGCTCGATGGCTGTGAGCGGCGTCACTTGGCAAGGTAGCGAGGCTCACCCACACTACGACGCACATGACACGGGGAA
>Ga0157378_10002319_pt1 | contig 16923 bp, 19 predicted proteins | sample M65metaG_FD_115309 | JGI IMG/M metagenome (GOLD analysis project Ga0157378, IMG submission 115309) | Miscanthus rhizosphere microbial communities from Kellogg Biological Station, Michigan, USA - M6-5 metaG | ecosystem: Host-associated > Plants > Roots > Rhizosphere > Soil | place: USA: Michigan...
GAACGGGGCCTCCCCCGGGCCCGCGCGCGGGCGGGCCGAGGGACGCCGGAGATTCTTGCTGAGGTTATTGGACCGAGGTCTTCTTCGTGGTGGTCGTGGTCGTCGTGATCTTGCGGACGACCAGCGGGCCGTTCGCGCTCGTGCGGGTCGTCTGGATCGTGTAGGTCTTGCCGACCGCGACGTCCGAGGGGACGACCGACGAGGCGTCGAGGGTGTAGACCACGGTCTTCTGGTCGGGAAGCTGGATGGTGACCGACTTGCCGGGCTCGAACGCCGAGACGGTTCCGGTGACGCTCGTGGAGTTCATGCTGCTCGTGTTGCCGTTCGGATCGATGGTGCGCGTCTGGGTCTCGGTCTTGAGCTTCCCATCCGAGGTCACGGACTGCGTGGTGATCTTGTGCACCATCACCGCGCCGGCCTCGCCGGGCTCGGTGCTGAGCGAGACCTGCTTGCCGATCTGAACGTCGGCCGGTGCGTTGACGTCGCTCGCGAGAGTGTAGGTCATCTGCTTGTTGTCCGGGCCGAGAACGACGATGGTCTTGCCCGGTTCATAGCGCACGACCTTGCCGGTCACGGTCGTCGTGGTCGTCCGTGCAACACCGTCGTCGCTCACCTGCGTCTGCTGCGTCGTCGTCTGCTGGGTCGTTGTCTGCTGCTGGCTGTCCTGAGCCAGCGCCGCGGTTGCGAGCGCGAAGCCCCCGGCCAGGCAGAACGCGCCCCACTGAGTAGTTCGCTTCATACCAACTCCTTTGCCTTGTTCGTCGCATCGAAAATCGATGAGACGGTCGCCCACTGAGAGAGTCCGGAGGGAATCCGGGCTCTGATAGGAAAGCTGCAAGGTCGATGCCACCGGCCGGCCTCGACGTTCACTCGAACCTCACCTCCTCGCATGGGCCGCGCCGAGGATCACTCCCGCGACGAGCCCCGCGACGAATGCCGAGAGCGCGATCTCCGACGGGGCCGCGGCTGCGAGCCTCTCCGCGGCCCGCGACCGCCAGGCGAGTAGCGCCGAGCGCGTCGTCGGCTCACGCCGAGGCGCCTCGCCCTCTTCGCGGGTGACCGGAATCAACGATCCGTCGGCGCGGAGCAGATCCGAGGTCTCCCCCGGGCGCGCTCCGGTGGCGCCGGACATTTTTTCCGAAGCCGCCGGCGTGCTCGAGCCGTCTCCGGATGATGTCGGTGGCGTCGGAGTCGTCGTCTCCATGATCCCCTCCTCGGACGAACTTCTCTCAGAACGCCTCCGAAGGGTGCAAGCCATGTGCCGGAATGACTCAGAAGGAGCGCGCCTTCCCGGAATGACTCGGGAGGAGCGCGCCTCACCGCGCGCGACTCCGTGAGCTTCAGTTCACGCTCCGTTCATCTGCCTCGCCGTACGGTGTCGGGTGTCGGCGCGATGGTGCGCCGCGCTTTTCAAGGTGAGGTTCCATGAAGAAGGCAGTAGCTCTCGCGGTGGTGATGGCGTTTTGCGCGGTGATCGGTCTGGCGGGTACGGGCGAGCATCACGGAACGGCGATGGAAGGCACGATTACGAAGGTCGACATGGCCGGCAAGTCGATGGTCGTCAAGGGCGCCGACGGCAAGGAGACGACGCTCTACTGGAACGACTCGACCAAGCTCCAGGGCACTCCCAAGGAGGGCGAGATGGTCCACTACAAGGCCGCCGAGAAGGACGGGAAGTCCACGGCCACCTGGGTTCACGTCGGAGCGATGCAGCCGAAGACCAAGTAACGTTCCCGAATCTCGACTCGTAGGGCGGGGCTGTCTTTTCGCGGCCCCGCCTTTTTCTTTCCCGTTCGGAAATTCGGCGGCTCGGCGCCCGCTTTGGAGGTGCGGACGGAGGACGCAGGCTCGACAGTCCGTCCGAGAGAGGTGCCGACTTGAGCTCCCGCATCCTCCTGATCGCCGCGACGATCGGCGCCGGCCTCACTCTCGCGATGCCGCTCGAGGCCCAGCGGTCGCTGACGATCACGGCCCTCGCCGATCCCGGCGATTCGCGAGTCGCGGCCCTGGAGGAGGCCGTAACGTTTTGGAACGCGCGGCTCGAGGCGATCGGAGCGGGCGTTCGCTTCGGCCCCGTCCAGGTGGTCCCGGATTCGATTCCGGACTCGCTGCTCCGGCGAATGAGCCACGAGATCGTGGACGAAGGGGGAACCCGGTTGCCGGATTCGATCGAGGAGATCCCGGGGGACGTCGTCGTCGTCCTCTCGAACGCAGACCTCATGTCCTTCGGCATGCCGCGGACGCGCCGCAGCAAGGCCTTCGTCGCGATCCGCCGCGCCGACGTGCCGCCGCTGTCTCTTCCGAACGTCGCGCGCAACGCGATCGCGCACGAGCTCGGCCACGTCCTCGGGCTCGAGCACAACGACGACCCGTCGACGCTGATGTGCGGACGTCCCGCGCCCTGCCGGCCCGACGCGTTCGCATCGAGCAGCGATCGTTTCTTCCCGCTCAACGCATCCGAAGAGCGCGACCTGCGCGCCCATTGGCGCTAGGGCGCGGTTCGCCATCGCGCCGCCCTGGTCCGATCGGGTAACCGGTCACTCGATGGCCGGGATGCTCGCCGGATCGTCGAGGAGAAGCGCGGGGTCTATCCTCGCGCCGTGCCACCTCGCGCCGAAGTAGAGGTGCGGCCCGGTCGCGCGTCCCGTCGAGCCGACCAACCCGATCCTCTCGCCCTTGCGGACCCGAGCCCCGCGCTCGACGTCGATCTGCGAGAGGTGAAAATACATCGTGACGAGGCCGTCGCCGTGGTCCAGGAAGACCGCGTTGCCCGGATAGAAGAGCTCCTCGGCGATCACGACGACGCCGTCGGCCGCCGCCACGACGGGAGTGCCCACGGTCAGCGCGTAGTCGACTCCCATGTGCGGCTGAGAGGCGGGCTTCCCGTTGAAGGCGCGGTTCCAGCCGAACGTCTTCGGCTCGGGGAGATGGCTCGCCGGCGCCCCGAGCGGAAGCTCGAACTCGGCTGGGCCCTCCTTCCGCCGCCAAACGCGCGCGACCAGGGCCTGGTCGCGCGCATTCCGGCGCAGGTCCTCGGGCGACGGGTTCGCCTGCGGGATGTCGCCGAGGTCGAGATCCTCGGTCCCGTATTCGAAGGGCTCGATCCGGACCCGCGCGCGTTCCACCGGACCGGCGCCGTGGCGCGTCACGGTCAAGACGCCGGGCCTGCGCAGGACGTCGATCGGGTAGTAACAGGTCTCCCCCAGGGCCGGCCAGGTCCGGCCGGCCATGCCGCAGCGCTTCGTGCCGGGAGCGGACCAGCGGACGATCCCGCCGGGGCGGGTCGAGACCTCGGGCCCCTGCTTCTGCGCCTGGGCGCCGGCGGTTGCGGCTGCGCCGACGGAGACGCTCAGAGCGACGAGCGCGACAGTCCTCGCGACGCGGAGGCATCGGCTTCCGGCCATGGGCCGAGAGCCAGGCAATCGCTCTGCCGGAAGAGGGAAGACGAGGGCCGTTACGCCGCGCCGCCGAACACGACCCGCGCCGCCTCGACGACGTCCGGATCCCACCAGCCCCGCTCGACGCCGTCGTTCAGGATCTCGAAGGCCGTCTCGATGCTGCGGGCGCCGCGGTAGGAGCGCTCGCTGCGCAGGGCGTCGAAGACGTCGGCGACGGTCACGATGCGGATGGACATCGAAACGGCGGACCCGGAGATCCCGTCGGGATACCCCGATCCGTCGAGGCGCTCGTGATGGTGGTAGACGATCGGCAGGGCCTGCCGCATCGTCCTCATCGACGACAGCAGCTCGTGCCCGACGACCGGGTGCTCCTGGACGACGTCGCGCTCCTCCACCGTCAACTGGCCCGGCTTGCGAAGGATCGCGTCGGGGATCACGATCTTCCCGAGATCGTGGAAGAGGGCGCCGCGGCGCATCTCGTCGCGCGTCGGCCCGTCGAGACCCATGAGCTCCGCGATCCGGTCCGCGTAGTCGGCGACCCGCCCGCTGTGGCCGGCGGTGTGGGGGTCGCGCGCGTCGATCATCTTCGCGAGCGTCAGGATGACCTTCTCCGCATGCTCGTGCTCGTCCGCGAACTGCTTGAGCGCGACGAGCGCGCGGAACCGCGGCAGCAGCTCACCCGGGGAGAACGGCTTGGCGACGAAGTCGGTGACGCCCGCGGACTGGGCGCGCTGCCGGTCCGCCTCGGTCGCCGCGCCCGTGAGCATGACGACCGGGAGGAGCCGCGTCGCGGGATCGGCGCGGATGCTCTCGAGCACCTCGAGGCCGCTCTGATCGGGCAGCTTGAGGTCGAGGAGGACGAGAGCCGGCTCGCCCGAGCGCACCCGATCGAGCCCCGCCTCGCCGGTCGCGAAAGTCTCGGCCGTGAAGCCCGCCCCGACGAGCGCCTTCTCGAGCAGCCGGCGCGTCGGCTCGTCGTCGTCGACGACCAGAACGAGGGGGCCGGGCCGGTCCTTGACGGACGGCGCGGTCAGCCGCGCGGCGGGAGGGGCGTCAACGCTCATTGCTGGAGGGGACCGTTCGAGTGTAATCGACGGTCGAAGGACGAGGCGGTGCTGAGGGTCACCGAAGGGAATGGCTCTTCAGGGAGCCTTCTCGGGCGGCGGATTCCCGAGCCCGATTCGCGATCCTGCGGAGCATGCCGGCAAAGACGACGCGGTGAAAGGGATAGAGCGCGTACCAGTACGCCAGACCGAGAAGTCCCGAGGCGTCGAAGATCGCGGTCTGCCGGATTTCGGCGCCTCGCTCGACCGGAGTGACCTCGAACTGCAACCAGGCCCGGCCCGGAACTCTCATCTCGGCACGCAGGCGCAGCAGGCGATCGGGATCGAAGGACTCGACGCGCCAGAAATCGAGCGCGTCGCCCGGGCCGAGATCCTCGGCGCGGCGCCGCCCGCGGCGAAGGCCAACGCCTCCGGCGAGCAGGTCGAGGTACCCGCGCAAGCGCCACAGGACATTGCCGTAGTACCAGCCGGTGTCGCCCCCGATCCGACGGATCGGCGCGAAGGCCGCGGCCGGCGAAACCGGAACGACGGCCATGCGGCTGTCGACGAGGCGCGTGCCGACGACGTCGCCGCCGTAGCGCTCGGTCAGACCGGACGACGAAACGGCGTCGGACCAACGTGTCCGCGCAAAGGCCTCGTCCTCGTTGGCGAGGGCGCGTGCGATGGCTTCGCTCGCGCCCCGCGGACGGACCCGGAACGCCTCGAGCGCCGCCGGGTCGCGGACGACCGTCGGGTTCCGGAGGCTGTCCACGAGCTTTCGGCCGACACGCGCGTAGAGCGGCGTCACGAGTCCGAGCCAGAGACTCGAGAGTCTCGGCGTCAAGAGAGGCACGGGGATCAGCAGACGCTTCAAGCCGCGTTGCCGCGCGTACTCGCGCATCAGATCGCCGTAGGTCACGCGGTCGGGCCCGCCGATCTCGTAGATCCGCTCGGCGCCTTCGGTCAGGTCCAGCGCCGCGACGAGATAGGCAATCAGGTCCTCGACCGCGATGGGCTGGGTTTCGACGGCGACCCAGCGAGGGCAGATCATGACCGGCAGCCTCTCGACCAGCGCCCGGATCATCTCGAAGGAGAGACTCCCCGAGCCGAGAACGATCGAGGCACGCAGCTCGACGACGGGAACGCCGGATCGGCGCAGGATCTCGCCCGTCTCCTGCCGGCTACGCAGATGCTCGGAGAGGCCACTCGCGCCCTCGCCGAGCCCGCCGAGATAGATGATGCGCCGCACTCCCAGTTCGCGCGCGGCCTGTCCGAAAATCCTCGCCGCCTCGCGGTCGCGCGCGGCAAAATTCTCTCCTCCCATCGAGTGAATCAGGTAGTAGGCGGTCGAGGCTCCTTCGAGTGAGTGCCTCACCGCCGCCGCATCGAGCGCATCGCCCGCGGCGATCTCCGTCGAGGGCGCCACGCGTCCCCGGAGCGCCTCGGGCCGCCGGGCGAAGCACCGGAGGCGCATGCTCCGCCGCTCGAGCTCGGCCAAGAGTCTTCCGCCCACGTAGCCCGTGGCGCCCGTCAGGAGAACGAGCGGCTTCGACACGGGAGGTCAGCGACGGAAGCGGGCATCGGTGAAGACAATCTATCCCGCTCATCACCGCGCCGGCATGATCCCGGATTCCGATCGAGAGCGGGAATCCAAAGTGGCTCCTCAGGTAGGATTTGAACCTACAACCCTCCGGTTAACAGCCGGATGCTCTGCCATTGAGCTACTGAGGAAAAGAGCGGACCGCAGAGGATAGCCGCCGAGGCACGGGGTGTCAACCGAGCCCTCCCGCGGCGTCCAGCCGGCGTTCCCCTCCTCACCGCGTCTCCGTCACCCCGAGCCTCCGGTAGATCACGTACGAATAGACGACCGAGACCAGGACCACCAGCACGACCGCCGGGAGAATCAGGACGGATCCGAGATCGAAGAAGGCGGCGAGAACGACCAGCCCTCCGGTCGCGACGATGAGCCTCCCCGCGAAGCGATGCGTGCGCAGCCAAACCTCCTCGCTGGCGATCGTCCACGGCGTCCGGATCCCGAAGAAGAAGTTGCGCGTGGTCTTTCCGAAGAGGTTTCCGAGAGCCGCGAGCAGCACGCCCAGGCCGACCTGGAACAGGCGCGAGGGCAAGGGCCTCTGCGACGCGGCCGCGTGCAGCATCAACCACTGTGCGAAGAGCAGAAAACCCAGAATGGCGATCTCGAAGGCCCGCCACTGCCGGGCGAAGGGTTCCATCGGGAACTCGCGGGGCGAGAGGCGCGGAAGAACGAGAAGGAGCAGCCAGACACCCGCGGCGACCGCCGGCACGAGGAACGCTCCCCACGCCCTCGCGATCTCCCCGTCGAGATTTCCCAACAGGTCCCAGTGCATGGGCATCGGATCCGGGAGCCGCGGGTACATGAGGGCCGAGAGGGCGAAGGAGACGGCGATCAGCACGATTCCCGGGAGATTCAGCGGTCTGTTCATGACGACTCCCCTCCGGCTCCGTCCAGATGGAACAACTCCGCGATCGCCGCCGCGACGTCTTCGAACACCGTCGTGTTGAGCGAATAGAGAATCTGCTGCCCCCGGCGCTCCGAGCGAATCAGGTCGGCCGCCTTGAGAACGCCATAGTGGTGCGACAGCGACGCCATCGAGATCGGAAACCGCGCGGCGATCTCGCCCGCCGACCGGGAGCCCTTCTTGAGGATCGTGAGGATCCGCCGGCGATTCGGATCGGCCAGCGCGCGGAAGACCTGCTCGGAGCGCCGCATTTCGTTATTTAGACATTAGTCTAAATATAGGAGCTGCTTCAACCCCTCGTCACAACCCTTGCGGAATCCATGGGTTGACGCGCTTCGGCGCTCTACCCCGCCGGCGCCCACGATGCCCACGCGACCTTCCAGCCCGTGCGGTCCCTGCTCATCCGGAAATCGAAGGCGTACTTCGCGGAGGAGGGAAGCAGGCCGGCGAGCCCCGCGACCTCTCTCGGACGGCCCGTCATGACGGCCCGCAGCCGCACGCGCGCCGTGCTGTCCGATCGCTCGATGCGCACGTCTTCGAGCCGCACGTCGAGGCTCTCGTACGCGGCGAAGTACTGCCGCAGGAGCGCCTCGTCGTCGGCGCGCGAGCTTCCGTCGCCGCCCTGGAAATCCGCCGTGAGATTCGCCATCACCGCGGCCGCATCGCGTGCGTGAGCCGCCGCGGCGATCCGGTCGAGCGTCGACCGCACGGGATCCCCGGCGGGGCCGCACCCCGCGAGAAAGGCCATCGACACCGCGGCGGCGGCGAGGAGCGCAATCGCGAATCGGCGCATGCCTCCATTGTGGACTCTCTTCGCGCCCCCGCGACGCGCCCATTCCTGAGAGGATGCAGCCGTGTCCGATCCGCCTCTCGCCGATTTCCTTCGCCGCGAGCACGGCCGGCTCGACGAGCTCCTCGGCCGCGTCTTCGGCGCCGCCCACGCCGGGGCGCTCGAGGCCGCGTGCGACGCCGCGCGTGCGTTCGACGAGGAGCTGCGGCGCCACACGGCGGACGAGGAGCAGCGGCTCCTGCCGGCGGCCGCGGGCCGCAAGCTCCTCCCCGGGGAGGAGGAATCGGATCGCGAGCGTCTCGGGCGTGAGCTGCGGCTCGAGCACGTGCAGATCCGCGAGCTCGCGGCGATGCTGCGAAATCTCCTCGGGAAGGGCGAGCTTCCGGGAGCCGAGCGAATCGCCGCGAACCTGGCCCGCCGCTGGGACGCGCACACGGCCCGCGAGGAGAAGATCCTCGGCGAGCTTTCGTAGGGCGAAGACGAGCGCCGCCCCTTACGTCTTCCCGGAGAGCGCCGCGACCCGCACGGTTCGCTCTCGCGGCCCGTCGAGCTCGATCAGGAAGATCCCCTGCCAGCGCCCCAGGAGCGGCTCGCCGCGCGAGAGCGGCACGAGCCGTGCAGTGCCCATCGCCTCGGAGAGAAAGTGCGCAGCCGAATTGCCTTCCGCATGATCGAAGCGGACGTCCGGAACCCAGGCCGCGAGCGCCCGCTCGACGTCGCCGGTGACGTCGGGGTCCCAGGCCTCGCCGACCACCACGGCGGCCGTGGTGTGAGGCACCGAAACGATCAGGGCGCCCTCCTTCGTCCCGATGGCCTCCGACGCCTTGCGCACACGATCGGTGATGTCGACGCGCTCGATCTTCCGGGTGGTCTTCACGCGGAACTCGTGCGCCGAAGCCATCGCGTCAGTCTAATCCGTAGGCCGTAGGACGATATCCTTCGCCCATCCATGAGACGAGGCGGCCGCGTCCTTCCCCGCGGGTTGATTCCCGTGGTGTTTTTCGGAGCGCTTCTGCTCTACTCGGCATGGCCCTGGCTGCCATTCGGGCGGCCCCCGGCGACGCCGACGATCGTCTTCTACGGCTTCAGCATCCTCGGCGACGCCATGAACAAGGGCGTCTTCCCGGAGTTCCGGAAACAGTGGGCCGCGCAGGGACACGGCGACGTCGCGTTCCGCAGCGCGTTCGCCGGATCCGGCACCATCACGAACCAGATCGTTCTCGGCGCGCCGGCAGAGCTCGCTCTGCTGTCGCTCGAGAGCGATGCGGACCGGCTCGCGGACGCCGGCGTGATTCCCGCCGGAAGCTGGAAGCGGCTGCCCGAGGGCGGCGTCGTGAACCGGACGCCGTTCGTCATCTTCGTGCGCCCGGGGAACCCGCTCAGGATCGCCGACTTCGCGGACCTGACGCGCGACGGCGTCCGGATCGTGCATCCGGATCCGCTGACCTCGGGCGGGGCGAACTGGGCGATCGTCGCCGAGTACGGGGCGGGCTTCCGCGAGGCGGGGGGTGACGCGGCCGCGGGCGAGGCGCTGCTCGCGGGCGTCTGGAGAAACGTCGCGTCGCAGGCGGCGTCGGCGCGCGCCGCCCGCACGCAGTTCGAGAACGGCTTCGGCGACGCGCTCATCACCTACGAGCAGGAGGCCGTGTACGACAAGAGCCGCAGCCGCCTGAAGGCCGACGTCGTCCTCCCGCGGCGCACCATCCTCTCCGAGCACACGCTCGTCGTCATCGACCGCAACGTTCCCAAGAGGGACCGGGCGCTCGTCGACGGCTTCGTCCGGTTCCTCTGGAGCGAGCCGGCGCAGCGGATCTTCGTGCAGTACGGTTTCCGCAGCGTGCGCGACGACCTGAACGCCGGACACCCCGCGCTCGGAGCCATCGAGGATCCGTTCCGGATCGCGGACTTCGGCGGCTGGCGCCGCGCGAAGAAGGAGATCGTCGAGGACGTCTGGAAGCGGCGCGTGATGAAGATCCCGGCGAAGCCATGAGCACCCGAGCGTATGCCGTGACCCGGGCCGGAAGACGCGCGGCCGTGCCGGCGAGCCTCGTCGTGCTGTTCCTTCTGCCGCTCATCCTGATGCCGCTCGCGGCCGTCTTCCTCTTCGCGTTCCGCGGCGGGCCGCTCGCCTTCTGGAACGGGCTCAAGACGCCCGAGGCGCAGTTCGCGCTGCGCTTCTCGCTCCTCGTGGCGTTCGCGACCGCCGCGGTCAACACCGTGCTCGGCACCTTCACGGCCTACGTCCTGTCGCGCTACCGCTTCCGCGGACAGCGCATCCTCGGCATCGTCGTGAACCTCCCGGTCGCGATTCCGACCGTCGTCGTCGGCACCTCGCTCCTGCTCCTCTGGGGACCGATCGGCCTCCTGGGCCGCGCTCTTCCCTCCGGACTCCAGCCCATGTTCGCACCCGCCGGCGTCCTCCTCGCGCACCTCTTCGTGACGTTTCCCTACATGCTCGGCGCGGTCAAGCCGGTCATGGACGAAATGGAAGAGACGTACGAAGAGGCGGCGTACACGATCGGCGCGACGACGTGGCAGACGTTTCGCTACGTCATCCTGCCGACGCTCAAGGGAGGACTCTTCGCCGGCGCGCTCTTGACGTTCGCGCACTCGCTCGGCGAGTTCGGCGCGACGGTGATGGTCTCGGGGAACCTGCGTCTCAAGACGCAGACGGCTCCCCTCTACATCTTCGCGCAGTTCGAGGCGGGCAACATCGAGGCGGCCAACGCGGTCGCCGCGGTCCTCGCGCTCCTCTCCTTCTTCATCTTCTTCGTGCTGCTGCGCTACACCGGGCGCGAGGGCGACTGATGTCCGTCACGCTGGAAAACGTCACGAAGCATTACGGCGGCGGCCAGGTCGTGGTCGACCGCGTCTCGCTCGACGTCCAGACCGGCGAGCTCTTCGTCCTCCTCGGCGCCTCGGGCAGCGGCAAGAGCACGATCCTCCGCATGCTCGCCGGGCTCACCGCGCCCGACGAGGGCGTCATCCGGTTCGCCGACCGCGACGTGACGCTCGTGCCGCCGCAGAAGCGCGACGTGGGACTCGTCTTCCAGAACTACTCGATCTTTCGGCACATGACCGTCGGCGAGAACATCGAGTTCGGCCTGCGCATCCGCGGCGTCCCCGCGGTGGAGCGGGAGCAGAGGCGCGAGGAGCTCCTCGAGCTCGTCGGGCTCGGCGGGCTCGCGGCGCGATACGACAGCCAGCTCTCCGGCGGCCAGCGGCAGAGGGTCGCCCTCGCGCGCGCTCTCGCCTACAAGCCCGCGGTGCTGCTGCTCGACGAGCCGTTCGGCGCGCTCGACGTCAAGATCCGCACGCAGCTGCGCCAGAACTTGAAGGAGATCCATAAGACCCTGGGCGTCACGACCGTCCTCGTGACGCACGATCAGGAGGAGGCATTCGAGCTCGGCCAGCGGATCGCGGTCATGGAACGCGGCCGGCTCCTCGAGGTCAACACGCCGGAGAAGCTCTACGCCCAGCCGCGCTCGCTCTTCGTCGCGACCTTCCTCGGGGGCGGCACGATCCTCGTGGGCCGCTGCCAGGATCACAAGGTCGCGCTGGGCGGACTGAGCCTCCCGATTCCCGCCGAGGTCCCGCACGACGAGGGCGACCGCGTGCGCGTGCTGATCCGGCCCGAGCAGGTCCGGCTGACGGCGGAACGGCCCAGGCCCGGAGCTCCCGTTCTCGGGCAGGGCGAGGTCGTCGAACAGAACTTCTCGGGCGCGACGCGCCGCACGCGCGTCCGGCTGCCTCCCCTGGCCGGCGTGCGCCAGGTCGTGCCGCCGCTGCCCTTCGGAGAGGAGAACCCCATTCTCGACGCCGTGGTGCCGGCGCACGATCCGCCGACGCCGCCCGCGCCGTGGGTCACGCTCGAGGCCTGGCACATCCTCCGTCAGCCGACCCCGCGGCTCCTCGTCTGCGACGAGGGCGAGGGCATCGCGCCCGCGCTCGAGCTCGCCAAGCCGCTCGTCGACGCGCTCGACGCCATCGCGACGGTCCTCGGCGTCTCGCCCGACGCGCGGCGGCAGGACGCGCTCCGCGAGGCGCTGACCGAGCGCGCCGCGGCCGCCGGGCTCGCCCAGCCCGCGATCCGGGTGCGCCGCGGCGACCTCGCCGAGCAGATCGCGCTCGAGGAGCGGGAGGCGCCCTATGACTTCGTGATCGTCGGAGCGGGCGATTCCGACCCGCGCCCCGCCCTGCGGCACACGAACCTCTACGAGGAGCTGCTCCCCAGGATCAAGACGCCCCTGCTGCTCGTGCGCGGACGCCCGCGGCGCTTCGAGCGCATCCTGATCTGCACGGCGGTCGGCGAGCCCGGCAAGGCGGACATCCGGGCCGGAGGCTGGCTCGCCCGGCGTCTGAACGCGACGGTGACGCTCCTGCACGTGACGATCTCCGGACGAACCATGCCGGCCCTCGTCCACGCGCACCTGACGCGCGGCGTCGCCACGCTGCGCGAGCTCGAGGTCAAGGGCCGCCCGTCGCTACGCGAGGCCGCGACGCCCCTCGAGGGGATCCTGGCCGAGCTTCGCAGCGAGCCGTACGACCTGGTCGTCACCGGCGCCCCGCCTCCGCTCGCCCGGACGCCGATCCGCAGCGTCTCGATCACGCAGGCGATCGTGCGCCGGGCGGGATGCTCGATCCTGGTGGTGCCGGCGGGGACGTGGTGAAAAGGCGAGTCGACTAACGACTAACGACTAACAACTAACAACTAACAACCCCTACGGATAGAGCTCTCTGTACGACTCGGCGTACAACAACACTCTCCTCACGTAGTCGCGCGTCTCGTACAGCGGGATCGACTCGAAGACCTCGTCCTCCTGCTTGCCGGGGTTCTCCCGCACGAGGCGCGCGATGCGCGTCGGGCCTCCGTTGTAGGCCGCGAGCGCGAGGACCGGCGAGTTGCCGAACTGATCCAGCAACCGGCGCAGGTACGCCGCGCCGAGCTGCGCGTTGACGCCCGGATCGTAGAGGAACGCGCGGCGATATCGCTGTCGCAGGACGGACTTCGCGAGGCTCTTCGCCGTCGCCGGCATCAACTGCGTCAGCCCCATCGCGCCGGCTCGCGACTTCGCGGTCGCGTCGAACACGCTCTCCTGCCGGACGAGGCCGCGCAGGATGCCGGTGTCCAGATCGAACTCCTTCGCGCGCGCGGCCAGGAAGCCGCCCTCCTCGATCGGGTAGTAGAGCCGGCGCCAGGCGTCCGGGACGCGTCCCTCCTCGACGGTGCCGATCTCGGGCAGCGCCCGCTTGATCGCGGCCGCCGCGGGCAAGAACCGGCCGAGAGCGAAGTCGGACTGGGCGAGGCGCAGGTCTCGCCCGCGCGAGGGCGGAAGAGCGCGTCCCTCGGCGGAGGCTTCCTCGAAGAGCCGCAGCCGCAGCAGCTCGTCGACGCGCGCGAAGGCCGCCGTCGCCGTCGACGGATCGGCGAGCGGCGGCCCCTCCTTCGCGGGCGGGCCCGGCGCCCAGGCGCGCGCGAAGCGGGCATAGAGGTCCGGGGTCGATGCCTGCGCCAGCGCCCCGAAGGCCTCGCGCGCCTCCTTCTTCTGTCCCTCCGCCTCGAGGCAGCGCGCGCGCCAGTACCGCAGGCGGCGGGACCGCGAGACGTCGTCGTAGAGCGGCGCGATCGCGTCGAAGCGGACTCGCGCGCCGGCGTAGTCGCCGACGGCGTAGCGGCTCCAGGCCATCTTCCAGAGCGGCTCGAAGCCCTCCGTGGATCCGGGCGCGATGCGACTGATCTCGCGGGCGTGTGGGAGCGCCGCCTCGAACCGGTCGGCCTCCGCGTCCAGGCGCAGCAGCCGGCCGTGCGCGTCGCGGCGCACGTTTGCGGGAGCGTCCGCGTCGGTCAGCGCCTCGAGGGCTCGGCGCACGGGCTCGAAGCGCGGAGAGTCCGTGTCGGTGGCCTGCCCGGTCTTTCCGCGAAGGCGGGCGAGAACGCGGTCGCAGCGGAAGAGACGCGCTTCCCATGCCGAGGGGAGACCGTCGTCGGGAACGCGCGCGGCGGTCGCCTCCGCGTCCTTCTCCCGCTTCAGCGCGAGCTGGCCGCGGGCCAGGGCGAGCAGGTTCGTCCCCCGCTCGGCCGCGGGCCAGGACTCCGGCCGGTCGCGCGAGAGGAGCGCCACTCCGCGCCGGGCGTCTCCGGCGGCCACGAGCGCGCGTCCGCGCGCGGCGCGCTCGGCGGGAGCGAGCGCGGCCTCCGCCTGCTTCGCCGCGGCCTTCGCCGCCGCCGAGGCCGACTTCGACGCATCGAAGGTGGGCGCCTTGAGGATCAGATCGCGCGCGGCGCTCCGCACCGCGGCCGAGTCGCCCGCGGGCGTCCCGAGACGAATCCGCTCGAAGGCGACCTCGGCAATCTCGGACTGCGTGGCCGCGGAGACGGCCGCCTGCCCCAGTACGTGCAGCGCCTCGCGAGGCTGCCGCGTCTTCTCGAGGAGACTCGCGAGAATCAGCCCCGCGTGCAGGCGGAACGCGAAGGGGCCGTCCCACGCGAAGGCGGACCGCGCCGCGACGATCGCCTCGGGCAGGTCTCCCGCGCGCTCGAGCGACCGGGCGCGCAGAAGCAGCCGGTAGGGCTCGAGGCCGATCGGCGCCGCGGAGACGTCGCGCAGCCGCGCCGCCGAGCCGGCATCGTCGCCGCGCCGTGCGTCGTCCGCCGCGAGGATCAGCGCGACGCGGGCGTCCCACGCGGGACGCTGTGCGGCCTTACGGATCGTGTCGAGGATCGCCTCCCCTTCGGCGCGCTTGCCGTCCTCGAGGAGATCCGCGGCGCGCGCGAACTCGGCGTCGTAGTCCGCGGAGACCTCGACCTTGCCGAGGTCGCCGGCGGCCGGCCCCGCCGCGAACACGAGAGCGAGAGCCCACGCGACCGCGAGGCGCCGGCGGCTCACGCCGGGCACCCGAGGCGCGCGCGAGGACGAGGGCGTTCGGGATCGGGGCGGCGACGGGGAGATCAGAGACCCAGGGCCTCGGCGCGCCCCTCGGCCAGGATGCGCACCAGCTCCTCGTAGAAGAAGTTGCTCGAGCTGCGCACGTCTTCCGGAATCCGGTCGTTGTACATCTGCCGGCTGCGGTCGATGTCTTCCTTGAGCCGCGCGTAGAGGTTTCCGCCCTCGCGCCCCTCGAGGACGGCGCGCTCGTTGTAGAGCTTGATCTCGGAGACCAGCAGCCGCGCGAACCGGCGCGCCTCCTCGCGGCGCTCGTCTCCCGTCCCGATCGCGAGCGGCCCGGTGAGGCGCCGCGACTCGAACGCGATCCCGCTCCCCGTCGATTCGACGGAGGGCGCCGGCGCGGTCGTCGAGGGTGCAGGCGTCGGCCGGATCGGTCTCCACTCGGGTCCCGGCTCGGCCGCGGCCTCGTCGCCGTCGCGCGGGGCGATCTCCGCCGCGGAAGCGCCCGGCGGCGCCGTTTCGGCCGAGGGGGCCTCGGCGGGCGCCGACGCCTCGGCCGCCTCCTCGACGCCAGCGGCGGAGTCCTCCATCCACATCCCGGCCGGCTCGGGCTTCTTCAGGACCTCGAGCGACTTGAGCGCGGGCGCGGGCTTGAGCTTGCGCGCCGCGAGGCGGTCGACGACCAGCCCGGCGAGGAAGGTCAGGAGGCCGAGGGCGTCCGGATCGAAACGATTCTCCTCGCCGAGCACGCAGTCGGCGTAGAGCGTGCCCGAGATCTTCTCGCGCACCACCATCGGAATGACCACGGCCTCGGCCACGCGGTTCGCGTGAAGCAGAGAGCTGATCTCGTTCCCGCTCGTCAGCCGGAACGCCGTACCGCTCATGACCTTCGCGAGGACGCCGCCGTCGCTCTGCGGCAGCGCGATCCGACGCACGGCCTCGTCGTCCCCCCCGTGGTCCGAGAAACCGGCGGCCTTCCACGCGCCGATCGTGCCTCCGCGGGCGACGAGGAGCGCGGCGCGCGAACAGTAGCGGCGGCACTCGTCCAGGAAACGATGGAGAACGTCGACCTGGCTTCCGGCCTGATCGAGCGCACGCACCACGGCGACGGGGAGGGATCCCTTGGGCGGCCCCGGGGGCTTCTCCCCCGTGGGAGTGAGGAGCTCGCCGGGGACGACGCCCTTCAGGTCCTGGTTGAAGCGCTCGAGAAAGCCGAACCAGCGCCGGTCGGTCTCCAGCCGCAGGCGGTCGAACTCGTCCCGGAGAGCGGCGAACCGCTCCGCGAGGCGACGTTCGATTTCGGTCTCGAGGAGACGGAGGCGATCCTCCGCCTCGGAATCGGCCATGAGTTCCATTATCGGGGGTGTCGTGCGAGACGTAAAGCATTCGAATTGCAGCCTTCCGCGCCGCAGCACACGCTGAGAAATCCGGGTTAGAACCGCTGTGACCCGGGGTCGCGCCCGTAGCGAATTCTTAAGTCGCCTGCGATGTTAAGAGACTGTCGCGATTGGAGATACGCTCGAAACCGTTGACACCCCCACCGGGGCCTATCTAAGATGTACTGCTCTCTGGAAAGTTGCCGGGTAAGGGGGTGAGTCTCAGTGCCTCTGGTCCACGTCAAGGAAGACGAATCTTTCGAAAACGCCATGCGGCGTTTCAAACGCAAGTGCGAGAAATCCGGAATCCTTTCCGAGCTGAAGAAGAGACAGCACTACGAGAAGCCGAGCGCGAAGCGCAAGCGCAAGATGATTCAGGCTCGCAAGAAAATGCTCCGGAAGCTCTCGGAGGAGCGTCGGGCGACGCCGTAACCTCCGCACCTGGAGACGGCGGCGATCGCGAAGCTCTCGAGCTTCCCCTCGTCCTCCGGCTCATCGCATCCCTGGCTCGAACGCCGCCCGGAAGGGCGGCGGTTCTGTCTCTGGAGCCCTCGTTCGAAGAGCCCGAGGTGCGGCGGCGCCTCGAGGAAACGGGCGAGGCGACCGCGTTCCAGATTCGCCACGGACGCCTCCCGCTCGCCGGGCTCGAGGAGCTCTCTCCCGTTCTCGACGAGCTCGCGCGCCAGGGGGGAGTCGGCTCACCCGAGCAGTTTCGTCCGATCGTACGCGCCGCGCGCGCGACGCAGGCCGTGCGGCGGAGTCTCGAGCGCGCGGAGGGGCCTCACCTCGCCGATCGCCGGTCGCGCCTGCCCGCTCTGGATGCGCTGCTCGCCGAGGCCGCGAAGCTCTTCGGCGCCGACGGCCTCCTCCGCGACGACGCGTCGCCCGAGCTCACGGCGATCCGCGGCCGGCTTCGGCGACGCCGCGGCGA
>Ga0157378_10002322_pt1 | contig 16916 bp, 13 predicted proteins | sample M65metaG_FD_115309 | JGI IMG/M metagenome (GOLD analysis project Ga0157378, IMG submission 115309) | Miscanthus rhizosphere microbial communities from Kellogg Biological Station, Michigan, USA - M6-5 metaG | ecosystem: Host-associated > Plants > Roots > Rhizosphere > Soil | place: USA: Michigan...
ATTTTTCGCGTCAGGCTCGCAAAAACCCAACTCACTCTGGTCGAGCAGGACACTGATCGAATTGAAGGAAGGATGAGACATGACGTTAACAAATAGTCTGGCAGGTAAAAACCTGGGTCTGCTCTTACTTGGCATATGGTTGATTCTCAACGGGCTCTTGCCGCTGCTTAACATGAGACTCTCTTCAACAGTCACAACTGGACTGGCCGTACTCGGTATTGTAGCGGGCATCTTGATCCTGCTTAGACGGTAGATCATCAGTAATGTGCGTTCTGCCCAGCTGCCGCATTTTCTATCGAAGGGAGAAGCAGGCCGGAGGCCTGCGTACCCAGAATAACGAATATGGTTAATCGTCGAGAGTTTCTTCGCCAAGGTCTGACTTCCGCGTCAGCGTTCGCACTGTTCGCCAAAGGATTGGGGCGAGTTAACGCTTCCGCGGCCATCGCAGCGAAAAAAGTTGTTATCATCGGCGGCGGACTCGCCGGGCTGTCAGCGGCTTACGAACTTTCGCAGGCCGGTCATGACGTGACCGTGTTGGAAGCGCGCACACGGCCTGGTGGTCGAGTCTTCACCTTGCGCGGCCAATTCGCTGACGGCATGTATACCGAAGCCGGCGCGACAAATGTCTTCGATGTTCACGAATGGACGATCAAGTATGCGAAGTTGTTAGGAGTCGAACTCGATCCCGTCGCGCCCCCACCCGGGGCCTCAGTCTTCCACGTTCGCGGCAAGCGCATCGTCATCAAACCAAACACGCCGGTCGATTGGCCGTTTCAACTGCGCGCGGACGAGCAAGGGCAAAGCCGCGCACAGTTATGGGCCAGGTATGTGGCACCGGTCTTGAAGGAGATCGGCGATCCCGAAGCCATCGATTGGCCGTCATCATCAGTGAAGAAGTTCGATCAGATGAGCTTTGCGCAGTTTTTGCGCGAGCGGGGCGCATCTGCCGAAGCCATTTCGATTCTGCGGCTCGGTCTGGCTGATCAGTTGGGCGAAGGCGCTGATAAAGTTTCCGCGCTCGACCTACTGCGCGAAGCGCTGCCCCGCGCGCTGGTGAAACAGAATCATGTCATTCGTGGTGGCAGCGATACGCTACCGCGCGCTTTTGCGGCGAAACTCGCTGATAACATTCGTTATGGTTGCGCCGTGATTCGCATCGAGCAGGATAAAGAACGCGCGCGGCTGATTTGTGTGCGCAGCGGGGAACGCGAAACGATCACGGCTGATTACGTGGTCTGCGCGATTCCGTTCTCAGTCTTGCGTGAGGTTGAGTTCTCGCCACCTCTATCAGGCCAAAAGCAGCAGGCAATTGCACGATTGGGAAACACTTCCGTGGTTCGTGTGCTCATGCAGACGCGACGACGGTTCTGGCTCGACGAAGGGTTGAGCGGCGCCGCGACGACTGACTTACCGCTGATGACCGCTTACGACAAGAACTTCTATCAGCCAGGTACGCGAGGGATTCTGGAAGCTTACGTCGCCGGCGAGCGGGCGCGAAGGTTGGCGTCGATGACCGCAGATGAGCGCTTCAATTTCACCGTCAATCAAATGCAGATGATTCATCCGGCGATTCGTGAACATCTTGAAGGAGGCTCTTCGGTTTGCTGGGATGACGAGCAATGGTCCCGCGGCGCGTACGCATGGTTCCGCCCCGGTGAAATGACCACGATGCTCCCGCATATGACAACGCCGGAAGGACGAATTCATTTCGCCGGCGATCACACTTCACCGGCGCCCGGGTGGATGAATGGAGCCCTGCAGTCAGGCGATCGCGTCGCCCGAGAAGTCGCAACGCGGGCCAGCTAGACAATGCGCCAACCTCTGAAAAGACAGATTGTTCTTCTGCTTGCTCTCTTGCTCGTGTGTCCGGGTTGGCTTTTTGCCCGCGGGGCTTCGCTACCTTCGGCGGCGAAGCCGAATATAGTTTTTATTCTGATTGACGACTTACGTTGGGATGAGCTTGGCATCGCCGGACATCCATACATCAAGACGCCGAACATCGATCGCATCGGTCACGAGGGCATTCTCTTTCGAAATGCCTTCATGACGACGCCATTGTGCTCACCGTCACGCGCCAGCTTCCTCACTGGTCAATACGCGCACCAGCATGGAATTACCGACAACGTCGATCGTTCGGCGGCCAGTCACCGTATGATCACGTTTCCCGCGCTCCTGCATCAGGCCGGATACGAAACTGCGTTCATCGGCAAGTGGCACATGGGAAACGATGACCAGCCGCGCCCCGGATTCGATCGTTGGGTGAGCTTCAAGGGTCAGGGCACCTATCTCAATCCGGACATCAACGAGGACGGCAAGTCGATCAAGCCTTCCGGGTACACCACCGATATCCTCAACGGCTACGCGGTCGAATTCATCAGACGACGGCATGAGAAGCCGTTTCTGATTTACCTGGCGCACAAGGCGATTCATCCGGAAGTAACTCAGAACGACGATGGCAGTGTCGATCTCAGCGCGGCTGAGCGTTTCATTCCCGCGCCCCGTCATGAACAGGCGTTTGCCGGTGTGTCGATTCCGCGTCGCGCAAATTATGGTCGCGCGCCCCAGGGGAAACCTGCGCTGCTCCGGCAAATCGGAAACCTTCCGCCACTCGGCCCCGGTACTGTGACATCCGGCCGGGCGATTCTCGAGCGCCAACGGACATTGCTGGCGATTGAAGACGGCGTTGGCGAAATCCTCAAGACGTTGAAAGACACTAACCAACTCGACAATACGATTTTGGTTTTTACCAGTGACAACGGCTATTTCTACGGCGAACACGGATTGAGCGTTGAGCGGCGGCTCGCTTACGAAGAATCGATCCGCATGCCTCTGATCATTCGCTATCCGAAGTTGATCAAGCCCGGCACAATCCGAAACGAATTAACACTCAACATTGATCTCGCCCCAACTCTGCTTTCCATTTCAGGTGTCGCAGTTCCGGCAGACATGCAGGGTCGTTCGCTCGTACCATTATTCAGGAAGACGCGACCGCCGTGGCGTAATTCATTCCTGATCGAATACTACTCAGACAAAGTATTTCCGCGGATCTTGCAGATGGGATATAAGGCAGTCCGAACTCAACGCTGGAAGTATATTCATTACCTGGAACTGGACGGAATGGACGAGCTTTATGATCTCGGAAGCGACCCGTACGAGATGATGAACGTGATTGACCAACCGGTCGCTCGCAAGCCTCTTGCCCGGATGCGAGCTGAATTAGAGCGACTGCTGAGGCGGACGACCATTAAATGAGATAGGCGTTCCGTCAAAAGTGCTGACGCTGAGATGTCGCCGGTACGACATTCGACCCGAGCGCAATAGTCCGCGGAGCGGACGGCGGCATAAAGCCTGGGGCGCCAGGATCGCGAGCGAAAGAAGACGCAAGCCCGCGGAGCAGGCGATAGCGATTCAGGGATTGGTCTTCAAAACCTCATTTTTTTGTAGATAAGGGATTGCCGTTGCATGTAAAGTTGATGCGGGCAGGGATGCCCGCGAACCGCACGCAAGGATGCGTGCGCTGCTATGCAAGTACAAACTCTCAATTGTCCTAACTGCGGCGCTGGCGTTTCATCTGATGCGCCGCAATGCCGCTATTGCGAATCAAAGCTCGCCACGGTGGCGTGCGCTTCGTGTTTTGGCATGCTGTTCATCGGCAACAAGCACTGCCCGCACTGCGGCGCCGCAGCGACCGCAGCGACGCCGGCTGACCTGCCAGTTTTGAAATGTCCGCGCTGCAAAATCGATTTGAAGTCTGTAATGATTGGTCAGGCGCCGGTGCGCGAGTGCGATCGCTGCGGCGGATTATGGCTCGACGCTCCGGTCTTTAAACTGATTTGCGCCGATCGCGAACGCCCGTCCGCAATCCTCGGCGAGGCTTTCGCAAATGAGCAAAAGCCGCGGATCGCTTACGAAGAGCAGGTACGCTACATCCCCTGCCCGCATTGCCGGCAGTTGATGAATCGAGTCAATTTCGCGAAGTGCTCAGACGTGATCGTCGATGTCTGCAAGGGACATGGCACCTGGTTCGATCGTGACGAGCTGCGCCGGATTGTCGAATTCATTCGAGGTGGTGGCATGGAGCTGGCGCGGGAGAAGGAGCGTCACGAGATCGAGTTTCAGCAGGAAAAACTTCGCGGAGACATGCTTCGCGGCGCGCCGCCGAATGCGACGTTTAAAATTACTTCTTACAGCGTTAGCTTTTCTTCAGACGATGATGAAAGGCTGGGCGGCCTTTCCGCGACAGGCGATCTGTTGAAGTTCTTCGGCGACTGAATGCGACCCACTCGCATAAATGTTTCTAACGCATCGACCTAATGCCTCGGAGATTGAAGAGTTTCTCAGCCAGTCGCGCGAACTCCCGCTGTCTTATCAACCAATCGGCATAGCGCAGCAAGAGCCCGCTGACTTTCGGCTGGACGTGGCCAGCTGTGTGATTGGCAGCGGCCCCGACGCGTTCGCGCGTGCTCGACAAGGATTGCAGGAATGGCGACAGTTCGATTTTGACTGGGTAGACGTGTTCCCCGCGAGTGCGTCCACTGAGCCCGGAACCATCGTAGCCGTCATGGTTCGTCATCATCTGGGTTTGTGGTCGCTGAATGGTTGCCGCATTGTCTATGGTGTCGGCAACGATCATTCGTCATTCGGTTTTGCGTATGGCACGCTCACAAATCATGCCGAGATGGGCGAGGAAATCTTCAAAGTCTCGCTGGACCGGGCGTCAGGCGACGTGACCTACAGCATTAGAGCAGCCTCGAAGGCACGCGCAACATTGGCCCGACTGAGTTATCCTTACGTGCGATTCTGCCAATCGCGCTTTCGCAGAGATTCTTTAGCAGCCATGAGACGCGCAATCGGTAGTCACTGAAACTGCGGATGAGTTCCCCTGACACGATCAAGCGTGCCCTGCTGCGCTATCTTCCTTTCACGCCCGCAATTCTGCTGGCGGTGCTGTTGCCGCAATATTGGGTCAACGTTCCGCAATTCGACGAATGGGACTCAGTCATGCTGTTCGAGCATCTTTCGCAGGGCTCGCTAACGATCGGCTTGCTCTTCCAGCAGGTAAATGAATATCGGCAGTTCTTTCCGAACGTGATTTTTGTGGCGTTGGGAAAACTGACGCATTGGGATCTGCGATATGAAATGATCGTGATCTTCATCGCCGTCTGCGTCATCGCGCTCAACGTAAGACGGTTGGCGATCGCAACTACCGAAGCCGCCGGAGCTCAGTTGGCGTTGCTGTTGTTTGCCGGCAACCTGGTTATCTTTTCATTAACTCAATACGAGAACTGGTTTCAGGGACAGCAGATCGTTTACTACAGCACGATTCTCTGTGTGACCATATGCATCCTCGTCGCGAGGTCCGGCTGGGGAACTACAGCCAAATTTGCGATCTGTGCCGGCGTTTCATTTATCAGCATGTTCTCGACGGTAAACGGCGTCGTTTGTTGGGTGGTTATCCTCCCGATGCTGGTGTTTATGGAGTGGCCGGCGAACCGACGCCTGGTAATTTGGCTGAGCTTTGCATGGATTATCGCCCTGGGCCTTTGCGTCGCGCTTTATTTTTATGGGTTCGAAAAACCCTGGTGGACACCCAGTCCAACGACCGCGCTTCATCATCCCTGGCGGGGATTGATTTATCTGCTTGGTTTTATCGGCGGGCCGCTGGGACTCGAAAGGGCCCGATTATCAATCGCGGCCGGAGCATTGATGACCGCTGTAATCGTTGCCGTGTGCGTTTATCTTGCCGCCCGGCGTCATGACAGAATTCTAATCGAACGCTCAATAGCCTGGCTGGCGATTGCGGCATATTCGTTAGTGACCGCGGTATTGACAACGATCGGCCGCGTCGGATTGCCGACTGGACCTGCTCAGGTTCCGCGTTACGTCGGCTTTTCGGTGTACCTTTTGCTCGCGTTGATTTTCCTCGTATACATAATTGGCGACGACATTGCCCGACGTCGCGCGCGAGTCTACAAGCTGGGAATGCATCCAATGGCGGTGGTGACGGTCGCTGTCTTGATTTTCTCTCAACCGTTCCAGTATGCGTTGTCGTACCGTCAAATGGATGCATGGCAGACGCGGCTCTTGCAGGCGAAAGCCAGCATTCTTTTGATCAATCAATTGCCGGACTCGCGCTTGACGAAGATTCTCTATCCCAATCTGCAATTCTTAACCGATAAATCAAATGCTTTGGATGGACTTGGATTGCTGCATCCTTCGTTGATTAAGAGTAAGTACTTGAACGATTTTGGCAGCGAGACGCCAGGCGATTTCGGCGAGATGTTACCGGCGATTGAGAAAACCGCTGACGGTTATGCGGTTTCCGGGTTCACGACTTTGAATGGCAGCAGGGTACCCGAAGCCATCATTCTTGCGTACGACACGGGCGACAAAAATCCGGTCGCGTTTGCCATGTCGCATCCGGTCAAGCGGCCGGCATCGATTTTCAAGGGAGTAGCGCGATTCGGCTCATGGACCGTTCGTTTTTCACCGCAACAGTTACCGCCCTCGCCGGTGACGTTGACCGCCTGGGCCTTTGACGCAAACACTGGCCGGGCATTTCGCTTGCGAAGTTCAGTTCGCATCGATAAGGCGAGATAACAGATTAGCCCGGCGGCTTTTCGCCGATGCAGATCGCGGACAATCCACACGGGAAATCCATTTTGTTGAGTGCTCGCGCCTCGATCACCAACGGCACCGTCAGTAAGCTGTTCATCCACTGAAATCCATTCGGCCACGGTTTCACGTCAGATCCGGCGCCGGAAAAAAACACGAGCCGTTTCAAAATCGCAATCGGCAATAGCAGGGTGTTCGCATACGTCGCCCGCCGAATCCGGAAACCCGCGCCCTGCATCAAATCTGCGAGTTGACTGCGCCGGTAACGCTGCTGCACAGCCAGTGCGTCGTCGTGCCCGCTGCGCAGCCATTGATAAGCCGAAGTTCGCATGAACGCGACCCCGCCAACTCGTAACACGCGATGGATTTCAGCGATAGCCCGCGCGTCTTGTGTCAGCGGAACGTGTTGGATCACGTCAAAGCTGGTAACCAAGTCAAATGTAGAATCAGCGAATGGCAGCTCGACGATCGAGCTCTGGGCCAGATTTCGGTGTCCTCGCTGACGCGAGAAGCCCAGGGCTGCTGAAGATAAATCGACGCCCATCACCGGCCCATTGTTAGCGTAACGGGCGAGCCACGACATCATGTCGCCAGTTCCGCAACCCGCGTCGAGTACGCGTCTGTCGGTTGCCAGCGGAAGAATTGGATCCAAAAGCGTCCGCGTGATCTGGCGCATGCCGGCAAACCACCAGAAGTTCTCTTCGAGTTCGTAGAGGTATGCGTAGTCCTGAGGCTGCATTGGGCGGTGGATGAAAGGTTAGCGACGTAATTACAACAGCGCAGAACTGATAACGCAACCACCGTTATGGTTTGTCGCCATCGTCATCGTCATCATCATCGGAAGTTTTTGGCGCATTCGGATCGATGCGGTGATAGATGTCGTAATTGTTCAACTCATCGACCTGTTCAAAATCATCTGCAAGGGCCGCGACGATCCTCTCTTTTTCTTCATCGACGGCGTCTTCTTCGTTCTGCAGGTCCTGCTTGACGATCACCCAGTCGATATTTCGTTCGCGGCAGATTGCCCGAATCTGTTCAGGCGAATATGGATTTACAGTGTGATCGAACAACAGCACCGGAAACCCTGGCCGGCGTCCCGTCGCGTAATAAAAAACATCCTCGCCGGGCAGCAACAAGATGCCCGCGTCCGGAGCAATTCTTCCATTTGTGTAATGCACTAATTCTTCGAAATTCGGAATCCAGTTACCTCGTGTCGCCAGGCCCTTCAATCGTGGCAAGCTTGCGCGATGTAGTTCGCCTTCATCGAGATTCGCGTAGCTCAAACGTTCGTGCGAACGCGCATAAAACGCGCCGGCAATGAACAACGACAGGGCCGTCGCCGTGGAAATTAGCGTCAGACTCCACCCGGCCGAACGTTTAGAGGGCGAACTTGTCCGCCGATTGGTGGGCGGTCCAAGTGCTGTGTCTAAACGATTAAGAGATGAACGGTCAACCAAGGTCGAAAGAGCGTACAGCGTCATTGCGAACAGGATCATAAATAGCGGCCAGATGCCGTAAGTTGATCCCCAAAGCTGTTGCGACATGAAGCAGCCGTGAATTGCGGCGATGATCAGAAACGGCAGAATTTTCGCGACTCCGGTGCGGCGCTTGATGTTGAGTGCTGCCGAGATGAACGAGACGATCAGCAATACTGGCCAAACGTTGATTAGTCTTTCTGCTCGCTCCGAAGCGTCTGAATTGCGCAGCAAATAGATCGCGGGCCAAACAAATGGAGCTGACAGCAGCAACATTGCCAGGATCAACCAAAGCCGATTCCTTACCCGACTAAACGTTACCAGAACGACGCCGGCGGTTATGGATCCCAGCCACACCAGATTCATCCTATCAGTGTAAATCTCCAGCATCTCTTGCCGCGCCGGGGTGCGTCGTTGGGCAGCGAATTGAATGGTCCAATGCCAATAGTTTCCCAGGCCGGCGAATAGATGAATTAAGAGAATGGCAATTGCCAGACTCGCAAGCGCCGCGGCGATGGTGATCGCGTAATGCCGCACCTGCTCGCCTTTCAGCTTCTGCCAAGTCAGCAGCGCCCAGAGTAAGCCGATCGCAGTCAGCAGAAATGCAAGGCCGGTGTTCTGCTTGACGAATAACGGCACAACCAAAGACGCGCCGGCGAGCAGCGGCAATACGACGGAATTCCGTCGCCGATCCAAATGCGACAGCAGCAACAGACTAATCAGAATCGCCAGGGTGCAATCGGGATCGTAGAACGGATGCGGGAATACGCAATAAATTCCTAAAGGAACGAGGGGCAGTGACAAGCTCTGCGCAATCGTTTTTCCGAATGGAAGCGGGCCCAGAATTTGTCGCATCAGGCGCCACGTCAACAAGGTGCCGAATGCCGCGGCAACGGCGCAATAGACCACGTGGTGCCAATAAACCCGGCCGGTGAGCTTGATGATGGCGGCCTGAAGCAGAAAGGTGAGTGGAGGATGCGCGAACGGAAAGTCGCGATAAGGCACGTCGCCGAGGGCAATGCGGGATGAATGATCGAGTGTGTAACTCAGGTCCCAAAGGACTGTGAGATGAGAGTTCTGCCAAATCACGACAAAGGCTGTCGCGGCTGCGAGTGCAATCGCAAGCAACCACTCGGTCGCTGTCGTGAAGATCTGATTTTCGAAACCGGTGGCAGCGTATTGGGGCGACGAGTTGTAATTTGACTTCACAATTCTGACTTAGAGCAGGCCCACGGATGCATTTGCTTTTCGTCGGGAACTTCGCGCGCATTTCCATTGTTAACGACGCGACGATACGTTTCAAGCATCAGCGGGACCACGACCTTGGGCGAGAACAGTTGGCCGAACCTCTCCCGAGCGGCGATACCCATCTTCTGCCGCAACTCGCCGTCGCGTGCTAACTGCAACATCGCCGACGCGAGTTCGCCGGCATCGCCGGGAGTAACCAAAAGCCCGGCGTCGTGGCCTATCATGTCAGGGATACCACCGACCGCCGACGCAATCACGGGCTTGCCGCAGGCCATCGCCTCGACGACGCTATTGGGCGTGCCTTCGGTGAACGAAGGCATCACAAAGACGTCCAGGCTTTCCATGAATGCGCGGCATTCTTCCGGGTGTGTGTAGACTCCGTGATAACGACAATGAGCTGCGACATTGAGCGCCTTTACGCGCGCGGCGATCCGCTGACGTTGTGAGCCATCACCGGCGAGGTTAACAAAGATGTTCGGTTCCAGGGCGCAGGCGATGGCCAACGCCTCGATCAGGGTCGTTGGGCCCTTGAGCTTTTCGATCCGCGCCGCGAAGCCGAAGGTGAGTTTGCCGGCAGGCCGTGGCGAATGTCCGTTGCCGTTCGCAAATCCCTGCGACATGATCGGCAAAACCGAGAGCGACTTACATGAAGTCAATTTGTCGCGACAATCAGAAAATAATCGCGGCGAAAGCGCCGCTACTTCCGAACAGAGCGGCAGCACAGAAGTGAACTGGTGATAATAGTCGAATCCCGGCGGGTGATAAGGAATGCCGAGTTCCTGATACATGACCCGGATGCCGGCGTCGTGCGCGGCGCGAATCATCACCGCAGCTCCTGCGTTAGGCGTGATGACATGGACTATGTCGGGTTTTTCTTTTTCCAGAAAACGCCGGCATTCGTCGTAGTAACGATTGGCGACGGCCGTCAGCACGGGTTGCGTTCCGCGCCGGAGCATTGGCCGCGAACCCGGGAAACTAAGGAACATCCGCGCCGCGATTTTGCGGCCGGCGCTCAACGAACTTCGCGTCAGGTTCGAAGCAATCCATGAAACCCGCACGTCCGACTCCAGCAGACGCTGGTAGTACTGATCTTCTTCGGCGTGCAAATACATCAACAGGACGGAAACCGACGCTCCGGCACTCTGCAGTTGCGAAGCATAGGTAACGAGGGTTTCATCGGCGCCACTAATTGGTCCATCGAGATGACTCTTGCAGAGGATGATTTTCATGGGTTGTCGGGTATTGATCGAATCTCTTTCAGTTGAGTCCTGGCGGTTTCCAAATCAGCGGTCAACAACGTGCTTATGGTTGAAGCACGCGCCCAGCGACGCAACAGGTGAAGGAAGATGCTCGGGTGCAATCGCAGCAGGGTTCGGGCGCTGACAAGTGCTCTAAGCAATTGGCCGGCACAAACGCTGCGAAACGTCTCCCATGCTAAGTGGTCGGCGAGGTTCGTTGAAAACTTGCGCCACGCGTTATTACGCTCACTACGTGAGGCATTCGCCATTCGCTCCAATCGCAGACATCTCGTGCGAAAGTGCGTGATGCTTAGATTAATCACGTCAACCGTGTCAGAACTGCCCTGCTGTGAAACCGCCATTGCTTGTCGCCAAATCATAACGGGCGCAGCCATGCTGACGACTGGGAACAGCTCGGTAATGCGCAGCCAAAGATCCCAATCATCGATTCGCGGGATGCTGTCGTCCAACAGACCAACGCGCGTCAAACATTCGCGGCGGAATATGACGCTGCCGCAAGGAATAAAGTTGCGCGTTAGCAGTTCATGGAAAATGTCTCCTTGCGGGCAGACCATCGGAAACGGTTGCTGCCGGTTGCCGTCGTCGTCCTGCGGAATGGCTTGCGCATAACAGAACATCGCTGCCGGCGACTTCGACAGCAGTTCGATCTGATCATCCAACGACTTCGGCAAACGCAGATCATCGTCGTCGAGAAAGGTTATAAACTCACCGCGACTCGCGATGAGACCAATATTGCGGGCGCCGGCGACGCCCTGATTGCGTTCCACCCGAACATAATGAATTCCGGCGAGCATTCGACAGACGTTCGCAGTTTCGTCACTCGACGCATCATCAACGACGATTATTTGGACGTCCCGACCAGCGGCGCGGGCGCTGGCGACGGCCTGCGGCAGACGCGCGGGCCGATCGTGAGTTGGAATGATGACACTTACCCGTGGCATTGGCTCTAGACCGAAATCAACTCGCGTTCGGGAAGTTGGAGCAGGTAATTCGACACTACCGCCTCGGGCGGGCCATCATCGGTAATCGTCCCGCCCTCAAGACGCAGCGCGCGACTGCATACGCTTCTTACCGATTCAAAGTTGTGACTTACAAACAGGACTGTCGTGCCTTGCGCGCCGGCAACGCGCACCCGTTCGAGGCATTTCTGTTGGAACGAAACATCCGCCATCGTCAACACCTCATCGAGCAGCAGAATCTCGGGATCGAGATGTGCCGCGATGGCGAATCCCAGACGCAAGTACATCCCGCTGGAGTAACGCTTCGTCGGAGTGTCGAGGAAATTGTCTATCTGGGCGAAGGCGACGATCTCGTCAAACTTGCGCGCAATCTCGCGGCGCTTCATACCGAGGATGGCGCCGTTCAAATAAATGTTCTCGCGGCCGGTCAGGTCCGGATGAAAACCTGTGCTGATGCCGAGCAAACTGCCGGTGCGTCCGAAAAGCTGGGCGGCTCCCGTGGTGGGTCTTGTAATGCGCGCCAGGATTCGAAGGAGCGTCGACTTGCCGGCGCCGTTGCTGCCGATAATGCCTACAACTTCGCCCGGGGCGACCTGAAAGCTGACGTCACGCAAAGCCCAAATTGCCCGATGGCCGTGGCCGGCATTTCGCGACCAAAACTCAACCGCGCTTTCGAGGGAACTCTTAACTGCCTCGCGCACGGTGGGCTGCACGGTTTCTCGTCGCCCGAGAAAATATTGTTTGCCTATTTTTTCAACTTCGATGATTGATCGCATGAAAACCTGGCCCTTGCGCAGCAGACTCGGATCAGACGTCGTCGGCGAAAGTGCTCTCCATTTTAATAAAGACGTGCATCGAGACAATCAACAGCGGGGCGATCACCAGTGCTGACATCACGATGCTGGGCCAGTCGAACGGGAGATTGAATAAAGCAGCGCGGTAACCGTCGATGATACCCACGAGTGGGTTCAACGAATACAGAAAACGCAAACGTGCAGGCACCACCGCCGATGAATAGACGATCGGCGAAACGAACATCCATGCCTGCAGCAGAATCGGCATAATTGTGCCGACATCGCGATAGCGAACATTCAGAGAGGCGCCGAGAAGACCGATTGCCAGCGTTAGCGCGCCAATCATGAGAACGAAGAGCGGCAAACACAGCGCCGCGCGCGTGACCGGTATGCGGTAGTAGGTCATTAATCCGATGAGCACACCCGACGCGATCACGAAATCCAGCAAGCGCACACCGATGGCGGCGGCGGGAATAAGCAGCCGCGAAAAATAGACCCGCGTGATAATGTGTGCGTTCAGGACCAGACTGTAGCTGCTGCTCAGAATTGCGTTCGAGGCAAAAGTCCAAAGTAATAAGGAGGCGTATGCGAAAATCGGGTACGGCATGCCGTCGGAGGGCACCTTGATTAATCTGCCAAGAAAGATTGCAAAAACAATCGTGATTAGGATCGGCTGCAACACGACCCAGGCCACGCCGATTACCGTTTGCTTGTAGCGGACTTTTAAGTCGCGCCACATGAGGAAATAAAAGACTTCGCGCTGAGCCCAAATCTCAGCCAGATTTATCGCTTCCCAGAACTTTGGCGGTTGAATTCTGGTTATCGGTTCATTGGGTAGTTGCCTGGAGATTGCTCGATGCGGCAACACTGTTATCGCCGTAGCGGACTCAATGAGTGTTGACATCGATTGATCTGCCGGCTGGTTCATTCAGGGTGGTGTCGTTGGCTGGACGAGTCTGAGCGGCTTCGAATTGAAAAACCGGAGTCTATCCGTAACCTTCAGACCCGTCAAGATTTATGGGCAGATTCGTGAGGCACGGGCTATCATTGGCCCCAGTCAGCGTCAAGCCGTCATTCGTGTCACATACCATAAAATCAACGGCGCGAAACCGCCCAGCCATTCTGTTGGCGATCGGCGTTTCCATTTTTGCCGCGAGTATCTGTTACTGGTCTATGTCGCGCGGCGTCGGGATCACCGCTGATTCGCTGGTTTACCTCGGAGCTGCTGAAAGCATTGCGGCCGGCAGGGGCGTTACGACGGTCGCTTCGCATTACACACCGCTGCTTCCTGCTGGAGCACCGCTCACCATTTTCCCGCCGGCTTATCCTCTCATGCTCGCTGCCCTCATCAAGCTAGGTTTTCCCGTCACGCTCGCCGCGAAATGGTTGAACGCCGTAATTACCGCCGTCACAGTTCTCCTGATTGGAATCATCACGTGCCTGGGAACGAGAGGCTCACTGGCCGCGACGATTGTTTCGGTACTTTTGTTTGTGACCTCTGCACAGTTCTTCAATATCTATACGCTCGCCTGGTCCGAGGCTCCTTTCATAATGTTCTGTCTGTTAGCTCTCGTATTGATCATGATGCACGTCGCCAGACCACATCGAGCTGTTTTGATCGCTGCGGCCCTGGCGGCCGGCTTCGCAATGCTCACGCGCTACGTCGGCGTCACGATCATTCCGGCCATGATCGTGACTGTTCTTTTTTCGCGAAGGGGAAGGCCACGAGATCGATTGAATGATTCGGTTTTGCTGATCATTGTGTCCGCCCTTCCACTCTCTGCGTGGTTAATTCGCAATCTGCTTTTGACGAACTCAGCCGCGGCGCGCTCACTGGCATTTCATCTTCCCGGCCGGAGCGATTTTGAGCTGTTCATGAATTCACTGGCCCTGCTTTGGATCCCATGGAATATTTCGCTCGGTTGGAAGATACCGCTGCTTGCGTGTGCCGGCGCTCTCATCACCGCGGTCACGATTCTCGTAATCAGCAAATCGAAAGAAAATCATGAGGCAGCGGCGCCGTTGTTAACTGGGACGTTTGCCGCGATGTATTTGTCGTTCCTGCTTATTTACAACACCTTCATGAATCCGGCGGTTGAGTTCGACACCAGAGTTTTAGCGCCGCTCTTTGTTTTCGTGAATCTCACCGTGGTGACGGCTATTTATCAAGTCGGAAAATCCAGGCGCAACAAATCCTGGTGGCCGGCGTTTCTGGCGGCGGCTTTTCTCCTGATAGTCGTTAATGCTGCGCATGCGGTTCCGTTCATGATTCAACGTCATGATAACGGTAGCGGATATGCCAGCCGGGAATGGAGCGAGTCGGCGACAGTCGATTTCCTAAAGCGATCGAATGACGGGCGAATAATTTACTCGAACGGCGTGGACGTGATTGCATTTCTGACGGGAAAGGACGCGCTCCGTCTGCCGGCCAAAATCGATCCGGTAAGTTGGCAAGTTAATCAGGATTTTGATCGCCAAATGGAGGAAATGAAGATCGAGGTGGCCCAGCGGCGCGCCGTGATTGTTTATTTTGACCGAATCCAGTGGCGGTACTACCTGCCAAGCCGCGAAGAACTGGAACAAAGCTACAAACTACCAGTCATGCAGCAGCTTGGCGACGGTGTTGTTTTTGGCTCGCAATAGTTGGCTTTACTGAAGGCCGCATATGCCTGACCGGAAACTGAGAATTGCTTTCGCGACGGTCGAGTACGTCACCGAAGAATATTTTGACGGCGGCATTGCGAACTATTTGCATCGCGTGGCGCGCTCGCTGGCTGATCTGGGCCACGAGGTTCACGTCATAACGAGATCGGAAATCGATCAATCCAGCTTTGTTCACAAAGGTGTTCATATTCATCGCGTCAAGGTCGGCAAGGCCTGGCACCAACTGAGCCGCATCACTCGTTATCGCCTGGCAACCAGCATTTACCTGCTCGGTTTCAGCGCCACGGTTTATCGAAAGTTAAAAGAACTGGGCCGTGAAACGGCCTTTGACCTGGCGCAATTCCCAAACTGTCCCTGCTGTGGACTGGTTTCGATTGCCTTTCTGCGCGTGCCGCATGCCTTGCGGGCTTCGTCTTATCAGTCGGGCTGGAATGATTTACGAATCGAACGGCGGCTTGATTTCAAATCGGTTGAGTTGCTGGAAAAACTTCAGGCGCGAATGAGTCCGCATATTTTTGCGCCGAGCCACACACTGAAAGAGACTCTGAGAACTGAAGCGGGATTGGATCGCGTACGCGTCATCCGCACGCCCATCTACCTCGAGGCAGGCGAGTGGGACTATTCGGCGTATGAAACACTTCTAAAGGATCGAAAGTACCTGCTCTATTTTGGTCGCTTCGAAATGCGCAAAGGATTTCATGTCCTCTGCCAGGCGTTGCAAACTTTTCTTGCTCAAAACCAGGAAGCGCACGTCGCGCTGATTGGCCGCGACATGAAATCCGCGATTGCTCCGTCGATGGCACAGTACGCGCGATCGCTGCTCGAAGGTTATTCGGATCGCGTAGTGCTCGCGCACCAGTTGCCGCACGCCCAACTCTATCCAATTATTCAGCGCGCGCATCTCGTGGTTCTACCATCGCTGCTGGATAACCTGCCGAATGCCTGCCTGGAAGCGATGGCTTTGGGCAAGCCCGTAATCGGGACGCGCGGCGCGAGCTTTGAAGAGATGCTGGACGAAGGCAAAACCGGGTTCCTGGTTTCACCCGGCTCGGCAACCGAGTTGGCAGAAAAAGTGATCGAGGCGTGGACGCATCCGCGTCTGAATGAGATTGCTGAGGCTGCTCGAGCCAAGGCGCGCGAGTTTGCACCCGAATCAGTCGTGCAGACTTTGATTGCCTATTATCACGAAGTCATCGCTGAGCGCGCCAGTTCATCGTAGCAATCAAAATGATCTTTCAGTCCTTTTCGATGATGAGGTAAAGCACCGCCTGAAGAAATCCCTCGTCGATGTCCGGCGCCAATTTTCGCAGCAGCGTCAGGTACTTGTACTCGTCTGACATTCTCCACTTGATCGATTTCAACAATCCACGATGCCGTGTTTCCATCTTGAGACTGCTCTTAACTTTTAGCTCGCGGACGGGTTTCATGGCGAGATCGAATTCATGGAAACTGACGCCGCGGCCGCGTCTGAGAAAATGGAGTCTGCTTTCCTCAGAGTCGTCACGATAACGATCGCCGTAGCCCGCCCTGGGACTGCGAGAAGAATATTGAAACGCCAGTTCGTCAGGCAGCCACATAAAAAATGGCAAACGCGAAGCTTGCTGGTCGTAATACCAGAGCCGGTTTGGAGCTTCGACTACGCACCAGAGAGCGCCGCGCGGCAGCATCTCCCACGTCGCTCGCATGGCGGCGAGCCTCTCTGGCAACAGCAGGTGTTCAAGAGACGCGTAAAAAATGATGAAGTCAAAAGTTTCGCCCGCGAAGAGCTGATGAACATCGATTGCGTTCGCCTGAACGAACCTGGCGTTGACGCCATAGACCTGACATCGCTCGCGGGCACCCGTGACCGCATTTTCATCGATGTCGACAGATACGACGGTAGCGCACAAGACGGCAACCGCC
>Ga0157378_10002324_pt1 | contig 16896 bp, 15 predicted proteins | sample M65metaG_FD_115309 | JGI IMG/M metagenome (GOLD analysis project Ga0157378, IMG submission 115309) | Miscanthus rhizosphere microbial communities from Kellogg Biological Station, Michigan, USA - M6-5 metaG | ecosystem: Host-associated > Plants > Roots > Rhizosphere > Soil | place: USA: Michigan...
GATGTACCTCGCCTGGCAGGAAGGGAATAATCCACCTAGATTCCTGCATTTATTCATCTTTGCGGACGAAGCTGCACAAGCACGGCATGGTCAATCGGAGGCGGTGAAGCGTTTTGAATCGGTCTATTCGCCTGAACTGGTCGGCAAAGAAGTCGTGTTTACGGATTATGAATTGATTTCCGGCAAGCCGACTCCGGAACAATGGGCGCATTGGCAGAATCTACTTACATCCTCTGTTGCAGTCCCAAAGAGATAGGCTCAAATTCTTCTCGCAAATGGAATGCATGAAGTCGAACGAGCGATGAGTATGGAAAACGCCGGAGAAGTCCCTCGAAACTTCTATGCCTCTGTCGTGAAGAGAGAGCGATTCAGCGGAACCGGTACTCCGATGCGCAGGAAATTCGGATTCGCCGGTCTACATGGCGCCAGCCCTCACCCTCCACTATGGAAGCTTACTCAATTGTCCCGAACTCGGTTTGGAGGAGTACCGAAGAGCAATCACGAGGATTGCACCCGACTTTGGAATCGTCCTCGCCCGAAATGATCAGCGGGCATATCGTCGGTGCTTAGCCTTTGCATGTGCCTCGAAGGTTTTACGAGTCTTTCGCCATTCTACGGCCTCGGCGGACAAGTCGCGTTCTGGGGCAGCCTTGTGCTCTACGGATGAAATCGCAGCGGGCTCACTGGGTTCCAGAGGTTGGAGCCAGGTGGTAAGGCGGTCAAGAGTCCAATCCCTTTCCTCCATCACGTGATAGTCGAAGAGGTGCGCAACGATGTCCTTTATCCGCATCTCTCGTGGCAAAGCAGCGGAGCGAGGACGACGCATGTACGCAATGATTTCATTGAGGCTTAGGCGATTCAGCGTCAAGGGAGCGCGGCAATCGCAGGGACGAGCGACGAGTCTGAGAAGCCATTCTCCCCATATGTCCTCGACATTTAATGTTCGACGCTCGGTTATTGGAAACTGGCGCTTTGCGCCGTGAAATGTGCCTCCGCTTGCTATCACCGCCATGCCGAGAGCGCATCCTGCATTTTCGCGAGCGAATCGGAGAGCTCCTGCCTTCGGCGTGACAACCGTGCTTCCTAGGAGAATGGCTTCGCTGAGTCTCATGCGTCGTGCCACCTTGCGCATGCAAGTCCGTCTTTGACAATATTAGCGCAATAGGAGCCACGGCGAGAAACTTGTAGTTGTTGGACGATTTTTGATCGCTTGAAGCTGTTATTGCAGCTTCGCGTACTCGGCCTTGGCTTGCTTCAGGATGGGGATTTCGGGATCAGCGTCTTTCCAGAGAGTGAGAAAATCCTGATAGGCGGCCTTCGACTTCGCGGTGTCGCCATCGACGGCATACGCGCGGCCCAGTTGAAGATGCGCCAGTGCCCCAAGCACATCGTTTGTCACCACAGCGCGGTGATCAATGATGTTTTGAAATTCGGCAGCTGCCTGCTTTCCATTCCTTGACTTCAGATAGGCTTCTCCTCGCACGTATACCAAAGGCAGGCTAAATGGCCCAAACTCGTAACCTGAAGATGGTTTTAGTAGTTCCAAAGCCGGTTGAGCTCGGTCGTGATTCAACTCGATGACGGCATGGACCGAGGGGATCCAGTACCCGTTGAGCATTTCATTTAACGGCTCTTTCCTTCGAATGTCGTCTGTAATTGCCTGGGACCGATTGCTTTCTCCTACACGTGCCAGGGTCATCGCCGCAAGGCTTTGCAGGGTGGTGTTCGATCCCATGCGCAGAGCTGATGTGACAGTTTCTTTCGCCGAGGCATACTCTCCAACTTCAACTTTGCGGAGAGCAGCGGTTAGCAGCCAATATGCGGCTGTCTCATGAAGCCCGTTTTTCTGAGCAGAATCGAAGGCAGATTGCGACAGACTCTGTGCCCGAGCAAAGTGGCCAACATAAGCCTCGGAGTCAGACTGAATCGATAGCAGTTGGTCCTCGCCCCCCGCCTTCCCGGTTGCCCACGCCACTTGCCGGTGCATTTCGGTTGCATCTCCTTCGAGAAAGGCCACCATGTATCGGGAGATGTGGATTTCGGGAACTTCCAGCTTGCGGGCTATGGCATGCTCATAGACTTCTTTGGATTCGGCGAGTTTGCCCGCACAACGATACGCGTCGCCCAAAAAGCCGTATGAGAATCCCGCGTCCGGATCCAGGCGCAAAGAATTGCTCAGGAATTGTATCGCCCTCTCGAATTGCCCCAGGTAATAGTAGTTCGCACCCAGATTCGCGTGCGGGACGAAGTTCCTTGGATAAGCACGCGCCCATTCTTCGTACACCTCATTGGCCTTGTTGGTTTCTTCTGTTACAAGGCTGTAGTAGAGGCCGGAAATCGAATATCTCTCGTTTTCGCTGGTCCGATCGCGTAATTCGAATCCTTTGCGAAGGTTTTCCGTCCCCAGCGAGAGCTCGCCGACGTTATTGTAGGTGACTCCCAGAACTGTGTAAGCGATGGCGAAGTTCGGATCGAGCTCGATGGCACGCTTCAGGAATGGAATCGGCGCAGTTCCTCCCTTCTCAAGCAGAGCCTTGGTAGCCTGGCTGTAAGCCTGCAATGCCGGCAGGGAAGACGTAGTTACCTGATCTAATGGAGCGTTGTATTTCTGCAGCGATGCGAGAGATTCGCCGAGCCTGCGGCGGATTTCAGAGCTGGCGTTTCCCAGGGCCCCGAGCACGTGATCCTTGTCTGTAGCTTGCGCGTTGGTGCTCGCCAGCACTTCGCCGCTGGCACAATTGACTGCCTTTACAGTCAGGAGGTATTGGCTGCCAATCTGTGCGATTGCACCGTTGAGAACCGCGGTACTCCCCCTTCGTTGACAAATCTCTCGCGCAACCGCAGGCGTGAGCTTTGTGTCGTTCTTCCCCATTAGCCCCAACGTCTGCTGGATTTGCTCATCCGTAGCTAGACTCAGGAAAGGCGACTGCTCAAGCTCCACCGAGAGCCCCTGTCGGAGTGTACCGTCGAACACGGAATCGCCCGTCTTGTTATCAAATTCAGAGAGAACGATGGTGTCTCTATCGGTGAGCTTTCGGCGATGAAAATAGAAGTAGCTGCCCACCGTAAGCAGCGCGAGGGCTAGCACGGCTCGAATGGCCACCCTCCGGGGCAATCCAGTGCGAGCGGTTGCCACACTTCCTGTCGGCTTTCGCGCCGAGTCCGTGTCCCGCTTCAGACGCCGCAGGTCAGTACGGATTTCAGAAGCATGCTGGTAACGGAGGTTGCGGTCTTTCTCCAGGCATTTGTTGATGACCTCTTCCAGCTTGACGGGTACATCGGGATTTAACCGCACAGCGGGCGTAGGCTTGCCTTCCAGAATGGCACTAAAGATCGCGCCCGCACTCTCCCCCCGGAACGGCAAGGCGCCCGTCGCCATTTCATAGAGAACCACGCCGAAAGAGAACAGGTCTGTACGCACGTCGAGTTCCCGGGCGCGAACTTGCTCGGGAGACATATAGGCAACCGTCCCTATTGCCGCGCCTGGGCTTGTCAGTTGATCCTCACTGACCGTAGGTAGCGCTGCTCCGCCATCCCCCACCTGGCGTAGATCAGCCGTCACCTTCGCCAACCCAAAATCTAGGACCTTCGCTACCCCGCGCTTTGTGACAAAGATGTTCGCAGGTTTGATGTCCCGATGGATGATTCCCTTGGCATGAGCTGCGTCGACGGCATCCGCGATTTCTATGGACAGGTCAAGCACCTTCTCGGTCGTCAACGGACGCCCGGCGATGGTGCTCCTCAGTGTCGTCCCGTCGAGAAATTCCATGGCGATGAACGGCCTTCCGTCATGGTTTCCGACTTCATAGATAATGCAGATGTTGGGATGATTAAGGGCCGATGCGGCCCGGGCTTCGCGCCGGAAACGCTCCAACGCTTGCGCGTCGTTCGCTAGGACGTCGGGTAGGAACTTCAGAGCAACGAATCGACCAAGCTCGATATCTTCCGCCTTATAAACGACACCCATCCCGCCGCCGCCGAGTTTCTCAACGATGCGATAGCGCGAGATGGTCTGTCCGAGCACGCGTGAAATGGTATGTCTGGAACTTAGGCAAGTCAATCAACAGAGAGCACTTGCTCAGGGGTAGCCGATGATTGACGAATACGCCGAAGCGATGATTACGCCGTTTTTAAGTCGCACGGCCGCGCAACGGAAGCATGGGAGGTCTGGGTGCTACAAGCCCCCGACGCCCCTATGAATAGTGTCTTCGGTATCGACCTGCATTGCTTGACGACGATCATTCACGGCTGCTCATAGATCTTGGCGCTACACCCTCGGCATGGCAACATTATCAAGCGACATTGAAGACACCTTGAACCGTCCCCGGCCCTCGCAAGGGTTGGCGTTACATCGGTATCTCGCTCATTGATCGACGGTGAAGATTACGCTCCACCCCTCCTGGTCAGCACGAGCCCTTCATACAGAGTTGTGCTACTGAATCTTCCAGTCGAGCGCGTATTGAACGATGCCTTGCGAATGGGCGGCATCCAGTCCATCGGCGATCTCGATCGCCAATGACAGCAGAATGTCAGTCTCCAGTGGTTTCCCCGCGATCTTGTGCTTGAGCGTAATTCCGTCCAGGAACTCCATGGCCAAGAATGCTCGGCCATCCTGCTCGCCGATGTCATAGATTGTGCAAATGTTAGGGTGATTCAAGGCCGACGCAGCCTGGGCTTCACGCTGAAAGCGTGCCAAAGCCTGGGGGTCGCGGACAACGTTTTCCGGCAGGAACTTCAATGCTACAAAGCGGTGCAAACGGGTGTCCTCGGCTTTGAAGACGACACCCATGCCTCCTCCACCCAGCTTCTCCAGGATGCGGTAATGTGAGATTGTCTGACCCAGTGGCGAGGGAACGGACATTGGAGGACATATTAGCAGAATTGCGGATCGTCAAATTCGGGTTTCAGTGTCGGCCCGTTGCTCCTCCCATTGTGTCATCGATGAGCGCTCGTTGAAGCTTGGGACAAGCGATGGAAAGCGCAAATGAGAATCGCCACTCAAGGGTAGGCCTATACTTTTGAACGTGCTCAGGCCGTTCGCAATGTGGGTCGTTGGCTTACTGCTTCCGGCGTCTAGCCTATCTGCTCAAGTGAGAGTCGTCATTCCCAAACGCCATTTTCAGCTCAAAGAGCAGATTCGGGCAACGCTTGAAAACCATACCTCCCAACCGATAACCGTGTGAGTCGAGTTCGGTCAACGTTCTCCAAAGGGGCACACGACCGAGACCACTCTAATTCCGTTCTTTGTGGAACGCAACGACAATGGCAAGTGGAAAATTGTGCCAATGGGTCCTGATGTCGGCAGTATTTTGGCGCCTGTAGAGTTGAACTCCGGCAAGTCGCTGGCGTTTCCTTTCAGGTTGAATGACGAAGGAAAGATGCGGCTCCGGCTCGACTATTGGTTCGGCTCCCTACCCGACATGAAGTGTCCAGGTCCTGCCCAGGACACGATACACTACCGTTCCGCGATCTTCGTACTCGGTTAGTTGGAGATTATTGCCAATACCCTCATTGACCTTCAGCTCTGTGGGATTTGAGTGTAATCGCCTTGTTAGCGGAAAATTGACAAAAGCGATTGAAAAGACGTAGCGATTGAGCTACAAGGATTAAACGATTTGCATGAACCAAATGAGGCGGGTAGCGCTTCAGAGGGTATTCGTCGGAGTGCCATTGGCCATGAGAAACATTCTTGGCAGAGCCGCTCTAGCCGGCGTCGTAATTTTTGCTTCTAACGGTTGGCTCCTCTGCGCAGCAAATGCGAGCGGATCGTCCATTCTGGAGCCCGAAGCTGGTGCGTTGCTCGGACAGTACTACGGCGCCGGTAATCTGGCCCAGACCGCAACGAAGCTCGGGCGGACACCACGCGTCCACCTCACTTACTACGCTTGGACCGACGACTGGACGGGCGCCGTCACCAAAGCAGATCTGTCCGCTGGACGCATCCCTCTCGTCAATTGGGAACCCCACAAGATCGACTTCACCAAGATCGTCGACGGTAGCCTGGATGCCACGATAGTAGCGCGTGCAAACGGCTCCAAAGTGCTGGGAAAGAAGTTCTTCCTCGACTTCGCAGCGGAGATGAATGGTGACGAGGCGTGGAGTGGCAACAATGCACCCCTGTACGTTGCCGCTTACCGACATATTCACGACATCTTCCTTGCTGCGGGCGCTACCAACGTGATCTGGGCGTGGTGTCCAAACGTCACGGACATCGGCGGAGGTAACAAGCATACGATGGACTACTACCCAGGCGATGCCTACGTCGATTGGACCGGGGTCGATGGGTATAACTGGGGTACGACAAACGGTGGCTGGCAGACCTTCCAACAGGTGTTCCGGGAAATCTACCCCCTCCTTGCAGCCAAGAAAAAGCCGATCATGATTGGAGAGATGTCTTGTGCTCAAGTGGGGGGAGACAAAGGCAAATGGATCGATGAAATCATTCCCACTCTCCGCGCCAGTTTCCCACTCATCAAATGTCTCGTCTGGTTCGACATCAACAAGGAAGCCGATTGGCGCATCAGTTCGTCTCCCGAATCAGAAGCGGCGTTCATTCGCATGGCAAGAGACCCTTATTTCAATCGGTAGGATTCTTGATCTTCTTTAGAAAGAGGTCGGGCGAAGGCACTCCGCGAATGGGTAACGCCCCAAGACAAGGGACTTCCTAATACGTAGTTGTCGATGAGTCGCCCTATCGCTCACTGAGCCAGAGACGCTTGTAGCCGCGATTACATTAGTGCGTTCACAAAACTGGAACCTACGTTCATGAACTCGAAGGCGTGAAGCCCCAAACGACTGGCCAGCTCGCGGCAAGCGAGGATTCCGCGCACACTGTTTCCCCTTGCGTCGAGGGGCGGCGAGTAAACCGCAATCCCGAGCTGACGATTCACGACTGCGAGCATTCCGCCTCCAACGCCGCTTTTCGCGGGAAGTCCCACGTGGTATGCCCATTCTCCTGCGTGGTCATACAAGCCGCAGGTGAACATTACTGAGAGGACGTCCTTTATGTACTGGAAATCAAAGACGGGTTCGCGGGTGATTGGATTCGTCCCCATATTTGCCAGAGTTCCGGCCATCACGGCAAGATCACGACAATTGACCAGCAACGAGCATTGCGAGAAGTACTGATGAAGCGTGTGGTTCACATCTTCGTCAATGATCGCAAAGTTCAGCATGAGATAGGCAATGGCTCGATTGCGATTTCCAGTGAGGGATTCGGAACGCAGAACGGAAGGGTCGATTGTCAGCTTGCGGCCTGCCGCCGACTGCATCTTTTCGACGAAATGCCGAACGCCGCCGGCGTGGGATTCCCCTTTGATCAGTGAGGCGACGGCAATTGCTCCGGCATTTACCATGGGGTTGTAAGGCCGCATGGTTCTCGGCTCCAGTTCAATGGAGTTGAAGGCATCACCACTCGGCTCAACACCAACGTGCGCGAGAACCTTGTCCCGACCGAGTTGTTCGAGCGCCATCTGGTATGCGAAAGGTTTGCACACGGATTGGATAGTAAATTCCTTCGACCAGTCCCCCGCGCAATACACCTGACCATCGACCGTCGAGACACAAATCGCGAAGTCGACAGGGTTGGCCTTGCTTAGTTCCGGAATATACGTTGCGACTTGTCCGTCATGGACGGACGCGTACTTTTCGCAGGTGACGTCGATGAGTTCTTGAATATTCAGTGAATCTGACATGCGTGTTGTTGCCCCCCCTTTTGCAGCGACACGTATGCGGAACTGCCATGAACTTTCTTTGCACGACCTGGTGCGAGGCTTCCGCCAAAACGCGAAAATGCACCAACTTCTAGGAGAGTACCGCGTCCCAGCGGGATCTCGTCATTGAACTTTCTTATTGGGGCAAGACGTTAGATTTATAAGCATCCCTCAAACGTGGTAGTAGGTTCTTGGCCTCGTCGCCCCCCAAACAGTAGCGAACTGGATCCCCCCGCCCAATTGCGGCAAATCGCCAATCGCTCCAGTCTTTGGAGGCGGGATTCTCAGTCAAGTCGTCATGGCCTTTTGCACTTGCTGCCGAGGCTGCATAATTCAAATATGCCGCCTTCGCAAGTGCGCCTTTACGCTCTCTTGGCTCGAAAAGCAGCCTGCGGTGTTGTATTCCGTCGCGGTCCAAGTAACCGCGTATTGCTCATTAGTTGGAACACATCTAGTGACACATTCCGAACCGGGCAGTGGCTAAAAGGCAGAATATACCAACGCCGTTGTGATCTTTCACCTGAAGGCGACCTGCTGTTGTACTTCGCGGCCAATTATCGCGAACCGCTTCGGTCTTGGTCTGCGATTAGCTGACCACCATTCTTGACGGCGTTGGCGATGTGGCCGAAGGGTGACGGCTGGGGAGGTGGTGGGCATTTCCTGTCACGAACGCGACTTGCGCTTAACCATCGGGATGGTGAGATGAAACTGGCCGACGGATTCTCAGTTCCAAATTGGCTCAAGGTGGAGCAATTTGGCGAACGACCCGGGTGGGGAGAAGACGTCCGATTGATTCTGAACGTTTAGAGCGGGATGGATGGAAGCTGGTTGAATATCCAACCAAAACGAAAGATGACTTCGGCGGAAAGGTCTGGATGGAGTTTTCGCCGCCAATCAAATGGCGGAACCCAAGATGGCCTATGCGGTACTCGCTTGAAATGTCGATTGTCGGAATTCATGAGAAGGATCGGCCGTGGTATTTAATCGACCATTCAGTCAAGCGCGATGGAGACCGTGCGGACAACATTGGGAGAAGTGACTGGGCCGATTGGTCGCAGTCCGGTGACCTTTTGTTCGCTATGAATGGCTGCATTTATCGAGTTCCGTGCCAACAGGGAGTTCTTGTCGCTTTGGAAGACGCGATCAAGATTGCGGACTTCTCGAACTTGCGTTTTGAGCCTACACAGTCACCGCCAGAATTTCGACGATGGCCCCCCCGAAAACGCTAGCGATCTTCCCCCGCAAAATTGGGGGCGTAGTTGCACTCCACACGGGATTTTGGGCTTGAATCGTACAGCGGATGGTGTTGTTGGTCTTTCGGTGCTCTTCTTCGGCCTTCGTCTGAGCGTTTCCGGCTCCGCGGCATGCCCCGAACACCTCTTGCATCGCTTTGGGGGTCGTGCTCAGGCTCTGCTCCAATACCGCCGCCCCCCTTTCATCTGGCACACAGCACCAGCTCGATCGATCACCCAAATCTAAGCCAATGGTTAGTTTCTGTATTTTTCTGAACGCTTGTGCTGTCGTGGTGCTAATCTTCTTCATGCCGGTCTCCTTTATCTCTTGTGCCTCAGAGCACGTCGATAACTTGGGAGCGTACAGCATCCCGTTTTGGAGACCGGCTCTTCTCATCCCATCTGTTAACGACAGCTATAGTCAGGAAGCGCCATGCTCATCCTGATTAACTTTCTCTATGTAACGGCGAACATTTTGTGTGCTCTGTCGGTGGGAATTGCCTTTCGACGGAAGTGCCTCAGCAGCCTGCCAACATTTTTCAGCTGTTTGGGGTTTTATGCTCTACAAAGTGTCGTTTACCTGCTTATTCTGCCACTGTGTTTTGCTTTCACCCGAGTTGCACAACTTTACGGCTGGATTCTAGTTTCCTCGACTCTCGCAGGCCTCTCTCTGGAAATAGCTGTAATTTATGAACTGTGGAATAAGGTCGTGCTGTCACGTTCTTCGGTGGCAAATATTGTCCGGCCTTTACCACGCTGGAGTGCGGCCGTACTCTTGCTGGTGATAACTATCGTCGCGGCACTGCTCCCACAGAACGTGTCGAATCATGCGTTGCAGTTGTATTCGACTCTAAGCGCTTCCCTGAATCTGTTGAACCTTGGCTTGCTGCTCATATTGCTGCTGGTATCACGTCTAATGGGGGTTTCCTGGGGCATCCTGCCTGCAGGAGCAGCACTGGGGATCGCAATTGGCGATGTCGGCGATGCGGCACGTTCGGCCTTGCTCAACCAAATGGGGCCGTATTTTTTTATGGACATTATTTTGGAAGGCTCATCTTTGTTGGCAGCGATCGTGTGGCTAACCTGCGTTCTAAAGGCTACGAAAGCGTTGCCCTCCCAAAACACGCAGGTAGAAGTTCCCAGCAAATATCTAGTAGTTCCGGAACAACTCTCCAAATTGCTTGGGGGGTAGCCGAGCGGTTCGGCGTCCTGGCGTGGTTGACGACAATCGCCATATTGCTCATCGAGCGTAATTTTGATAACCCAAGGTTATAGTTGCGGACTGTGATCTAGACCCAAGCTTGCACAGGGTAGGAAATGCGATCCCACTTGTCTCCAAAGCAGGCGAGAAAGTGGGAAGCCCTTAGGGGTGATCTTGCATTCGCTACTTGCAGGTGGCTGTGAACTCTTTTACGCTCCCGTCGCTGTAAGCGGCGTTCCCCGAGATCACTCCCTTCGCGGAGATGTCGGTCACCTGTGTCGAATCGGCATTAGGAACGAAGATGTTCTTAAACACTCCATTCGCATACAGAAAACTGATGTAGGTACTAAGCCATTGGAAGTGACCGACGACAACGTTGGTATTGCTGATGGCGTCGAGCGAAGTTCCGGGGTTAGTACTGTAATCAACCTGAGCCCAAGTGCCACCGTGGTACAAGAATCCGTGTTCGAACGCGTTCCCACCACTTATGCTGACGAAAGACCCGACGACCGTTCCATAGTCGTTGATTCCGAGCGCTTGTGTGCCCCCGGAGGCACCGGGATAATTCAGGCTAACCAGGCCTCCGTTGCTGTATCGCTTGAACCCGTGCGTGATGTTTGCAGAGTCGAAAAAATAGCCCACGGTGCTGTTGTACTTGTTATTTGCCGTCAGTACTGTTCCGTGCACCGCCTTTGGATGTGTGAAGGACGTGAACGTCGAACCCTGGAGAATGAATCCCTTTCGAATGCTAGACCCCTGAGTGGTGTAAAAGCCAACGCTTGCTCCTCCGTCGTTGCGTCCAGAAGGGTTGGTTGAGGCGGCATTCGGCGGGGAGAAGTAGGAAACGTTGCCGCCGGAATAGCGGACAAAGCCCAATGCGGCATTCGAGCTGCTCTGACCAACCGTGGTCCGGAAATCGTTGACTCCGCCAACCAGTCCGGGAGCTTGAAACAGGTTAAAGGTGCAGCTGGCCTGCGTGTACTGCTGAGAATACGAGAGGGTTGCCGGGAAGAGGACGAGAGTTGCAAAGATGGTGTGTAATCGCAAGTGCGACATGGGGCTCCTAGGAGTTTTGTGCTGTGGAGAATCGCGGCCTCCGCAGCGGAATTGCAGGAGTGGGATGATGCTGCAAACTAACGGGTTGCTGGCCTCAGCGAGTCTGTACAGGATCGTTGGCAGGAACAGTAAGGTCAGGTGATGAGGCTGCACGTCTCTCTGACAAATGTCGGCGGTGTCACGAACTTTTTGAGGGTACTGCTCCGTGCACTCCGGAGAGCGCGCCATTTCGAACTCGGCCCTCGTGCCACTTTGAACCGTGAGAAGGCGCGGCAGCTACTCGATACAACGCATGGAAGAGTTAGGCCCAGTTGAGTCGGGCGAATAGAAGTGCAGCCTTTTGCGATTGAGCCATTCGTGCGACCTTACGGGCTTGTTCCACGAACGCCGGCAGAGGAAGACGATGCTGGGTGGGTCGAACACCAACCGGGCAACTACATGGCCTTCCACGAACCTTGGATAGCGGCGAGTACCACACCTAGTTTGCCGCCGTCAATGACAGGCGCACGATTGTGTAACCACACTCATGGTGTTGCCCGTCCCGAACCGGGCACTGGGCAATCCGGTCTGCTACTTTAGCCTCATCGGCGCGATATCGAGTCTGGCCTCAACGGTAGCCTCGTTTGCTGCCACCTTCGCGTCCGCGGATGGCTGGAGTGCCTGGATGGCTTCGGTGAGCTTCATTTTCTTCGGGCCGAGCTTTGCATCGCAGGCGCGGTTGGTGGTATTTCTGCCAGTCACGGCTGCCTTAAGGCAATCGAAGTCAATACCGAGGTCATGGCTGACATGTGCAGTAATCAGGCAGTCGGCCAAGCTCTTCATCCCGGCGCATGCCTCCCCCGCTGGATGTCCTGTCATATGCCGGATGACCCAAGCAGAGTCGGGAGATTTTTCTAAGAACTGAGGGACCGCCTTGCCTCGGATATCGCTCGCTCGTTCGTCGTGCGGGGTGAGATTGCTGCTATTACAGCAGAACCCATATGTCGACGTTGGCCCTTGAGGAGACGGAGTGGGCCAACTGGGTAGTACGAAGCTTCTGTCCTGCCCAGATACCTGTCCAAGCGCGGTCGCTGCGAACAATATGAGAGGAAGCCCAAAACTCCTCATGGTAACTCTCCTTTCGAAAAGCTCCGTGCCCTTCGGCAGTGGGTGCCCTCAATATACAAAGCGCAAGCTGGTGACGCTAAGTATCATTTCATCCGATATGCCAGAACGGACGGCCGAGGCACGCGCCGACCGTATTAAGGAGCAACTGCGGCAACTCCTTTTCGCTCGAGTTTAGCGTAACTTATTGTTAACGTGATGTATATAATACTTGACATAAGGTAAGCTATTCAATACACTAAGCCTGCCTTTTGAGCTTATATATAAGAGGAGGCAACGAATGTCTTACCGAGAAAGAATCGCCTGGCTATCGTTGATTGCGATGGTGGTGGCCTACGGCTCATACTTCTCTTTGGTTGCGCAGGGGCCCGGCTCCTGGGAGCCCCTGCCTCACCTACACCCGCTTGGCCTGTTTGCCTTGGCATCGATTTTGCGAGTGCTCATTCTGGGCGGTGGCCATCTTTATCTCCGTTTCGGCTTTCCCCAGGAAGAGCGTCCGCCGCTTGATGAACGGGATCGCACCATCGAGCACCGCGCGATCAGTGCGGCCTACTATGTGCTTATGGCCGGCACGATCCTGGTGGGCTGCTTCATGCCCTTCAGTGCCGGCGGATGGACGATCGTCAATGCTGCGATTTTCTGGATCGTCGCTGCGGAAATCGTTCACTACAGCATCGTCGTGGCCAGCTACCGAGTGCAGGCGGCATCATGACGCAAGGATCGATTTCGAATCGCATTCGCACCTTGCGTTTTATGAACGGCGAAATGTCGCAGGCCGAGCTTGGTCAGCGCATCGGTCTCACGCGGCAGACCATCGCGGCTATCGAGGCGGGGAAATACTCGCCCTCACTGGAAGCGGCATTCCGTATTGCCCAGGTCTTCAAGGTGCCACTGGGAGAGGTTTTCCAGTGGGATGGGGAGGCCACCTCATTGAAGGATGGTTCTTAGTTGCCACGAACTGATACGTCCGCAGGCATCGTACGCGACATACATAAAAGTTGTTGCTTTTGCGGCAAGTTGTTGAGTTTGGGAAAGGCGTGTTTTGGGCACGCCTTCATGCTTCGAGCATTCACAGGCTGCTATGCGGCTGCGCGGTGGAGTGAGGGCGCCTCCGCTTCTTTCTCTGAGTACACCCAAGCCCCGACGACCGTGCCCCCGATGACTTCTGCCAGAGCTACGGCGGCGGTAATGACCAGCAACCGTGTCGGAAATATAGCCAGGGCATAGCTGCTAAGGTTCGAAAGAAATACTGCGAGCGTCCAAGCTGCCAGTCCGGCCCGAACTGCTGTCATGCCTCCGGCGCCATACCGCGGCCGGATTGCCGCGTAGATCCAAACCGCTGCGATGCCGAGCAGAAACCCCCAAACATTGAACGTCACGATCGCGCCTGTGGAGACCGTCGCCGGCCGGCCCAGTGCTTGCATCGTCTGTGCCCAGGAATCCCGCAAGACCACTCCATTCGTGACGTACTCGACGACATTGATCACCACTCCTGCCAGCAGACCGCCCAACACGACTCGAAGCCGATTCGTATGCCTCATCGCATCCTCCTTTGAACGGACGGCGGTCATTATGCACCCATTCTTCGAGGATGGGAAGGATCGATTGTCATCACACCAGGTCAATCCCGGGTCCCGAATGAGCGAGCGCTAGGATCCTGTTCCCGCAGGTCCCGCTCCCGGCGAAAAACCGGCCTCAGCCTTGCGACTGAGGCCAAGCGATCACTTCAGGCGTCCGCTGGTTCTGTAAAAAACTCTGGGCTCGCGGTTTCAGGTGTGGGTTCATCCTGCTTCGCCGCGCGATCCAGCTTCAAAATCCGGCTGGCGTGAATTTCAGCCCATCGTCTCTTGGTCGGTATCGAGTCAGCATCGCTTCCGCGGTCCTGCTTGTACTCGCGATAGCGCAGCTCGCCCTCAATGTGAACGTGAGCACCCTTTTCCAGCCTGCCTGCAAACTCAGCCAGTTTGCCCCAGGCGGTGCAACGATGCCACTCGGTACGCGAGTCGTATTCTCCGTTACCGTTCTTCCAGCTGGATTTTGTTGCAACCGAAAGCATGGCGACAGCCACGCCGTTCTTCGTGGATCTCAGTTGTACGTCATTGCCGACAAAGCCGATGAGGGAAATGCGGTTCTGATACATGCTTAAATCTCCTGTTTCTGCCCAGCGCTTTTGCTGGGCATTCGAGGCAGGTGCCTGCCTGCTAAGATCCGGCTCTCTCATGTTCTGGGCGAGCCGGGGAAATGCCGTGTGGCATGGTCGATGTTGTTGGAAGCAAACCGTAAACTCCCCGGGGGACCGCGTTGCAGGAGCGGTAAGGACGCACGCCGCCAGGACGTAGAAGTTCTTAGGCTGCTCGAAAACCAGCCGTCAGCGCGAATGAAACAGAACTGTGTCCTCATTGAGGGCTCCCATCTGGAGGGTGAGAAGGCAAATCGGAAGCCGGATTTCCGCGTGGGTGACGGCGAAATTCCATTCGTGGTAATAGCCGGCCGCCAACTTTTCCCAAGTAGTCGGGGTAGCCTGCCAGATTTTCGAGAAGAAACTCTTCTTCCTGACCGACCCGTTTCCAGATTGTTCGGCAAAATGCTGCGGCTGGAGCCAAAGCGAGCCAGGAACCGATGGCGAGGGCGCTTGAAGGGATGGCAATCATCATGGCGAGATAACCCGGATGACGCATTAGACGATAGGGCCCGCAAGCAACAAGCTTGTGCCCGCGTTCTGACTGCAGGCGAATCTCGGGGGAGAAGAAGGGGTTTTCTACCATTGCCCACAGTTCGAGTGTCATGGCTCCCGCGAAAAGCACCAGGCCGGTGTGCCTCACAAAAACTGGAACAGAAGGGAGGGAGTGGAGGTGCCCAATCTCGAAGGCGGCGACTACGAGTGTTGCCAAGAACGCCGTGCCCGCAGAAGCCCTCTCCCATGCCCCGCTCTTCGCGAACACGTGCGACCGTTCTTCGGCGAGGCCGGGGTCAACTGCAATCATGGTTGCCAATAAGAAGGAGGAGAAGGTCGCTAGATAATTCCGGAGAGACGGAAGCCGTGTTGTGCCGGCTGCAAGGAACCCGAGAAGCGAGACAGACGCGGTCCGGATTATCCATTGAGCCAACAGTTCGGGCATGCCTCGAGAGTGCTCCACCAATGCCAGCCTTTCTAGCGGTCGGGCTCGATTTCCTGTGAACCACTGGCCTTCGTATTCGTGCTTCGGGCTATGCCGAGAGAATGCATTGCGCGTGAGACGGTGTGCTCAGCGTAGTAGCGGGGATTGGGCTTCGGGGAACTGACCAGTTGCGTCGAATCCTGCGAGTCGTAGCGGTTAGTTGCCCGGAAGGCAGCGATCTCGCGAATAATATCCTCCGGATTATCGCCGCGGCGGAGATGGCGAATCGCGTAAGCCCAGTCCCTCTCCGATTGCGTTTTGACGGATTCCGGACTAACCGCACCTGCAACGGAAACATGTGGGCGAGCAGCCGTTCCAGTTTCCCTGAGCAGTGCAGCTGAAATCGGTTCGATCCGGAAGTCCGATTGGTGATAGACGCGTTCCGGCAACCTGCCAGCCGCCGGTTTTACCGGAAAGTTCTGGCTGTATTTCTTATTGTGGAAGCCAGGAAGCCGGAACACGCGAGTTGCATCTGTCGCTGCCGGGTCGCCGCCGAACCGTCGCGCCAAACCCCGCAGGAGATCTTCAGCATCCTTATGAGCAATGCCCTCTACGCGCCAGACCACCTGATATTTCCCGGGAGATGTCTGCAGCACATAATTTGGGAGAGGTACGCGACCATCCTCGTAAATTGCTGCGAGCCTTTGTCGCCCATCTTCGTCCAAATCAACGTAAAGATGGCGTATGTCCTTTAAGTCAGCTTTCGTGCGGCCATTCGCGTGCTCCTTTAGTGTGTTCAGGCTTATGTAGATGTCTGATCCGTTCGCATTCTTGTGGCGCAACCAGGCCTGGAATTCGGGGCTAGAGATCTGCCGCGCCGTCGAGATTCTTTGCACCGTTTCTTCCGGGTGACGCTTTCGCACAACCACCGCGAGCCAATCCTCAGGGTCAAAATTTTCCTGAATGTAGCGCTGTGCCATCGCCTGGGCACGCAACGCGCGGTCGGGGTGAGCCCCTTCCTCGGCGTGACAGGCGTTTTCTAAGGTGCGGGCCCGTTCCCCAGGGCCTCCACAGGACTGGGCAATCGGCTGATGTTCGGGAGTAAGTTTGTGGAACTCTGGAGATTCCGGTAGGCGGTCCTCGAGGTCTTTCCGACGCAAGCGGCCGCGCAACCCCCGAACGGAGCTGCGCTCTCGCGGGTTGCTTCGCGGTCGCTTTGAGGGCAGATTTTTTTGGGCTGGGCTGTCGTCTTCGCCCTCAGAGCGTTCTACAGGAGACACGGTGCATCCTCCGTCCGATCGAAAAACAAGTTTGAACGTCGTAACGGTCGGCGAGTATTGCTTCTCTTACCTAATCTGTCGAGACGCGCGAAAATAGACCGCCGGGACAAAGGAATTTTGCTCGCGTTCCTCCCTGCCTTTAGGCGGCGGCGTTATCACGTGGTTGGTTCAACATGGATCCCCGCGCGGTCCGTCGCAGCTTCTCGATCACCC
>Ga0157378_10002325_pt1 | contig 16895 bp, 17 predicted proteins | sample M65metaG_FD_115309 | JGI IMG/M metagenome (GOLD analysis project Ga0157378, IMG submission 115309) | Miscanthus rhizosphere microbial communities from Kellogg Biological Station, Michigan, USA - M6-5 metaG | ecosystem: Host-associated > Plants > Roots > Rhizosphere > Soil | place: USA: Michigan...
TCGCATTGTCATTCTGAGCGAAGCGAAGAATCCCTCTTCGATTGAAAGTCAAAGAAAGAGAGATTCTTCGGCAAGAACGTGCCTCAGAACGACAACTTTTTTAGAACGTTTCCGCAGGGCGATTGGCTGAGATCAGACTTATTTTTGCGACAGTCTTTTTATTTAGTGACGGTAAAATCCACAGGCTGAAGCCTGTGCTACTTGGGCGGGGGGTGCGTTGTGGCGCTACCGACTTATGGAACGATGGCGGTGGACTGGGAAGGACGAGTGGATTTCGACCGGCTGCGCAGCCAGCGGCTGGAGCGCGCGAAAAAGCTGCTCGCGGAATCTTCGATGGGCGCGCTGCTTTGCTTTGACATGAACAATGTGCGCTATATCACCGCGACGCACATTGGCACATGGGCGCAGGACAAGAACAGCAGATTCACTTTGCTACCGCAAAACGACGAGCCAATTCTGTGGGATTTTGGCTCGGCAGCGAAACATCACCGGTTGCATTGCGACTGGCTGGGCGAGCGTTCGCGCGCGGGCATCCCACTGCTGCGCGGCGCAATGTCTCCGGAAATGGGGCGCGCGGAAGACGTTGCCAAGAAAATCAAGATTGAACTGGAGAAGCGCGGACTGCACAAGGAACCGCTTGGCGTGGATATCATCGAGCCGCCGATTCTTTTTGCGCTGCAAAAAGAAGGAATCACGGTGGTGGACGGACAGCAGATCATGTCCGACGCGCGGGTGATCAAGACGCAGGATGAAATCACGCTGCTGAACATGTCGGCGATGATGGTGGATGCCGCTTATCACGATCTGTATTGCGCGATGAAACCGGGCCTGCGTGAAAATGAAGCCGTGGGCCTCGTGAGCAAGGTTCTGTACGATCTGGGCTCGGAGTATGTCGAAGCGGTGAACGCGATTTCCGGCGAGCGCTGCAATCCGCATCCTCATGTTTTTTCGGATCGCGTGCTGCGTCCGGGCGATCCGGTTTATTACGACATTTTGCATTCCTACATGGGCTATCGAACGTGCTATTACCGCTGCTTCTCCATTGGATACGCATCGCGCGTGATGGTGGACGCGTACAAACGCTGCCGGGATTATCTGGACGCGGCAATTTCGCTGATTCAACCCGGGCGCACCACCGCGGAAATCGCAGCGGTGTGGCCCAAGGCGCAGGAATTCGGCTTCCCCGACGAAGAAGCGGCCTTCGCACTGCAGTTTGGCCACGGGATTGGCCTGGCGATCTGGGAAAAACCAGTCATCAGCCGGCTCGTTTCGCTGGAGCATTCGCATGAGATCAAGCCGGGCATGGTGTTTGCGCTGGAAACGTTCTGGCCGGCAAAAGATGGATGGAGCGCGGCGCGCATCGAGGAAGAAATTGTAGTGACTGAAACCGGACACGAAGTGATCACGCGCTTCCCTGCGGAAAAACTTCTGGTCGCGGGCGCGGCTTACGTGACGGTCGATGGACCGCTGGAAACCACGCGCGAACACGACGGGCCGCCGAGCAAGGACGTCGTAAACATGGTTGCAGCCAGCGCGCGAAAAGAAGGAACAAAATCCTCCCCCAAATCCAAGAAGCGGTCCTCCGTCCGTTAAAAACTTATGGCTCACAGCATCGTAATGCCCGCGCTCGAGATGGCTCAGGAAACCGGGAAGCTTTTAGCCTGGCGAAAAAGAGAAGGCGACGCTATTTCCAAGGGCGAGCCGCTGCTGGACATCGAAACGGATAAGGCTGTAGTGGAAATTGAATCGCCGGCGGATGGGGTCCTTGCGGGCGTCAAGGCGCAGGCGGGTGACGTGATACCCGTTGGGCAGACGATTGCGTGGATTGTGAGCGAAGGGGAAAAACCTCCGGCGGACGAAACTTCTGCTGTGTCGGGACGGCGGATGGATGGCAAGAGCGCAGCGTCTACCACGGCAGCCGCCGAAACGCCTGCGGCTTCGGCTACGCCTTCGACTCGCGTGCGAATTTCTCCGAAGGCGAGGCGGTTGGCTCGCGAGCATGGAGTCGATGTGTCTCGCGTGCGCGGGTCTGGGGGCGAAGGGGAGATTCTGGCGGAGGATATTCTTGCGTTTGTTGCGTCGGAGGGTTCACAGGCAGCTGCGGCTGTTGCGGCGGAAAATCCACAGGCTGAAGCCCATGCTACTCAAACCCTTACCCAAATTGGGCGGCTGATGGCGGAGCGGACTACGCAAAGCTGGACGACTGCGCCGCATTTTTTTGTGACACGCGAGATCGATGCTACTGCTTTGTTTTCAGCGCGCGAAAAATTCGGACCCGCCATCGAAAAAGAACGGGGCGTGAAGCTCAGCCACACCGACTTGCTGGTCGCGGCCGTGGCGCATGCTCTGGACAAACATCCGCTGGTCAACGCCAGTTGGACCGGCGACGGAATTCGCCTGCATCGGGACATCAATGTGGGGATCGCCATGGCTGTCGAGCAGGGCGTGGTGACGGCATCGATCCCTGACGCGAATAAGAAACAACTGAGCGAAATTGCCGCGCTGCGGCACGAACTGACCGAGCGGGCGCGCGCCGGGAAATTGCGGCCCGCCGACATCACCGGCGCTACGTTTACCATCAGCAATCTTGGCATGTACAAGGTAGACGCTTTTACGGCGATCATTGTGGCGCCGCAAGCCGCGATTTTGGCCGTGGGGCGCATTGCCGATCGTGTTGTGCCGGTGGACGGCAAACCCGGCATTCGCCCGATGATCACACTCACGCTTTCTTGCGACCACCGCGTTTTCGACGGCGCGCGCGCGGCTTTATTCCTGGACGACCTGGCCTCCGCCATTCTTGCGCCGTAAACGCCCCGCCAGTGGTAAACTCCCAGAACTCGGGCAGACCCACCACCTGAACAAAATTGGATTGCGGCACAGTGCCGCCTGTGGAATGCGCTCGATTCAAGGAGAATCAACGATGGGCGACACGCTTACAACAAATCCGGTCCCGGCCGCAGCGGAACCTTTGCCGCCTAAAAAGAAGCAGCCGTTCTACATGACGCTCTGGGGACAGGTGCTGATCGGTGTCGCGCTGGCTATTATCTACGGCTACTTCCGGCCGGCGTCGGCGGTAAAGATGAAGCCGCTTGGCGATGGTTTTATTCGGCTCATCACCATGGTGATCACCGTGATTATTTTTTGCACCGTCGTCACGGGAATCGCCGGCATGGAAAATTTAAAGAAAGTGGGCAGGATCGGCGGAAAAGCCCTGCTGTACTTCGAGATCGTATCCACGTTTGCGTTGTTCACGGGGATGCTGGTAGGGAATGTGGTCCATCCCGGCGCCGGCTTCAACGTGAATCCCGCGACGCTTGATACCAAGTCGGTGGCGGATTATGCCGGGGCCGCACACCAGGTTACGGTTACTGACTTCCTGATGAATATTATTCCCACGACGATGGTGGATGCCTTCGCGAAGGGAAATATTTTGCAGGTGCTGCTGGTGGCGATTTTGTTCGGATTCGCGTTGTCGATGGTAGGCCCGAAGTGCAAGCCGGTAGTGGAATTGTTCGATGCCATGACCCACGCGGTTTTCGGCGTGATCAACATCCTCATGAAACTGGCGCCGATCGGCGCTTTTGGCGCGATGGCATTTACCATCGGACGCTACGGAATCGGTTCGCTCGGCCGGCTAGGATGGTTCATCTTCGTGTTTTGGGTAACAAGCATTCTGTTTGTGGCCATTATCTTCGGCTTTGTGGGCTGGATGGCGGGCTTCAACGTGTTCAAATTCCTCTCGTATATCAAGGAAGAAATTATCGTGGTGCTGGCGACGAGTTCTTCCGATCCGGCTCTGCCGACGCTGATGGAAAAAATGGAAAAGCTGGGCTGCTCGAAATCTCTGGTGGGCCTGGTCGTGCCAACCGGCTACACCTTCAACACGGATGGCAGTTCGTTGTACATGACGATGGCGGCGCTTTTTGTGGCGCAGGCCACCAACATTCATCTGACGTTCGGGCAACAGCTGACGATTTTTGCGGTGGCGGTGCTGACGTCCAAGGGAGCGAGCGGCGTATCGGGCGCGGCGTTCATCGCCCTCGTCGCCACGCTAATGGTGATTCCTACGATTCCCGTGGCGGGCATGGCGATTCTCTTGGGAATCGACCGCTTCATGAGCATGGCCCGCGCGGCGGTGAACATGAATGGAAACGGCGTGGCCACGCTGGTGGTAGCTCGCTGGGAACATGAGCTGGACAAGGCGACGCTGCGGAGAAATATGGCGCAGGGATCGGAGGAAGCGCTGCAAATTTCGTAGCGCCGGCACCGCAACACGGCTATTTTATTTTCGCCAGCGCCATCCGATAGTAGGAAAGATCGTAATATTTTTCCGCAACGGCAGCCGTGGCGTCTCGCCCCCCTTCGACTTCCGCGCGCAATTGCAATGTTTTCTGAAAACTTTGCGCGTCAAACGCCGCATCCTTTGCGTAGCCGCCGTTTTGTACCATGGCCGCGTACCAATCTGCGGCGGTGGACTCCGGCAAGTTTGATTCCTTCATGACGAGTTCAATTACCTGCTCACGGTTAGACGGCGCCATCAGCAAACGCTGCCCTTCGACGTAAGCTGCAAGATATCGCACCAGCAGATCAGAATTCCCACGCGCCCAAGCTCGCAGCGCAAACGTACCTCGATCGAGATCCGCCCCAAGCAGCGCGCGCATCGAGCCGAGGCTGACCAGGCCGCCCTGCTTGGCAACAATGGAGAACGGGGGATTCATGACTGCCGCGAGGTAATCCTTATTTTCGCGCATGGCTCGCAAGCGGAAGGGCGTCGAACCAACCGGCTTGAGCTCGTATTCTTTACCGGGATGCATTCCGTTCAGCAGCAAAACTTTCTTGAGTTCCAGGGCGTAGGCGGTATCGGTAGCGTCGACCAGCAGAGTGTGCCCGCGCAAATCGGCAATCGACTTCGTTCCCGGCTGCGCGATGATTTCGTTTTCGGAGCTTTCCGCGCCCATGACAATGACGACGTCGGCGCCCGCGGAATCCACCATTGCAACGGCGTTGTCCACGGCGAGAAATGCGACGTCTCCGTTGCCCGCCGCCAGATCGCTTCGCAACGATTCCGAAGACGGGCGCACGAGGAACTCTACGGCGAGCCCATATTTCGCAAGAATACCGTGCGATTCGGACATTATTACCGGTAGCGGTTTGGCCAGACACAACACTCGGATCTTTTGCGCGGCGGGCTGTTGCGCGAAGGAAGAAAAGCACCCGGCCAACGCCATGAGCATCGCCACGGAGCAAGCCAATAGATGTTTCGGGGCTTGCTGAACAAAGCTGCGGCGCAGGCGCTTAAACGTATCAGTCATTTGGCTCACACTCTCCATTTACTCGAAGAAAATTCGGTCCGTCAGCAGCGCAAATATGCTGGCGCTCCCGAGGCTTACCGGGAAGGAGTTTACGAGTGCGCCGGGCGGAAGACCAGAAGCAATCTAGCCTATTCATGGCTTTAAGGCGTTACCTGTAAGGAATCAAAACCGCAATATTGGCTATAATGTGTGGCCATGAGGATTCTCATGTTCACGGGCAAGGGCGGCGTGGGGAAAACCAGCCTCGCGGCCGCCACGGGCGTGCGGCTTGCCGAACTTGGCCGCCAAACATTGATCATGAGCATTGATCCCGCGCACAGCCTGGCGGATTGTTTCGATCTGGATAATGACCTGTTTCGCGTTCAGACTTCCGATCCGTTTCCGATTAGCGACCGGCTTTCGATTCTGGAATTGAACATACAGAAAGAAATCAAACGGCATTGGCAGGAAATTTCGTCCTACGTCAGTTCCGTACTGCGTACCACCGGTATCAGCGGCGTGGAGGCCGAGGAGCTGGCCATTCTTCCGGGCATGGAAGAACTGAGCGCCATGATGTACATCAATCAGTATCGGCGCGAGCAGCGGTATGACGTAATTGTGCTGGACGCCGCGCCGACCGCCGAATCTCTGCGCTTCATCAGCATGCCGACCACGCTCGATTGGTACATGAAACACATCTTCCCTTTTCAGCGTAATTTGCTGAAGGCCGTGCGGCCGATTGCCAATCGCGTAGCGCCATTCGAGCTGCCCACCGACAGCTACTTTGTGAATATTCGCGATTTGTTCGAGAAACTCGAGGGCGTCGACGACATTCTGGAAGATCCGAAGTCCACGAGCGTCCGCCTGGTAACCAATCCGGAAAAAATGGTGATGCGCGAGACGCAGCGAGCGTTCGTATACTTCTCGCTGCACGGCCTGACCGTGGATTCGATCATCGTCAATCGCGTCCTCCCGTCCGAGGTTCGCGATACTTGGTTCAACGACTGGCACATGTCGCAGGAAAATGTGCTGCACGAAATCGAGGAATACTTTGCGCCAGTGCCGGTGAAACGCGTTCCGTTGTTCGCTCATGAGGTGCTGGGCCAACAGCGGCTGCAAAATTTGGCCGCATTGCTGTATCCTGGGAACGAGGATCCGTCCGCGGTGACCCGGACGGAAAAGCCGTACACCTTCGGCAAGCAAGATGGCATCTACGAAATCCGGGTGCTTCTACCCTTCGCCGCGAAAGGCGAAGTAGGACTTTTTAAGAAGGGCGACGAATTGGTCGTCGAGATTGGGACTTTGCGCCGGCATATCGGGTTGCCGCGGTCCATGGCGATGCTGATGCCGTCGCGCGCGAGACTGGAGAACGGACTTCTTACGATCGAAATGAAGGAGGCACAATGAGCGAGCAACAGACCAATCAGGGCGCTACGGAAACAGGCCACGGTCATGAGCGGTGCTTATGCTACGAAGTGTTGGATATGTTTCGGTCGCGCGTAGGCGTGTCTCCCCAGGTCCGCCAGCATCTCACCAACTCGCGAATCGAATTCCTGAAGGCCATCCGCGAAGTGATCGACGAGCGGATTGAGCATCTGGCGAAACCGACTCAGCAAGGCACCAAGATTTCCATCGAGTGAAGAGGAAAGCCAAGAGACGCTTGCACCTGCTGGACGAACTAGCTGGCGCGGCGATGGCCTGGGCGGATCGATGATTTCAGAATCTTAGGCATGGGCTCGGCTCGATCCTGCAAATTAATTGCAAAAAACTTATTGTTCGATTCTCGGCCAAGGTCTCGCAATTTGCGTTCGGCGTTGCCCATTCCCAGAACGCAAGCTCGCCATACGGTCGAACCGTCCGGAAATAGTTCAAAGACATCGTAGTCACAGCGGACCGAATCTTCCGGAAACTTGTGAAGGGTTGGAAAGTCGTTCATGGGGGCCTCTCATTCGACAGGGCAGACTGGAAAACCTTTATAGCGCCAAAGTGTTTAACGTACAAGATAAACCAGTAACGTTAAGACGGGGGTTTTCCACAGGCTCCAATTTCTTTCTTCGCCCGCGAATCCTAATATGCAGGGAAGCAATCCAGCCCTCTAATAACGTCTGGCCTCCGTTTGACGCTCCACGAAAAGGCGAAATTGCCAGGAGAGCCCATCCATGTCAAAACATCGCGCCCCAAACAAACTCACTAGAAAATTAAGTTCCGTGTCACAACAAGCCGCTTCTCCCGAGGATATTGTCGAAGAAGCCTCCGAGGAATCGTTTCCCGCGAGCGACCCGCCGGCTTGGAATGCGGGTCGCGAGAATCCGCCGCCTGCATCGCGAACGAGTTCAAACACGATGAAACGTAAATTCTCCTTCCGTAGTGCGTCCCAAGCGGAGGTCCTGCATGCAAAAAAGCAGAGCCGCGGAACCGCTTCGGATAACCTGCTTCTCCAGCGTTTGCCTCAAACCGTCCGGGATCGAATGTCTGGTGAGTTAGTCTGCGTCTCGCTTCAGCGCGGCGAGATCCTCCACAAGCCGGGCGAAATAATCCGCCACCTTTACTTCCCCACTACCTGCATGATCTCGGTCACCGTAACGATGCGAGACGGCAGGACCGTCGAAGCGGGGGCCATTGGCAGCCGCGAAGTTGCCGGCATCAACGCCTTCATGGGCGGCCGCGAAATTACGCAGACGGAATACATCGTGCAATTGCCTGGCGAGGCCATCAAGATTGGCGCGGATCCGATGAAGGTCGAGTTCAATCGCAACACGGAAATGCGGGATGTAATGCTGAGATATACTCAGGCTTTTATGGCGCAGATCTCACAAAACGTCGCCTGCAACCGTCTCCATGAAATCGACCAGCGCTTTGCGCGCTGGCTGCTGGAAGTTCGCGACCGCGTTCATGCCGACGAATTCCCGCTCACTCATGAGTTTATGGCCGAAATGCTGGGAGTGCGCCGAGCCAGCGTGACCGATGCGGCCACTAAGCTAAAAAATGCGGGCGTCATCAAATCTCGTCCAGGTCAACTAAGAATCAAGAACATCAGAGCACTGGAGAAACTATCCTGCGAATGCTACTTCTCTCTGCAAGAGGAATACGACCGGCTGCTCGACATTTCCAATGCATAATTCCCGCTGTTTGTCCCGAATGCTTCCGCGCTAATGGCATTAAGGTAAAAATACCGGTGTCCGCTTGCACATTCGCACTCGTCTACCCCGCAACGCCATTCCCATCGTGCCGGCATTCCTGAATCGACTAAAGCCAGGCGCCGTGGCGGGGGCATGTCAAAAGGTGGGCACCCTGCTCTTCGACGAAGTGTGGAAGATCAAGAGTGTCGACAACCGTGAAGTGTAATCCGCGTAGTTATACCGCACGTTGCAACCGAAATAGCCGCAGAAGGTGTTGCGAGACTCGCTTTGGCGAGAGAGCCAAAAACCTAGCAAGAAGGATGGTGCGGGCGGTGGGAGTTGAACCCACACGGGCCTTGCGACCCTGCGGATTTTCTTACCGGCTACGGCTTTCGCCGCCCTGGACATCGCAGGTTTGCGGTCTGGACTATCCCTTCACCTTACTCCTCAATGCCGGAGGTTAGGCGCTGCCCGTCTAGTCTCTACACCTTCCTGAGAGGATACCTCAGGCTTGGCTCGGGATCGCCAGTTAAGGTTTCCCCGAATTTGAGCAGTTCTACGTCGTCGGTTTCCCGGCGAGCACTCAAGGTATGTTAAGTCCGCTGCGTATGCCATTCCGCCACGCCCGCGTGGCCGGTGTTTGCAGCTACGTATCATAGAGCAGTAGGGCGGAATTTGCATGCCAGTTCGCGGACGGACTTGGAACACAGAAACTCATGCTTATGCGCGGGCGGTGAAAGAGTGTGGGTGAGCACTCTCGCCCGATTAATTAGTATTTTGTCTACCCGTGAAAATGACCGAACCGCGGGGATGCCTTTGTGGGCATAAGCCCATCGTTATGAAACATTTGCCGCCGCAACCGGGAACTTCGATCGGTCTACCGCGCCGCAGCGCTACAGGTTCATCACCGCCAAAGTAGTGACCTCCAAGTATGGTCACTCGATGCAATCCATAGGATAAGTTAAAGAGCGATCACCGTGTGCTGAGCTACGGGGATCTAATTTCGATCGGAGGATGTCAATGGATATCAAGAAGGGCGTCACATCTATTCTCGCACTGGTCATCTTTTCCGCTGTCGGCGTCGCACGCGCACAGGACGAGCCAAAGAAGACCACGCACATGAAATCGCGAACCCTCACGGGCTGCCTGCAGAAGGGCGACGACGCCAACGAATATAAGCTGACGTCCGACACCGGTAGTTGGGATGTGAAGAGCGATAGCGTTCAACTGGCCCCGCACGTCGGACATACGGTCTCGGTAACCGGCGTGGTATCAAACGCCAAAATGCATGGAGCCAAGGAAGACGTGAAGGACGAAGCCAAAGAACACGGCATGGCCAAAGGCGCGAAGGAAACCGGCGACCTCACGGCTACCAATTTAAAGATGGTGAGCAAAAGCTGTAAGGAATAAATACAGCGCAATCGGCCGAACATGATTTTTTGGGCGCCCCGTCCTTCGGAGTCAGAAGGGCGGGGCTTTTTTAATCTCGACGTTCGATAGCTTTTCTTTTTTGTTGAATGTGAAAATTAGTTCAGGGGCTTTAGGCCGCCTTTTTCCGGCTGTCTTTCAGAAGGCCAAGCCGCAGCAGGCTTTCGGCGCTGGCAACAATCGATTCCTCATTCGATCGCGGCGCCCAGCCCAGCAAGCGCCTGGCTTTCTCGTTGGTTGCGTTCTTCACCTTACCGAGTTCAGGCAGAATCAGCTTCACCGCAGGATCACGAAGCGCTGCGATGCGAACGAGCCAATTGGGAACTTCGCGAGCTGGGACTCTTTTGGCCGCCGCACCCATGCGCGCTTTAAGCACCTTGGCCATCTCAAGCATCGACATGAAATTGCCGGCGACGGCGAGGAAACGCTCGCCTTTTGCGTCAGGATGAGTCATGGCGCGAATATGCAAATCAGCTACGTCGCGCACATCGACGGCCCCGTAATAGAGTCGCGGGCAGCCCGGAACCGCGCCGTCCATGAGCCGCTGCACCATCAAAATGGAAGCCGAATAATCGGGACCCAGGACGGGACCGAATACGCCCACCGGATTTACGACGGAAAGCTCGAGGGCGCCGCCTTCTTTGGCGATGAAATCCCACGCCGCACGTTCCGCCAACGTCTTCGATTTCGTGTAGGGCATTACATCGCTGCCCGCGGGATCCGTCCAGTCCACCTCGGTAAACGGCGTCTTGCGCTCCTTATGGCCATAGCCAATCGCGGCAAATGAGGATGTCACGACTACGCGCCTGACTCCCGCGTCGCGCGAAGCGCGCAATACACGGATCGTGCCTTCGCGCGCAGGCACAATCAATTCGTCTTCATTCTTCGGAACACTCGGCGGCAAAGGCGACGCTACATGCAGTACGTAGTCGCAGCCGGCCACTGCTTCCGGCCATCCCGCATCACTTTCCAGATCGGCCGCAAGCAACGACAAGCGATCGCCCGGCTCGGCGCCACCTTCCTTCAGCATCGCTCGCACATCGACTTCGCGCTTCAAGCTTCGTACCGTGGCGCGCACCTGATGGCCCATAGCCAGAAGCTGGACGATTATGTGACTGCCAATAAAACCCGAACCACCAGTCACCAAAACATTGCTCATTTTCGTCTCCGTACAATTCAGAAATCAACTAATTGGATGCGACGGCAAACGAAGCGGGCGCCAACAAAATCCTCATATTCACTTTTCTCCGGGATCGGAAGATGGGCCGCTTGAAATGATGTTGAGCCTCGTTGATTTAAGCTAAACCCCGCTGCTCGACATGCCGCCCAGTCCGTGTAACTTTATTGCCGGCGTATTTGCGCCACCGTTGCAAGAATTACTTCTGCACGAGCGACAACTGGGCGATCCACCATCTTCCCGTCGACGGTCGTGGCTGCTCCTCCGGCCGCCCAGGACGCCTCCACAGTGCGCCTCGCCCAGGCTTCTTCCTCCTCGGTGGGACTGAAACATTCGTTTACGATCGGCACTTGTTTGGGATGAATGCACATCTTTCCACTAAATCCCAGGCGCTTGGCCCGCAACGCGTCGGCGCGTATTCGTTCGGGAGAGTTTATATCTGTCGTCACGCCATCGACGGGCGGCCGAATTCCTGCAATCCGTGAATCAAGAACGATCTGCGAGCGAAAGTAAAGCAACTCGTCTTCCTCGGCGGTCATTCCCAGATCGAGTTGGAAGTCAATGGAGCCGAACAATAGTCGCTGCACATTATCGGCGCCAGCCAGCGCCTGCGCGTCACGAAAACCTCGCGCTGTTTCGATTTGCAGCAGGATCGGCACCTCAGCGCCAAACGCGGCAGCAACGGCTCGAATGTCTTCCACTCGCTCCGCCTTGGGCAGAAGAACGCCTGCAATACCCGGCTTTCGGCCAAGTCCCAGATCATCACGAAACCATTCGCTCTCCGAGGTATTGATGCGCACCATCACACGCTGCTGGACCGCGAGCCACTCGGCAACCGCCGCCCGGGCTTTCACTTTATCCGCTGGAGCAACGGAATCTTCCAGATCGAGAATCACCGCATCGGCTCCCGCCGCGCAGGCTTTCGCAAAACGATCGGACCTATTTCCGGGAACAAACAAATAAGAACGAGGGTTGAGCACTGGCATTGAAAAACTCCCGTTGCAACGATCAGCCATTTCGGCGTCGCAGGTCAAGTACCGGATTTCTGTCGCTAGATGTTTTTCGCACTAACGATCTGGACTCCCGGAGGCCGTGCTTTTCCCTCCACTAGCATCCTCGCCGCCAACTCCCTCGCGTCGGTGATGAGGCTCTTCCTCATTCGAGCCGGCAGGAACCGCGACACTGGAACCAGCGTCTTCGCCGCGATTTTTTCCGCCAGGCGGAATTCCTGCCGCGGCCCAACCAGCAGCGCGGGCCTGAAGATAATCAATGAGCGAAGTCCGAGTGCCTTCACATCGTCCTCGGTCCGGCCCTTGACCCGATTGTAAAATATCATCGACTTCGCGTTCGCCCCCATGGCTGAAACGAAAGTGAACGATTTTGCGTCCTGTCCCTTTGCGATCCTTGCAAATAACACAATGGCGTCATGATCCACCTTTTCTAAGTTCTCTTTACTCCCGGCCGCTTTGATCGTCGTGCCCAGGCAGCAGAAATAAATTTCGCCGTAGATCTCGGTTTCTTTCGATTGCAATTGAGAAAGGTCGGTAATCAATATCTCTGTGAGCTTTGCATCCGCAATCTTCAACGGCTTTCGCGTGACGGAGGTCACCTTCGTGATTGCCGGATCAGCAAGAAGCTCCCGCACCAGGAATGATCCCGTAAGGCCCGTACCGCCGATGACCGCCGCAATCACGCATAGAGCTTTTCATATTCGCCCCAAGATTGGCACACTAAAAATAGTTAGATCTTTGGTTTTCAATAGCGCAGGCTCCAGCCGGCGGGGGTTCGTCCTTGCAAGAGCCAGGCCTCGCAAGCTGAAACCCGCACCGCTGCAGGCGATGTTGACAGTTTCAGGTTCGTGAGTGCGCCTTGGCGCGTAGCCAGGCTGCTACTTCGGCTGCATTTTGGTCTGGAGGAAAAACAGGATAAAAAATATGCTCAATGATTCCGTCGTGGATCACCAGCGTTAGACGCTTCAGCAAAATCATTCCGCTTGTCTCGAATATAGGAAGCTTCATGGCTTCGGTCAGCTTCAAATGCGAGTCGGACAGGATTGGAAAAGGCAGGTGCAGCCGCTCGGCGGCTTCTCTCTGATACGCCGTTTCCTGCGTGGATAATCCAAATAAGCGACTCACTCCGAGCGATTGCAGCTCCGCAAAAAGATCCCGGAACGAACAGGATTGCGGCGAACAACCACGCGCTCCAGGGATCAGGTCCCACCCGTCGGGATTTTCTACTCCAGGTTTTCCGGTTCGCGGGTAGGCGTAGACCACAACTTTCCCAGGCAGCGCGGCCAGATCGATCATCGTCCCGTCCGTGGCAGGCAAGGCGACCGACGCGATCCTCATGTTCGCAAGATGCCGCGCGGCTCCATCATCCGGAGGCGCCGGAATCTTCGACCAGTCAGGGGCTTCGATGCTGCTGCTCATCGCGTTTCGTCCGTAAACATTATCAAATCTAGACGCGCATCAGGTCAACAGACTGGGTGGGCCAGAATCCACAATCGAAGAACAATCTTGCTCGGCGGATATTTTTCTTGATCCAGTTTATAAAGAACTTGGCGATGCCGGCGCTGTTCTTTTGGTGAACTCCGTTACGTCTGAGATGCTGAATGAATTCGGGGTCGCGCGCCACAGGCCGGGCAATCAGTTCCGGGGCAACGGGATGCGCGCCTTTTCCGGAATCGCGGTGGCAGCGCACAGTTTCTTGAAGTCCGAGTAACTGGCCCACGTGAATGTAACGTTCGCCCGTTTTTTCGAATCGTGCGGCCCGGGATGAAAAACTCTTTCCCAGTCGCCATCGTCCTGCATCACGAGTTCCGGCCCGCGCCACCTGCCGTGAAGACCGAAGTAGCGCCGATTCTGCGGATTGATCCGAAACGCGTGCCGCGCATCGAGCAGCCGGAAACCCATCTGGTTCCCGTCGGCGTTCAGGTAAGTGCCATAAATATCGCCGCTGAGGTCCATCCGCTGCGCGACTCCCTGCGTCGAGCACAGCCAACCCGCGCCGCCCAACGCGTTCGTGGGCCGCTGCCCGTTCAACCGCAGGCGCGACATCCCTCTGAATTGTGGAAAAAAATAAATGTACAGAGGGTACGCGTCACCAGATTCGGTTCGCAGCATCCCGACGCCTTGCCACATCGCCGGAGTCCACCGCCCCCCAATATGAAAAGCCCATGGAGCGAGAAGAGCGGTCACCAGAAACATGACCACGAAGCCAAACACAAGTGCCCCGAAGCATCCCAATTTTGGCAGCCGAAAAGCCATGCGAAATTATAAATCGAAAATGCAAGAAACCCACCAGCTCCCGGTAGAATAGGCTGTTGATTCTTGGCGGCGCGCCCGATTTCGGCTCGCCAATGAAAATAAATTCGGAAACTTACAGGACGAGACCATGAAAAAGTCGCCCGCGAGCCAAAGTCAATCGGCATCGGAACTCATCTCAAAAAGGATCGCCGAACTCGGGGACTGGCGCGGAAAAACCCTTGGCAGAATGCGCAAGCTTATCCACGAGGCAGACCCGGACGCGATCGAGGAGTGGAAGTGGATGGGCACTCCAGTCTGGTCGCACGACGGTATCCTCTGCACGGGCGAATCCTACAAGCAAGTCGTGAAGCTCACCTTCGCCAAAGGCGCCTCTCTGAAAGATCCGGCGCGTCTCTTCAATTCCAGCCTCGACGGAAACGTACGCCGCGCGATCGACATCCGCGAAGGCGAAGAAGTGAACGCGTCCGCATTCAAAGCGCTCGTTCGGCAGGCAGTCGCCCTCAACAGTTCGCGCAAGTCGAAACCTTCGAAGAAAACGAAGTCTTAAAGGAAAATCCCGAATTTCTGGAGTAGAGGCCCTACGGTGAAGGCACAGCCACGCGGAAGATCAGAATCTTTCTAAAAGAAATGCCACTCGCGTCTAACTGGAAGTCGGGCGATGTGACCGGAGGAAGGAGTGTATCTGCCGCACCGCCAGAGGAATCCGCTCCTTGGGCTCCTTCCATGGAAATATGCTCACTTCGGCGTTCGGCGCGAGCATCGCGGCTTCCATAGCGACAGCGTACGGATGCGGCGGAATGTCATCCGGCAGGATCAGCACGGGCGTCTGGCAATTGCGCACGAAATCGCGTGTCACGGTGAAGACGAAGTCGGGGTTGCTGCGGTACATCTTGGTCAGAAATTTGTCGACCATCTCCATCTTGATGTCGGGCCGGCGCTTGACCAATTCCGGCCCCCAGCTTTTCATATTAGTTTCGTAAAAAAGATCGCGCATCTCCGGACGCGACCCGCTTGGCTGCGCCAGCACAGCGGCGACAATACGATCCGGTGCCCGCCGCAAGAGGTTCCAGATGAAAGGGCCGCCAATGCAGAATCCCAGCACCATGAACTTCTCGATGCCCAGGTGATCCATCAAGCCGAGATGGTCATCGGTATAGGAATCCCACGGCCGGTCGATTTCGAGCGGGCCGGAGGACTGGCCGTCATAGGCGTTGCGCAGATCCGACGCGATGCAGTGGTACTCTCCTTTGAACTCCTCGATCGCGTTAAAGGGGTTCCCCAAGGCAGAGATCGTCGAGTTCAATCCTCCGCCCGCGATGAGCAACAACGGGAGGCCGGAACCGGTCTCCTCATAGTGAATGCGAACGGGGCCTTTTTCGTAGAAGGACATGGCAGTTCCTCTTTTCTCAGTCTGCTGAGCAAGCAGGTGCGACGCTGCGGCCATTGCCGTCGCCGCAGCGCCCGTTGCCAGAATGTTGCGTCTCGTCGGATCCATAGTCGGCGCTTTCCTTGATCGATCTCATGGCCGGTGGGTCCGGCTTGAAGCGCCACGGCACTGCGCGTCCTCCGTGCCACTCTTACGATTGCGCCCGAATTATTGCGCCGAAGTGGTCGCTCGTCCGTTGAACACCGCGTCGATCGCCGCCTGGGCGCATTTCTCACCGTCACCACTCGACACGCCCATCGCGCCAATCACTTGTCCGTTGACCACGATAGGAAGCGCGCCTGGTTGTGGGAAGTCGTGCATGAAAGTGGGCGCCAAATTCTCGCCGTTCCGGACCATCTTGTTGGTCTCCGAGGTGGGACGCCGCCAGCGCAAGGCCGACTTGGCCTTCAACAACGCGGTGTCAATCGCATTCATCGGCGCGCCTTCCATGGCGTGCGACTCGATGAGATTGCCGCCCCAATCCAGAATCGCCATCGCCACGATTTTCTTGTTCTGCTCGGCCCAGGCCGAACACGCGTCCGCCAAGGCACGCGCCCCGGCGCTCGATATGACTTTGATATCCCTGGTCGCCTTGAGGTCGTTGGCTGCTTGCTTTGGAGGCGCCGAGCGCGCCTGCTGTTGAGCGTGCGAATGTACGGGTAGCGACAGCATCAGCCCCATGACTGTTCCTGAAATGATCAGAATCTTCTTCACGTCAACCCTCCACAAAACCGGTATGCACGATCGTGCAGGCGTTCGGGCCGCGTTTTTCCGGTCTTTGGCGCGACTCTATTGATACTGAATCTGCCATGTCAACACGTATTTGTGCGATCTCGAACGGCTTCCCTAAGACACAAGCCGCGCGCGAAGAAAGGACAGATCGGAATCGGTCAGCGGGAAAGAGAAAATCAACGATCAGAAAATCCGCACCCCTACCCTTGAACACCGCAAGTGTGCGGCCACGCGAGAATTACCAGTGGCATAAAGGCTCGGCCATCCGTCCCGCCAGCTGAGTGTCATTCTGAGCGACGCGAAGAATCCCTCTGTCACGGTCAATGCCACATTGCGTACAATCGCGTGCGAGGGCCTCTCCCGTGAAAACCTGCCACGTCTACATCATGGCCAGCGCCTCCCGCGTTCTTTATATCGGCGTAACCAGCGATCTCCTGCGCCGCGTCCGAGAACACA
>Ga0157378_10002328_pt1 | contig 16883 bp, 13 predicted proteins | sample M65metaG_FD_115309 | JGI IMG/M metagenome (GOLD analysis project Ga0157378, IMG submission 115309) | Miscanthus rhizosphere microbial communities from Kellogg Biological Station, Michigan, USA - M6-5 metaG | ecosystem: Host-associated > Plants > Roots > Rhizosphere > Soil | place: USA: Michigan...
GATGGAGGTGCCCCTGGTCCAGACCGCCGGCCCGGCGCTGGAGCGCAAGGCCGACGTCGCCTCCTTCCTCACAGCGCTGGAGCCTGGCAGTGTCTTCTTCGTCGACGAGATCCACCGCCTCGGGCGGGCGGTCGAGGAGACGCTCTACCCGGCGATGGAGGACGGGGAGCTGCCGGTGGTGCTGGGACAGGGGGCCGGAGCGCGGACCGTGACCCTGCCGCTGCCGCCCTTCACCCTGGTCGGCGCGACCACGCGCTCGGGCCTGCTGACGACGCCGCTGCGCGACCGCTTCGGCGTCTCCCACCGCCTCGAGTACTACGCGACCGAGCACCTGGCGCTGATCGTCGAGCGCTCAGCCGGGATCCTCGGGGTGGAGATCGACGCCGACGGCGCGGAGACGATCGCCTCGCGCTCGCGCGGCACGCCCCGAGTCGCAAACCGGCTCCTAAAGCGGGTGCGGGACTTCGCCCAGGTGAAGGGGAGCGGGCGGATCGGCGCCGACGTCGCCGCCGCCGCCCTGGAGATGCTCGAGATCGACGCCGGCGGGCTTGACCGCAGTGACCGTGCCCTGCTGGAGACGATCGCGACCAAGTTCGCCGGTGGGCCCGTCGGCCTATCGACGATGGCGATCGCGATCGGCGAGGAGCAGGACACGATCGAGGACGTTCTCGAGCCCTATCTCCTTCAGCAGGGCTTGCTGAAGCGGACCCCGCGCGGGAGGGTCCTGACCGAGCGGGCCTACGAGCATCTGGGGCTGCCGACGCCTGAAGGCGCGACGAGCCTCTTCTGAGCCGCGCCAGCTAGCCTGTCGAGCATGCCGTTCTTCATCTGTCCGAACTGCGGGCACCGGGAGGTGAGCGGGGAGCGCACCGCGGGGTTCAGCACCCGCCCGAAGGGCTGCTCGAAATGCGGCTTCGGCTTTGTCTTCGAATTACTCGACGATTATTATCCGGCTCCCAATGCCGCCTTTTTCGTCTGTGACAAGCAGGAACGCGTGATCGACGCCGGCAAAGGCAGCTTTGAGCTGACCGGTCTCACCGACGAGGACGTGATCGGACGGCCGGTGCGCGAGGTCCTCGGCCTCGACTGGATCGACGCCGGCGACGGTGGCGCCGAGGCGGACACCGACGGCGACGGGGTCAGCGACCCGATCGAGACCTCGCTGGAGTGGGGCGTGCGCTCGCTCGGCAAGCGGGTCTCGGTGAACGCCGAGGGCGACCTCCCGGCGAAGGCAGTCGCCGACGTGTTCCCGGCCTACGACGACGACGGCGGTCTCCTCCTCGTCCTCACCCCGGAAGGCTGAGCGGATGGGAACCCGGCGCAGCCACCTGCTCGTCCTGCTCCTGGTTCTCGGCCTGGTGATCGTCTCCGCGCTCATCATCGCCAAGAAGGAAACGAAGCTCGGCCTCGACCTCCAAGGCGGGCTCGAGCTCGTCTACCAGGGCCAGCCGACCGAAGCCGGCGCCGAAGTAAGCGGCGAAGACATCGACGACTCGATCTCGATCATCGAACGGCGGATCAACAAGCTGGGCGTCTCCGAGCCCGAGGTCGCGCGGCTCGGCGTTGACCAGATCACCGTCAGCCTGCCGGGCGTCACCGACGCCAACCGCGCCGCCGAGCAGGTCGGCACCACGGCGCAGCTTTACTACTACGACTGGGAGCCGAACCTGCTCGGCCCGGAGAAGGCGATCGGCGGCAAGCCCGGGGCGGAACCGCCGAAAAAGGCGCTCAAAGAATCCGAAAAGCGCTGGGAAGCGGCCGGCCGCAACGTCCACAAAAAAGAAGTGCAGAGGCTGATCTACGCCGGCGCCTACCCGACCGCCTACGAAGCGGTCAAGCTCGCATCCGAACAGCCGCCGGTCGAAAACTGCCAGGACTGCTCGATCGCCCGGCCCCGCTACTACCTCTTCGACAAGGACGAACCCGGAGAAGCCCTCGCCGGGCCGGAGCTGGCGAAAAAAGACCTCTACGTCACCCCGACCGGGCAGAAACTCTCCAAAGACGGGATCGTTCTTGAAGTGCCGCCGGGGACCGTCGTCGTCTCCGAACTGCCGGTCGACGAAGAAGGCCAGGTGATCGAAGACGGGGAACCGGGATGGTTCGCGCTCAAAGACGCACCCGCCCTCAGCGGCGACGAAATCACCGATCCCGAACAGACTTACGACCAGAACAACCTTCCAGTCGTCAGCTTCAAGTTCACCGACAGCGGGCGCGAAGCCTTCCAGGAAGTCACTCGCCAGATCGCCCAACGCGGCAAGGCGCGGACGATCGGCGCGGTCAGCCCGCAGGAAGCCGAAGCCCTCTCCGGCCACTTCGCCGTCATCCTCGACAACGAAGTCAAAACCCGGCCGATCATCAACTTCGAAGAAAACCCGGACGGGATCGACGGCCGCACCGGAGCGCAGATCGGGGGCGGCTTCAGCGGCGTCGACGAGGCTCAGGAACTGGCGACGACCCTGCAGATCGGCGCCCTGCCGATCAACCTCAAGCTGATCAGCCAGACGCAGGTCTCAGCGACCCTCGGCAGCGAAGCCCTCGACCAGGGCGTCAAAGCCGGCGTCGTCGGCCTGGCGCTGGTGGTCATCTTCCTGCTCCTCTACTACCGCTTCCTCGGCCTGATCGCGTCGATCGCCCTCGGGGCCTACGCGGTGATCTTCTTCGCCCTGATCGACCTGATCCCGATCACCCTGACCCTGCCGGGGATCGCCGGCCTGGTGCTGACGATCGGGGTCGCTGCCGACTCCAACATCGTCATCTTCGAGCGAATAAAGGAGGAGATACGAGCAGGGCGCTCAATGTCGAGCGCGATCGCCGCTGGCTACAAACGCGGGATCAGCACGATCATCGACGCCAATGTCGTCACCCTGCTGACCGCCTTCATCCTCTTCGTCCTTGCCACCGCCGGGGTCAAGGGCTTCGCCTTCACCCTCGGGGTCGGCACGATCGTCTCTCTGCTCACTGCGGTGGTCTTCACCCAGGCCCTGCTCGGCAGCATGAGCCGCTCGCGGCTGCTGCGCTCGCCCAGCTTCCTCGGCGCCGCCGGCGAGGGCAGACGTTGGCACTTCGACTTCATGGGCGCGAGCCGCTGGTTCTTCTCGATCTCGGGCGTGATCCTGGTCATCGGCGGTCTCGCCCTGGCGACGAAGCAGCTCAACTTCGGGATCGACTTCGAGTCGGGGACCAGGATCACCGTCGCGGTCGAAGCCAACACGGACGAGGAAGCCGTGCGGCAGGCGCTCGAGGAAGCCGGGATCAAGGGCGAGGAGATCCAGGCCGTCAACGACAAGGCCTTCCCGGGCAAAGACGTCTTCCAGATCCAGTCCCACCAGCTGGAACCGAGCCAGGTCCGGGAGGCTGAGAATGCGCTGGCCTCCGAATTCGGGATCGTCGAAGACGGGTTCGACAGCACCAGCGTCGGGCCGACCTTCGGGCAGCAGGTGGCCAACAGCGCTCTGAAGGCGTTGATCTTCTCGATGCTGGTGATCGCCGGCTACGTGGCTCTGCGCTTCGACCCGAAGTTCGCGATCCCGGTCCTGATCGCGATCTTCCACGACATCCTGATCACCGCCGGGGTCTACTCGCTGACCGGAAAAGAGGTGAGCAGCGGTACGGTCGCCGCCTTCCTGACGATCTTGGGCTACTCGATCTACGACACGATCATCGTCTTCGACCGGATCCGCGAGAACGTGCCGCGGATGCCGCGTGCGGCCTTCTCCCAGATCGTCAACCGCTCGATGAGCGAGGTCCTGACCCGCTCGCTGGCGACCAGCTTCTCGACCCTGCTCGGGGTCACCTCGCTGCTCGTCTTCGGTGGCGCCACCCTGCAGGACTTCGCCTTCGCGATGCTGGTCGGGATCGCCTCCGGGACCTACTCCTCGATCTTCATCGCCTCGCCGGTGCTGACCGCCTGGAAGGAACGCGAGCCCGGGTTCGTGCGCCGCCGTTTGCGGATCGCCGAAGCCGAGGGCGGACGCGTCCCCGCCTACGCCGACGAGATCGAGATGGCGAAGCTGGGTCCCGATGACGAACGCGAAGGGGACGCCGCTCCGGCGCCGCAGGCACCGGCGGCGGAGGTCGCCCCGAGCTCGGTTGCGACGGTCGAGCGCGAGGAGGACTCAGGCAACGGCGCCGGCTCGCGCGACAACGGCGACACCGAGGCGGCCGCGAGCGCCGCGGCCGAGCGGCGGCAGCGCAACGCCGAGCGCCGCGCCCGCCGCCAGGCCCGCCGCAAGCACGGAAGGAGCAGGTAGGGATGGCACTGGTCGTCTTCTTCATGATGGGCATCGCCCTCTGGCACTTCACGGTCTTCCTGCCTGACCGCTTCTGGCAGGGGATCGTCGGGGCGTTCCTCGGCGCCGTGCTGGGCGCGATCGTCTTCGGGATGATCGTCCAGGAGATCAGCGGCAAAGACCTCGGGGACACCGACCTCTCGACGGCGCTGATCGCGATCCCGGGAACGCTGATCGGCCTGGCGATCGTCTACGCGATCGGCGTCCGCTCCGAACAGCACCTGGGCTGAGGCCAGCGCTTTTTGCCGCATCTTCGGGCCGCGCGGGTCCACGGTTCCGCCGCAGCGCTTCCTAGCCTGGAATGCGTGTCCGAAGCCGCCAGCCCCTTCGCAGCCGAGCCGTACTCCTATGCGGAGGCACACGCGCTCGCCGATGAGCTGGGAGTGAGCGGGCCGGTTGCGGTGACGCTGGTGCGGCGCGGGTACCGGACGCCCGGGCAGGCGCGGTCCTTCCTCGCCGCCGACGAGACCCATCCGCCGAGCGCGTTCGCGGGGATGGCCGAGGTCAGCGAGGCCATCGGAGACGCGATCGAGGCGGGCCGGCGAATCACGGTCCACGGCGACTTCGACGTCGACGGCGTCTGCGCTACGGCGCTGACGGTTTCCACGCTGCGGGGGCTCGGCGCCGAGGTCGACTGGTTCATCCCCAATCGGATCGAGGACGGCTACGGCCTCTCGACCGAGAACGTGCGGCGCCTGGCGGAGCGGGGGACGGGGCTCCTGCTGACGGTGGACTGCGGGATCACCTCGGTTGCGGAGGTGAGGCTGGCTCGGGACCTAGGGATGGAGGTGGTGGTCACCGATCACCACCAGCAAGGGGAGGAGCTGCCGGACTGCCTGATTCTTCATCCCGAGGTCTCCCGTCACCCCTTCGAGTCGCTCTGCGGGACCGCAGTCGCCTGGAAGCTCAGCTGCGCCCTGGGCGCCGACCCCGAGGCGGACCTGGACCTGGTGGCGCTGGCGACGGTGGCCGATGTGGTGCCGCTGGTCGGCGAGAACCGCTCGCTCGTCAAGCGCGGGCTGGTGGAGATCAGGCGTGGCCGCCGAGCCGGCATCCGGGCCTTGATGGAGGCAGCCAAATGCGAGCCGGAGCGGCTTGACGAGGGGGACCTCGCCTTTCGGCTGGCGCCGCGGATCAACGCGGCGGGACGGCTGTACCGGGCCGACGCCGGGGTCGAGCTGTTCCTGACCGAGGACGAGCAGCGGGCCGAGGCGATCGCGACCGAGCTGAGCAAAGCGAACTCGGAGCGGCGGGCGACCGAGCGCGAGGTCGATGCGGCGGCCGAGGCGGCTTGGCGGGAGCTGCCGGCGGAGCTGCAGGAGGCACGCGGGTTTGCGGTCGCCGGCGAGGACTGGCACCCCGGCGTCGTCGGGATCGTCGCCTCGCGGATGGTCGAGCGGCACCGCCGCCCAGCGGTCGTGATCTCCTTTGACGCGGAGGGGGACGGCCGCGGGTCTGGGCGCAGCATCCCCGGCTTCGACCTGCTCGCCGCGCTGCAGTCCTGCGCCGAGCACCTGGAGGGCTTCGGCGGCCACCGGGCCGCGGCCGGGCTGCAGATCAAGGCCGAGAACCTGGAGGGCTTCCAGGCGGCGTTCGCCGCTCACGCCGACGAGGTGCTCAGCCCGGAGGACCTGCAGCGGACCGAAAAGGTCGACGCGATCGTCGGCGGGGTCGGGCTCGGCCTCGAGCTGGCCGAAGAGCTGAAGCAGCTGGCGCCGTTCGGGATGGGCAACCCCGGGGTGCGGCTGCTGGTGCCCTCGGCCCGGGTCAGCGACGTGCGCGCGATGGGGGAGGGCAAGCACGCCCGCTTCAGCCTCCACAGCGGCGCCCACCGGGCGCTCGGAGTCGCTTTCGGCCGCTCCAGCCTCGGGGTCGAGGACGAGGACCTGCTCGACGCCAGCGTCCGCCTGGAGCTCAACCACTGGAACGGCTCGGTCGAGCCCCGGGTCGTCCTGCGGGAGCTGCACCCGCTCGAGGAGCCGGAGGCAGGGGAGCCCGTCCTCCCTCACGCGTGTACGTGCGACGAAGCCGCCTGGTGGTCCCGTTTCGAGGTCGAGCTATCGAAAGACCCAGCCGCCGAGTCCGCCAGAGGGTCCGATATGCGGACACTGACGCGGACTCGGGAGCCCGGGCGGCGGCTGGCGGATGGAAGCGCGCCGGCGACGGTGGTGGTGGCAGAGCTGGTCTCGAGCGGAGCGGGGGTCCTGGCGGTCTGCGCCGACGCCTCGCGGCGGGCGGCGCTGGCGAACGGGGCCACCGGCCTCGCCCGCTTCAACGGCGGCGCGGCGCTGATCGCCTGCCATCGCTGCTCCGATGAGGAGATCGGGCGGCTTGTGAGCAGGGCGGACTCGGGCCTGGCGCTGACCGACTACGCGGCGCTGGAGCGGCGGCCGGAGCTGGCGGAGGCCTTCGAGCACGTGGTTCTCGTCGATCCGCCGCGGAGCGAGAATGACCAGCTGCGGGCCGGCTTGCCCTGCGAGGAGGGCGGCTTCCTCCACGTCCCTTGGACCGAGGCCGAGGTGGAGTTCGCGGGGCAGGCGTTGGCCGAGCAGTGGGCGACGCGGGAGGGCGTGGCAGCCACCTACCGGGCGCTGCGCCAGACCGGCGACGCCCGCGGCAGGCGGCTGCGGGAGGCGCTCGCGGGCACCGGCAGCCACCCGCTCTGCCCCGAGGCTTCGGCGCGGCGTTTTCGCGTCCTCCGCGAGCTCGGGCTGCTGCAGGGATCGCCGCAGGGCGGCGCTGGGGTGGTCCGAGTCGTATCCTCCGTGAGGACGGATCTGCAGCGTTCCGCTGCTTTCCGTGCCTATAGCGACCAGCTTTCGGAGGCCCAGCGATTTCTCGGAAAAACCAAGCGGCCGTAGAGCACAAGGAGCTCCTCGCCGACCTCTTCGCGGTGGTCGGTGAGTTCGACTCTGCCGCAACCGAGCCCGAGAGCGGAAACGGGAACGGCGCTGCCGGGCATGGCGCTCCGGCCGCCGGGACGGCGCTAGCGGTGGCGGCGATCGACCGCGCCCGCGTCGAGCGGGCCTTCGACTTCGCCTGCGAGCGCCACGCTGACCAGCGCCGCTACTCCGGCGATGAGTTCATCACCCACCCGGTCGGGGTCGCCCAGATCTGCGCCGGGATGCGGCTCGACACCGAGACCCTATGCGCCGCGCTCCTCCACGACACGGTCGAGGACACCACCGCCAGCCTCGACGAAATCCGGGCCGAGTTCGGCGAGGAGATCGCCCAGCTCGTCGACGGGGTGACGAAGCTGACCGGGATCACCTTCGAGAGCCGCGACGAGCGCCAGGCCGAGAACTACCGCAAGATGATGGTGGCGATGGCCACCGACGTCAGGGTGATCCTGATCAAGCTGGCCGACCGCCTCCACAACATGCGCACGCTCGGCGCCCTGCCGAAGCAGAAACAGACGCTGAAGTCGCACGAGACGCTGGAGATCTACGCGCCGCTTGCGCACCGCCTCGGGATCCACGCGATCAAATGGGAGCTCGAGGACCTCGCCTTCGCGACCCTGCACCCGCGCAAGTACAAAGAAATCAAGCAGCTGGTCGCCCAGCAGCGCGACGAGCGCGAAAACTTCGTCTCCGAGGCGGGCGAGTTCCTCGACCGGGAGCTGGAGCAGGTCGGGATCGAGGCCGAGATCTCCGGCCGCGCCAAGCACTTCTACTCGATCTACACGAAGATGGCGAAGAAGGGCCGCGAGTTCAACGAGATCTTCGACCTGACGGCGATGCGGGTGATCGTCCACTCGGTCAAAGACTGCTACGGCGCGATCGGCGTCATCCACTCGCTCTGGAAGCCGCTCCCGGGTCGCTTCAAGGACTGGGTGGCGATGCCGAAAGCGAACATGTACCAGGCGCTGCACACGACCGTGATCGGTCCCGAGGGCAAGCCGCTCGAGATCCAGATCCGGACCGAGGAGATGCACAAGCTCGCCGAGTACGGGATCGCCGCCCACGTCGCCTACAAAGAGGGCACCAAGGGGGATCCGGAGCGGGAGAAGATGACCTGGCTGCGGCAGCTGGTCGAGGCCGAGGGCGAACAGGACCCGACCGAGTTCCTCGAATCGCTCAAGGTCGACCTCTTCGAGGACGAAGTCTTCGTCTTCACCCCGAAGGGGGAAGTGAAGAACCTCGCCGCCGGCTCGACCCCGCTCGACTTCGCCTACGCGGTCCACACCGACGTCGGCCACAGCTGCGTCGGCGCCAAGGTCAACGGCTCGATCGTGCCGCTGCACTACCAGCTGCGCTCCGGCGACATCGTCGAGGTGCTGACGGCGAAGCAGAAGCGCGGGCCCTCGCTCGACTGGCTGAAACTGGTGCGGACCAACCGTGCCCGCAACAAGATCCGCTCCTGGTTCAAAGAGGAGCGGCGCGAGGACGCCGAGCGCGACGGCCGCGAGAAGCTCGAGGAAGCGCTGCGCACGCGCGGGATCCCGATGCAGAAAGTCTCCGGCTCGGCCCTGCTGGCGGACGTGATCCGCGAGATGGGATTCCGCAAAGGCACCGAGTTCTACATCGCCCTCGGTCAGGGCAAAATCTCCGCCAAGACCGCCGCCAACAAGCTGATGCAGAGGCTGAAAGCGGGAGAGGGGGTCGAGGAGGAGGCCCCCGGCGCCCCGATCGGCCGCGAGGACAAGGCCCGGCGGACCAAGGACGCCTCAAACTACGGGATCATCGTCAAGGGCGTCGAGAACGTCGCCGTGCGCCTGGCCAAGTGCTGCCGGCCGGTGCCGGGGGACGAGATCGCCGGCTATGTTTCGCTCGGCCGCGGGATCACGATCCACCGCACCGACTGCAAGAACCTCAAGGCGCTGAAAAAGGCCCCCGAGCGCTTCGTCGAGGTGCGATGGGAGGGCGAAAACAAGGCCTCCTACCGGGTCGAGCTGCAGATCGACGCCTACGACCGCACCCGCCTGCTCGAGGACCTCTCGCGGACCTTCTCGGAGGCGGGGATCAACATCATCGGCGCCTCCTGCACGACCAATCACCCGATGGTGAAAAACAAGTTCGTGGTCGAGGTCGGCGATACCGAGCAGCTGAAGCACTGCATCAGCCGCCTTCGCAACGTCGACTCGGTGTTCGACGCGTATCGGGTTACCCCGGCCGCTTGAGACGGCAGATCGGGCGGGGTAGATGTCTTTAGCCGTCGCAGTCACCGGTCCGACGGGGGAGATCGGGAAGCCGTTGATGGCGGAGCTGGAGGGCCGGCCTGAGGTGGGGGAGGTGCTGGGGATGGCTCGGCGGCCGTTCGATCCTTCTGAGGAGGGGTGGGAGAAGGTCGCCTACCGGCGCGGGGACATCCTCGATCGGGGGGCGCTGGCGGCGCTGTTCGACGGGGTGGACGTCGCCGTCCACCTCGCCTTCGCGATCTTCGGCAGCCGCGAGGAGACGCGCAAGGTCAACCTGCAGGGGACCCGCAACGTTTTCGAGGCGGCGATGCGGGCCGGGGTCGAGCGGCTCGTCTACGCCTCCTCGGTCGCCGCCTACGGCTTTCACCCCGAGAACCCGCAGCCGCTGACCGAGGACGTCCCGGCCCGCGGCTCGGAGAGCTTCTACTACTCGGCCCAGAAGGCGGAGCTCGAGGACCTGCTCGAGGAGCTGCTGCTCGGCAGCGAGGTCGAGCCCTACGTTTTCCGGCCCTGCATCGTCGCCGGCTCGCGGGCGACGATGCTGGTCGAGCAGACGGTCGACGCCGTCCGGGCCGGGGATCCAGTGCCGCTGCTGCGCAAGGGCGCCGAAAAGCTGCCCCTGGTGGCGCCGATCCTGCCCGACCCCGGCGTCCCCTTCCAGCTCGTCCACCACGACGACGTCGCCCGGGCGATGGCGGCGGCGATCTGCGGCGACGGCCCGCCCGGCGTCTACAACCTCGCCGGCGAGGGGGAGATCCAGGTCTCCGACCTCGCGCGTGCCCTCGGCTGGCGCTCCGTCCCAGTTCCCGGTCCCGCGGTGGGGGTCGGCACCGCCGCCGCGCGCCGGCTCACTTTCGCCTCCTCGAAGCTGGAGTGGGCCACCGCGCTGGACACCCCGGTTCTGATGGACACGGAGAAGGCTCGCCGCGAGCTCGGCTGGAAACCGCTCTACGATGCCGATGAAACCCTCGCCGAGACCGTCGAAGGGGCGCAACGCAAGGGCCTGCTCGACTAGCTGTCCAAGTGCTCCGAGGGGTGGCGCGGAGGCTGAAAATCGGGTAGAAGAAGCACTGGCTAGTTCGCCAAACCAGTCGAGAGGGTAAGCGTTGTCCATGACTTTGACTGGGGGAGGACTCGAGTTGGCCCGCAACGACGGGGAAAAGCGGCAGGTGGCGGTTGTCCTCAGCCGCCTTGCCTTCGAGGGGCTGACGGCCGGCGGCCACGTGCCGGCGGCGGCGGCGCTGGACGGCGCCGTTCGTTGCTATCTGGGCGACCGCGACTCAGAGCGGCCGGCCTGGCCGTACCCGGACTTCCTCCGCGGCAGCGAGACGGAGGGCGAGGCTGCGATCGAGCTGGAGCTGGACGCCGGGCTTTGGCGCGAATTCGAGCAGGAGGCGGAGCGGCAGGGCGTCTCGGTGCAGCAGCTGGCCGAGCACGCCGCCTTCTACTTCGCCGCCGAGCTCGACGCCGGGCGCGTCACCCAGCGGATCCTCGACGACCTCGACTCAGGCGCAGGCGGCTACTAGGAGCCCTGGGGAGAGCCGACCACCGGCGCAGCGCCGAGCTCGGTGAGGTTGGCGCGCAGAGAGCGCCGGCCGCGATGGTGAAGGCCGTGGACCGAGCTCTCGCTCTTGTCGAGCGTGTCCGCTATCTCTACCGGCGAGAGGCCGACGATGTGCCGCAGCACCAGCACCTCGCGCTGATCCTCGGGCAGGTCTTCGAGCGCCTGCCGCAGGGCGCGACCGCGATCCTGGGCCGTCTCGGCGCGCCCGGTGTCGCTGAGCCTGACCTCCTCGGTCGGGATCGCCCGCTTCGCCCGCAGGTGGTCCAGCGCAGCGTTGCGAGCTACGCGGATGATCCAGGCGTCGAAAGGCACCGCCCGCTCCTCGTACTTGTGGATCGCCTTCATCAGCTTGGCGAAGACGTTTTGGGTGATGTCCTCGGCCTCGTGATGGTCACGAACCAGTCCGTTTACGAAACGGAGGACGTCATCGGCGTAACGAACGTATAGGTAGTGCAGTCCCTCGGATTCTCCGGCCTTGGCACGAGTAATCGCTTGCTGCGTCAGATTGACAGTCCCGTGACCCATTCCTGAGCCTTCGGACGCGCTGCTCATCGTGTTTCTCCCTCATGCTCACCGCATGCACTCCAACCTGGGTTTTCAAAAGGTTTTCAAAAACAATGCAAACTGGGGACTCATATAAACGTCCAGCCCGCATAACGCGGGGAATTTCGCCGAAGCTGATCACCCTCGCGTCGAAATGTCAAAGACAAAGTTCGACTATTAGGAGTGACTGGCTCAACTTTCCTGCAAAGGACAGGTTTTGACCCAATTGTTAACGGTATGTCGAAAGGTTGAAGTTAGGAGGATTCGTCGCGCCGGGTGCAAATGTTGACCACCCTCGCCGAGTTCTTTACACATAGATGGTCAACGTCGAACTCGGGAAACTCGCCTGTAGCGGCCTCGACGGTCACTTCGGCGACATCGAAGCCGGAGCCCGGAAAGCGCTGCTGCACTATGTGTACAAGCTCAAAGCCGGGCGCAAGCCCGTTCCCGCGCCCCGCTTTCTCGATTCAGCCTCAGATCTGGTGGCGAAGTTCGATCTCACCCTCGATCGTGAAAGCGAAGCCGTGCTCGCCGAGGAGGCCCTCCGCCAGCACACCACCGTGACCCGGCTGGCCACCCACGCGGTGATGATCTATCTGGCCGAGCTGGAGTTCCTCGGCGTCGTCCCCCGCCACCGGGAGACGGCGCCGAACGGTGAGAACGGGAGCTAGTCCGAGCCGGCGACGGGGGCGGCGAGGCCGGAGCGAGCTGCCGCGACCGCCTCGTCGACGGGGCGCACCGCGACCGGCTTGCCGCGGTTCTGCAGCGACTCCTCGAGGGCCTCGAGGCAGAGGACGATCTCCAGTCCCAGGTGGGCGTTGGAGACCGGGGTCTTGCCGTCGCGGATCGCCGCAGCGAAGTCCTTCAGCTCCTGCCCCAGCGGCTCCAGCGCCTGCACCCGCGGGGCGACCATGTCGCCGGTGCGGTAGGTGAGGCGGTACTCGCCGAAGTTGGCCGGCGGCTCGGCGAAGTCGAGGCCGCGGTCGTAGATCCGCACCGAGTCGTCAGCGGCGGTGTCTTCGTACTGGACCATGCGGCGGCTGCCGACGACGACCATCTGCCGCATCTTCCGCGGCGCCAGCCAGGAGAGCTGGACGTTGGCCTGGGTGCCGCCCTCGAAGCGCAGGGTGAGGAAGGCGGTCTCGTGGACCCCGTCCTGGAAGACGCTGCGGCCGGTCGCCGATACCTCCAGCAGCGGCCGGTCGAGCCAGTGCAGGAGGATCGAGAGGTCGTGCGGAGCGAGGTCCAGCACGACCCCGTCCTGCTGGTAGAGGCCGAGGTTCATCCGCGAGGAGGTGATGAAGTAGATCTCGCCCAGCTCGTCGCCCTGGATCAGGTCGCGGACCGCGTTGACCGAGGGGCTGTAGACGAAGGTGTGGCCGGGCATCATCACCAGCCCGAGCTCCTCCGCCACTGCGATCAGGGTCGCGGCCTCCTCCGCCGTCCGCGCCAGCGGCTTCTCGACGAGGACGTGCTTGCCCGCCTCCAGCGCCCGGCGGACGAGGTTGTAGTGGGTGTGGGGCGGGGTGGCGATCGCCACCGCCTCGATCCGCGGGTCGGCCAAGGCGGCGTCGAGATCGGGCTCGATCCAGATCCCGGGATGGCGGCGGCGGAAGTCTTCGGCGCGGCCTTCGTCGAGCTCGCAGAGCCCCATCAGCCGGAACTCCGGGCTCTCGACGACGTTGCGGACGATGTTCGGGCCCCAGTAGCCGTAGCCGACGACCAAGGTTCCGATTGCTCCTGCTGGATTCACTCTGCTCCCTTTCGGCTTAGGACTACCCATGGGGTCTTGAGGAGGATCGTGAGGTCGAGGCCGAGCGTGCGGCGTTTTGCGTACTCGATGTCGAGGCGCACCATTTCCTCGTAGGTGCGTTCGTTGCGCCCGCTGACCTGCCAGTAGCCGGTCAAGCCGGGCTTGACGGAGAAGCGCTGGCGGTACCAGGCTGGGTACTCGGCGACCTCGTAGGGGATCGCCGGCCGCGGGCCGACCAGGGTCATGTCGCCCTTGACGACGTTGAAGAGCTGCGGCAGCTCGTCGAGGCTCCAGCGCCTGATCCAGCGCCCGACCGGGGTGATCCGGTTGTCGACGGCAAGCTTGTAGAGGTTCTCGCGACCGCCGTCGGGGCGCTCGTCCTCGCCCTTGATCAGCGCCGTCACGTACTCCTTGTGGCCGCGGGGGTCGGCGTCGACCCGCATGCTGCGGAACTTGTAGAGGGTGAACTCGCGTTCGCGGTAGCCGACCCGGCGCTGGCGGAAGAAGGCGGGGCCGCGGCTGTCGATCCGCACCGCGAGGGCGACCGCGATCAGAATCGGGCTCAGCAGCAGGATCAGGGCGACGGCGAAAGCGACGTCGATGCAGCGGCGCAGCACCTCGACCGTGCGGCGGCGAGCTGCGCTGCCGGCGAGCGCCTCCTCGCGGGTGAGTCCGTGAGCCTCCATCTCTTTAGACAACGGCGCCGGGGGCGGAACACTTGCGCCCGGGCTCTGCCGTGATCACTGCTTGCGGGTCCTGTCACCCGGAGCGGCAAGATTTTTCTGCCGCGGCGAAAAGACCCGGCCGCCCGGTGCGTTGATTACGCATGGCAGCCCGAATCCTCTCCGTGATCGGCTCCCGCCCCGAGATCGTGCAGGCGGCGCCGCTCTCCCTTGCCTACTCCGACTGCGTCGAGGAGATCCTCGTCCACACGGGCCAGCACTACGACCCGGGGATGTCCGACCTGCAGATCGCCGACCTGCGCCTGCCGCTGCCGGAGTTCAACCTCGGAGTCGGCTCGCTGCCGCCGGGGGCGGCGGTGACGGTGGCCGAGGAGCGGATTGGCCGCGTGATCGCCAGCCGCGAGCCCGACGCGGTCCTGGTCCGCGGCGACACCCACGCGACGATCGCCGGCGCCCGCGCCGCCGTTGCCTCCGGGGTGCCGCTGATCCACGTCGAGGCGGGGCTGCGCAGCTACCGCCAGGACATGCCCGAGGAGGCCAACCGGATCGAGACCGACGAGCTTTCCGACCTCCTCTTCGCCCCCTGCGAGCACGCCCGCGACGTCCTCCTCGAGGAGGGGGTGAAGGGGACCGTCCACGTCACCGGCGACGTCCTTGCCGACGTCCTGCTGGCGACGATGCCGCGGCTGCCGGAGCGGCGCGAGGAGGGCGAGTACCTCCTCGCCACCGCCCACCGCAACTACAACACCGACTCCGCCGGGCGGCTCGCCGCCGTCCTCGGCTGCCTTGGCGCCGCCGAGCGCCGGGTGATCTTCCCCCTGCACCCGCGGACGCGGAAGAGCATCGAGACCTGGAACCTCGAGGTCCCCGCCAACGTCGAGGTGCGGGACCCGGTCACCTACACCGAGATGCTGACTCTGGAGCGCGACGCGACCGCGATCGCGACCGACTCCGGCGGCGTCCAGCGCGAGGCTTATCTGTGGGGGGTGCCGTGCATCACGATGCGCGAGGAGACGGAGTGGATCGAGACCCTCTCGACCGGCTGGAACACGCTGGTCGGGGTCGACAGCGAGAAGTTCCGCGCCGCCCTCGCCAAGCCGCTGCCGGCCGAGCGGCCGCCGATCTTCGGCGACGGCCACGCGGCCGAGCGCATCGCCGAGCTGACCGTCGCCCACCTTGACCACGCCCGGGAGGAGTCCCTTGTCTGAACAGCTTCGAGTCGGCGTCATCGGCTGCGGCCGGATGGGCGGCTTCCACGTCCGCAACTACGCCCAGCTCGATTGCGCCGAGCTTGTCGCGGTGGCCGATCCCTCGCCGGAGGCGCGGAGCCGGGCCCTCGCCGGCGCGCAGGCGCTCGAGTTCTCCGACTGGCGCGACCTGATCGAAGACGCCGACGAGCTCGACGCGGTCTCCGTCGCCTGCCCCTCTGAGCACCACGCCGAGGTGGCGCTGGAGGCGCTCGCCGCCGGGCTGCACGTGCTGGTCGAGAAGCCGATCGCAACGACGCTGCCGGACGCCCTGCGGATTCGAGGAGCGGCGATCGAAGCCGACCGCAAGCTGATGGTCGGCCACGTCGAGCGCTTCAACCCTGCGGTCGAGAAGCTGCGAGAGCTGGTCGCCGACGGCCGCCTCGGCCGCGTCTACCGCGCCCACACGACGCGGGTTGGGCCGCTGCCGACGCGGATCCAGGACACCGGCGTTGCGATCGACCTCGCCACCCACGACCTCGACGTCATGCAGTACGTCCTTGACGGCACGATCCACGAGATCTACGCCGACGGCGGCCGCTTCCAGCACAGTTCCCAGGAGGACCTGCTGACTTGCCTTGCCCGCTTCGGCGGCGAGGGCGAGGCGCAGACGCTGGGGCTGCTCGACGTCAACTGGCTGACCCCAGAGAAGAAGCGCGAGATCGCCCTGATCGGCGAGAACGGCCTCCTGCGGGCGAGCTACATCACCCAGGACGTCTGGTTCGTCGAGTCGACGACGGCGCCGCTGCAGTGGGACGGGCTCTCTGTCCTGCGCGGCGACGGCGAGGGGGCGGCAGTCCGCTTCTCGCTCGCCAAGTCTGAGCCGCTGCGGGCCGAGCTCGAAGCCTTCTGCCGCTGCGTCCTCGACGACGCGCCGGAGCCGGTCGGCGCCCACGACGGCGTCAAGGCCCTGGCCGCGGCGCTGGCGGTGCGCGAGTCCGCTGCCGTCCGCCGCCCGGTCGAGCTGCTCGACATTCCCGCCCCCCGGCCCCTGGAGGTCTTCGCATGATCCGCTTCGTGATCCCGGCCTACAACGAGGCCGAGAACATCCCCCGGCTGCTCTCCGACCTGGCGCCGGTGGCGCGTGAGCTGGGGGCGCGGGTGATCATCGTCGACGACGGCTCCACCGACGGCACCGGCGAGGTGATCCGCGAACACGCTCAGGACATGCACTTGGCGGTCGTCACCCACACCGTCAATCGCGGCCTCGGGACCGCGATCAACACCGGCATCCGCTCGGCCCTGAAGGAGTCCTCCGACGAGGACGCGATCGTCACCCTCGAGGCCGACACCACCTCCGACCTCTCCGACCTGCCGCGGATGCTGCAGCTCTTCGATCAAGGCGCCGATGTCGTCCTCGCCTCGGTCTACGCGCCCGGCGGCAAGATCGTCGGCGTCGCCGGCTGGCGCCTGGCGGCGAGCAAATCGGTCTCCAACACCTTCCGCTACCTGGGCGGCCTGCGCGAGATGCACACGCTCTCCTCGCTCTACCGCGTCTACCGGGCGGGAACCCTGCGCAAAGCGGCCGACACCTACGGCTACCTGCTCGTCCGCGAGCCCGGCTTCGCCGCCAACGTCGAGCTTCTGCTGAAGCTCTTCAACGCCGGCGCCAAGGTGGCCGAGGTGCCGACGACGAACGACTGGACGACCCGCAAAGGCGAGTCGAA
>Ga0157378_10002329_pt1 | contig 16882 bp, 13 predicted proteins | sample M65metaG_FD_115309 | JGI IMG/M metagenome (GOLD analysis project Ga0157378, IMG submission 115309) | Miscanthus rhizosphere microbial communities from Kellogg Biological Station, Michigan, USA - M6-5 metaG | ecosystem: Host-associated > Plants > Roots > Rhizosphere > Soil | place: USA: Michigan...
AATAGCTGGGAGTTGCTACTGATTCGAAGGGATCCGAAGCACGGGAGATCCTGACGGCCCATAAATACTCCGGCAGGCCATCACACGGAAGATCGAGACACAGATTAAACGATTGAAAGTGTACTTTCGAGAGTGCGAGTTAATTTGAATCTAAACCGAGAGAAGCGTAGATCTTCCTCCAGCGTGCCCGACTCCTATGGATTAGATCGATTGTTCCGTTAACGAACGGTTTGAACGCGAATTCTATCGCTGCTTGCTCACTATGAACGGCGGACGATATGAAAAGGCGAACCGTTGCCACTCGACTTGGATGTCAAGGTTCCTGATCCGTGATAGCAGCACAACGACACCGTCCGACGTGCGCTGCTCCCCACTGCAATATTTCAATTCGCTCCGAACCAAGACAAGCCAAGACGCTTGTCTTTCAGCTTTTCGGAATCATCCGAGCATCCCTATCATGGAAGCCGCAGCGTGGTGACGCCGAAAACGGCTCGGCAGAAGACAAAGGTGCTCCCTCTCTTGAAACACGACAATTACTTTAAAACGAAGAGATAATCGGCTTGAATCAATTTGCCATCCCTGATGGTTTCATTGCAGCGACCTTGAAGTCTGTAGCCTTGTTGTTCGAGAAATGTTGCAACGTCCGGATACAGCGCCTGGCCAACATAAAGTTCCACTTGCGAGCATTCTACGTACACGTGTGTACAACGCTTCAATGTTTCGGTAGCACCCTTCAAAACTGACAATTCGACGCCCTGCACATCGATCTTGAGCAAAATCCGCGAATACGATTTCCACTTACCGATGAAACTGTCGAGCGTCATTACCGAAACTTCCTGAGTTCCAATTTCTTGCGTGCCGGGGAACAGCTGTTCCTGTAGCTGGCTACTGGCTAATAGTGATGAGTTGTCGGCACTGCTTGGCTGGCGTTGCTGAAAATTCGTAAGTTTATATATTCTTTTGCCCATCTCCGCTGTTGGCAGGCTCTCAGTCTGGGGGTTGCGCCATCCATCGAGCACTGGGAAATCATTTCTAACATTGACTGCGATTTAATAATTGACGTCGGTGCGAACCGGGGTCAATTCTCGCTTGTTAGCCGGCTTGTGAAGCCGGAAGTGCCGGTCGTTGCATTTGAGCCGATTCAGACAGAAGCTGAAATCTATCGTCGTGCTATCTCGGGATTTGGGAACCCCCAATTGCACGAGATAGCTCTTGGTGACAGCGCGAAAGTGGCAAAACTTCGAGTGCCATTGGATTCGAAAAGTTCAAAACAGGGCCGATAATCCCAATGATCCTGAAGTAAGAGCATGGAGTTAGCTCAGACGTCGCGGAATACAATAGATTGCCCTATTTGTAATGGGTCGCTGTGTCTTGATTGAATAATATCGTGCTACGAGGAATTGGAGGCGCAGGATGGAATCGAACCATCGATAAGCTTTTGTAGACCTTTGCCTTACCACTTGGCTACCGCGCCTCGACGCCAGAATCGACCTTCACTGTGAGAGGTACCAATGTGGGCCGCCGATGACCACATCGCGGCACATGATGACGGCTGGTGTCCAGGCCAGTAGCCGTACATTACTCTCTCCGGTTCCCTTCTCCGTTTACCAATATGATGGCCGCGATTCACTTTGAATGATTCGTCAAACTGTCTTCTACATATCCATTCACCGGCCCCATCTGGGCTAGGCCTCATACGTGTCCTGATGGCGATTGTTGATTGGCACGCGCTTGCTTCCCGTTCAATTCAAATGATCTCCGAATATCCTCGTGTCTGAGCAATGAGTGGATCCTGTTGCCCCAGCCTGAATCCGGCGCGTAATCCACGACTTTGCGAAACGAATACAATAGGTTAACGAACACGCGTACAGAACTCCGATACACCAGCTTGAAATCGCAATACACGCGGCGGTATCCGAACCTAACAAGGAAGTCGTGTATGTTTGTGTCATGAAGCAAGGACCGAAAACCGGCATATATGGTCTTATGCTGATTGGCAACATAAATCGTTAGAATCGTATCTTGCAAGGCGGATGAGGAATTAAGCGACAAGTAACGCGGGTCTAGCTTCATTTCGAGACCGGCGATATATTCGTTTCCCACAAAGTATTTGACGTAACCGGCCAACTGGTCGCCCACGAAGACACCCCAAAAATCAAATGGGCCACCTGCCGATCCACGGCACTCCTCTTCAAATTTTGCTCTTGATTCCGGCCGCGCATTTCGATATTTCGCGAAGGCTGCCAAATAACAGCTATATCCATTATCTGCGAGCCACAGCGGAAATATTCGCTCAACTCGGCAGGATTTGTATGCCCGCTGTATTTGGATCCTTGTTTTTCGAGCCAAATCCTGGAGACAATATTCATAACACACCGTATACCAGAAAGGCGTCGGGGTCGCGAATGTTTGCGTAAAATAACGCAGGAAAAGAACTCCCGGATTGTGAAGTAACTGCTGTTCTTGTTCAAAACTTATTTCAACGGGTTCAGGCTTGAGTGAAGCGGGTATGAGACCGTGTTGGTATGGCCTCCAGTAGGTATTCGCTATTTCGAACACAGGTTGATTGGTAGTCTGGAGCCAGCTGATATAGGCATCCCGATCAGAAGATCCAACCGGCGTGTGTACTACCCCGAGCAAGGTCGCGATTCCCCGTCTACGAAGAGGTGCGTCTTCATTCGGTTTAAGACGTTCCCATCGGGGATTTTGCTCGCCTCATCGTAACGAGTCAATGAAAATCAACGGTTTGAGATAAGTGTCGTCGCAGGTGTATCCCGGACAGGTGGGTAATGTCACTGTTTACCGCAGGAGGTTCGGGATGAACAATCCCGGAGGTGAACGGAAAGGGTCGAGCGAAGGCTACAAGACCGACTCTGAGGAGTTCTACCAGGAAAGACATTTGAACCATAAGAGGGATTTGGCACGAAAATTGAAGAAATGAGAAACCGAACACAATCACGACCGACCGAATCTCGAACTCAAGAGGAACACAGCTTTGGAACGACTTCACGCACTTATTCCGTCACCCCAACGTGCAAGGGATCTTTCCTGACTAATATTAAGTCTTAAGCTCGGGGTGCCGTTGCTTAATGGCACAAAGAGCCAACTCGAGGCGGTTCGATACTCCCACCTTGTTATAAATTCGAAAAAGATAATTGCTAAGGGTGTGTTCACTAATCCCAAGCCTTGACGTGATTTCCTTGGTTGGCGTGGCTTCCGCTATAAGCTGCACCAATTGTGTTTCGCGCTTGGTCAGCAAACTGAGTCCTCGAGAGTTCACGATGCGGGGAGGCGCGGCGTTGGTAACAACCTCTAATATCATTTGCAGCTGTCGGCTGTTGGCCCAGACTTGTCCTTTGTGAACCGACAAAAGGCATTTGCGAAGTCGATCGAAAGGTTCAGCTCTAGAGAGAACACCTTTGGCACCGGAGCAAAAGGCATGGACAACCAGCTCATCCTCCAGGGTATCGAAGAGGATTACCGCGCGACCTGCTACACGAGAAAGATGTAATTCTCGCAGAGCTTTTAGTCCCACCAAAGGTCCGTCTTCCAAATCCGCACTAATCAAGCTGACGTCGATGCAACTTTCAGTCGCGCGGCGAACGACACCTGAGCTTGTGACTTCACAAGCCGCAACATCAAATTGATCGGGAAAGCGCTTGAACGAATTTCGCAATAGTTCACATCCCATCCGGGATTTGTCCGCGATGAGGAGACGAACCGGTAGACGGACGGCTGGCGAGTATTCCTTGCTTTCCACTTGCGGGGACATGTGAGACATATCGTAACTACCTATGAATAAACGTTTTCAACACCAAAGGACGCATCGAAATATCCGAACTGGGTCGGCATAGGGTCACCCGGGCAGGCTCACATCATAATCGAGGAGAGTACTCTGATTGTCAAACTGTTATTCTCACAATCTAAAAAATGAATGCCTCAAGCACTGTCGCGCCCATTTTTCGGCCGATACGCATTAGGTACATCTTCACTACATGAAAACCCCTAAAGCGGGGATCAGCATCGCCATCATTAACTGTTTAGTAGGCAGTAGAAATATTAATGTGAGCTACAGACTTTCCTGAATCGACGAAATCTTACGTGTGGTGAGGCAGTCCGCTTCTTGTTTCCGAATACCTGAACCGATAATCTGCGAAAGTCTCGACGGCCCTCGGAAAAGCCGGTCGTCACTCGTTATAGAATTTGCGGCTCCCGGTGCATGCGGGAGGACGAATCCTTTGGACCGGAGGAGACAAATTCGATTCGGCCTGCGCGCGCATGTATTTTTTGCGTGGACCGATCGAGATGGAGTGCCCCACAAGGGACAGGGTTTTACTCGCGATATTAGCTCGCATGGCGTGTACATCCATGCTGAAGGGCGTGCTCCGATGGAAAGGGATACTGAGATAGACATCAACATCCTTTTGCCATCGTCCTTCGACACCCACCGCACTCTGCACATGTCCGGAAGGGCGAAGGTAATTCGTGTGGAGGCGGCCGCTAACGATAAATATTCTGGGGGGTTTGTGGCAGAGAGCGAGTCCTACGTATTACTGGACGAGCAGAATCAAGAACGGTGAGGCCAGAACGATCCTTGGCGCCAAGTTGGATAATGAGAAAGTACGAAGCCGTGAACTGAGGGATCCGGGTGTGACAGTGATTTTTCTAAGCGGGCTGGAGCTTTATCAGGGGTGGAGCTTCATCACGCGTCGTCGGAGAACAGACCCAGCCTGAGGTGTTGGGTCCGCTCTTACTAGCCCCAATGTGGACGTAAGTCAAACATTTCTTAATGGCTTAGGGACAGTTAGTCCTGTAAGTCACAGGGCGGAGCTTTATGCCAGGCACCAGGACTTACTCGCGCGATGAGTATTCCGACGATCCTTGTACTTGGTATGTTCTTTATACGCGTCACCAACACGAGAAAACGGTGGCTCAAATTCTGACGAGCAAAGGATTCGAGATCTTGCTTCCACTGTATTCAACGGCGCGTCGGTGGCAGGATCGAACGAAGTTGATCTCTTCTCCTCTTTTTCCTTGTTACGTATTTTTAAAGGGCGGCCTTGAGCGCCGGTTGGACATCATGAAAACACCGGGGGTGCATAGCCTTGTTTCAACCGCTGGCCAACCGTCCGCCATTCCACCTACGGAGATCGAGGCAATTCAACGGGTTGTAGAAAGTGGCGCCTGCGCACACCCATATCCCTTCTTCGAATGTGGCGACCGAATGAGAGTAAAGTCTGGCCCGCTAGCGGGTATCGAAGGGATACTAATACGAAAGAAGAATCTTTATCGGCTAGTGCTTTCCATAAATATGTTGGGTAAAGCAGCCGCGGTAGAGATCGACTCATTTCTCCTAGAGCGAGTGAACGCTCGCCAAGATGTGCACTGGGAATCGCCCGATCTATCCCCATTGAGGGCTCAGGTTCAGCCATAACGAAGCTAGCACCATATTCCTACTCGGGGATCTCATCCGTGATAGCTCGTGTACTGCTTCGCAGCCTATAAATTCATGTATATCGACCTTTTTGGACTAAACCGTAGCCCGTTTGATCTCTCGCCCGATCCCTCTTTCATGTGGCCCACGAGTACCGGCAGGGAGGCCATCGCATCTGTCACACACGCCGTAGCATTCCGCAAAGGATTCATTGTCTTGACCGGCGAAGTAGGGACGGGAAAGACCATGGTTGTGCGAAGCTTGTTCAACGTTTGGAAAAGTCAAGGAATCGCTTTCGCCAACATCTTTGCTCCAAGGTTGTCGGTCATAGATTTTTTGATAATGGCCACCTCTGACTTGGGCATTAGAGTCACAGAACTCAGCAAGGCCAGCCTGCTGCAAGCTTTGTACGGATTTCTGACACATCAATTCCAGAAGGGGCTCACCACCGTATTAGTAATTGACGAAGCGCATCAACTTTCAACGGACGTACTTGAAGAAATTAGGATGCTGACGAACGTCGAGACTAATCAGCAAAAGTTAGTACAGGTCCTGTTAGTCGGACAGCCTGAGCTTGACAGAAAATTGGATTCGTTCGAACTGCGTCAACTGAAACAACGTATAGCGGTTCGGTGCCAGCTGGAGCCCCTTTGCGAAGAAGAAACCCGCCAGTATATTGCACATCGACTCAGTATGGCGGGAGCAAACTCGCAGTCAGAGACGATATTTCCGGTTGAAACAGCAAATATAGTTCACCGCTATTCGCGGGGTATCCCGAGGTTGATTAACAGCATCTGTGACCATGCCCTAGTCGCTGCATCTACTCTCCAAGTTCGTGTCGTGCCGGTCGAAATTATCGAGCAGGTCGCATCGCATTTTAGACTTGACCCCGTCCCAAAACTCAATCAAACAGAGAAGCCTTTCTCACTGGCGGACCAGACCGAAAAGTCCATCCCGTATAAATCTTGGCAGGCTGAACCGAGCCTAAATGTTCCAGTCGTGGAATCTTCCGACCTGCACGAGAGCTTATCTAACGAGACATCTGTGCAAACGCCATCAGCAAGCAAGCCGCTAACTTCAGACGGGACCAGTCTTTGCGACAATCTTGTCGTCCTCCAAACTGAACAGGAAGATTCGACTCCTCACAAGCTAACCATCGATCCCGAGATCGAACGCAAGGTTTTGACCGGCTCTAGTCTTGAACCATTGAACGGAGAGACCGTTTGTTCACCATCGGACCTATTCGCTCTTTCCGGTCCACTCGCATCTATAACCACTCCAAGCAAGCCACACCCTCCGGGATTCCCTCAGGACCCTACACTCGATGCCGAATCCACTCTTCGCAAGCCCACGGCGACGCAATTGACGGCTTGGGAACCCGCGATGGATCAAATTACCGCGTCGGTCGCCGATCTGCCCACGAACTGGCGGTCTGATCAAATTTTGCAGGATACCTGGTCATCTCAACTACGCCTCTGGTTGGGACCCAGACTTCGGTCATCATTCCTTATTGGCGGCGCTTCTGTCTTGGGCGTGGCCTTGGCGACTGGAGTCATTCTCGCGCGTCGTCAGAATGGAGCGGGGACGGTGCCACACTGGACTGCAAATGCGTCGAAGCCTTCTCCCGTAGGGCAAACAGACGATTCGATGCAAACTGTTGGGGCAAGTTCGGCCAACCACTTTGACGCTGTTTCCATGGTTCCCGTAGTGCCTCGGACGGAGACGGATATTTCTATGGCTCCGGGGCCACTGGAATATTCGCCGTCTCGTACGAAAACTGTTATAGGCACGCTTTCGCGGCCTGTTGTTGAGGCTTCCCACGTATCGACATCTAGTGAACCTCCTCTAATCACGGAAACTCAAACCAATGAGTTACTGAGCAACGGCTTGCTCGGCATTTCCGTGCCCGACCCCACACCTCCTGCACCCAGCACGAGCGAGAATCTGCAGCCACCCAAGCTTGTCTCGTCGCCCGAGCTGACTTCTTCCTCGCTTGCGCTTACGGAAAAAATGCAAGGCGTCGTGGTCATCGATGCATTAGTGGATGCAACGGGAAAAGTAACCGACATGACAGTGATTTCAGGACTCCCTCGTCTCACACAGGCGGCCATGCAAGCGCTGCGTACGTGGAAGTACGAGCCCGCACGGCTCCAGGGACAACCAATCGCGATGCATATGAAAGTTAGTATCAACTTCAGCCACTGAGGTTTTCAGAACGTCGATGCTGCGGAAGCAGCTATCAACACAACCTGACACATTAAAACACCAAAAGACCTGGGAATCTGAGACCGGATGGTGTCCTTTCCGGGCATGGAGCCTGTAGTCTAAAGGGAAATTCGAAGAGGTGAACAAGTCTGTAGTAGGGGGCCGAGATGAACGGTACAGAACAAAGGTTAAACATAAAGATGGCTAACGGTTGGCTCACTTCGATTGGCATCACGGTTCTTTTGGCAACGCCCCTGTGGACCTCCGGCGCACAGCAGGACCGAAAGCCACCGAAAACTGAGGCAACAGAGCGAGCCGCTATCGAATTGATGAACGCCAGTGAGAAGGATGGCGGTCCTCGGGAATTGCAACGTAGAAATCCGCGTTATGAGTTGAGCAAAGGTGATGTCTTCGATTTAACTTTCCCCTTTACGCCTGAATTCAATCAGACCGTTACAGTCCAGCCTGACGGATACATCACGCTCACGAACTTGGGTGATCAGTACGTGGCTGGGAAAACGGTACCAGAACTGAGGGAATTGCTTCAAACAACGTACGCAAGCATCTTGCACAATCCCGTTATCAATGTTGTTCTTAAGGATTTCGAGAAACCCTATTTCGTCGCAGGCGGACAGGTTGCGCACCCCGGGAAATTTGATTTACGAGACGACACAACCTTGACCGAAGCAATAGCTATCGCCGGTGGTTTCACAGAAAGCTCAAAACATTCGCAAGTGTTGTTGTTCCGGCGCGTATCGCATGACTGGGTTGAGGTTACAAATCTCGACGTGAAGAAGATGTTCCAAACCGGAAATCTGACGGAAGACTTACACCTGCAACCGGGAGACATGTTCTTCGTACCTCAAAACACTATATCGAAAATTAAAAAGTGGATTCCCTATACAGCAATATCCACTGGCGCGAATATTCCCTGAGGGATAGCGAATAACCTACACAGATTCAACGGAGGCGGCCCGGCGTCACCCACCATCGTTGAGACGTGTTCCTAACCCTGAATAGATGAGTGATCACGCGGAGGACAACATGGATGAGTCGAATTTCAGTAATCATAATGGTAACGGAGTCCATACGCCTACACTGCGAGATCTTTTCGCGATTATCTTTCGCCATCGACGTCTCATGTTGCTTTCATTCTTCGGCGTCCTTTCAGGGGCAATCCTCGCCGCGATGCTACAGGCTAACCGCTATGAAGCCGGAGTGAAAATCCTAGTCAAACGCGAGCGTGTCGACCCTGTTGTCACCTCTGAAGCGTCGACTCAGTCGCAATTCGCGCCCGGGGTGACAGAGGAAGAGATAAACTCCGAAGTGGAATTGCTTAAGAGTAGAGACATGCTCGAAAAGGTTGTCCTCGCTTGTAACCTTCAACAGCAACGGCCTTCTGCAATATCCAGAGTGCTGCACTCAATGAGCCGGCAAACGACGGATCGGGTTCCGGAAAAAGAGAAGCAAATTGAGATTGCTGTTGGCACACTCGAGAAAAAGCTGAGCGTGGAAGTGTTAAAGAAAACGAACCTTATCGCAGTGAATTACGAATCTCCGGATCCAGAGCTGGCAGATCGGGTGCTTGTCGCCCTAACCAATTTTTATCTCGAAAAGCATCTGGCCGTGCACCGCCCGCCTGGGGCATTCGATTTCTTTCACCAGGAGACCCAGCGGTATCGTAAGGGGCTTGCCGACGCCGAGGCCCGCCTGGTCGAGTTCACCCATGGAGGAGCACCGGTCTCGGCCAAACTCGAGAAAGAAGTCGCACTGCAGAAGCTTGCTGAGTTCGACGGTACGTTGAAGCAAACGCGAGCATCCATCGCGGAGACTGAGCACCGAATTCGCGTTCTCCAGGATCAAGCTGCCACAATCCCCACTCGCATGGTAACCCAGGTTCACAACACCGACGATGCCACACTTCTCTCACAGATTCGTTCCGATCTGTTAACGCTTGAACTGAAACGAACCGAGTTGTTGGGGAAATTCGAACCCAGCTATAGGCCAGTTCAGGAAGTTGACGCTCAGATTGCCCAGACTCGCGCTACTCTCACTGCGGCAGAGAAATCACAGCTGCATGATGAGACCACCGACCGAGATCCGACCTACGAGTGGGTTAGGGAAGAACTGGCGAAATCAAAGACTGATCTTGCTTCTTTGCAGGCACGCGCTGAAGCGACTGCTTTGACCGTACGATCATATCGAGAGAATGCCCGGTCGCTCGAGCAGAACGAAGTAGTACAGGACGATCTCACCCGCACCGTTAAGGCGACTGAAGAAAACTACCTGCTCTACCTCCGAAAGGAAGAGGAGGCCCGCATATCCGACGCGCTTGATCGCAAGCGGATTATCAACGTCGCGGTCGCAGAGGCTGCAACAGTTCCTGCTCTGCCAACGAATCATCGCTCTATGACTGTGCTTGTCGGGCTGCTTCTGGCTAGCGTCACAAGTCTCGGACTGGCCTTTATATCAGACTACCTGGATCCTACATTCCGTACTCCTGAGGAAGTCGGTTCATTTCTAAATACCCCCGTTCTCGCCACCATGTCGCAGAATGGGAAGAATGGAACCACGAACCGGGTTCCGAAAAATGGTGACACTCTGTACGTTTCTTGACGTCTGTGCGCTTCGAGACCAATCGCTCAGCGACATTGCGCTCCTAGCACCGTCTGTGGGGTGAACGTCTCCAGCACTAACGCCCAGCTGGAAATGCGCTTCTAAAATACTACAGGCTTCAAAAGCGAAACCAAAAGGTTATTTTGAAGGCTGAACTGCACTGGGGACTTTTGGGATTCCGGGAGTTTTTTGAGATGAGCAGACTTTACGATGTGTTGTGCCAAAGTGAAAAAGAGAAGGTGCGGGTTCTACATCCCGCCGCAGATCCGCAGCCCGGCGAGAGAGGGCGTCATCGGTCGGATTTGGGTGGATCAGCCCTGGAGGAAACCGTCAAATTTGTGCAACGTGTGTTCGTGTTTCCAAATTCTCATTCCCCGCGAGTAGTAGTCTTTTCTGGTGTGGAAAACAATGGGTCAAGCGAGATCTGTTATCGAACTGGTGAGGTGCTTGCGGCACAGGGATCAGGATCGGTATGCCTGGTAGATGCAAATCTGCATGCGCCCTCTCTTTACCAGTTGTTGAGGGTCGGAAGATGCCCCGGGCTTGCCGAGGCAACGGTCAGACCCGGCCCGATCAAAACTTTTGCGGCGCGAATCGCAGGTGGGAACCTTTGGGTGGTTCCACCCGGATCGCTTGCCCAGGAGGCACACAATTTGTTTCTTTCGGACGGATTGCGCTCGCGGATGGTGGATTTGAAAGAGGAATTCGACTATGTCTTGATCGACGCGTCTCCGGTTAGCTCCAATGCAGACGCGGTTCTGCTGGGCCAGATGGCTGATGGGATCATCCTTGTGGTGCAAGCTGATTCCACTCGACGAGAAGCGGGCCTAATCGCAAAAGAAACCATTGATAACGCCAAGGTCAGACTACTTGGGGCGATACTAACGGGCCGCAAGTTCCCTATTCCGGAAGCGCTCTACAGGATGCTTTAGAATCCCAGAACTGCATTTTACACCTTTGGCTAGACTGGGATCCATTTTTAGTACCCAGCCCCTCTTTGAGATCTAGACTGTATCGCAGCATTCGAGCTAATACCGCTAGCTATAGCCACCAACTTGCGGCCGAGATTCCAACGTCGCTTACTGGTGATATTAAACAATGAGTAGTGCTCGGCGTAAGTTACTGATAAGTATATTCAGGCTCTTTGATTTAGGCCTCATGATATTGGCCTTCATGACGGCGGCGCTAGCTGTGCTTCATCAAAGTCACACCGTCGCTATCACAGAATTCTTTTCGATGCGCGTGAAGATTCAAAATTTTGCCATCTTTTTGCTCCTTGGAATTGCCTGGCATCTGATATTTAGTCTGTCGGGACTCTATGAGTCTCGCAGGTTTTCCAACCGTCGCGGTGAGGTTATCGATGTCATAAAGGTGAACTCATTCGGGACGTTTATGATTTTAGTGGGCGCAATCGTTTTCCACATCAGATTAGTGACACCCGTGTTCTTGGCGGTATTCTGGCTGACAAATACGGGTGCGACGGTTGCCAGTCGGCTTCTGCTCCGGTTCATGCTCGGCGCTGTGCGGAAGCGTGGGCATAACTTGCGGAACATCGTCATCGTGGGAACCAACGCTCGAGCACTAGAGTTTGCCCACAGACTCATTTCCCGACCAGAACTGGGCTACCGGATCACTGGGTTTGTAGATCAAGACTGGAGCGGTACCGAGGTATTTCGGAAAAGTGGGTACGCCATCGCATCTGATTTCAGCAGTTTTCCTCAATTCCTGCGGAGCAACATAGTAGACGAAGTCGTAATGGCTTTGCCATCTCGTTCAATGCACGACCAGGGATCAAAGATTGCCGCTTTATGCGAGGAGCAAGGCATCGCTCTGCGCGTGCTCACCAATATCTATGATCTGAAAGCAGTCCGGTCTTCTGCAGCGGAAGTGGAGGATGATTCTCTGATCTCGCATTCTAGGTGTTGCATGGAAGGATGGCCAACCTTCGCCAAACGCGTTTTGGATTTCGTGATTTCCTTGATCTTGATTGCATTAATATCTCCAGGACTACTGATCGTGGCTATTCTTATCAAGCTAAGTTCTACCGGACCAGTTCTGTTCATCCAGTCACGGATCGGCCGCAATAAGCGGCGTTTTAATATTTATAAGTTTCGAACCATGGTAGTAGGTGCTGAAAAGCAGATGTCCAAGATTGAACATCTTAATGAAGTCACTGGTCCGGTCTTTAAAATTAAGAATGATCCTCGAATTATCCCGTTCGGAAGATTTCTCCGCAGAACCAGCATCGACGAACTTCCGCAACTGTTTAATGTCCTAAAAGGGGACATGAGCCTGGTAGGTCCCCGTCCTCTCCCTGTTCGCGATTATGAAGGTTTTGACAAAGATTGGCAGCGTCGCCGCTTCAGCGTAAAGCCGGGAATTACGTGTTTGTGGCAGGTTCAGGGTAGAACTTCGATCCCATTCGAGAAATGGATGGAGCTAGATTTAGAGTATATCGATAAATGGTCGTTGCGGCTGGATTTTGAAATCCTGCTCAGAACTATCCCGACCGTCCTCAGGGGCACAGGCGCTGGTTGACCTTCGCATCGAATTCGGTTTGGTGAAGTCTGGTCAAATTGCTGAAGAAAATGCGTCCCCATAAAACGCCACGTGCCGAATCGACGGCGCTCTTGGCTCAAGCGCTCCGCGTGTTTCTCGGACCCGCTGCTAGTCAGATTGAGACCGAACGCGATCTTCCAGAGTCTGTGAGTAACCGCTCTTTTCCATTGTTCTCGCTCTCGCCTTCGCCTACGGTGCGTAAGCGGTTGAGGCGCGAAGGCTATGATCATTTTCGCCAGTTCGTTGCCCTATCTTCTCAAAACAACCCTCGTTGGCTGCTTCCTTTTGATGAGGACTCTGGCACACTAACAGGAACTGAAATTTACTTGCCGTATAGATGGGCGCCACGAATGCTGAAGCGCATGGTGATCGCAACGGCCAAACTGGGATGGGTAGGTTGCTTCCGCTCTCGCATTTTGGTGGCTTCCAGGGGGCCTCTGCGCTTAGAGACTCTCGTACACGAAATTACGGGAGAACAGCATCCAATATTTGCTCTGTCATTAGGTAGGCGCGCGGCCGTGCGCAAGCTGACAGTCCAGGTCATGCGGCCACCAGCGGCGAACAACGGAAATACGCCGCACGTTCTAGGCTACATGAAGCTACCGCTCACGAATGTGGCCAGTGAACGAGTACGCCACGAAGCTGGCACGCTGGGGCGACTGTGGAATTTCGTGTCACTTCGGAAGCATATTCCCCGCCTGCTGTGTGCCCGCAATTGGAACGACACCTATTTGCTTTTTCAATCGCCTTTGGAAGGCGCCATAGGGCCGACCCATCTCAATAGGATGCACGAGGAATTCCTGCAGGCACTACGGAATGTTTACCGGGTTTTAAAGCCTGGGAAGACTCTCATTCAGAAGGTAGGGACTAGATGGGAAAAGGTAGCTCCCCTCCTTGGTGCCAAGTGGGAAGAATTGGGTCGGGAAGTCCTCGGACGCGGAGCTAGGGTTATCAACGACAAGATTCTGCCGTTCAGCATCATGCACGGTGACTTTGCGCCCTGGAATACTCGGGTACGGGACAACGAATTGCTCCTCTTCGATTGGGAATCCGCTGATTGGGAAGCTCCCACTACGTGGGACATGTCACACTTTGAGTTGCTAACAACGACTAACTTGGGGAAGAACGGCGGACACCACACCTTCGATATTGAGTTCGGAGGAACATTCTTTATGCTTTATCTGTTGAACTCAGTTTGTCAATTCTTTGAAGAGGGCAATTACGAGGCAATCAGTCATCGCCAAAGACTTCTGACAGAACAGTTTCATCTGATCTGATCCCCAATGTGACAGCGACTCCAGTAAAGCTGAACGCAAGCTTCTAATCATGCACAATATGCCGATCGTGACAACGAGTTGGGATGATGGAGATCCTAAGGATCTCAGGATTGCTGACTTGCTGTTTTCCAGGGGGCTTCAAGGGACGTTTTACATACCGATGACCGGTTACCAGGGCAGAAGAACGCTTGGCGCCTCCGATCTCCGCGAGCTTTCCGCTCAAGGATTTGAGATTGGTGCCCATAGTGTTTCACACCAGAATCTGCCAAGTCTAGCTAGAGAGCAATTGGTCCACGAGGTGGGAATCTGCAAGGAGAATTTGGAGCAAATCGTCGGCCGGAGCGTGGTTATGTTTTGCTACCCAAACGGACGCTACAACCGAGGAGTAATTCGGCATGTACAGCGCGCCGGATACAGAGGGGCACGCACCGTTCGAATGCTGTCCGTGAGAACTAACTTCCACGCTTTCGAAATGCCCACCACTATTCAAGCATATCCGCATTGCAGGGCCGCTTACATTAGGAACCTAGCAAGAGCTCGTAATGCGACAGCACTGCTTAAATACTTGATCAGGTTCCGTCGGTCCGGAAGCTGGGTGGATCTGGGGAAACAACTCTTCCGCGAGGTACTTCAACGCGGTGGAACTTGGCATCTTTACGGGCATTCGTGGGAAATCGACGAACTGAACCTTTGGTCTGATTTGCGCGAGTTGCTCGATTACGTCTCTCAACGCAAAGGCGTGAAGTATCTTAATAACGGTCAGCTGGTGTATTAGACAAATTTACCCACACACTCCTGGGTATTTGATCCTCCTAAGCAAAGCTACTTCATCTTGGTTGTTCTGACCGGAATTCAGCAAATCCAAGCCCTTGGAAGGTATCACGTTTCGACGGGTTCGCCCGAGTAGCGGCTTTCGACCAGCCTTATGGAAGGCTCGTGAAAATAATTTTAATGCGAGAGCCTTCGGATTAAAGAATTCGAAAACTGTTCCCCGTTCGTCGGAATTTTGGAGGCCAAAGGTGAGAACACTTTCGCAGCTCAGCCTTAAACGGCTTTTCAAACGCGAAGGAATGAGCAGAAAGGGAATGCAATGTCCAACCTCGTGAGTTCATCTTTTGGCGTTCCGCTCAGTGGCGCGGACCAAAAGCAATTGGTAACCTGGGACGCGACCCATCAGGATTGTCCCGTTGATGATGTAGTGCCTCAATTGGTGGCAGCGTGGGCAACAACCACTCCAAACGCCGTGGCGCTCGCGGCTAAGGATGAGGTACTAACGTACAGGGAGCTGGAGTTGCGGTCTAACCAGATTGCCCATTTCCTGCGATCTCTCGGAGTGGGTCCGGAATCCTTGGTCGGCCTGTGCTTGGATCGCTCCTGCATGATGGCCCTTGCCGCGCTAAGTGTACTTAAATCGGGCGGAGCATACCTTCCGCTGGATCCAGACTATCCTGTGGAGCGTCTGAACTTCATGTTGAATGACGCGCAAGCACCGGTGCTGTTGACCAAGCAGCACTTCGCGAATCGGCTTCCAGCTGGCAGGTGGCGAGTGATTAACCTGGACGTGGAAGCGCCGCAAATTTCAAGTTGTCCTGCAAGCTCGGCCGACGGCGCAATCAGAGGAAAGGATTTGGCATACGTCATCTACACTTCCGGTTCAACCGGTCAGCCGAAGGGAGTGGAGATTACCCACGATAGTCTGCTCAACCTAGTGTTGTGGCATCAGCGGACGTTCGGTGTTAAGTCCAGTGATCGAGCGACCCAGCTAGCCAGTCCCGGGTTCGACGCCGCGATCTGGGAGCTGTGGCCCTATCTCACGGCGGGAGCCAGCGTGCACGTGCCCGATGACGCGGTTCGCAGCGAGCCCGAAGCGCTCCGCAATTGGCTGGTGAGAGAGCGGATCAATATTTCCTTCATACCAACTCCGCTGGCAGAGCGCATGATCGCTCTTGAGTGGCCAACGGAAACGTCGCTGCGTGTATTGTTGACCGGCGCAGATACACTGCGCAGTTACCCATCGGCCACCCTGCCCTTTAGGCTGGTTAACAATTACGGCCCTACTGAATGCACCGTAGTTGCCACATCTGGAACCGTACCAGCAGAAGTGCACCCAGACGCCCTTCCCACAATCGGCTGTGCCATCGCCAACACCCAGGTTTACATCCTGGATGAACAGCTACTTCCGGTACCGGTCGGCGAATCCGGGGAGATTTATATAGGTGGAGCAGGCCTGGCGCGAGGCTACCTGAACTCTCCTGAGTTAACTGCAGAAAAGTTTATTCCAAATCCCTTCTGCTCCAAGCCGAATGCGCGTTTATATAGAACAGGAGACTTGGGTCGTTACTTGCCGGAAGGCCAGATCGCGTTTTTGGGTAGGATCGACGACCAGATCAAGATCCAGGGGTACCGGATCGAACCGAATGAAATTGTTGCGGCGTTGAACGAGCATCAGGCGATCCAAGCCAGCGCGGTAGTGGCCCGTGAGCGAATTGGCGGCGACAAGTACATGATTGCTTATTTGGCTCTCACTCGTGGCTCGCAGATCACGGTAGCGGCCTTGCGAGACTTCCTTCGCCGGCGACTGCCTGAATACATGGTGCCGTGGGTTTTCGTGCGGCTCGAATCCCTGCCGCTCACCTCTAACGGCAAGGTCGATCGCGCCGGCCTCCCTGCGCCTAGCGCAGAAAACACGATCGCTGACGGGGCATATGTAGCTCCGAACACCCTTGTCGAAGGGCGGCTCGTTGGCATACTGGCAAAGCTCCTGCGGATCGATCAGCTGGGCGTCAACGAC
>Ga0157378_10002332_pt1 | contig 16867 bp, 20 predicted proteins | sample M65metaG_FD_115309 | JGI IMG/M metagenome (GOLD analysis project Ga0157378, IMG submission 115309) | Miscanthus rhizosphere microbial communities from Kellogg Biological Station, Michigan, USA - M6-5 metaG | ecosystem: Host-associated > Plants > Roots > Rhizosphere > Soil | place: USA: Michigan...
GGCTTTCTAAACGAGTGGCCGACATAAAACGGCTTATCGCTGAGGGTCAGGAACGACCCAACACCATTCGACGCATTCAAGAGCAAGTGTCCGCATCTCGGCAATTGAATATTAAAAGCGTGGTCACGTTAGAAAGTTCGCTAGACCGGCTTTGGCATAGTGCCCAGATGGCACAAGCGAGACTGGAGGAGGCGCAACAACGCCTCCTCATACGCCAACAAGAAACTATCGAGGCGTGCTTGAAGCGGAACTGGGACTAGGGGAAGGGCCAGACTCAGGGTGTCTGCCGATCTTATTCGCCGAGCGCGTCCAGCAAACTCCTCGCCTCTGTGTGGGCCTGGTCTTCCAGCATCCTTAGGTCATACTTATCGGACGGTGCAGCAACTATGTAAGGATCAGAACATCGGTAGTTTTGTGTTCCACGACCTACGGCACTGTGCTGTCACGAACCTCGCGGATGCTGGCGTGGACATTGAAACGATCATGAAGATCGTCGGGCACTCGTCGGTAGAGATGTTCCTACGCTATCGGAGCGTCAAAGGCGAGAAGCTCGATGCAGCTATGAAGTGTCTCGATGTTGCGCTTAACACGGTAATAACACCTGCCAATAGTGCCGCGATCTAACCCTTCGTAAAACCGACATCAAGCGGTGATTGGTGCCGAAGGGGGGACTTGAACCCCCACGGGTTACCCCATACGCCCCTCAAACGTACGTGTCTGCCATTCCACCACTTCGGCGCAGGGCGCATTATAGAAAGGCCTTCAAACGCTTGTCAATGAAAGCCCCTTCCGTTAAAATCCTCCTCGCGTGAGCGCTCTTTCCGTAACGCAGTGCTGTCACCGCATTCCTTCATCGAGGTTTTTTCGTGAGTGTGGCTATGCCGGAAGCTACTGCGCCTAGGTCGTATCGCCGTTTGGGCGCATTTTTCGATGTGGATAATACGCTGATCCCAGGCGTGGCCATCGAAGTAAAATTTTTCCGCTACCTGCTTCGGCGCGGTTTCGTCGGGATGCGTGAAAGCGCACAGAGCGCGTGGCATTTGCTGCGACACATGCCGCCGATGTCCCTGCATCCCCTTCGGGAACGAAAGCTATATTTGGCGGGAAAGTATCCGGCCATGATCGAACCCTTGGCGGAAGAATTCGTGCGCGCTGAGATCTGCCCACGCATTTCACACGATGGATTAGCCGTTCTAGAAAAACATCAGCAAGCCGGACATCGTGTTGTCTTGGTGACGGGCTCGTTGGATTTTTTAATTGCGCCGCTCGCGACGATGTTGAATGTGCCTACCGTGTTGGCCGCGACCCCGGAGAGAATCGCCTCACAATATACCGGGCACGTGCTTCCTCCCCTTCCGTATGGCGAGGGCAAACGAGTGCTGATTGAATCGCTCTCGGAGCATGAACAGATGGATCTACAAGACTGTTACGCGTATGGCGACAGTCCTGGTGATGTGGCGGTGTTGCAGTCGGTCGGGCATCCTCAAGTCGTCAATCCCATTCGTGGCATGGGGCGGATTGCGCGTCAGCACGGCTGGCCGGTCGTCACATGGGCGTAGCCACACACCTTGCCGCTTCGTGTGATCCATCAGCCTGCATCCGAGTCATTCAATGCGCGTGACTGAAATTTTCCACAGCATCCAGGGGGAGTCGACCTATGCGGGCCTGCCCTGTACCTTTGTACGATTAACCGGCTGCCCTCTTCGATGCACGTGGTGCGATAGCGAATATACGTTTCATGGCGGCACGGAAATCACCTTGCACGACGTCCTCGAGCGCGTTCGAGGTTACGGCTGCCGCCTCGTAGAGATTACGGGCGGCGAGCCGCTTCATCAATGGGAAGCCTTCTCGTTGATCGAAGCCTTGTGTGAGGACGGCTATACGGTGTTGGTGGAGACGGGCGGCGCGATCGATGTGTCGCCGGTCGATCGTCGCGCCCACATCATTCTCGACGTCAAGTGCCCGGGCAGCGGTATGATGGATCGCATGGAGTGGACTAATCTGGACCGGCTGTCGTCCAAGGATGAAGTGAAATTCGTGCTTAAAGATCGAGCCGATTACGAATGGGCTTGCATGATCCTCAAACAATACGATCTGCCCGCCCGCTGTGCGATTCTCTTTAGCCCAGTATTCGGCGAGTTGGATCTGCGTCAACTGGCCGAATGGATTTTAGCTGATAAGCTTTCCGTGCGGTTTCAGATGCAATTGCATAAATATATATGGGACCCCAGCATGCATGGCGTGTAATGAGATGCTGAAAACGGTCGCCAACTGCGTTCTCGGCTTGAAAACATCCTCAACGTACCCCAGCGGGAAGGAGCGCGTCTTGGCGCGCTTGGGGTCGGCGGGTTCAATAGTAACTGTTTTGAGCATCCCACAAGAAGATAGCGAACGACTGGAGGTTTGAATTAGATGGATGTGAAGGTTAAGCAGGGACGGATAGAAAACGAACCGGCGGAAGTCGTCGTGCTCAGCCATTTCGAGGGGGAAACCGCCTTGCAGGAGGCCGCGGCCACCGTCGATCGTGCCTTGCAGGGCGCTGTTCGCGATTTACTCAAGAACGGAGAGTTTCAAGGCAAGAGCAACCAGACCGTGCTTCTTCACACGCAGGGAAAAATGTTTGCCAAACGAGTGCTTCTCGTGGGCCTGGGAAAGAAGAAGGACGCAAAATTGGATTCGGTTCGGCAGGCCATGGGCACCGCAGTCAAGCGAATTCGCCAAGCCGGCGCGCGATCCTTCACAACCGTCCTGCACGGACGCTTGCTTCCGAACGCGTCGGAGTTGGAACTGGCGCAAGCCATGACCGAAGGCGCGATGCTGGGCGTCTACCAGTTCACGGTATACCGAACGAATACTGGCGATCAGCCCAAGGAAATCGAACGCATGATTGTGGTCGAAGCGGAAGCAGACGCCCAGGCTGATATCAAGGAAGGCGTGCGTCGTGGGGTTGCTGCGGCAGAAGCGGCCATGTTCGTGCGAGATCTTAGCAATCATCCATCCAACATCATGACCCCGTCCCGTATCGCCACGGAAGCCAAGAGCATTGCCAAGGAACGCGGTGTGCGGGTCAAGATTCTGGAACAACGCGACGTGGAAAAACTCGGCATGGGCGCGTTTCTCGGCGTGGCGCGTGGGAGCCATGAGCCGCCGAAGTTCATCGTGCTCGAATACAAAGGCCCCAGCCCAGCAAAACGAAACGGCCGAGCGCCGCAGCCCATCGTACTCGTCGGAAAAACGATTACATTCGACACCGGCGGCATTTCGCTCAAGCCTTCTGAAAACATGGAACAGATGAAGGCCGACATGACCGGTGGCGCGGCCGTTCTGGCCACAGTCCGGGCCGCCTCACGTTTGCGCCTGCCCTTGCACGTGATCGGCATTTTGCCCGCCACCGAAAACATGCCGGGCGGTCGCGCCATCAAACCCGGTGATGTCCTCACAACCATGTCCGGCTTGACCGTCGAAGTGCAGAACACCGATGCGGAAGGACGTCTGATTTTGGCCGATGGATTGAATTACGCCACGCGCCTGAAGCCCGCTGCCATCATCGACATCGCGACGTTGACGGGCGCGTGCGCCGTCGCGCTGGGACAGTTTGCGATCGGCATGTTCAGCAATCGCGATACCCTGAAGCAGCGCATTCAACAAGCCGGAGCAAAGGCCGGCGAGCGCGTCTGGGAAATGCCGCTCTGGGACGACTATTTCGAGCAGCTCAAAAGCGACGTGGCGGACATGCGGAACATCGGCGGCCGTGGCGGAGGGATGATTACCGCGGCGCTCTTTCTGAGCAAGTTTGTCGCCGACTGCCCGTGGGTGCACCTCGACATTGCCAGCACTGATTGGAGCGACCGGGAACGCGCCTATATTTCCAAGGGGCCGACCGCCATCGGCACACGATTGCTGATTCAGTATTTGATCGATGAGAGCCTGCACGCAAAATCCTTGCAGCACGATTGAGTTTAACGATGAATCTACGAGAAAAAGTCGGCCAACTGTTCATGCTTGGATTTGACGGGACATCCGTCTCCACCGACTTGACTAAGCTCATCGCCGAATATCGGCCCGGCGGATTCATCGTCTTTCGTCGCAATCTGGAGTCCGCCGCGCAGATCGTCAAGCTGACGAATAAACTTCAGAAGCTCGCGGCAGACTCGCCGTTCTTGATCGCCATCGACCAGGAAGGCGGACGCGTCTCTCGGTTGCCGGGCGGCTTCACCATTTTCCCGCCATGCGCCGCATTAGGGTTTGCCGCGGATACCAGGCTCGCCTATGAAGTCGCCTCCACCACGGCGGCGGAATTACGCGCGGTGGGGATCAATATGAACATGGCCCCTGTTCTCGATCTCAATACCAATGCGGGCAATCCAATCATCGGCGATCGCGCGTTTAGCGCCAAGCCGGCGGACGTGTGCGGCCTGGGACTCGCGACGATTGCTGGTTTGCAGGACAACAAGGTCGTGGCATGCGGCAAACATTTTCCCGGCCACGGCGATACGACGACGGACTCTCATCTGGAACTGCCGGTGGTAGCCTCGTCGTTCGAACGCCTGCACGATATGGAACTGCGCCCCTTCCGTCATGCCATCGACAACGAGTTGGCCACGATCATGACGGCGCACGTGTCCTATCCCAAGATCGATCCACAGTTCCCCGCGACGTTGTCCTATATCATGCTGACGGATTTACTGCGGGACCAACTACGGTTCAAGGGCGTGGTCATCACAGACGATTTGGAGATGCGCGCGATCATCGATCATTATGGAATCGAGGAAGCCGCGTTGCTTGCCTTTCAGGCCGGGGCCGATGTTTTGTTGATTTGCAAGGAACGCGACCGGCAGGTGGCCGCGATGGAGGCGCTCCACCGGGCCGTCAAGGACGGAAGGATTTCAGAGACGCGGCTGGAGGCTTCCTTACGCCGAATTGCTCGTGTGAAAGAACGTTTCCTGACAGGCTACACGCCCGCTGATCCGGTGGCCGCGAAATCGATTGTCGGATGCGCCCGTCATCAGACGGTATTGGAGACTGTCCGCAAGACCGACGAGCGGCGTCTGAAAGCGACGGTGTGACGGCCCGACCGGTTACCACCAAAGAACTATGGGCCTGGTGCCTGTACGACTTCGCCAATTCCTCCTTCACCACCCTCATCGTCACCGTTGCCTATAGCGTCTATTTCGTCCAGATCGTCGCACGACCGTTCGGCACGCCCGGCCATGAAGCGATGCCCGAACGGTTGTGGTTCTGGGGTTATGCCGCCTCGATGGTGGTCGTCGCAGTCCTTTCCCCCGTTTTGGGCGCTATTGCAGACGCGCGGGCCATCAAACGCCGATTTCTCATCGCCTCGTCGCTGCTCTGCGTCGTCTTTACTGCGCTGCTGGCCCTCGTCAAAGAAGGCGACGTGTGGCAAGGGCTGCTCTTCTTTGGACTGGCGAACATCGCTTTTGATCTGGGCTTCCTATTTTGCAGCGCCTTCCTGGTCGAGATTTCCACCCCTGATAATATCGGCCGCATTTCCGGCTATGGTTGGGGCCTCGGCTATGTCGGAGGCTTGCTGTCGCTGGCGTTGGCGTATCCGTTGATCAGCGGCGGATTTGCGGCAGACAATTTGCCGTCCTACCGGCTGAGCTTTGCGGTCACGGCAGGATTTTTTTTGCTGGCCGCATTGCCGACATTTTTCTGGCTGCGTGAACGGGCGATTCCGCAGACAACCCCTCTGCACGAATCCGTCTGGCGGCAAGCCATCGCGCAGTTGGCTTCGACGGCGACCCACATACGTCGTTATCGAGAGTTAGTCATCTACTTCATCGCCTATTTGATCTATACCGATGCAATCAATACTGTGATCGTCGCGTCGGCGATCTTTGCGAATAAAGTCCTGGACTTTTCTCCGGGCGATCTGATTATCTATTTTCTCATTACGCAGATTACGGCAGGACTCGGCGCCGTGGGATTCGGAATCATGGCCGACCGCATCGGTGCGAAACGAACCATCAGCCTGACTTTAATCCTCTGGATCGCGCTCTCCATCGCAGCCAGCGTCGTCCAGACCCATGCGCAATTTTATGCAATTGGGCTCGTGGCGGGGGCAGCCCTGGGCGCCAATCAATCGGCGAGCCGAACACTGCTGGGTCGATTTACCCCGCTCGGCCGGCAAGGCGAATTTTTCGGTTTCTTCTCAGTGACCGGAAAATTTGCCGCGATTATCGGCCCCCTCGTCTATGCGGAAGTGACCGCCTTAACTGGCAATCAACGTTGGGCCGTCTTATCGATGGCCATATTTTTTCTCATCGGCCTGGCGGCGTTCCAGGCCGTCGATGAACGACGAGGCATCGCGGCGGCTCTCGAAGCGTAGCGGTACCCGCCACGCCCGAACACATCATTACTCGGAAGGTCGTGTTCCATGCCTCTAAAAAAGGGCGACATCCTCGATGAAAAAAAACGTTATCCCGAAAGCTGCGGCCTGATGGTCAAGGTCATGAGCGGCGGGGCGGGTTTCGAGAAACTCATCTGCTGCGATCACGATCTCACCGACGAGGATATCGTCCCGCAGGTCGGCTCCACATTGGGCCGAAAAAGAGGAACAATGCCGGTCGGTATGATCCTAGACGAAAACAAACTCTACCCCGATTCATGCGGCCTTCGCGTCATGATCCTGGAAGGCGGCGCCGGATTTCGAGAAATTATCTGTTGCGGACATTCACTGACGCTGACGTCGCTTCGCGCGTTGGAAGAGTTGAGCCAATTCCGCGGTACGCCGCCGACATCGGGAGTCGGCCCGCACGGCAACGCCTAGCGCAATACGGTTGATACGCTACAATAGGACCGTGCAAGAGCCGCCTGTGGGAGGGATATGCGTTCCAAAACCGAGTCCATGAAGCAGCTACTGACCTGGATGGAATGGCTCGATCGGTGGGGATACATCACGGCCGGGATGAGTCTGCTTATTCTCGGGATGCTGATCTTTACGCATAGTTGGTACGTCTTCATCATGGTCGCGTTCAATAACGGGGCGCTCCTGATGGCCGGCCTCAAACTGTTGAACGACCTCTTGCTGGTCATTATTCTCCTGGAACTGTTTCGGACCGTCGTGCGATTTTTGCAAACGGAAATTTTGTCGCTGGAACCCTACCTCGCGGTCGGGATCATTGCGTGCACGCGGCGCGTGCTCACGGCCAGCGCGGAACTTTCCCACCTCCCCGAAGTGACGAACGAACAGTTTTATCGGTACCTCATGGATGTCGGAGTGAATGTCGGTGTCATCATGGTCTTGATCATCGCGGTCTTCCTCGTTCGTCAACGGCCCGCGAATGCCATTTCCGGATCGTCCACCTCGACGTAGGACGATCCTGGCCTCCTTACCACCATTCAGCATGCAAGACTCCTCCATCAACACGACCCATTCGCGCGCCCGCCTGCCGACTAGTCTGCTTGCGCTCGTACTCGGGCCCTTCGCCTCGCTCTGTGTATACTTCATACCCATTGCATCCCTCTCGACGTCCGCCCATATCTTGTTCGCCGTGTTGACCTGCGTGGTGATCTATTGGATCGCCGAGCCCATCCCATTGCCCATGACCGCCCTCTTGGGCACCGCTGTCTGCGTGATGGCCGGGCTGGGAACGGATAAAAGCATCTTCGCCTCGTACGGCCATCCGATTATGTTCCTCTTTATCGGGAGTTTTTTATTAGCGGAAGCCATGGTCGTTCACGGGGTGGATCGGAAAATTGCCGCATGGATGTTGTCGTTGTCGTGGGTCGGCGCTCGCCCATCACGAATCCTCCTTAGTCTCGGCGCAACCACGGCTGTAATCTCGATGTGGATTAGCAATACGGCCGCGACGGCGATGATGTTACCGATCGGGCTCGGCATCCTGGGCGCGATCCCTCGTCAAGGCGCGCAGGACGCGCGCTATCAAACCGGCCTGATGCTGATGCTCTCCTACGCCTCGACCGCAGGTGGCATGATGACGATGGTAGGTACTCCACCGAACCTGATGGGCGTCGGCATGATCGCGGAAGAGGCCGGCGTTTCCATTTCATTTCTGACATGGATGGCCTTTGGAATTCCTATCGGAATGCTGATGCTGGTAACGGCTTGGCTCCTCCTTCGACTACAGAATTCGTCGCAGATCGATGCGCCCTTCCCATCGACAACGGACATGCCGAACAGGCTGAGTGAATGGACGCGCGGACAGATTAACGCGTGCGTGGCTTTCGCCGTTGCGATCTTGCTGTGGATCGTTCCCGGTTTGCTTGGAGCCCTCCTTGGATCACAACACAACGTGGTCGTCTGGTTGAACGCACATGTTCCCAATGAACTCGTCGCGCTGCTTGCCGCCGGATTACTGTTTATTCTGCCGACCGACCTCAGAACCGGCGCCGTTACCCTGGATTGGAAACAGGCTTCCAATATCAACTGGGGTATTATTCTGCTTTTCGGAGGAGGGCTCGCCTTTGGGGACTTGATGGTCAAGACGGGTCTGTCCGATGCCGCGGGGGCGGGCTTTGTTCATCTCTTCGGGACCAGCAACGTCTGGGGGTTGACGGCAGTCGCCATCGTGAGCGGCGTCCTGCTCAGCGAATTGGCGTCGAACACCGCGTCCGCGGGCATGCTCATCCCCTTGGTCATTGCAATCGCCCAAGCCGATCATGTCTCGCCCATCGCGCCGGCCCTAGGCGCTTGTCTGGGTGCCAGTCTCGGCTTTGCGTTACCCGTGTCGACCCCGCCCAATGCGATCGTCTATGGAACAGGCTTGATTCCGATTCGAAGCATGATCCTCGCCGGATTGCTCTTCGATCTGATTGGAGCCGTTTTGATTTGGATCACGCTCCGCATCGTCTGCCCTCTTCTTGGCCTGGTCTAATCGAATGACCCGGCCTTGATTGGCCCGGATCGATATGGCATCATTGCGGTCCCTATGGCGCACCTACTTGAGTACGTCGGCAACGTGCACATTTTCCTAGGGCCGTACCGCGGCAATCCGATCGCTCTATACTTGGTGCGCGGCACGAGCCAATGCGAGATCGCGCCGAAAATCTACCCGTGGAATGAAGTGATCGGGAAAGGCGAGACGCCGAATAAAGCCGCGGCCGATTTTGAAGAAAAATGGAAAGCCAAGGGACTGACGCCCGACATGTACACCGGCCCGGCATGGGAAGGCGGAATCAAACCGGAAAAGCCCGCGCCTCCAAAACCGGCTGCTCCCCCCAAACCGGCGGCGTCTGCGGCGACGGCCACGACGCCGACTCCCGAAAAACCTTCCCCCACTGCCCCCACCACAGACCTACGCGCCGGCGCTCCGGCAGGGACCGGCACAGCCGCACAGCCGTCTCCACCTCCGTCGCCTTCTTCCTCTTCAAAACCGGTGAGCACTTCTGTCGTTTCGGCCCAACCGGATGTTGCTGCCGCTGCCTACCCAACCCCTGAATCCACATCCGCAGGTACCCAAGAGACGTAGTTCTTCGATCCTTCCCTTGATCGTCCACGCACTTTTTCATGCGCGATCCGCAGACGTTCACACAGACCGCCGGCCGTGCGCCATTCATCTGCTCAGAGATGGATTAGTCTGAGGGGGCACAAAGTGGAGAAGGGGAGCCATCCTTATTGCCTAGCGCTAATCGACTGTGCTTGACGCCGTACCAGAAGTATGTGACCACGCCGATCGCGGACCAGACTACGAATCTGATCCAGGTCATCATAGGCAGAAATGCCATGAGCCCGAGGCAGGCGGCGATGCCCAACAAGGGAATCCAGGGCATGAACGGAATGCGGAAGGGGCGCGGATGATTCGGCTGTGTGCGCCGCAGAATGAGCACGCCGCCGCAGACCAGGACAAAGGCGAATAAGGTCCCGATGTTGGTCATATCGGCCGCTTCGCCGATTGGAATAAATGCGGCGAGCACCGCGATGCCCACCCCGGTGAGAACCGTCGCATGATGCGGGGTGCCGAATCGCGGATGCACGCTGGAGAGCCATGGCCCTAACAGCCCATCGCGAGACATGGCAAAAAAGACCCGTATCTGCCCGATCATCATGACAAAGAGCACGCTAGTAATTCCGGCGACGGCTCCGGTGGCGACGATCGCGGCCCCCCAATGAAACCCGGCGAGGCGAAGCGCTTCGGCGACCGGCGCATGCACGTCGATTTGAGCATAGGGGATAATGCCGGTCAGGATCGCCGCCACGACGACGTACAACACGGTACAAATGATCAACGAAGCAATGATGCCGATCGGGATGTCGCGTTGCGGGTTGCGCGCCTCTTCCGCAGTAGTGGAGACGGCATCGAATCCAATGTACGCAAAAAAGATAATCGCCGCCGCGGCGCCGACCCCTTGAAAGCCATAGGGCATAAACGGCGTCCAATTCGCAGGCTCAACAGACGACGCCCCGACGGCAATAAAAAAGAGGATGACCGCGATCTTCACCATCACAATGATGCCGGTCGCCCGCGCACTTTCCTTCACGCCTCGCACCAAGACCGCCGTGACCAGCAAGACAATGATGGCGGCAGGCAGATTCGCAACCCCTCCATCCGAGCCCGGGGCGTGAGTCGCCCAATGAGGCAGCTCGATCCCGATCGTTTTCAAAATATTGTTGAAGTACCCGGACCAGCCGATGGCTACGGCCACACACGCCACCCCGTACTCTAAAATTAAATTCCATCCGGTAATCCAGGCGAGAAATTCTCCAAGCGTCGCATACGAATACGTATACGCGCTGCCCGCGGCGGGAATCATGGCAGCAAATTCAGCATAGCAGAGCGCGGCCAAGGCGCAGGTCACTCCGGACAGGATAAAGGACAAAATGATGCCCGGCCCCGCTCCAGGGCGATGGGCATCGCCGACGATGGCGGTTCCGATCAGCACAAAAATTCCCGTGCCGATAATAGCCCCGATTCCCAGCGCCGTCAGGTCCCAGACCGTCAAGGTCTTCTTCAGCCGATGTTCAGGGCGATTGGAGTCTGCAAGAATCTGTTCGATGGATTTCAAACGGAAGATGGAGGCAAACCGATTCGACATTCACACTCCTTCGACGGGGCCAATTATGCACACAAAGTATAGCAGCGTTTTTCGATTATCCGGTCCACGACAAGTCGTGAGGGTGCTCCGTGGACCGTCATTGACCGGGAATCTCGTGGATCGGGTGCGGTCTGCTTCTCAGAAGGCGACTGAACTCTCGAATCAACATCCAGTCTGGGCAGCTTTAAGGAAAGCCTGAAACAGCCTGCGATGGCTCTCATGACGCTCGTACAAAAACTCAGGATGCCATTGCACACCGAGGAAAAAAGGATGAGCCGGCAATTCGATCGCCTCGATCACCCCATCGGACGCAATGGCACTGGCTTTGAGCCTCGATGGGACGTGTTTCACAGATTGATGGTGAGAGCTGTTCACTCGGAGAGTGTCTCGCCGCACGATGCGATGGAGCAGGCTGTTGGCCGATACCTGCACGGCATGCGACAGACGCGTAGCGGGAAGTGGCGATCGATGCGGCAACGATGCGGTCACCTGAGAGGAAATATCCTGGACGAGGGTGCCTCCCAACGCTACATTGATCGCCTGCATCCCGCCGCAGATACCCAACACCGGCAATCCCTGACGTGCGGCAAGATGGGCTACATCCAGTTCGAATTCATAGCGTCGCCGGCTCACAACCCCGAATTCGTATTGCCGGCGTTCCCCGTACAGATGTGGCGGAAGATCGGGGCCGCTTCCCGTTAACAGCAGTCCTTGCAGCCCTTGCAATACGTGGCGCCGTACGGCCCGATCGGATGCCAATGGAAGGATCAACGGCACGCCACCGAGATCTTCTATCGCTCGAATATACCGGGCGCGGAGAAAGTAGGTCGGTTCTTTCCCTCCCCACTCCTTGCGGTCGCCGGCATTGAAGTCCGGCGTGACGCCGATGATGGGCTTCATTCGTCTATTTTATCGGCTCCGGGACCGGCTGCGGGACCGGCTGGGGAACAGGCTCAAGCGGAGTAGGCTCTTGTGAGACATTGTCCGAAGAACCTTCGGCTGGACTTCCCAGGAACCGAATCGTCTTTTCTCCCTTTAAATGTTCGGGAGTGATGACGTAGGTGCCGCGCATACTCGTATCCCAGACAGACTTGGCGGCTTTCTCATTGGCGCCACTGAAGACATAGGTAAAGCCACCGAAAATTCCGCCCAGCGTCGCGAATAAAAATTTTCCCATCCCATAGGGAATGCTTAAAAAGACGCTGGCTGCGCCCAACCCGTATTGAGTCCCCGGATTTTCCGTTTGGTCGTTCGGCCCGCCACCGGCCGGTTCAGCCCATGTTGTGCCGATCACGGCGACTTGCATAAACACCACGATAAGGAGCGCCGTCGTGATGCGAGTCCACGCCGCTCGTCTAGTACTTCCATTTCCGTTTTGACCTGCGTGCCAAATCCTCACGGTTCTCCTCCTTCGCTCAATCAATGATCGCGTGCAATGATGACTGCGGTCTGCGCGGACTGTCATTACAACAATTTGTGCGTGGATGCAACTCTAGATTCGATCAGACGGGAACGGCGAAGCGCTTCATTCAACATTTCTCGTGCTTCGATGGACTGTCCATTGTGGACACCGGACCCTCGTCAGCGGACAAGATCCAGCTCCGTGAGAATCTTGGCCTTGATGTGATCAGATTGACCAACGGCCCGTTGGTCAAGTTCCTCGATGAATCGGTCTGATGGAAGACGCGTGTTTTCTTGGCGGATCTCAAGGTCCAGTGCGATAGACAATTTCACTGAACACAGCTCTTGAATCAGCAGATCGCGCATGCGGGCCTCATAGCTTTGGCGCTCTTCCTGGGGGATACCTCCAAGGGCATTCAGGACCCACGCATCGAATTCCAGCGACTGTTGAAGCCGCTTGACTTGCTCATCGGACACTTCGACGGCTATTTGTACGCCACCCTTCCAGCTTCTTTTCTTGACGTTGAAGACGCACATCAACCGGGCCTGGTCGTCCTCGACCGGTTCAGGGCCATAGAAGAGGGTGACACGGAATAGCGGCAACTGCGGGATTGGAACGGACACGAGGCCTCCGCGCGCATTCTATCATGGTGTGCCGCACAACGGTCGATGATTGACCCTCTTCCTCTCACTCGCTAATATTGCCGCATGGACAACTTCATTCATCGGCACGTCTACGAGATTCAACAAGCAGTACGGAAGACGTGCGGAGCAGAAGGGTGGCTCTTTTATGATTTTCGCCACAGCGATCCCCTTAGCTATCGAGTGCTGCATATCGATCCTGCCAGGCATGTGACACGGCGTTGGTACTATTGGATTCCCTGCCAAGGTGAGCCCGTCAAGTTATTGCACCGCATCGAGCCTCATACCCTCGAGGTCTTGCCGGGAGAATCGGTGTTGTATGTGTCGTGGGATGAACAGCGCGCCTCGCTCGCCCGTATTCTCAAGGGCGTGCGTCGCGTCGCGATGCAATATTCGCCGATGAACGCCATTCCCTACATCTCGCGGGTCGATGCTGGCACTATCGAATTAATCCGCAGCTTCGGTATCGAGGTCGTGACCTCCGCCGATTTGGTCCAGCAGTTTGAAGCGGTATGGAGCGACCATCAACTGACCTCACACAACGAGGCCGCTCAGAAGTTGCGTCTGATCGTGGACGAAGCATTTCGATACGTCAAAGAGTCGGTCACTTCCCATATAGCGCTCAATGAATACGGGCTTCAGCAGTTTATTCTCTCACGCATTGCCGCACACGGGTTGGTGACCTCGAGCGCGCCAATTGCCGCCGTCAATGCCCACAGCGCCGATCCACATTATGGTCCTTCCCCTGAGGGCTCGGTTCCTATTCGAGACGGCGATTTGTTGTTGATAGATCTGTGGGCCAAACCGCCGGCTGCCGGAAGCGTATATGCAGATATTACATGGACGGGTTTTGTCGGACACACCGTGCCTCGCCACCACCAGGACATTTTTAAGATTGTGAAAACTGCGCGCGACGAGGCCGTGTCGTTTGTTCGCGACCACGTGCGTCGTGGCCATTTCCCGTGTGGCTGGGAAGTGGACGATGTCTGTCGCCACGTCATCAGCCAGGCCGGCTATGGCGAACAGTTCGTGCATCGCACGGGCCACTCTATCGGAGAGGAAGTGCATGGCAACGGCGCCAATATCGATAATCTGGAGACCCGCGACAGTCGCCGCCTCATGCCTAGAACCTGTTTTTCTATTGAACCGGGAATTTACCTGCCGGGTGAATTTGGGATTCGCAGCGAATTGGACGTCTACATTTCAGATCGTGACGCCGTGGTCTATGGACAACCGGTACAAACGGAAATCGTTCCCATACTCGCCCAGTGATCGTTTTCTTCTCACTATTCACTCGGACGCGTACCTGTTTCACGTTCCGGCGCGTCGCCTGGACGTGGCTCCTTCCCTTGACACCTTCTCTTCCTAGCGGATAAAGTCAAGTCACTTCTCGCGGTAGGGAGCCCTATGTTCGGTACACTTGGGTTTTCAGAGCTCATCATTATACTCGTAATCGTGCTGGTGATATTTGGCGCGGGGCGATTGCCTCAGCTAGGGGAAGGCCTGGGGAAGGCCCTTAAAGGATTTAAAAAAGAGGTTCACGATGTACCGCCTCCGGTAGACCCTGCCCTCGATGCGTCGGCATCCACTCAGCCCGATCCGACACAAATGCCATCCCCGTCAACCAGTGCGCCCGTTACCGAGCCTCCTCGGCCCACAGCCCCTTATCAGCCTGGACCAGAACTCACGCCCGGCACCACCGCCGCGTTGATGGCGGCAGCAGGGCCTCAAGCGGCTCAAGCGCCCCGACCAAAACCGGCACCGGCGGCGGCCACGCCTGGGCAGTCGACTACAGCAGCGCCTCAATTTGCACAACCACCGACGATGGAGGATCGCCTGTCGGCGCCTGCCCCTGCACTGCAGGCTTCCTATCCGCCTTTGCCGGCTTCTGCTCAGCCCAAGCCGGTCGCGAAACGACCTTCGGCGATCGTCAATAAAGATGCCGTGGCCCGCGTGCAAGCCCAACAAGCGGCCATGAAAACGACCGCTGCTCAGAAATCTGCGAAGCCTGCACAGGAGACTGGACTCTCGACCAACGATATGCAAAGCTTGGGAGAAAGCCTCGGCGATACATTGCGCACCTTCCGTCAGGCCGCGGCTGATGTCCGCAATGCCGTTGATCCGGAAATGCGAACCATTCGAGCGGAAATGGACGCCGCACAGAAAGAGTTGGAACAGTCGATTGAGGCCGCCAAGCAGATGCCTGTTCCGACGGACGAACCCCCGAAGCAAGGATGATCCGTCGGTTCTCCATCATTGCTTTATTGGCGACTATCCTCGCAGGTTGTTTCGTCACTACCGCACCAGACCCAGACATTACCATATCCAGACTCCTCGCCCTCTTGCACAGCTCTGATCCTACTCTTCGACAAACCGCGGCACTCTCGTTAGGAAAGATTGCTTCTGCGGAAGCCGCCGCCGGATTGATGGAAGCGTTACGTGACCCCGATCCTCTCGTTCGCCAGTATAGCGCTTGGGCATTGGGCAATCTTGGCGACCACGCCCCTTCTTCTGCCCTCTCCCCCCTGCTTTCCTTGCTGAACGACCCGGCCCTCGCGGTTGCCGATACTGCAGCTGAGGCCATCGGACAAATCGGAGCCGGAACGGATAACGTCTCGCAGTTGCTAACTTTGATACGAGAAGGCCCTACTCATTCTCGACAGGCTGCCGCCCTCGCACTTGAATCGTTGGAATCACCGCTGTCGTATGATGCGCTCCTGCACGCGCTTGGTGATGAGGACGCCGACGTCCGGCAGCGGGCAATTGCCGCGCTTGGTGAGATGGGTGATCAACGAGGGATGTCGGCACTTGCGGACAGGCTTGCACATGACGCTACCGCGAGCGTACGGACCGAGGCAGCGTATCGACTCGGGCTGTTGGGAGACACGAGTGCGTTGCCGATTCTCAAAACCGCACGAGAGGAAGATCCGAGCGGGAGCGTGCGTCGATGGGCTCAGCAGGCTATTGAGGCACTGTCCTCGCCTGCCGGACCTGAATCAAAGACTTAACCAAGTCCATCACATGATCGCGGGCCTGCGCGTCGATATCGGTAAATTGAATTCCCATCCCTGGGTACAATGTGAAGCGGTCCGGTTTCGCCCGCACCCAGCACACCGTGCCCGATGCTCGAATCGTATCGAGCGGCCGGTCGGGGAGCGCAAATTGAATATTCACGGACGATCCGACGGGCAGCGGCATACTGCTCTCGATAAATAGCCCACCGCCGCCGATTCCCCCTGTAAGACCGTCGAACTCTTTGCCTTCGGTGGTGCTGTAGTGCACTTTGACAGCCAGGGGAGCACGAGGATGCACCCTCGCATGGGTCGCGTCCGCCTGGCTCGTGGAACGGACCCAGTCGATGAATGAATCCCAAGAAACCGACCCCATCAAGTGTCCCTGGTCATCGAGCACGGTAATGATTTCTTGATCACAATCCAATTCAAGCATCTTTCCCTGATGAATTTCCGACACTGTAACCGCTAATCTCATCCTGCCCTCCAGTGTGCCCGTGTGTTTGCTGAAAGGACTTTGAAATCTTAATTCTTACTACTGACCTTAGTGTGAACAGTCCCTGCGCGAGCCTGATGTATAAGATAGCACAGACATTTGATCTTCCGATCAAATACAAACCTTAAACCTGGTAACGGTCTAACTCTAGGATGAATCTCGCGGTTATCAAACTGAGGGGATGAGAATTAGCAGCCGAACGGGCGGGCGGCGGAGACTGGGCGAATCGCTATTTTGCCCCTTTAAGTGATTTCACTAGTTCCACAATACGGGTTCTGGCTTCGAGTCCGATGTCGGTAAA
>Ga0157378_10002333_pt1 | contig 16856 bp, 19 predicted proteins | sample M65metaG_FD_115309 | JGI IMG/M metagenome (GOLD analysis project Ga0157378, IMG submission 115309) | Miscanthus rhizosphere microbial communities from Kellogg Biological Station, Michigan, USA - M6-5 metaG | ecosystem: Host-associated > Plants > Roots > Rhizosphere > Soil | place: USA: Michigan...
CTCGCGCGTGTTGACGGTGAGGTGAGGCTCGACGTCGAGGGCACTATCACGCAGCGTGCGGTACTCGACGCGCTCGAAGCCCGGTATCCAATGTTGCGCGGCACGGTCCGCGACCACGTCACGCACACGCGTCGCGCGTTCATCCGGTTCTTCGCCTGCGAACAGGATCTCTCCCACGAATTACCGGACACACCGCTGCCCGATGCGATTGCCACCGGGACCGAGCCGTTTCTGATTGTGGGCGCCATGGCCGGCGGTTAAGGGCGCTGTCGATTTCGGAACTCTCGTTCGACAAAAGAGTACAGTGATCCGTTCTTAGAAGCTTCGCCTTTCAATCCAAAGTAAAGGAGTCATCGCCATGCGCTTTATGATCATCGTCAAAGCCACCAAGAACTCGGAGGCGGGAATGCTTCCGGACAAGACGCTTCTGACCGAAATGGGCAAGTTCAACGAACAACTGGTGAAGGCCGGTATCATGCTCGCCGGGGAGGGTCTTCAACCCAGCTCGAAGGGGGCGCGCGTCAAGTTCGCGGGAGACAAGCGCATCGTGATCGACGGGCCTTTCGCCGAGACCAAAGAACTCATCGCGGGCTTCTGGCTGTGGCGGGTGCAATCGAAGGAAGAGGCGATCGAATGGGTGAAGCGCTGCCCTAACCCCATGCCGGGGATGGAGTCAGAAATCGAAATTCGTCAGGTGTTCGAGGCCGAGGACTTCGGCGAAGCGCTCACGCCGGAGTTAAAAGGGCAGAACGAGCGCCTGCGGGAGCAGGCGGCCAAAGCGGCTGAGAAGCGATAGACACTTGGTGAAGGAGGGCAGGCTTGATGTTGGCGAATCGTACAATCGTGTGGATCGGTCGGGTCATTTCGATTCTGTTGTCGCTGTTGTTTGCCATGAGCGCATTCATGAAAATGAAACATGGACCTGACGTGATGCAAGGGATGGCCCATTTGGGATTGCCTGAAACACTGATCACCCCGCTGGCCATTGTCGAGATCTCATGTGTCGTACTTTACTCGATCCCGGCGACGGCGGTGTTGGGGGCCATTCTCTTGACGGGTTACATCGGTGGCGCGATCCTCGCGCATATGCGAGTCGGCGATCCCTTCTTTGTCCAGATCGGGCTCGGCCTGTTTGTCTGGCTCGGGCTATTCCTTCGCGAGAATCGCCTCAAAGAGCTTCTTCCCCTCAGAAAGAAACGTCTAGAGACACACAGCTATTAAGGAGTCCAGTATGGGAAATCCAGTTGTGCACTGGGAACTGATGTCTAAAGATCCGGAGAACGTCTCGCGATTTTACGAGAAGATTTTCGACTGGAAGATCCAGCATAGGCCGGAAATGAACTACCGCATCGTCGAGACCGGCGGGCAGGGCGGCATCAACGGCGGCATCCTGAAGCCGGAGCGCGAAGGATCCTGGCCTGGCAACATGCTCTTCTACATCGCCGTGGACGACCTGGCCGCCTATCGCGCACGCATCGTCGCTGCGGGAGGGAAAATCCATGTCGAGGAGCAGGAGGTGCCCGGTATGGGCGCATTCTCTCTCTTCACGGATCCCGAAGGACGAATGATGGGTCTCTGGAAGACTGCCGTGAGGACATGATGCAGCACGACCATTGAAAGGGAGTGTATGTTTACGATCCTTGCCAGTGTCCTCGTCGCTCTGGTTGTCGCGCTGCTCGTCTATGCAGCAACGAAGCCGGACACGTTTCGTGTCCAGCGCTCGGCGAGCATCAATGCCCCACCGGAGAAGATCTTTGCACTAATCGAGGATTATCACCGCTGGCCGGCATGGTCACAGTACGAAAAATTGGATCCGACGATGCAACGCACGTACAGCGGCGCTGCACATGGCGCAGGCGCTGTGTATGAATGGGAAGGGAATAAGAAGGCCGGCCAGGGACGCATGGAGATCACGAACGTTACGCCTCCTTCTCAGATCACGATCAACCTGGATTTTGTCAGGCCGTTTCAGGCGCACAATATCGTCGTGTTCACATTAAATCCGACAGGCGCCTCGACACACGTTACATGGGCCATGCACGGCCCTCTTCCCAATGTAGCCAAGGTCATGCACATGGTGTTCAATATGGACCGCACGGTCGGTAAGGATTTCGAAACCGGCCTTGCCAACCTGAAGGCCATCGCCGAAAAATTAGACAGATAGTTCACATCAATGAATTTGGTACAAATGGCTTGATAGTAGTCTCGACGAACTTTTTGAAGACATGAAAGGGAAAAGACAAATGTTTAAGAACAAAGTTGTACTTTTCGAGATCCCGGCCTCAGACTTTAAGAAGGCAAAAGAGTTTTATGAAAAGGTTTTCGACTGGAAGGTTGAATTATGGGGCGATGAGGGAGCAATGGCGTACACAACAGCCGTGGATAAAGATCAAAATCCAGTAGAGCCCGGCGCCATCAACGGAGGGTTCTATAAACGCAAATCTAACAACGATCATCCGTCGTTTGGCGTGCAAACCGATTCCATTGATGAGACGCTTCAGGCCATAGAGAAGGCAGGAGGGAAGATTACTACCCCCAAGCACGCTATTGGAGAGTGGGGTTTCATGGCGGATTTCACAGATCCGGAGGGCAATCTCATCACTCTCTGGGAAAAGCCGAAGAAGTAATCTGGGCGGTTAGGAGGAGGACTCATGCCCTACGCTGACGGCGACATGGGTCATGGAGGATCCATGCTTGGCAAGTATGATGCACTCGAGATCGATACCTTTCGCCCCAAGCGTATGGTGTACAGGGTCTCATTGCGAGAGGGGAATGACGTTTGATGGCCTCGATGCGTCGCCAATATTCGACTCTGTGGCTTTATGGCTGGTGAGAGGCCAGCTCGACGTGGGTAGAAGGATTCGGCGACGCGGATCAGGGATGTTCACCATCGGATATCGAGGGAAGGCTTTCGGTCTCACTGTTTAGCTGGATTGCAAACATGTCTCTCAACTTATCCTCTAACGCAGCCGGGGCAAACGGCTTTAAAAGGTAGCCGTTCGCGCCGGCATTGAGGGCTTGTTGGACACTCAGCTCGTCGGCGCGTGCTGTCAAAAACAAGATAGGAATATTGCTCAACTCACGATCCTTGCGCATCAAGTACATCAATTCCAGACCATTGATCGACGGCATGCCCCAATCCGTTACCACAAAGTCCACGGGTGAGTCCTTCAGTATGCTCAATGCCCGCATGCCATCGGCCGCTTCCAGCACATGGGGGACTCCCATTAACATGACGATGCGCTTAATCATCATCCGCATCGAGCGTTGATCTTCGACTAAGAGAATATTGCGGGGCCATGCCTTCATGTTTTCTTCGACCCTGTCAGTCATGCTCCTCGCTCCGCCGTTACGATGGTGTGAACCTTCCCGAACTCTGTCTCAATCTGTGAGAGCAGTGTATGTATGTGAGCGACATCGCCACTGCCTGCGGCGCTTTCCAGCTCGCCAAACAATTTGGCAAGAGCGGTGGCTCCAAAATTCGCGCAGGTCCCTTTTAATTGATGGGCATAGTCGTGAAGTTGATTGAGGTGATCTTTTGCGAGCAAAGCGGACAGGTCACGAAGTCCTTCCGACACGTCCGTGACAAAGGTGTCTATCAAGGTTTGAAAAAAGCCAGGGTCATCTTCTCCACTGAGCGCCCGTAAGGACGAGACGATTCGAGGGTCGAGATGCGCATCGACCTTCCTCGACGAGTCCCCCACCCCCACCGCTGTCGTTGTGCTATGGACGCCACCTTTTGCAACGCCCGGCCCAACCTTTTTCGAAAGCCATGTGGCCAGCTTGGCTGCAAATGCATCCATGCTGACGGGTTTTGCCAGGTAATCATTCATCCCAGCTTTCAGACATTTCTCTTGATCGCTTTTGAAGGCATTGGCGGTCATCGCCACGATCGGAATATTTTTACAATGGAGTGTATTGCTCGTTCGGATGGCGGCCGTCGCCTCATAACCATCCATCACCGGCATTTGGCAATCCATGACAATCAGATCATAGGGGACGGTACGGAGGACATCCAACGCCTCCTGCCCATTCCCCACCGCATCAGCGCGATAGCCTAACTTTTGAAGCATCTTCAGAGCGATTTTCTGATTCACGGCGTTGTCTTCCACCACCAGGATCCGACTCTGAACCGAATGGTGATCATGCCGGTTATTGGGGTTGATGGAATGTTCCTGGGGCACTCGTGCCTGCCCCTTGGCGAAGGGAATCCGAAACCAGAATGTCGACCCGGCACCCTCGATGCTCTGAATGCCGATTTGTCCCTTCATGAGGGTGACGAGGTGCTTGCAAATCGACAGGCCTAAGCCGCTTCCCCCAAAACGCCTCGTTGTGGACGCGTCTGCCTGAGAAAATACATGAAACATCCGGTCCAACGTGTAGGCAGGAATTCCGATTCCCGTGTCACGGATTTCGCAATACAATTCCACTTCTGACAACGACTCTGTTGTCTTGCTCACAGAAATGGTCACCTGGCCTTTCGCTGTGAACTTGATGGCATTGTTTACGAGATTCATCATAATCTGATGCAATCTCGATGGGTCTCCGCGCAGCCACCACGACGTACGGTCCGGCATGTTTGTGACCAGTTGCAGCCCTTTTTGCTGGGCAGAAAGCAAGAGAGTTTTTTCCACATCCTCCACGACGTCGCGTGCGTCAAAATCGACAATCTCCAGCTCCAATTTGCCGGCTTCAATTTTCGACATATCGAGGATGTCGTTGATGAGCGTGAGAAGGGCATCGCCGGAACTCTTAATGGTCTCGGCATATTCCCGCTGCTCGCCACCCATAATGGTGTCCAACAGCAGGCCTGCCATGCCGATCACCGCATTCAATGGGGTCCGAATCTCATGACTCATGTTGGCGAGAAACTCTGATTTCAGGCGTGAGGCTTCCCGAGCAGCTTCTTCACTCGCCAAGAGTCTCGCGCGGTCCGCCTCCGCCTGTTTGCGCTCTGAAATATCGAAGACGTAGGCGATGCCTCCAGTGCCGGGCACGCCATCAAGCGTTGTTCGTCCGATCAAGACGGGTACTCGTCGACCGTCTTTGTGTATGTATTCCTTTTCAAAGGGGCGAGCAATGCCCGTCGCCACCAATTGATTCAGCTCCTGATTGTCGGCCTCTACATACTCGGGTGGCGTCATAGCTTTCCAATTAATCATGCCGGAAGACAATTCCTCTCGCGAATAGCCAACCATCCGCAAGAACACGTCGTTCGCATCGACGATTTGCCCGTCGTATTTCCAAAAGACCATGCCGAACATGTCCGACTCAAAGATGCGCCTAAATTTTGCCTCGTTTTGGCGAATGACTTCTTCGGCGAGTTTCTGTTCATGGATATCCGTGCAGGTTCCAAACCACTTAATGACCGTCCCATCGTCCGCTCGGACTGGAAACGCCCGCCCGAGATGCCAGCGGTAGGTTTTATCAGAGGCCCGCAAAAATCGATATTCGATCTGGTAATTACCCCCGGTCCTTACCGCTTCCGTCCAACGGTCCAGTGTGCGACTCAAGTCATCGGGGTGCAAGACGGGTTTCCATCCCCACCCTCGCGTTTGCTCAAAGCTCATACCCGTATAGTCGTGCCAGCGCTGGTTGTAATAGGTGAGAGCTCCATCGGGTGCGGCCGTCCAGACCATTTGGGGAATTGCTTCGGTTAGGGCGTGAAAACTTTGCTCTGTCTGGCGGAGTGCTTTTTCCGCATCGGCTTTTTTCCGCTCAGTGATATCGCGAATGATGGCGCTATAGAACGGACCTTGTTCGGTATTCCATGTTGAGAAAGTCAGCTCAAGCGGGAATTCTTGACCATCACTTCGTAGTCCCACGGCCTCGATGGTTTTCCCAATCATTTGCGAGTTCATGTCTCCCGCATACAGGTCTCGCGATCTCGATGCCATGATCAGACGCAAGTGTTTACCGACTATGTCTTGCTCTGAGTATCCAAAGATGCACTCGGCCCCTCTATTCCAGGAGGAAATGATACCGACGCTGTCTGTAGCAATAATTGCGTCATTGGCGGATTGTGTGACAGATCTCATTTTGTGTTCGGACTGTTGGAGGGCCTGATTGGCCTTCGATAGAGCTGTGGTCCTTTCTCGGACCACTGCCTCGATCAACGAAGTGCGGCCCGTCATGACTAACAAGAAGCCGCCAAACAATGACGTAAACAGAAGCGCTGCCAGCAAGACCATCCACGAATGCCACGTGCGGTTGGCCGCGACAAAGTCCTGCGTTTGAGAGAGATGCAGCGTCCATTGGCGGCCAGCTATCGGGAACGGAATCACAACGTCAAGGCTGCCGGACACGCGTGTTCCCTGGTGTTGAAGGATCCACTCGGCATACGCCGAATCCGACATGGGCCGGCTGGCATAGAGCAGCTGCTCACTTCCCGCAATCGTATTGTCTACAAGCCAGAAATCAATGCCGGCCTTGTCGACTTTTTCCAAGGCCGCCGTGACGGAATCACCAAGGCGAAAGACACCTGCGATAAATCCCACCAAATTCTCGCGGCGATCGACTACCGTGACATGGGGCACGTAAGGACGGTAGAGCGGCAAGTAGGTCATGAAGCCAAACTGATCTCCGGTTTCCTGTATGAGAGTAGTGCGCCCGGTGGCAACGGGGGTGGCACTGTCTCTGGCGGTCGACAAGGTTGATGACCGCATAGGGTCAGAGAGGATATCGAATCCCAGGGCCTTTTCGTTGCCCGTCTGCGGCTCAAGAAAAAGCACGGTTACATACTTGGGCCGCGAGGCCGCTCTGACCAGTCGTCCCTCGGCATCGCGTTCAAGAATCTGAAAGTGCGGAAATCCAGCAGCTCGTGTGGTTCGCTCTAACGGCTGGCGATCAGCTTCGGCAATCAGCGGCGCCCATCCCAACGCATGAATGCCCGGCGATTGAGAAAGAAGTCCTTTGACGAATTCATGAAACGTCTCACGGGTGAATGTCGGCGATGCAGCATGAAAACTCTCAATGGCGTGAAGTGTGGCGAGATGGACATCGAATGTTCTATGCAAGGCTTCCGAATAAGCATCGCCCCGTCGCTCAAATTCCAGTTGCATCCGATGGTGTTCCCATCGGCTCGTGTAATAGAACAAGACGCCGGCTAAGAGTAAGGTGATGCAGAGCGGGAGCACGACGGCCAGCCGTCTGCCGTATTTGCCATGTTCGATGGGAGAAAGGAGCATTAATAGTATCGGAGCAACAACCATCACCCCGATCGTATCCCCGATCCACCAGGTTCCCCAGCTATAGAGAGAGTTAGACCAGGGAATAGCGCCTGCCACTGCAAGGGTGGTCACGCCGACGGTCGCACTAGCCAGACTCCCAATCAGACCCCCACAGCCGAGAAAGGTAAACACTTCTCGCTCATTGTTTAGGGGAGTCGGGAAGCCGATGAAACGGCGAATGAGAAAGGCGCCGAGGACCGCTTCAAGCGCGGCGCCTGTGGCAATACCGCCCGGTATTGCAAGCGACTTCATGAGAAGCGGGATGGTGTTTGCATCAAAGGATGTCGACACGTTCACTAGACAAGAACCCAGCCAGATACCGGGCCACATGCGGTAGCCAAGCCAAAGAATGGCGACGAGAGCGATGCCGGACGGGGGCCAAATCGCCGTTGCGTACCCCGGCTCGACGGCTAAGAGCAAACCCAGTTTACCGGTTATGAAATACAGGCCGGCGATACCAGCGATTTGTGAGCTCGTCAGAAGAGAACTCGTGACTCTGTTCGGTAGCATTGCTCTCGGTCCGTCGTTACCAACATGGAATGGCGTAGTGTCAATGGTCCATCTGTCTTGAGGGGCGTATGGCGGGAACGAAGGAAAGCGATGGCCTATATCTCATGGCTCTTTTCTGGGCTCTCAAAAACGAACGCAGCCCTATAGTATATCGGGCTCTAGTGCATGACACTTTAATTGAGAGAGGCGCCTGGAAAATTAGTAGTGTGCGGATGGGCTTGACCGGAGTCTGCACGATCGGAATGCCCTGCCGCACTTACTATTGGCCCCTCATGAGATGTCGAATGGGGAGTGCCTTGATCGGTTCATCGGCAGTCTGTCGATCAGTTGTGCTTCGGACACCATCCGGTCCGACTGACTGCATGATCAGTTAGATGCGACCGATGGCGTTGTCGAGATCGTCGCTATCCTGATCGCCTTCCTCAACATATCCTCGCACTGTTTTGAGGCTTCGTTGTTCAAACGCCAGCGCGAGCTTGATACGTTCCGGCGATTCAATGCATTCGTACAGCAGTCCGCTATGGCCGGTGACAGATGTATGAGCGCGAGCCCGTGCCTGGGCCGCGGCCGGATTGTCGGAGACTCTCACTAAACCACACGTATCACAGGTTAAGACGACAGCCGTCACTACACTCTGTTGCACGAGACCCTTCTGCATACTCTTCTATCGGACCGGCGGCCCAAAACTGAAGCGGAGAGCCGATAGGTCCGACTTCAGTCCGATTGATCGCGATGCCGATTTATCAGTACAACTATGTATGCCGCTGTACATCCATCGCGATCAGAGACTGCTCTTTGTGTATTTTCCCAATGGGCGCCTGCTGTCTCTACATGGAAGCGGTGAGGCCGTCACAAGCTATCTGCTCAAGACCCCGATCATTCCCGATCTCTATCCGATGAGTTTTCCCACCGCTGAGGAGCAATGTTATCTCTGGGCAGGAACGTTAGTGGAGGAGTGGGAACCCGGCGCGGACGAGAGTCCGATTCGCTACTGGCCTGGAGTTTTGCAAGCGATCCCTTCGCAGAGCGTCATCGACGCGTTTCTTAGTTTTGAAGACCGCATGACGGGCCACGCGATTTTACTGGCGGCCTATCGCGCGAGCCTTACTGTTTCTTTCTGAACACCGCCAGCGAGCAATGGAACCGTAGTGTTTGCTATGTAGGTCGCTTGAGGATAGACGGCGCAACTCATCGTGACTTATCTTAGGAAATGGGAACTAACCAATCATGGAGGTCACAATGAGACACGTAGGAAGAATGTTGGGACTCGTCGCCCTGTTCAGTTTGACGCTGACGCCGGCCTGGGCGCTTTTCGAGAGTGATAAAGAGCTGGCTTCTCAAGCGAGAGTGAGCATGGCCGATGCGATCAAGACCGCAGAGCAAGCGAAGCCGGGAAAAGCGGTCGAAGTAAACATGGGCAAGGACGATGGCCGCGTCGTCTACAAAATCGAGATCGTCGATGCAAATAAGAAAACGCACAAAGTCTACATCGATGCCATGGATGGAAAGGTGCACGAGATCAAATAACCTATTGTTGTGAGAGCGGGCGGGCAATGTCGCCCGCCGCTCTCCATCAGCCTGACGGCGCGCTGATAGAAGGTCAAGCGCCCAATGAAGCCATCATTATGCAACTATTCATGTATCGTCATTGGGCGCTGTCGGCATGTGTGCTGTTTTCCACGGCCTTCGTGAGTTGCAGCCATTCATCCCTCCATCCATCTAACGCGAAGCCGATTCACGGGTCGCTTGCCGACCGACCCATCGAACATGTCGTGATTCTCGCTATCGACGGTCTTGAGCGTGACACCTTTTTAACGTATCTCAAGCGACCCCCTCACAAACCCGGCGGGTTTCATGAACTGCTGGGAGCCCACGAGGAGGCCGATGGCGTGACCTTGATGAACGCGCTAGCAGTCTCGCAGGCGGTCACCGTCTTCCCCTCGTACACGTACCCCGCGTGGGCTTCTCTCTTCACCGGCGTCTTTCCAGGCACACACGGAATTACAGGCAATAGTCTATTCTTCCGGGATCGGCAGGTAGCGCGCTACTATACGGAATATCATGTCGATGCGGTGAAGGTTCAATTTGAAAAGGATTTTCTGTCCCACGACATCAGCGATCGGGTGAAGACGCTGTATGAATATGTGGCGGAGAATGGGGGAGATAGTCTCGTCATTCACCACATGATTACGCGCGGAAGCGGCAAAGGGGCGCATACACCGGATTTCGATACGCTCTGGAACTATCAACGGAACCATAGTCAGGCGGTCGATGAAAATACGCTTTGGCAGGCCGTTAAATCTCTTGATGAATACAACGACGGTGTCAAGCCTGGTGTGCCGATCAAACTGCCGACGGTCATGACCATTTATTTTTCCGGGCTCGATCATGCCGAGCATCTTGTTGACGACAACCCTGAAGAGGGACGGCTCCAATATCTGCAACGATTGGACGAACTCATCACGAAATTGATGAACGGGGATCGTGCTATCACCAGGCATCGCTTTCAGTCGCCGCTGTCGGATTCGCTCCCTACAGATCCTATTGCATGGCGCGGGTTACGAGGTGAAGCCGTGATGGACCGGACGCTCTTCGTCCTCGTCTCCGATCATGGCCACACTCCGACCAATTGGGATACCGGCGTCGGCATCGAGGACCTCAAGGTTATTTTTGACGAACTGAGTCAGAAAAGCGGGCGGAAATACACCCTCGAAACACCAGTGTTGTTGAAAGAGGATGCGTTCTCGGTCGTCCGCGGTCTCTTTGGTTTCGTACAAGATGGGTCCGTTTCTGCCGGGGCCAATGTCGTGCCGGTGCTCAACGGCGGGGCGCTTGGCCTGTACGTCAAGCCGCTGGAAGGAGCATGGACGGATGCGCCGATCTATCAAGACGACATCGTCCCGGTGCTAGAGCATCTACTGCTGACCTTGCACAAGAATCAGAAAGGCCCCGAGGCCGTGCTCTATAAACACAAGTCACGTTACGTCTATGTGCCTTACCAATACGACAAATCAGCTATACGCTTATCGCCGCCCGTTGAAATATCGGACAGTCCATTAAATGATCCCGAGTATCCGATGGCCGAGCGACGACTCAATGGCCTGGCGTCGCGCCTGTCGACCGATCCCTCAAGCGCGCCGGACATCATCCTGCTTTCAGACCGGTCCCGGCAACTGACCTATCATAACAAGCAAGATGTACGGACGATCGAAGGGCTCAACGTCGAGACACATCGGCATTTTCATTCGGACCATGGGCATTTGAATGCTTCGGACTCGCTGGTGCCCGTCATGTTTTGGATGGGCGGTTATCAAGGAAACGTCCCCCTCGCTACCATGTGTGAAGCGTCCATTGTCGATGTGCTTCCCACCATTTTGGACGTGCTGGGAATGCTCCCTTCGTTCAAAACGACCTTGCAGTCCTATCCATCGTCTGTAAAGGGCGTGCCTCTCACGGAGGGTATGAGTCGAATCCTCACCCATACCGCCGGCGCCTCACAGAGCAATGCCCCGCTTTGTCCCGTAACGCTTAACCCGCGTCCCGAGTAACGAACTTCATCCAGATCCTTCCTGGAAAGTTCTCACCCTTCCTGTCCTTCTTCCCACTTCTCCCGTCGCGTGATCGGAACACCATCCGTATGGTACGCTCTATCGTGTTAAGGGAGGTGAGGATGCCTGCGGAAGAAGTCTTCGTCCCGGCGCGTATTACGAAGGTGCACACCATCGATCCGGGAGAAATTCGTCTGATTGCATTGACGCTTCCGGATGCCTATGAGGTGGGTGGGGTCGTCTATCCCATTCGAGATGCGATGCGCCCGGGCAATGCATTTTTAGCGAAACCGATCGGTGCGCGAACGGCGAAATCACGCCGCCGTATGTACACGCGTTCGAACGCGTGGATCACCGCGCCTCGCGTGTTGGAAACGATCATCAATCACACCCATGATGTGAGATCCGACACATCGATCTGGTGGCAAACGGATGAGGTTGAGACGCTTGGTAGAGAAGGTGGCACCATCGATATTCGTCTAACACTCGACCCAGCAGGCCGCGTTCTAGATATCGCGGAGAACAGTCCTCGGTGCGAGGCGCGGAACCTGCGTCTGGAGCCCGATGAAGAATGGCCAATTATGCGTTATGTGGCGATTGCCCTCTCTACGGGTATTACGCCGTTTTTGGCCTATCTTCGCTACATGCAAGCCATGGATTTCGGACGCTCCGCGGATCGCCCAGGATGTCACATGACCCTCATCGCCAGCGTGCGGCATGCTCGGCAGCTTATGGAACATGAAGAGTTGCTCAAACTGCAAGATCTCTATCCGGAGCATTTCTGCTATTACCCTGTGTTGACTCGCGACTGGCCGGAGGACTGGCCGTATGGCAAGGGACGGATCATACGCATCGAAGAATCGTGTGAAGGTGGGGAGCAGATCGACCTCACTCGGCTAAGGAGTGTAACGCCTGATTTTGAACGGACTCATCTTCGCATGTGCGGGAGCGTCCCCTGCAGGGATGAGATTATCCGGGGTTTACAACAGAACAATATCGAAGTGGCAAGCTTTCGCTCCGAAGTCTGGTGAGATCGCGTCTAGCGACAGCGTTTCTTCCCCGGCAATTCATCGCGCGAGCGGGTATAATCGGCAATCCCTTGGAGAGATTACGTTCATGGCCGACTCGAATATCTCAGCGTCCCCATCCGGTGGCCAGGATAAAACGGAAGCAAAAACCATTCTGGTGGTGGACGATGAAGAAAAGTTGCGAGAGATCCTCAAGCTTGGATTGACGCGCCATGGATTTTCCGTGTTGGAGGCAGCATCTGGAGAGGATGCGTTACAACTCAGCAAAGATTATCTAGAACCGATCCATCTCTTGCTGGTTGATGTGGTCATGCCAGGAATGAGCGGAGTTGAATTGGCGCCGCAGCTTTTGGCTTCTCGACCGGATACCAAGGTAATTCTTATGTCCGGCTATCGTGACGATCAAATCCTTCTCAATGCCGCGCTCAACCCTAATACCCCCTTCTTTCATAAACCGTTTACGATCGACTCCTTGATCCAGACGATTGATAACCTGCTGCAGGACCTTCGTTAGCGGGAAACCATCGGAACACCTTTGGCCTCGCCGCATCGGTCGCAAATTGCCTGGGTTCCATAACAATGTTACCCTTCATCGACGCTAATCGCCGGTTACGCTTATGATGACACGCCTGTGTGCCCTGCTCATGACCGTCATCTTTTCCGGATGTGCGGTAGGCTATACCTTCGTGAATTCGGAGGGTAAACTGGATCGGTTGTCGCCGACCATGCCCAAGGATGAGGTGATTTCTCATATCGGCAAACCGGACCTCGTCCTGCGCGATGACGGCCGTGTGACGGTGTGGCAATACAATCTCAATACCAGCTGGCAATGGCTGTACGAGCTATCCCTCTGTCCCGTCTCCGTCTTTGTCGGCGGATGCATTTTTTATCCCTTCACGAATTGGGTGTCCACCAATCACCGTGAACATCCCGTCCATCTCATTCTGATCAACGATCAACTCTGCGTTTGGGGGCCTCCGTTGGCGCTCTTGCAAAAGCGAAAAGGGTGCACCGGTGCCAGCGTGGTGACGGATCACGTGCCTAATGCCCAGCAACGCGAGATCTATCCCGCGACCGCGGGTTATGGACCGATCAATAGTCAGAGTATCGAGCAATATCACAGCATGGCCGTGATGACGTTCGCCGACGCGCCGAATGCGCCCGGGAGCGGCGCGAAGGTCTCGTCCATTGTGACCAATTTATTATTGGAACTCGATATCGCAATCGTGGAACGCTCTAAGCTTGAGCAGGTGTTTGAAGAGCAGGTGGTGCAGCTCAAATACTCCGACGAAGCCAATGCTTTGCGCATCGGAAAAATTGCCGGGGCCAAAGCCATCATCGTGGGGGAGGTTCAGCAATGGGAATCCACTGAGCCTGAGAAGATCGCCAAGGTGGCTTTGACGCTCCGCATGATCGATGTCGAAACGGGCCAACTGCTGTTTGATGGAGAGGGGCATTCCAACGATCCCATCAGCGCGACTCCCGATAACCTTGCCAGGCTGATCGCGCATCGCATTATCACGCGCTTTGGGGTGAAGACGGGCGTCCTCGGAACGGGGCGGATCGGTGTCATGTGGGATTGGCGGGAATGGCCGATCTCGCATGTCTTTCTCGTGCAGGAAATCTCCAACGGATCCCCGGCCGACAGAGCGGGTCTCAAGGTCGGAGACGCCGTGATCGGCTGCAATCAGGTCTCGTTTGCGTCCATCCAGACCGAACGCCAAGCGAAGCACGCGTGCCAAATCGACGCCGGTCAGCCGTTGAACTTAGAGGTGCTGCGCGGCGATCAGCGTCTGTATCTTCAGACCATTGCCGAACGGCGTCCGGGCATCTAGACTTGGAATGCTGATGACGCAGCATGACCCAGAACGTTTGGCGCATGAATGGATCGAGGCCTGGAACCGGCACGATCTTGATGCGATTATGGCGCACTATGCGGACGACGTGGTCTTCACGTCACCGTTTGTCACGGTTTTAGCCAAGGAACCGTCGGGTACGCTCCGAAGCGCTTCTGAGTTGCGAGCGTATTTCGCCCACGCGCTGGAGACCTTTCCGGCGTTACACTTCGAATTGCTCGACGTCCTGGTCGGTGTAAGCAGTGTGACCCTCTACTATCGAAGCGTGAACGAACGGCTCGCGGCGGAGGTCATGCGCCTGAACGATCAAGGATTGATTATGCGCGTGGCAGTTCATTATCGTGACGGAGCCAAGAACATTTCGAAATAGGAATGACGATGTCGCGTGAGAGCAACCAGCGGATGGCAGGACTGGCGCAATCCGAGATTCGCGCCATGACGGCCGCGTGTGCCCGTGTCAAGGGAATCAACATGGCCCAGGGGGTATGCGATACGCCATCGCCCGCTCAGGTGATTCAGGCCGCGCAACGGGCCATGGATATGGGACTGAACACGTACACGCGTTTCGATGGCCTCGCCGAGTTGCGACACGCGCTCGCTGAGAAACTGGTCGAGTACAACGGCATCCACGCAGACCCGGACACGGAGATTACCGTGAGCGCAGGCGCGACCGGCTCGTTTCATTGCGCGTGCCTGGGATTGCTGAATCCCGGCGATGAAGTCATGCTGTTCGAGCCGACGTATTCCTATCACATCAGTGCTCTGTTGGCGGTCGAAGCGGTCCCGCGTCTCGTCCGGACGCACGCCCCCGAGTGGACGTTCAGCCTGCCGGATCTCGATCGTATCGTCACGAAGCGGACGAAGGCCATCGTCGTGAATACTCCTGGCAATCCATCCGGGAAAGTGTTTACGCGCCGAGAATTGGAACAGATCGCGGAGTTCGCCCAGCGGCATGATCTATTCGTCTTTACCGACGAGATGTATGAGTACTTTTTGTTCGACGGCCGCGAACACCTGAGTCTCGCGTCGCTACCGGGGATGGCGGAGCGGACCGTGACGATTTCTGGTTATTCGAAAACCTTCAGTATCACGGGATGGAGAATCGGTTATAGCGTAGCGCAGGCGAGGTGGGCGCAGGTAATCGGCGCCATGAACGATCTTCTGTACGTCTGTGCGCCGGCGCCGCTGCAGTACGGTGTCGCCGCCGGCATTCGTGAGCTAGACCCCTCCTTTTACACCGACCTCAAGACCGAATATCAGGCCAAGCGCGATCGATTTTGTGGGGCGTTGGTCAAGGCAGGATTGCCTCCATGCGTGCCGCAAGGGGCCTATTACGTGTTAGCCGACGTGTCTCGTCTGCCGGGAGAGACAGGGAAAGCACGCGCCCTCTACCTACTGGATAAGACCGGGGTCGCGGGCGTGCCCGGCGAAGCTTTTTTCAGCGGCGCCGAGGGCCATAAGTTTATTCGGTTTTGCTTCGCCAAAACAGAGTCCGACTTGGAGACGGCCTGCAACCGAATTGAACAGCTCGGCTAATTCCGAAGTATCACCCCGATTACTGCCCTGTTATTTCAGAAAGTCCTGAACCTTATCCGTCCATTGTTCATATTGCTTTTTATACGCCGGATATTTGTATTCGGCGAATCGAAAGAGATCGATGCCGATGACGAAGAACGGCGACTGGTTGAACATGTGCCCGCTGTTGGTTGAATCGCGCCAGACGACGCCCCCATTTACATATCGTCCGTAGTGAGCCATGACCCCGATTCCGGGCCGCATGTCGTCACGAAACGAGGCGACCGCCGTAATGCCCGCATAGCTCAAGCCCTGGCTTGGATCGTCTCTATTGCTCCACCAATAGAACGTGTGTCCTACGACGTCCACCAATAAGCTTTGTTTGGCTCTGATGTCCTTAAAGGAGTGCGTGCTCAATTCCACTGCAAGTTCGGGATGCAAGACAATCCACTGGCGCGACGGAGGAAATTTGATATTCTCCGGCCGAATGGTCGGATCGAGTCCGTTGATGAAGGCCTCCCACGGATATTGCGAGCGGCCTTCTTTTAAAAACAATTCCCATCGCATGGCGGCGTTACGAATGCCTTGAATGGTCGCCTCGCGCGACGACTTTTTCATCTGATTGAGCAGCCGATCTACCGTTTGAGCGCGGAACAGAAAGTCCTTGGCCCTGTCTTCCGCTCGATCGCCTTTGAGGGCCTCTAGTTCGTCGAACGTCACTTGAATCGGCAGGCCGGAAAAATATGTTCGATTACCACATTGAAACAGTCCGGTCGGGTAATTCGTAAGGAATTTTTCGAACGCCTGTTTGTCGTCGACGTTCGCCAAGGCCTGGTCGAAATTCGCAAAGCGCTCGTTCAAGGTGGCGAGTGCCTGCAGCAGACTTGTGTATGCGCGTTCGTCATGCGACCACAGGGTGCTATTCTCCGCGTCATGCTGGAGTGCCAGAAAGATATCGGCATAGCGGTTGGATGTGAGTTGGTCCGCAAACCGGCCTTGCAGCTGTTCATAGGCCCGTGTGTCGAACGGTTGAGTCGGGCAATCTCCAAGGTCGAAGGCGAGCACCGGCGTGGCCATCAGCGCCCAGAAACCCAGCACCTGCACGCACCACCATGAACGCTTCATCGAGCCGTTTCCATAATTTGATGAAACTTCAGCAGCTTCTTGATC
>Ga0157378_10002335_pt1 | contig 16845 bp, 13 predicted proteins | sample M65metaG_FD_115309 | JGI IMG/M metagenome (GOLD analysis project Ga0157378, IMG submission 115309) | Miscanthus rhizosphere microbial communities from Kellogg Biological Station, Michigan, USA - M6-5 metaG | ecosystem: Host-associated > Plants > Roots > Rhizosphere > Soil | place: USA: Michigan...
AATGTTCCCTCCAGGCAGATGCTCAGCATGGAAAGCAATACAGCTTCCTTGAATTCCGGAAAGGTTTACCTGGTATGGCATGGAATGGGCATTTACCTGAATAACACACGAGGAGTACACATATTGGTGCAAGCGCTCGCAAAATGCAAGTCGAATGTGGCACTGATTCTTCAGGGAAGTTTGCCTCCTGATCAAAAAATAATTTTGGACGGATATATTCAATCCCTGGGCCTTGATGGAAAAATTATTATTCGTCCGCCAGCCGAGCCCTATGCTATTGTTGCTTCGTTGCGAAATTGTGATATTGGCCTGATTGGGGAACTTCCACAAGAGGATAATCAGAAATTGACTTCATCCAATAAATTATTTGACTATATCAATGCGGGCCTTGCAGTAATTGCGAGCGACTTGCCCGGGATTAATGAAACCGTGAAGCAGTATAATGTGGGATTAAGTTTCCAACCTGGCAACGTTGAAGAACTGGCAAGCTGCATTGATACACTTGCGAATGATCCGATCAAACTGAAAGAATATAAAACCAGGGCCGCGGCCGTCAGCGAGCGCGAATTATTTTGGGAAAATGATTTTCAACATGTCTGGAATTCAATCAGCGCCTAAGAAAGTCCTAATTATCGCAACGCATTTTCCACCGTCAAACCTCGCGGGCATACATAGGAGCAGATTATTTGCGCAGCATTTACCTTCCTTTGGATGGACGCCAATCATTCTAACGGTAGACGAGAAATATTATGAAGAAGATCCTGATTGGAATATTGTCAAATTGTTGCCAAAGGATCTGAGAGTTGAAAAGGTGAAAGCCTTTAAGATTTCCAAACCGAGATTAGTTGGAGACATTGGCCTGCGCTCATTTTTTCAGATGTATAAGAAAGCCGTGCGACTCATAAAATCTGAGAAGATTGATTTTTTATATATCACCATCCCATCGTTTTACATGGCGTTAATTGGAAGGTTGGTGCACCTGAGAACTGGTATTCCATACGGCATTGATTATATCGATCCCTGGGTGCACAGATTCCCTGGTACGGAAAAAAAATTTTCACGTCAATGGTGGAGCACGCATCTGGCGAAAATGCTGGAACCATTTGCCGTAAAAAGAGCGAAACTAATTACCGGTGTTGCTGAAGGATATTACGAGGGTGTGGCAGAACGAAATCCACACTTGAAAAATAAATCCGTTTTTGGTGCAATGCCTTATGGGGGAGAGAAAGAAGACCACAGGAAGGTACAGGAGTTGAGATTAGAATCTTATCTCTTTGAAAAAAAGCCAGGTAAAATCCAAATGGTATATGCGGGAACCATGTGGCCACCAGCGCTGCCGGTGATAGACGGGGTGTTGCGGGGAATGTCTGAAAATATAGCGCTATTTGAAAATGTAGAGTTCCACTTCATCGGAACGGGAAGTTCACCCAATGACCCGGAATCATATACGATAAAAGCAATAGCGGAAAAATATGGCTTGTGGAAAAAGCAAGTATTCGAGTATCCAAAGCGAATTCCATATTTAGATGCATTGATACACCTCGAAGTTTCTTCAGGGGTGTTTATTTTTGGAAGCATTCAACCACATTACACGCCTTCCAAGGTGTATCAGGCCGTATTATCTGGTAAACCCATATTATCTGTGTTGCATTCAGCGAGTACTGCTGTGCAGATCATTAACAATTCTGGAGCAGGAATAGTGCTCGACTTCAATGGAGAGCAGGACGTTGATCGAATCCGCAGAAACTTTGCAAACACCTTTGGACGGTTCGAGGAACTTCTCAAAAACTGGAATCCCGCAACGGTCAATTATTCGATGCTTGAACAGTACTCTGCCGAAAAAGTTACACAGCAACTCGCAGCGTTGCTGGAACAAGCGTCCATACAGTCTGCATAGCTTAATTCAAACCTGTTTGAAAATTTCCTGGAAGAATATTTTTATACGATGACGGATTATAGTTCAAAGAAAATGAAGAAAGTATTGATTATCGCGAGTCATTTCCCTCCATCGAATCTTGCAGCCATTCACCGTAGCAGATTGTTTGCACAACACCTGCCTTCATTTGGATGGGAGCCTGTAATTCTTACGGTGCATGAAGACTATTATGAAGAGGAACTTGATTGGAGTATCGTTAAGTTACTTCCGCCAGGTCTGAGAGTGGAAAAAGTAAAGGCATTTCGCGTCACGAAACCGAGGACAATTGGAGACATTGGGCTTCGTGGTTTTTTTCAAATGCTTTCGAGGGCAGTGCATTTGGTAAAAACAGAAAAGTTTGATTTTCTGTACATCACCATACCGTCATTTTATTTAGCATTGCTAGGCAGATTGGTTCATCTAAGAACAGGAATCCCTTACGGTATTGATTACATCGATCCGTGGGTGCACCAGTTTCCGGGAACACAAAAAAAGTTTTCAAGGCATTGGTGGAGCACAAAATTTGCGAAATGGCTCGAACCTTTTGCAGTAAAGAAGGCGAGTCTGATCACTGGTGTAGCAGAGGGTTATTACGATGGCGTGGGTGAAAGAAATCCACACTTAAGATCAGCCGCGTTTTTTGGCGCCATGCCTTACGGCGGCGAAATAGAAGATCATCATAAGGTCAGCCAATTTGATTTGCATCCTTATGTTTTTGAAAAGAAAAAAGATAAAATTCAATTGGTATATGCAGGCGCTATGTGGCGGGATACTTTTCCAGTTGTCGATAAAGTGTTACAGTCCGTCGCAGAAAACCCCGAACTTTTTAAAAATGTAGAATTTCATTTCATAGGCACGGGAAAAACGCCTAATGATCCCAATGGATATAACGTGAGGCCGATGGCGGAAAAATGGAACCTATGGAATAAAAATGTGTTCGAATATCCAAAACGCATTCCCTATCTCGATGTGCTTATACATCTTCAGGCTGCAACAGGTGTTTTGATCATCGGGAGTACGCAGCCGCATTATACACCGTCAAAAGTTTACCAGGCGGTGCTGTCAGCAAAACCGATATTGGCTGTTCTCCATTCTGCGAGTACCGCAAATCACGTGATCGAACATTCGAATGCAGGGCTGGTGCTTCGATTTGATGGAGAACCTGACCTTGATAAAGTAAGAAAGACCTTTTCGGCAAAATATGCCGAGTATGCGAGCTTTCTTAACAACTGGAATAAAGACATTGTGAAGCACTCAATGCTCCAGGAATATTCGGCGCAAAATGTTACCCAAAAACTTGCCGAACTGCTTGATGCTGCTTACGATAAGGCAGTAGATCGTGTTCCCAAAAATATGCCGGCTTAAATCGGTTGCCAGCGGGAACCACAAGAAAATATTTCATAACACGCAAGGAATTCATGCTAGCGAACGTTAATCATGCTCTCACTCTTAAAGAATGGAATATCGCAAGATTGATCATTCTTCAAGGTAAGCGGCACCTGCAAATCAATGTGACTGAAAAACCAGCAGGTCCCGGTCAAGAGCTTATGAAGAACCTATTCAATATCCTGAAATTCATCTTCAGTCATCCCCTTAGTTCGCGGAACAAATGGGCTGCCTTAAAGCGCTTTGTCATCTGGCAAGGTGGAAGCAGAATCATTGCCGCTCCAATTGTTTTTCCCTTTGTTGCCAGCAGTAAGTTAATCGTAGAAAAAGGAATGACTGGCGCAACCGGTAATATCTACGCTGGTTTGCATGAATTTGAAGACATGGCTTTCACGTTGCATTCATTGCGACCGGGTGATGTATTTCTGGATGTTGGAGCAAACATTGGCTCCTACACTATTCTTGCTTCCGCTGTTGCGGGTGCATCTACCATCGCGCTGGAGCCAGTTCCTTCAACATTCACTCATCTGAAAAATAACGTTTCGATCAATAATATTGAGAACCTTGTTACGCTTCGCAATAGTGGTGCAGGAGCCAGAAACGCAACATTGAAATTTACCAGGAATCATGATACAGTTAATCACGTTGTGTCGGAAGGTGAAGAAGAAAGAGATACTGTAGAAGTACCCGTGTTAACGGTGAATGAAATTTGCGCGCAACGAATTCCTTTCCTCATCAAGATTGATGTTGAAGGATTCGAAATGGAGGTCTTAAGGGGAGCAAGCGAAATACTTTCCAACAATAATCTCCAGGCGCTGATCATTGAGTTAAATGGTAGTTGCCAACGATACGGCGTGAAAGAGGAGGAAATACATGAGCTCATTTTAGGCTACGGATTTCAACCGTACCAATATAAACCTTTCGACCGCAGATTGGTTCCATTAACCGGATTTACCTATGGCAATACACTGTATATTCGAAATAAGGAGCTCGTGGTTGAAAAACTAACCTCATCACCCAAGTACAAGGTTCTTTCCTCGGTGTTATAGCGTTTACTTTAATGATTACAGAAAATATCTCCGATAAAGTTTACGGAAATGCCGGTAATCAGGACGTGCTTAATTTGATTTCGCCGAATGCAGAATATGTTTTAGATGTCGGTTGTGGTTCGGGTAGCCTTGCCCGTGCCCTTCAAAAACGTGGCAGTGTTGTAGACGGTATCACCATTTCTAATGCGGAATTACAAGAGGCGAAGCCATTTCTGCGAAACGGTTACATACAAAATCTTGAAGATGGACTTCCGGCAATAAGTACGCAATATGATGTTGCGGTCTGCTCTCACGTGCTTGAGCACATCTGCTATCCTGATAAATTACTAAGAGATATACACCGGGTATTGAAAGAAAATGGAGAACTCATTGTTGCTTTGCCGAATATCATGCACTACAAAGCGAGGCTGCAATTGATGATCGGAAATTTTAACTACACGTCACAAGGACTTTGGGATTACACACATTTTAGGTGGTACACGTTTCGAAGTGCGAAAAAATTATTGGAGTCCCACGGCTTTTTAGTGCAAGAAGCGAAGGTGACCGGAGATCTTCCATTGAACTCCATTTTTTCTAAGATTCTTCCCGATGCCTGGAGAAGGCGATGCTACAATATGTTGACTGGAATTTCCAAAGGACTTTTTGGATACCAACTGCTCTATCGGGCAACGAAATCAACTACCCCTAAGAAAATTTCGTAAAGAAAATGAAGCGGCTGGCCATAGTTACCACCCACCCCATTCAATATAACGCTCCACTTTTCAAATTACTGTCTGAAAGAAAAAACATCGAAGTCAAAGTATTTTATACATGGGAAAAAGGAGCTGAACATTTCGATCAGGGGTTTGGCAGATCCTTTCAATGGGATATTCCGCTGCTGGAAGGTTACGAGTACAGCTTTGTGTCGAACAATGGCAACATGGGCAAAGGTTTTTGGGATGTCAAAAATCCGAATCTGATTCAATCAATAAAAGAATGGCAACCACAAGCGGTGTTGGTTTATGGTTGGAATTATTGGAGCCACTTGCAAGTGCTACGACATTTCAAAGGAAAAATAAAAGTATTGTTTCGCGGCGACTCTACATTGATTGGTGAAAAAAAAGGAATGAAGAAACTGTTGCGGAAATGGATATTGAAGTGGATTTATTCCTATGTTGACTATGCTCTTTACGTGGGCACTAACAATAAAGCGTATTTTCAGCAGCATGGTTTGAAGGAAAAGCAACTTATTTTTGTTCCGCACGCGATCGACAATGATAGGTTTTCGACGGAGAATAGGGCACAAACTGAATATAGAGAAAATCTGATGCAATCAATGCGATTGAAGGATGATACCAATAGCATTTTGTTTGCGGGTAAATTCCAAAAGAAGAAAAATGTGGCCCTTTTGCTGGAAGCATTCAAGCAGTTAAAGCTTCCATCGTGGAAACTTATTTTAGTTGGTAATGGTGAAGACGAAGAGCAGCTAAAACAGGCGTCTGCGGGGCACGAGGATATTTATTTCCTTCCCTTTCAAAATCAAATGATGATTCCCGCAGTGTACAGGCTCGGGAAAATTTTTTGTTTACCCTCGCAAGGCCCGGAGGAAACATGGGGGCTCGCAGTAAATGAGGCCATGGCGAGTGGTCGGGCGGTTATCGTGAGTGACGAGGTTGGTTGTGCAGTAGACCTTGTTGAAGACGGAGTAAATGGATATATCTTTCAATCAGGCAATTTGGGGGACTTAATGGATAAGATGACAATGGCAGCAGGGCAGGATTTATTGAGAATGGGAAATCAGTCGAAACTAAAAATTGAGAATTGGCGTTTTGAGGTGCAGGCTAAACAGATTGAACAACTGCTCACTGGCACCATCGGGTAAATCGCTAAGCAAATAATCGAATATTGTGGAAGTTGTAATTCAGAGAATGCGTTTATTTCAACAGGCGGAGAAGATTAGGCTGTCCGCGTATATTTGGGCGATTGTCTGGTTCATGGCCGTGACTGGCTTATTGTTGAATAACGGGATTTATGTGTTTATGTCGCTCGCCACGCTGTTGGCGATTGTCGGCTTACTTTCATTTCAGCGTCTTCCAGGTATCTTGCTTTTCTCTCTCGCGATGCAATGGATGCAGGTTTTCGCTTTTGTAGTTTGGATGAACTTCGGAGGATTCGATATCAATTTTCTTTCACCCATGGCCTCCGAGGCATTGATGTTAAGTTTATTGGGTCTTTTACTCATGGCAGTTATCATTCACATGGTGGCGAAAAAATTAGGCATGCCAACTGTGAACTTCATGCATGATGAAGCAATGAAAGTAAATGAGAAAAAGCTTCTGGTATTGTATATTATTTCTACCGTGTTCCTTACTTCTATCGGTTTCATACTTGGTAACACCAGTGGCTTTGCGCAAATTCTTACCAGTATTGCCGACTTCAAATGGATTTTTCTTCTATGGTATGGTTACATAATATGGATTCGAAAGAAAAACAGGATCTATCTTCTTTATATTGTCTTATACGAATTTACTTCCGGCTTCTATTCCTATTTTTCATCCTTTAAAGAGGTAATCTTCTACGTCATCATACTTGCACTGACGTTTACCGTTAGTATCAAGCTAAAGCAATTTCTGCGATTTAGTATTATTCTCGTCTTGCTCGTTCCGCTATTTCTTGTCTGGAATGTAATAAAAGGTGACTATCGGAACTTCCTGAGTCAGGGAACCAGGCAGCAAACAGTATCGGTAAGTAGAAGTGAAGCCTATTCCAAACTCGGAGAACAGATATCTAATTTAAAATGGGAGCAGTTCCAACTGGCAACCGGGATGGCGCTATATAGGCTGCAATACATTTACCATTTTTCACTTGCGATGGAAAGGGTGCCGCAGATTACCCCTTACCAGGAAGGTGATGTATGGGCAGCAAACATCATGAACGTTTTGAAACCGAGATTGCTGTTTCCTGACAAAGGCATATACGACGCCTCAGTAAAGGCCAGCAAGTTCACCGGCCGGAGATTTGCCGGACAGCAACAGGGCGCTGCATTCAGTCTCGGCTATTTTGCGGACGCATACGTCGACTTCGGAAAAATTGGAATGTTCTTTCCCATCGCAATGATAGGGCTGTTTGTTGCGTGGATCTATTATACCTTCTATCGGATGAAAAAGCTTAATCTGCTGTTCAGGTTTGCCATTATCAATGTTGTTTTGAAAGTTTTCATGTCATTTGAAAATGACGGGCTCTTTCTTTTTGGTCGCCTCGCAACCGGATTCTTAACGTTCTACTTGCTAGGTCGATTTGTATTTCCCAAATTGCAACGATGGGTAGAGAAACTCTAAACTCCTTCCCTTAAATGCCATCTTCAAAGTCTGCACTCATCACTGGAATTACCGGACAAGACGGAGCCTATCTTACCAGGTTGTTATTAGATAACGGGTACAAGGTCACCGGCCTGGTTCGCTCTTTGTCAGGGGCAAGTTTCCAGCGACTGGAATACCTCGGCATCAGAAAACGGGTGGAGATAGAAGAATGCGACCTTACCGATCTTTCACAGGTAATTAAAATTCTTACGCGCGTAAAGCCAACTGAAATTTATAACCTGGCGGCCCAAAGCTCTGTTGGCCTCTCATTTCAACAACCGATAGGAACGATCCAGTTTAATATCAACTCCGTAGTCAACATTTTAGAGGCGATGCGTCTCTTAGATATTCAATCAAAATTCTACCAGGCCTCGACGAGTGAAATGTTTGGCACAATAGAACAATTGCCAATAACAGAGGATTCAAAACTGCATCCGCTTAGTCCCTACGCCATTTCAAAAGTGGCTGCACATCATATCACTATCAATTAACGCAAGTCTTATAATCTGTTTACCTGTTGCGTAATTCTATTCAATCATGAATCCTATTTGCGCGGGGAAAATTTTTTTGTAAAGAAAGTGATTCGTTCAGCCATCAACATTCTACACGGTGAACAAAAATTACTTGAATTGGGAAACCTGAATATCAAACGCGACTTTGGTTGGTCGGAAAAATATGTGGAGGCCATGTGGTTGATGCTTCAGCAGGAAAATCCGGAAGATTATGTGATTGCATCAGGAAGATCAGTGTGGTTGAAAGATGTTGTAGATTATGTATTTGACAAGTTGAAAATTGACCGTTCGAAAATTAAAGTCAATACTCAATTATTGCGACCGACTGATATAGAAGATATTTATGGTTCCAGCGAAAAGGCAAGACAAAAATTAAATTGGCATTACGACATGGACTTCTTTACAGTCCTGGATAAATTAATAGAAGAGGAACAGCGGAATTATGTCGCCAAAAAATCCTAGTCCCTCGGTTACTTTTTTTCATCGAAAGCCAAGAGGTGTTGGTAATTACAGCGTAGAATTTATCTTCGACGATGTAAGAAAGAGGTTGAATGGTAGGATTCGTTCCAAAGTGGCATTTTCAACATTTGAAAGCAGTGGCTTTTTTAAGAGAATTTACAATTGTGTGGAAGCTGCCTTTCGGCAGTCGGACGTAAACCACGTTACAGGTGATATCAACTATCTTGGTTTATTTCTTCGTCGCAAAAGAACCATTCAAACGATTCTCGATTGTGTGCATCTCAACACATCCTCTGGAATCAAATACAAAGTATTAAGGTTATTCTGGCTTGCCATACCAGCGCGGAGGGCGCGCTACCTGACCGCAATCTCTGATTCTACAAAAAGGGAAATCCTTAAACACGTTGACTGCGATCCGAATAAGATCCGCGTGATCTATGTAGCTATCTCCAATCGTTTTCAAAAGAAAGAAAAGCCATTCAATAAGAGCGAGCCCAGGATATTGCAGGTAGGGACTGCGCACAACAAGAATATTCCGCGATTGATTGAAGCGCTCAAAGGGATTCCATGTGTGTTAGAGATCATAGGAAAGAAACAGGATGAATATGAGAAGCTATTGCAATCATTTGGCGTAAAATATGAATACCGATCCGGATTATCGGACGACGAGATGATCAGGCGTTATGAAGATGCCGATATTATTGCGTTGGCTTCAACTTATGAAGGTTTTGGAATGCCTATCCTCGAAGGGCAAGCGGTGGGTCGACCCGTTATTAGTTCCAATCTTTTTTCCATGCCTGAAGTAGCCGGTGATGCCGCTTGTTTGGTGGACCCATTCGATGTGAATTCAATTCGGGCAGGTATAATAAAAATTATTCAAAACGACGAATATCGGAACAGGTTAGTGAGGGATGGATTCGAAAATGTGAAGCGGTTCGATCCCGATCATATTGCATTCCAATATCTTGACTTATATCAGGAAGTGGCGGCTGGAGCATAAGGTACTGGGGAATAATTTCGCCAGATAATCCCATTATTAGACTAAAATCGTTATGTAGACGTTTTCAGTCTGTCAAAATCCTCCAAGCCGTCTTATGAAAGATCTAAAGTCCAATGTCAAGTTGGTAGGCCGTGTTTTCCTGAACAGGTACTTCCTGTTCGTTTTAAATGGATTCTTACTAGCTGCTGCCTTACTTTTCTACATGCACGATGCATATGAACACAACATTGTTACTGCACTCTCCAGCAACATTAAGCGGCAATATTTAAAATATAATTCTGAGGATAGTTTATTGATTGGAGGACTTCGACTCACTCATTATCTTGAAGAGAGAAGAGTTATCGTTTTTGGTCCTGAGGAAATCAACGATGGTTATACAGGAATTCTTCAACCCCTCACTAATGATTTATTGACTGCAAAAGGCGCTTGCGGAAGCTATGCGTTGGTGTTAGGAAGTATTCTAAAGGACATCGGTTTTAAAATCCGTTTCGCACAAATGAAAGTGGATAACACCTGGGGTGGACATATCATCATTGAGGCAAAAACGAAACAAGGGTGGGTGGCATTGGATCCTTCTTTTAACCTCGCATTCGTGAAGGAAGACGGAACACTTGCAAGCTTTCAGGATGTACACTCGGATTGGAACTACTTTAAAAATCAACTCCCCGATAATTATAAGCGTGAATATGCATACGACGATGTTCGTTACACCAATTGGGAAAAAATTCCTGTCATTCTTCCGGGTATTAGATTTATTTTGAATCATACGATCGGCGAAGAAGCCACCAACGAAATGTCTATTCGTGTCTTCTTTTTGCGCAAATACCGCATACTGTATTATATCATGCTTTCCCTCTACCTTTATTCGTGGTACAGAATTGTTCGGCGGTATGCCAGGAAACGCAATGCAGTAAGGAAAACACTTACTTCCCAACCTGGTAAAAGAATGGTTTATCGCCGGGCATAGAAAGTTTAGGTTTACAGTTTACGGTTTGCAGTTTGTAGTTGATCCGTTGATGAAACCGAAAGCATAAAACCAAAAACCGGAAACTGAGAACAGAAAACCGAATTATGTGTGGGCTTTCAGGTATACTTAATTTGAAAAAAAATGCTGTTGATGCTGCGATGATCCACAGGATGTCTAATTGCATGGCTCATCGTGGACCTGATGCAGATGGCTTTTATATTCACGATGAAATTGCGTTAGGACATAGAAGACTTTCCATTATTGACCTTTCTGCAACCGCTAATCAGCCTATGTTTGAACCTTCGGGGAGGTTTGTGCTCATCTTTAATGGTGAGATCTACAACTTCCGCGAAGTAAAATCTCAACTGAGTGGCTATCCATTTCAAACCAACAGTGATTCAGAAGTAATCCTTGCCGCATATCAGAAATGGGGTGCTGATTGTCTTCAACGATTGGCCGGCATGTATGTGTTCGTAATCTGGGACAAACATTCTCGGGAATTGTTTATTGCGCGTGACCGGATGGGAGTAAAGCCTCTATATTATTTCCATAGCGAAGAATATTTCTTGTTTGCATCCGAAGTGCGCGCATTGATTCAATCAGGCGTTGTTCCTGCAAAACTGAATCAGCAGGCGGTGGATGATTTTCTCGAATTTCAATCAGTCCCGTTTCCGCATTCCATCATTGAAAATGTGCAGCAACTCGAGGCGGGCGCTTATATTAAAATTGCAGCCGGTAAAGTTGAAACAACAAAATATTGGGACCTCACGAAAAGTAAAGTCGATTTTGATTTTGAAGATCGAAGCATGGTTCAGCAAGAAGTTAGAAGGCTGCTGCAACAATCTGTTGAAAGAAGATTGATCAGTGATGTGCCGCTTGGTGCATTTTTATCTGGCGGTATCGATTCAAGTGCAGTAGTTCCCTTGATGGCACAAGCTAGCCAGGGACCAGTGAATACTTTCAATATCGGCTTTGATGAGAAAGATTTCGATGAAAGTGAATACGCTTCTCTGGTTGCCAGGAAATTTAATACTCGTCATAATGCGGTTCGTTTGCATCCTACCATTTTCCTGGATGAATTAAATAATGCGCTGGATAGCATGGATACTCCAAGTGGTGATGGGGTGAATACCTATGTGGTATCAAAACAAATCCGGCAAAGTGGATTGACTGTTGCGCTATCAGGAGTAGGAGGCGATGAATTATTTGCAGGTTATCCATTTTTTGCGAAGTACTATAAGCTCAAGCAGCACGAAAATTGGTGGAAGTTGATCAGACCTCTCCGGAAGCTAGGCGCCGGCTTTGTAGGCTTGAACGGAAATGTTCAGAAGGATCGGATTAAACAGCTGTTGCAAACCGACGAGGTGTCAATAGAGGAATGTTATCCGGTGTTCAGGCAAATCCTTTCGCCTCGCATGATCAGTAAGCTCACAACACATGAAATTCAGGGGCAGGGGTTAGTTTCCGAACAACTACATAAGTATCAAAAGGCAATAGATAAGTTTCCATATCTGAGCCAGGTTTCAATTGCTGAATACCTGGGATACACGCAGCATACCTTACTTAAGGATACGGATCAAATGAGCATGGCCGTGACGCTGGAAGTGAGGGAACCGTATTTTGATCACGATCTGGTTGAATTTGTTTTGAATATTCCGGATAAGTGGAAATTGCCCACATATCCCAAGAGTTTATTGGTAGAATCGCTCGGAACCCTTCTTCCGCCGGAAATTGTTCACCGGAAAAAGCAAGGATTTCTGTTCCCGTGGAGCGTTTGGATGAAAAAAGAGCTGAAAAATTTTTGCGAAGACAGACTTGAACGCATCAGTCAGCGTTCATTTATCAGGTCTGGCAACCTGAAGGATCGTTGGCATCGATTCTTGAAGGGTGATGAATCGGTACGTTGGATGGAATTGTGGTTGTTTGTGATATTGGAACATTGGCTGGAGAAAAACAATGTCAACTGAAAAGAAGAAAGTGCTGGTGATGGCCGATTGGTACGCGCCGGGTTATAAAGCGGGAGGTCCAATCCGGTCCTGTGTAAATTTTGCCGAGCATTTGAAGGGAGATTTGGATATCTACGTATTCACGTCGGACCGCGACTTAAACGAACCGTTTCCTTATAAAGATATAGTACAGAACGAATGGGTGGAGAAGGCTGCAGGTATCAAAGTGTTTTACGCATCGCCGGATTGGCTTTCGCTTACCGGCATAAGAAAGCTGATTAGTGAAGTGCAACCACAGATAGTTTACCTGAACAGCATGTTCTCCAGATATTTTTCCCTTTATCCTCTGTTATGGAAAAGAATATCCTTGGCTGAAACGAGGTTTGTTCTTGCCCCGCGAGGAATGTTGAAAGATTCAGCCATTCAGTTTAAACGTCGGAAAAAAAAGTTCTTTTTAAATCTGTTTCGATGGGCAGGACTTCATAAGAAGATCGATTTTCATTGCACAGACGATACGGAACTGCAGGACGTCAAGAAATATTTTGGTAGCGTAACAGCGAAAGTGTTAGGCAATCTTCCTGGAACGCAAAAGAAGTTGGTGCTTCCGCAATCCAAATTACCCGGCGCGCTGAAATTGCTCTTTGTAGGGAGAATACACCCAATAAAAAATCTGCACTATTTGTTACTGCGATTAATGCAAGTGCGATCGAAAATTGAGTTGAGCATTGTGGCAACTATTGAAGATGAAGGTTACTGGAAGGATTGCAGAAAGATTATTGATGGATTGCCTGGCAACGTAAAAGTTGAACTGAAAGGTGAAAAGCCGCACCATGAGATCGAGCAATTGATGATAGAGAATCATGTTTTTGTTTTGCCCACCAGCGGTGAAAATTTTGGACATGCAATCTTTGAGGCTTTGGCGGCTGGTCGTCCCGTACTTATAAGTGATCAAACGCCATGGCGAAATCTCGCAGGGGCAAAAGCTGGCTGGGACATATCACTAAGTGAGCAGGATAAGTTTGTTGAAATTATCGAAGCATTTGCCAGCATGAACGAATCGGAATTGAATGAGTGGTGTATCGGCGCATGGCAATTTGCGCATGAATATCTGAAGTACTCTGACAAGAGAAAACAATACCTCGAATTTTTTAAATAACAGGTAGGTTTTCGCTTTGAAAATTTTAAAACCAATATCTGATGGAAAAGGTCCTCATTACCGGGGGAGCAGGCAACGTGGGCAGCGCGCTCGCGAAAAAATTGGCAACCTGCGGCCAATACCAGGTAACTGTAGTGGACAACATGTCTACAGGCAGCATTAAAAAATTGTCTTCTGTAAAAGGGCAACTTGAATTCATAAAAGCGGATGTAAATGTTTACAATGACATTGCCTCCATCATGTTGTCCCGGTCGTTCGACTATGTGTTTCACTACGCAGCCGTGGTTGGCGTAAAACGCACATTAGAGAACCCCATTTTAGTTTTAGATGATATCGAAGGAATTAAAAACATTCTCTCTCTTTCCAAGAACACAGGAGTCAAACGTGTTTTCTTTTCTTCGTCCTCTGAAGTGTATGGCGAACCTGTGGAATTTCCACAAAACGAGGATACAACACCGCTCAATTCAAGGCTACCATACGCGATTGTAAAAAATGTTGGAGAATCTTTTTTCAAATCTTATCAGCGTGAGTTTGGTTTGAACTATACCATCTTCAGATTCTTCAATACCTATGGTCCTGATCAAAGCGATGATTTTGTAGTGCCGCGCTTTTTAAAACTCGCCAAAACAAATGCAGATATAACTATTTACGGTGATGGATTGCAAACGCGTACCTTCTGCCATGTGAAAGATAATGTTGAAACCGTCTTTAATATCTTGCACGAAGATCTTTGTCGCAACGAAGTGATCAACATCGGTAATGATAAAGAGATTACCATCCTTGAACTGGCGCAAACGGTTTTGAAAATGACAAACTCAAAATCGAAAATTGTCCATTTACCTCCATTAAAAGAAGGCGATATGAGAAGAAGGTTGCCGGACAACGCTAAAATGAAATCAATCCTAAACAGAGAATTGCTATCGCTTGAGGAGGGAATTCAATCTTTATTAGTCTTGGGCGACTTTGGGCATTCAAATTACGAACTGCGTGCCGTCTAATATTGCGTTGCCGTTCTTAAATTGCGGAGTTTTTACGGGTGAATCAGGACATCTTTAGTCTCACCGGTATTAAATCCGCAATCATTATTTAATATTCATAACTACTGACTGCTGAATGTATATCCTCGGACTTAACGCATATCACGCCGATTCATCTGCAGCCATTTTCAAAGATGGTAAGATGATAGCAGCAACGGAAGAGGAAAGGTTCAGAAGAGTAAAACACTGGGCGGGGTTTCCCTCGATGGCCGTTGAATTTTGCTTGCGCGAAGCTGGCATCACACTAAAGGAAGTAGAAGAAATTGCAATAGGTCGCGATCCAAAAGCGAAACTCGAAAAGAAACTGTTGTTCCTCCTCAAGAATCCTGGTGGCGGATGGAACGCTGTCCTGGATAGAGTAAAGAACGCCCGAAAAGTTTCTTCACTCGAAGAAGAATTTCACAAAATTGATCCTTCTGTTTCCAAAAAGGAAATCAAGGAAAAACTTAGACAAGTAGAGCACCATCGCTCTCACCTTGCTTCTGCTTTTTTCGCTTCTCCTTTTGAAGAGGCTGCAGTAGTGTCAATTGATGGTTCGGGTGATTTCACTACTACCATGGTTGGTATCGGAAAGGGAAATAAGATTGAAGTATTGGATTCAGTTGACTTCCCACACTCCGTTGGAATTTTTTATACGGCCTTCACCCAACTATTAGGATTCCCGCATTATGGTGATGAATATAAAGTGATGGGATTAGCGCCATATGGTGAACCGAAATATGTTGATCAATTAAAGAAAGTGATCAGGTTTACCGACAATGGTCTTTTTGAACTTGACTTGAAATATTTCAGATCTGCGAAAAGCGGAATTATCTCTTATGGAGAGGACCATATGCCGAAAGTGGCGCCATTGTTCACGGAGGAAATGGAAAAAGAATTTGGTAAAGCACGCGCGAAAGATGAACCATTGAGCCAGTACCACAAAGATCTGGCTGCGTCAGTTCAACGATTTACCGAAACGCTGATTTTTCATATCCTTACTCATCTGCATAAGAGAACAGGATTGGAAAATGTTTGCATTGCGGGAGGTGTTGCGCAGAATTCAGTAGCCAATGGAAAAATAACGCGAAACACTCCATTCAAGAATGTGTACGTTCCTTCTGCCGGGCACGACGCCGGCATTTCAATGGGAGCCGCACTTTATGTTTATAATCAGCTATTGGATAAGCCGAGGGCCACGCCTATTTGGACAGCGTATACGGGTAGCAGGTTTACTAATGATGAAATAGAACAATACCTGAAGTCGAGAAATATATCGTATCACAAATACACCGATGCGGAATTATATGAAAAAGTTGCCAACCGTTTGGCGGAGGCAGGTGTGATTGGATGGTTTAATGGACGAGCAGAATTTGGTCCGCGTGCGCTTGGAGCACGATCCATTATCGCTGATCCAAGGAGAAAAGATGCAAAGGATTTGTTGAATGCAAAGATCAAGAGAAGGGAAAGTTTTCGCCCTTTTGCCCCTTCCATATTGAAAGAATACGTGAACGAATATTTTGAAGTGAACGATGAAGTTCCATTTATGGAAAAAGTATTTCCAATCAGGAAAGAAAAAAGAGACGCCATCCCAGCCGTTACGCATGCTGATGGTACTGGCAGATTACAAACCGTGGACAAAGATGTTACACCGAGGTATTATGCCTTGATTGAAGCATTCCGGAAGAAGACAGGAGTTCCTATTCTGCTGAATACCTCATTCAATGAAAATGAACCTATCGTCAATTCTCCAAAAGACGCACTCGAATGTTTTTTAAGAACGAATATGGATATGCTTGTGCTCGAAAATTGTGTGATTGAAAGAACGAATAATGTTTGAGGTTTAAGGTTTGAAGTTTGAGGTTTGAAGTTTGGGGTTCCGTGATTCTTGCCCCGTAGGGGCGATGGGTCGGTAGAAAAGAATTGTAACGTTTTAATTCTTGCCCCATAGGGGCAAAGCATCATGAAGGTTTCCATTGTAACAACAACATATAATAGTGCTGCCACAGTGAAGGATACGTTGGACTCTGTGAAAATGCAGGACTATCCTAACATCGAACACATTCTTGTTGATGGAAGATCCAGTGATTCTACTATTGAT
>Ga0157378_10002336_pt1 | contig 16841 bp, 14 predicted proteins | sample M65metaG_FD_115309 | JGI IMG/M metagenome (GOLD analysis project Ga0157378, IMG submission 115309) | Miscanthus rhizosphere microbial communities from Kellogg Biological Station, Michigan, USA - M6-5 metaG | ecosystem: Host-associated > Plants > Roots > Rhizosphere > Soil | place: USA: Michigan...
CAAACGGATGGTGATTTCGCCGGCCGTGAGGGTATAGTCCTTGGCCTTGAGCAGGTCGACCAGGTGCCCGGTATAGTCGGAATTCAGTTCGGACTGTATCTCGGATTTCAACCCGAAACCTTTCCGAAAGTAGGTCGCTTCCCCAGTACCGTTTGGGGGGCTGGCCTGCATATTCCGATGTATGGGGACGGCCGCCCCTCCCGGGTCCGGCGCCTTCACCGATGTGTCCGACATTCCTTGAATCTAGCAGTGACCAATAGATAATGCGCTTCGAGAGACTACGATGACTGAATCACTCGGAGCCTATCCCGCAGAGCAAACTCTCGCGCCCAGCGATGCTCCATCGCTTGCATTTTCTTCCGCGGTTTCGCGCGTGCCGGCGCTGGCCCGACCGGCCCCACTCCAGCGCGGTGATACCATAGGAGTAGTCGCGCCCTCGTACGCGCCTTATGGAGCCTGGCTCCTTCGCGGAGCGAAGGCGATGGAAGAAGCCGGCTACAACGTCATTTTCGAAGCCGAGGTGGAAAGAGAGCGCCGTTTTCATCAGCGCGAGGACGAGCAGCGCGCGGAAAATCTGATGAAGATGTGGAGCAATCCCGACGTCAAGGCAGTAATCGCCGCGACCGGTGGATATGGTGCCGTGCGAGTCATTCCCTATCTCGATCCGGGCGTGTTTCGCCGCAATCCAAAAGCATTCGTCGGCTATTCCGACATCACGGCGTTGCACCTCTGGTTGATGAGACAGGCGCATCTCCGGGTCTTTCATGGTCCCACGCTGGACGACCTGGCCCCCGGGGGCAGCGACCCAACGGTCGCCTGTCTGCTATCGGCACTCACCGAGCCGCGACCGGCGATGGAGCTGACTGGAAGCGGAATTCGAGCTGTTCGACCGGGACGTGCGACAGGACGTCTGACCGGCGGGAATCTCTCTCTCGTTCAGCAAACCATCGGCACGCCATACGAGATCGACACCCGGGGATCCATCCTCTTTCTCGAGGAAACGAGGGACCCGATGTCTTTCGTCGACGAGCGGCTCGTCCACCTTCGATCGGCGGGGCTGCTGCGCGATGTCAAAGGCATCGTCTTCGGGCATCTCTCCATCGACCGCTGCGAGGAAGACGAGTTCGAGGATTTCCTGCTCGATCTTCTTCCAGACTTCGATGGACCAATCCTGATGGATTTTCCCGCCGGCCACGAAGCGCCGAATCTCACTCTGCCGCTTGGTACCGAAGTCGAGCTCGTCTCCGAGGACTCGACCGGCTCATTGGCTTATCGTGAAGACGCGCTGGCCATCGGCGAGGAGAGACCCCACCTCAGCCTCGTCTAGCCGCTAGAGTCCACCCGCTTTGATGGTGGCATCGACTGCGATGCACCAGACGTGAATCAGCATCAGGTGGACTTCCTGGACGTAGGCGCCGTTGTCGCTGGGAACGGCGATGACGTGATCGGCGGCGCCGTTCTGCAATCCGTTCCTCCCACAGAGCGCGATGGTCACCGCGCCCTTGTCCTTGGCGGCTTTCAGACCGCGCAGCACATTGGCCGATTTGCCGCTGGTGGTCAGTCCAACTACTGCGTCGCCCATCGTTGTCAGACCCTCGACCTGACGCTCGAATAGCGCGTCGTATCCGAAATCGTTGGCGATGCAGGTTACCACTCCGGCATCGCCCACCAGCGAGATCGCAGGCAGTGGCCTTCGTGTTTCCTTGAACCGGCCGATCAGCTCCTCGACGAGATGACTCGCCTGGGTCGCGCTGCCACCGTTTCCAAACGCGAGCACCTTTCCGCCGCGGCCGAGACAGGAGATGATCGCCTCGCCGGCGGCATCAGCCGCCGGTTGAATCGAGGCGATGCAGTCCTCGATGACCTTCTGGTGCTCGCGAAAGTGCGTGGCGAAGTGTTGTGTCGGCATGCGCGGATTATACGAGCAAGAGAGGTTGACGCCAGTGCGGTCAGCTAGCGACCGCGGCGGCGTTTGCGGAATTGACCACCACTCCGGTTTCGATTTCGTCCTCGGCCGGGCTCATGTCGCGACCGATGCCGATCCTCTCGCTTCCGGTGCCCGCGGAACTCGCCTGCTATCCGCTTCACCTCACGCTCGGCGTGGGACAGCATCGCCCGATCATCCTCAGACTCAGCGACCTCATCGGGAGACCACGGCTGAGCAAGGAGGTCCAGCAGCTGTTCGAGTGTATCGGCGCGAACGGCACCACGCTGGCCGCGCAACACCACGAATCGCACCGGCCTGTCCAGTCGCGGTATTTCGTCGTCGGTCAGGGTGCGGGCGATTTTCTCGGGAAGTCGCAGCCTGGCCACTCCGCGTCGCTCGCCGTCCCGCTCTTCGACATCGTAATCGATGTCCACTTCACGATCGCGGATCTGGACGGTGTTCGGCAGCGCGGAGAGACGACCCCGCATTTCACGGGGCACGAATTTGTCAGGGTCCACAGTGAGACGCGCCGCGCGGAACTGGTCCATCGACTTCACATCCGCCAATTGATCGGCGTAAAGCGATGTCAGATCGGCCAGACCGAGACGCCGCGTTTCGCCCCCGGACTTCTTGTAGGCATCTCGTATCTCGTCGATCGCATGGCGATTCTTCTTTACGGCGAGATGCCTGGCTTCCCCGCGAGCGAGCGCCCCGGCGAGGAGCTGTCTCGCTTCGGTTGCCTGCTCCGCCGGAAAATCTTCGATGGTTTCGATTTCGCTATCCAGTTCGAAGCCGAAATATTCCAGGCTCTGTTTCAACACCAGCGGTCCGTGCTTGCGACGAGGATCGTAAACCAGCTCCGCCTTTCCACGCGTGGCGTAGCGGCGTATCAGCTCCATCGGGACCTGGGTTCCCTCAATCGCGGCCCGCGGTATTCCGGATCGGTCGGCGAAATAGCGAAGATTTCCGGCGATGGCGCCCCAGCTGCCGCAGACGCTCGTCTTCGATACTCGGGCTTCGTTTCCGTCGGCAGTCTGCTCGTCGATAACCAGGTCGAAAGGCATGTACTGAGCGAGGAGCTCTGTGAACTTCCGGAAAATGTGATCGCGCGCGCTCACCATCCGGGTCGGGAGCTCCATGCCAAGGCTTCTGTAGATGCTGGCGGCAGCGAGAGCCGCATCTTCGATCGCCTTCACCAGCACGCCGCGCTGCTCCGCCCATTTCTCGATGCTCTCGTCGAACAGGTGCCGCGGCAGACCATAGACCTCGCCGATGTACCCGCACCTGCTGAAAGCTTCCGCGTAGAGATTGTACGAGGTGAGATGATCGCTGCCGGGCACAACCACCCCCGAAAGATCCCGGTCCTCGCGGGTCATGCGGTGCAGCGACTCGATCGAGCTCATCACCGCCAGATATGGGACGAGCTCGTCATCGGCATTCACCAGCAGCTCCGCCCACGGCCGGTCCACCGGCATCGCTTCGACTGCCTTGCCATAGCGAGAGAGCCGGCCGTTCTCGATGATGCCGCGCCGCTCGAGCAGCGAAATCGCTTTCCGATAAGCAACTCGATCGAGAGGAACCGGCAGATCGAGCTGATCAGCGGCGACTCCGAGATCGGCGCACGTCATGGCGACGCGCTCCGAATCCCCAGCCAGCTGAAACTCGGGTGCCGTCGGCTGAAGCGAGGAGAAATGAATGTCGCGATCGGAGAGAATGAAAACCCGGCCACCGGCAACACGTCCGTGCACTCTGCCCGCCATCTGAAGAATTTCGTTCGCGCCCAGATGCAGCCGGGTCAGCACGTTCTTGCCGCGCTCGATGATGTTGCTGAATCTCGTGTCGTCGATCACAACCGTGTCGAGTCCCTGCACGTTGAGAGCGCTCTGGCCGGCGGCCGTCATCGCCAGGAAATACGGCTTCTTCTCCTCGCCCTCGAGGAACGGCCGGATGATCCGGATCGGTTCACCACCGTGGTAGAACGCGCTGTTGATGCGGGGGAATCGGTCCTGCACCTGCCCTGCTGCCTGCTCCACGCCGGCGCGGGTCGGTAGGAACATCCCGACCCCGCGACGCTCCTTGACGACCTGCTGGAGGAATTTGTCGTCGAGAAATGTCAGCGGCTCCTTACGGACGATCTTCACGTCGGCGGCTTTGGCGGGATCGAACGCTGAAGTCTCGAGCACCGCCGCGGCGTTCAGGTAGCGGGCATAAAAGGCCGGATCAACCGTCGCCGACAGCCAGATGTACCGGCAGCCTATGCGTTTGCCGAGAGCGAGGCAAAGCTCCAGCTCGGCCGACGTCTGGTGAATTTCGTCGACGACGAGCGTGTCCGTCTGGAGGATGTCGCCGTCCTGAAACCAGCGCCGTGCGATTCCGGTCGTGACGACGATGACGTTCCAGCTCGGCGTCTCCGGCGTGGCCTCGCGTTCGCGGTTGACGACGCCGACCTTGAGCGCGTCGGTGCCGAGAATCGTCTCGGCGATAGGGCGAATCGAAAGCGTCTTGCCTGTTCCGGTCCCCGCCACTATGCCGAACCCCTTCCCGGCAGCGGCCAGCTCTCTGATTTCCCGGCCGTGCTGTTTCTCCAGGATCGTCGGGATTCGCAGACCGAGCGCGAGCTCGATTGTTTCGCAGGCGGCGCGGGTTGGAGCGATGACGATTAGCCGGCCGGTCGGAGGCTCGGCAGCAACGAACGCCGCGTGATCGGGCGGCAGGTATCTGTCGGTGACTGTGCGCTGCATTCGCGAGAAAGGTGCATACATCGCACCGGATGCGAAACGGCCCCGGGGACAATGTCCGCCGGGGCCGTCGCTATGACTTCAAGAGACCCTTAGTCTCTGCCTTTGTGTCCTTTACCCTTGCCACGACCTTTGTGTTCCGAGCTGGCAAACTGGGAATCATTGTTGCCACGACGATCGTCCCATCGATCGTCATCGTCGTCATCGCCACGGCGATTGTCCCACCGATCGTCGCGGTTGCCGTTGTTCCGGCTCACGTTGCGATTGTTGCGAACGGTGCGGGTGTTGAGAATCGTGAAGCTCCCGTTCGGATTTCTCCGCGCACGCTGAATGACGATGTTGCCGTACGCATCGCGCGTCCGACGCTCGTAGATCGAGTTGTTCTTCCGGCCATTGCCAACCTGGCGCCACACTCCGTCGTTGGTGCGACGGTTCGAGCCATTGTCGTAGGAGCAGTTATTCGAACCCGTGCGGGGCAGAACGATTCCGCCGATGGTAGTGGCGGTGCCCACCTGGCAGTCATTTCGGCTGCCGTTCTGAACGGTGCGAGTGCTCAGAATCCTGAAATTGCCGTTCCCGTCCCGGCGCGCCCGCTGCACGACGATGTTGCCGTACGCGTCGTAAGTGGTGCGCTCGTAGATGGTCCCACTCTGATCCTGACCCACGACGCGCCACGATCCATCAACGGAAGTGCCGCGGCTGGTGCTGGTAGTCGGTGTTGCGCGACCGGGTAACTGAGCTGATGCGGTCGTCGCGGTAGCGACACCAACTGCAAGAGCCAATATGACTGCTTTCATCGTTATATCCTCCGGGGTTTAGCCGTGCTTCTTGTTGTAATTCTTTTCAGCTTTCTCTTCGGCCTTCCGCTGTTTGTCGTAGGCCTTTTCCTCGGCCTTTTGCTGCTTCTCATAAGCCTTTTCCTGAGCCTTCTGGGCCTTTCTCCATTCCTTGTCGCTCGAATTGGCGACCCGGGTGCTGAGGATGGTGAAGGTGCCGTTCGGATTCCGACGGGCGCGCTGGATCACGAGGTTGCCGTTCGCATCGCGCACACGGCGCTCATAGATCGAGTTGTTGTCACGTCCGCGACCGACCTGGTACCACGCTCCATCGTTGCGGCTGTACACGTCCCGGCAGTCCGTCGCCAGATTGGTGCGACCGAAAATGATGTCGCCGATGCCGTTCGTGGTGCGGGTGTATCTGCAATCCGTGGAGCTGGTCGTCGGAACAATGACGCCGCTACGCGATGGAAGCGTCGTTTGGGCGCCGACGGATGCTGCGGAAGCAAGTCCTGAAACTGCAAGCGCGATTGCGAAGACCTTCATCGCGGTATCCTCCGTATGATTTGATCAACGAGCTCGTCGGTTGCACTCGACTTGCCCTTGTCTGATTTACCTTTCTTTTTCGGCTGTTCGTCGCCGAAGAGAACCTTGCCGTTCGACGGCCGGTTCCTGACCGCCGACGCACAGTCGGTCGGAGCAGGCTGCTGAGCAGGCGGCACATCATTGATCCAGATACGGCACATGCCAGCCGGCGGGAAAAAGCCGGGGGGCACGATCTGGTCGCGACGCTGACTCTGCTGCGTCTGCGGCTTGGGTTTAACCGGAACCGGACGCTGGGCCTCGGCCGAGCTCGCTGAGATAACGAGCCCGGCGGCGACCGCTACAGCGGCGCGCTTCCAGAAAGGGGTCAGTAGGAATTGGTGCTTCATGGGCAGCGTAGGGTGCACGTGGGGTGCCATACCGTGCCAAACGGTCTATCTATTTGTAAATCAACGACTTAGAGTCGATGCAATGGCCCCGAAAACGACCCGCTGTCCTCCCTGTGGGACGACTGTTTAGTACACCCTGGGCGGGTCCCGGGGACCACAGAATCGCTCTTTTACCGTGGGCGCGCTAGAGCTTCGTCAGTCCCCGAAGGAGATTCCCGTCGCCCGGGCGGTGAGGATGGTGTCGTGATCGATTTCCACCCGCTTCGGAGTCTTCAGCACGCTGGCAAGCGGGAGCGTCACGATGTGCGGTGACTGGAGCGCGACCATGTGATCCCACTTTTCCTCGGCAACCGCTCGAACCGCCGCGCCGCCGAATCGCACCGCCAGCAGCCTGTCGTAGCCGGTAGGCATCCCACCACGCTGCAGATGCCCGAGAATCAGTGACCGCGTTTCCTTCTTGGTGCCCCGCTCGATTTGCTCAGCGAGATGTTCGGCGACTCCGCCGACCCGCACCGCCTGGCCCGGCATCGACTTTCCCCGAATCGAGTGTCCCTCGCCGTTCGGGTGGGCGCCTTCGGCGATGACGACGATGGAAAAGTGCCTTCCCGATTTGCTGCGCGCCGTGATTTTCTGGCAGACCTTTTCAATGTCGTACGGAATTTCCGGAATCAGGATCACATCGGCGGTACCGGCGAGTCCCGCGTGCAGCGCGATGAAGCCGGCGTGCCGGCCCATCACCTCGAGCACGATCACGCGGTCGTGGCTTTCAGCCGTGGTGTGCAGCTTGTCGATCGCCTCGAGAGCGGTATTCACCGCGGTGTCGAAACCGAAGGTGGTAATCGTTCCGCTGACATCGTTATCGATGGTTTTCGGCACGCAGACGATGCGCATGCCTTTCTCGCAGAGCTCGTGGGCGATGCTCAGCGAGCCATCACCGCCGATCGAGATCAGCGCATCGATTCCGAGCTTCCGCGCGTTCTCTATCAGCTCGTCGGAGCGATCCTTCTCGACGCAACTTCCATCGGGTAGATAAACGGGATAGCTGAAAGGATTGCCGCGGTTCGTGGTGCGGAGGATGGTGCCGCCGAGGTGCGCGATTCCGCGGACCGTCGAAGCCGTCATCGGGATTACTTCTTCTTCACCTAGCAGGCCGGCGTAACCTTTCTTGATGCCGAGGACTTCCCACCCGCGGTTCACCGCCGAGAGCACCGCGGCACGTATCACCGCGTTGAGCCCCGGCGCGTCACCTCCTCCGGTGGACAACGCGATTCTCATGATTTCAGGATTTCTGTTCTAGTAGTGAGAGTATTTCGCCTGGTTTGGCGTGGCGGCCGAGCTTCGACTTCTGGAAGACTGGCGCATCATCGCGAAACACTTCGAAACGACCGCCCCACGTCGGAAGCAGTTCGATCTCGGCGTCAGGAAAGCGCTTCTTGATCTCGTCCGCCAGACTGGCGGCACGTGGCTGGTAGTTTCAAACCGTGCAGTATTCGATTCTGATGGTCATTTGTTAGGCTGTGGTTCGACGTCTTATTGGTTGGCCGGCGCGTACTGCTGCACCAGCTGCATGGCTTCCGGAGTGCCAACGTCCTTGAGCGCGTTGACGGCCGGCCCGCGAATGACGCTTTGCCAGACATCTGTCGTCATTAGCTGCTTCGCGAGCGGGATCGCGGCGTTCTTCTCCAGACGAATGTCGGACGCCAGCGCCACACCCCGCACGATGAGATTGGGATCCGTCCGCGCCAGCTCCCGCAGGCGTATGACAACGTCCCGGGCAGCCGGGCCCGCGAGCGGCAGCCGCCCGAGACCGGTGGCGGCGGATTGACGGACCCGCGCGTCCGGATCCCTGGTGGCCGCGACGAGGGCGTTCGTTACCGTTCGCATCGGTGAGGCAGCTGCGCGGCTCGAGTCGCTGCCCCACGCGCCGATTGCATCAGCGGCGCGTGAGCGCACAGCCCAGAATCGGTCGTTGCGAGTAGCGAGAATGAGGGCATTGAGCGCCATCTGGTCGCCAGGGCGCTGGGCCAGAACACCCGCGGCTTCGATCCGGCCCAGTACGTCATCATCGTTGACCAGCTGGTACTGGAGCATCCGTGTCGAGCGCGGGAAATCAGTGAGATCGAGAATCCAGTTGCCCTTGTCCCAGCGTATCGAGCGCGGCGGCGCCTTGAGGTTTGCCCCGGCTTCCCCGGTTCCATTGCGCACGGGCACGACGAACCGAACCACACCGCTGTCGGTGCGCGCCTCCACGTCCACATCGACGTCGAAGAAACCCGTAAGGCTGTCGCGCGCCTGGACTTCGCGCGCGCTGATAACGAGCCGACGCGCCGCGCGATCGTAAAGCGATGACACCTGGAAGACCGGGAATCCGGCGCCGTACACCCACTGATCGAAGAACGTCTTGAAATCCTTGCCCGTGGATTCCTCGAATGCCTTGCGCAGATCGTCGGTCACGACGTTCCCGTAGGCGTGCGCGGTGGTGTAGTGATTCATCGCTTTCCAGAAGGCGGCGTCGCCAAGCTGATGGCGGAGCATCTGGAGAATCGTCGCTCCCTTCGGGTAGATATGTCCGCTGAAGAAGACCTCGATCGGATCGTTGACCCACTTGTTCCAGACGATGGGACGGCGGGCGCGACGGTCGGCATCGATGGTCTGCTCCTGCGCGCCAAGCCGGTCGTATGACGCTTCGTCGACGCCGAGATCCTCTTCGTGGAAGACCTGCTCCATGAACGTGGCAAAGCCTTCGTTGAGCCAGACATCACCCCAGTCGCGAGTGGTCAGCAGATCTCCGTACCATTGGTGGCCGAGCTCGTGGGCCATCAACGGCACCGAGTTCGCCTGCGGCTCCGTCGCAGCAGGGTGGAGAATCTCCGCATCGTTCTGTGAAGTCGCGGTGACGTTCTCCATTCCGCCGTATTGGAATTCCGGAATCACGATCTGATCGTATTTGGACCACGGATAGGGGACGCCCGTCTTCCGCGAGAACACGTCGATCGCCTGGGGGGTCTTGGCGAATCCCCGCCAACCCGCGTCGACCGAATCAGGATAGGTCCAGTAGCCGACGGGTACGTTGCGCCACGGCTTGTCCTGCAGCACGGTGTATTTGCCGACGACCGTAGTCATCAGGTACGTCGACGCCGGCTTTTCGAGTACCCAGTGCCATTCGATGCTGTCACCAACTGCTCTGGATCCGGCAAGCCGTCCGTTGGAGAGCGCGCGCTCGTCCTTCGCCGTCCAGATGTAGAACTCCCACGTTGTCTTGTCGTTCGGAAAATCGTAGGTCGGCACCCAGAAGTGATTGTCTTCCGTCTCACCCTGGGTCCACACGATGTGCCTGGCTGGTCTGAAGTAGGCGCCTTTCGTGCGGTTGGCGCCGTCGTATTCGATGGTGATCGATGTTTTCTGCCCGGCGCGAAGCGGTGACGCGAGATGGACAGTCAGCGCGCGCCCATCATAATCGTATTTGAGCTCCTTGCTCTCGGTGCTGACCTGCTTGAAGGTCATGTCACCGGCGTCGATCATCACCGTCGAGATTGGCGCCGCGTCAGGCAGTCCCGCGATCGTCAGCGTCGTTGTCCCGACCACCGCCTGTCGCGACCAGTCGAATCGCACGTTGGTAACCTGATGCTGCAGATCGTACCGCCTCTTTCTCTCGGCGTGCGTTGTTCCCTCCGGCGGAGGTCCCCACACGATCAAGGGCGTTTCCTGAAATGGGGGTACCCGGTCGGGAGTCGCGGTGCTGTCCATCCGAAACGGCGGCAGCACGACAGGCGGATTTGGCTGGGGAATTTCCGGAGCGGGTGGCAGCGCTGCCGGCGCGCAGGCCAGTGCGAGCGCGAGGGCCGCAGCGCTCGATAGCGTTTGAGCTTTCATTCTGCGCGGGAATGGTATGAACAAGGCGGGAAAGTTCTGATCAGCGGCACAGGTGGTATCCTCCGTATGCTATTCACCTCCACAACGCGAGGGAAGTGAGACGCCGCCGCGACACGCGTTCACATTGGCCGAGATGACAATTACGCTGGGTATCCTGAGCATACTGACAGCCATCGCCGTGCCATCGGCGGCGAGACTGATCGACGGAATTCGGGTGCGCGGCGCGGTAACCGACATCGAGTCTGTGTTCAGTGGCGCTCGTCACCTCGCCATCGCGCGGGCGGCGCAGTCAACTGTGGAAATCGACACGGCAGCGCGCAGAATCCTTGTCAGCGTCGGCAGCGACACGCTTCGCCGGCGTGATCTTGGCGCCGAGCACGACGTGCAGCTGTCTGCAACCAGACTACGGATGTCTTATTCAGCGACCGGAATGGGCTACGGAGCCGCCAACCTCAGCGTCGTCGTGCGACGGAACTCGGCCGTCGATACCGTCTTTGTTTCTCGACTCGGTCGCCTGCGGCATTAGCGTCAACCGCGGCAACAAGATCAGCTGGCACCGGTTCGCTCGGCATCTCCACCGATGCATCGGCGGTTGTCCCGAAATCGTATCCGGGAACCGAGATGCGAGGAATCTGCTGGCCGATCATTCTCTCGATCGCCCTCACCATCGAGATCTCGTCCGGTGACATGAAGGTGTAAGCATCACCGGTCGCCGCCGCGCGTCCGGTGCGGCCGATGCGATGAACGTAATCCTCTGGCTGCTGCGGAACGTCGTAGTTGATGACGTGGCTGATGCCGGACACATCCAGTCCGCGCTGGGCGATGTCGGTGGCGACCAGCACGCGAATCTTCCCCGCCTTGAAATCGTCCAGCGCGCGCGTGCGCTCACCCTGCGACTTGTCGGCGTGCATCGCCGTGGCGGCGATTCCCTGGTCTTCGAGATGATTTACGACACGATCGGCGCCGTGCTTGGTGCGCGTGAATACGAGCACCGAATCCATCTCCGCCTTTTTCAGCAGCTCCACCAGCAGCGTGTTTTTTCGATCGCGCGGAACGGGATAAACGGCGTGGGTAACGGTGCTGGCCGCTTCCGAGCGACGACCGACCTGCACCACGACGGGCTTTCGGAGATACTTCCGCGCCAGTGCCTCGACTTCCGGCGGCATCGTCGCGCTGAAGAGCAGCGTTTGCCGGTAGCGGGGAATGTCGTCCACGATGCGATTGAGCTGCGGCGCAAATCCCATGTCGAGCATGCGATCTGCTTCGTCGAGCACGAGAACTTCGAGATCGTCGAAGGAGACGTTACCTCGCTCCATGTGATCGAGAAGCCGGCCTGGCGTCGCGACGACTACGTCGACGCCGCGACGCAGCTCTTTCGACTGCGGCTCGAGTCCTACTCCACCATAGATGGGAACCACGCGCAGCTCGGTGTGCTTCCCATATTTCCGGAAGCTCGCCTCGACCTGGGCCGCCAGCTCGCGGGTCGGCGTCAGAATCAACACCCGCACACGATGAACCGGGTCGCCGTTCTCGGCGGCGAGCGGCGCGGTGATGAGGTTGTGGACGATTGGAAGCGTGAAGCCGGCAGTTTTCCCGGTTCCCGTTTGCGCCAGCCCGATCAGATCTCTTCCGGACAGCGCCAATGGTATGGCCTGCTGCTGAATCGGCGTCGGGTGCGTGTAGCCCGCATCCCGCACTGCGTCCAGCACTTCCGGCGCGAGGTCGAGCTCCGCAAAGGAAACGCCCACCTCGGTTTTTTCCTCACTCATCATTCGGAATATACCCGGTGGAGCAGCCCCAAAAGCATTTCGTTCACCTCTATGGGTGTTTCTTCGGTCACTATGTGACCCGCATCTATGACTGATCGAAGCTCGATTCCGGGCACGAGGCGTTTGTAAATGTTCATTCCGTCGTGCGGCATCATGTGATCGCGACTACCCCAGACTCCGACGGCGGGGACATTCACGACGGATAATTGCCTGTGCACGGCAGCCTTCCAATCATACGAATGGAGAAGTTGACGAATCGCCGGCCAATAGTCCGTGAACTGTGACGGCGCGGCGTATTCTTCGATATCGCGATGGGTGAAGTGGCCGCGCTTTCCATAGACGCGCCTCAGCGCAATCTTCACCGGCGCGCGCGACCTTGCGCGCTTGAACAGCGGATTCAGCGCCGCGGGAGTCAAAAGTCGATAGAGTCGCATCAGCGGCACGCCGGTCAGACCGGCCGGTGCCAGCAGACCGAGGCCGCGCACACGCTCGGGATACCTGGCCGCGAAGTGATAGGAAAGCGTGCCGCCCAGGGAGTGCCCCGCCAATACCGGCCGCTCGAGTCCCAGCGCATCGAGCGTTTCACGCAGATGCTCGACGAGGGCGTCGATCGTGTACTCGCCAGCCGCAGCCGGCTTGTCGGACAGGCCGTGCCCTTTGAGATCGGGTGCGACGACGCGGTAACCGGCGTCAGCGATGGCGGGCATGTTGTAGCGAAACACGTAGGCCGTGCATCCCCAGCCATGCACCAGAACGATCGCCGGCGCGGCAGGATCGCCGCGCTCCACCACACGAATGCGAATTCCGGAAGCGAGCCGCGGAAAGCTCACTCGGTACGTGGAATCGCGGGCGGGAAACATCTCGCCGGGAGCGAGAAGGCCCCGGCGACCGAACCTGATCATCGGATCAGATCAATTCAATTTCTCTGCCGAGCAGCTTTCCGATGAGCCCGATCCGGAAGGTGACGTCTGTCCACTTCGATTCGGGACCGGTGCCATCGTCGAGAGGGAACGTGGACCACGCCCACGGATGCGAAGTCGTCGGACGATCCATTCCCTTGTGCGGATGCCACACACCATTCCGATCCCGATCATCGACGAAGCGATCGAACAACTTCATCCAGCCTTCATTCCGGCGGAGGAAGTTGAGGCGCGCCATCGTCTCGAGCCACGTCAGGGCGAACGGCACATCAGCCTCGACAGCATTACGATGCGGCAGCATGTCGCCCATGATGAGATGCGGCTGCGGCACGATCTTCTTGCCGAACAGCTGGACGATGTCCTGCCGCGGCAAGGGCTGGGTGATCGCTTCGTAGATTCGCTCTACTTCACTGAAGTGCTCGTGCCTGAAGATCGGCATGTAGGCCAGCATAGTCAGCGTATAGATCGACGGCGGCGCTGCCTCGGGGGCGAGCACATGCGAGTTGCCGACGCGCGTCCACGGCTTTTCTCCGAGAGGAGAGGTCAGATACGAAATGACTCGTTCGAGAATCCTGCGAGCGGCGCCGCGAAGCCGCGGATCGTTCTCGTATCCCATCTGGGCCAGCGTCGCCGCCGCGACTTCGCGAAACAGCCCGCGAGTGCGGCGAACCAGATCGTCATCTCTCGTCTTCGAACCGAGCTCGAAGGTGAACGCCGGATCGTTGTCTTCAGCGAGCAGTCTGAACAACAGCCGGCGCGCGAGAACCAACGGGGGAGAATCGACGGCCCACCCATACTCCGCGAGGCGCCTCACGGCGGGTATCGTTCCTATATTGGCGAAATCGGAACCGTGTTTGGTCGGAATGGAGAGGACCGAGTGGTTCCACATCCCGTCCCGGGTCTGAGTGACGGCGAGTCTGATCGCCGGCCGGTGGGAGTAGGGCAGCCAATCGATGTCCTGCACACGGACATCGGCAGTCGGACCTATCTCCATGAGGGCCCGATACTTAAGAGGGGCCGAGGCGTGCTCGAGGAGCCAGCTCAACGGGAAGGTGAGAGACTCCGCGGGAGTGGCTGATGTCGGTAAGGCCAGTTCAGGGCTGGGTGCAGTCACAGTCGCTCGGCGCGGAAGGAGGCAGGCCAGATGGCCGGCAGGCGCATGAGCCTGCCTTCAGCGCGGGGAAGAATAGCAGGTTTTGGGCGAGGCGCTAGGGAGACGCCCTAAATCGTTATCCAATAAACACTTAGCGCGCCTCTTCATAACGGTGGGCGCATGCGTTGAATCGCGGTCCCCTGACCTGGCGACACAATCAGTAAATAGGTCAACCTTTTTCGATCGAACGGCGTATAATGGACCACGGATGCCATCTCGGCACCATCAAAAAATCTCAGGAGTGTAGGATGAAGGCTATTCGAATCGCCATGCTGGCAGCTGCCTTTTGCGTTGGCATGACTACGGTTGCCTCCGCGCAAGGCACCGAGCCTCAGGGACAGGGTGAAATGCGTCGTGGCGACAGAATGGGCGGATTGCTGCTCAAGGACATCACCTTGACCGATGCGCAGAAGGCGCAGATCAAGACGATTCGCGAGAAATACCTGCCGCAGCAGATGGAGCTGCGCAAGTCGGCGCAGGCCGTCGGCGGACCGCCGGACGAAGCCACTCGCGCCAAGATGATGGATCTTCAGACCAAACAGGCCGCGGACATCCGCGCGATTCTCACCGCGGATCAGCAGCCAGTGTTCGATAAGAATCTCGCTGAGATGAAGGAAAGAATGGCTGCCCGGAAGAACGGCAGCAGCTAACCAGCGCTACGAGCGCGGCTCGAGAGCCGCGATCGTGTAGTTGCTCTTCGGGTTCCAGAGTATCCAGCTCTGGAACCCGTTGTCGTATCCGGCCTTTTTCTGGGCGCGGAGGTGCTGGGCGTAGTAATGCGGGGGGCCCAGCGTGAAATCCTGATACCAGGGGATGATCTTCGCGGCATTTGCCACCGGTGCCGAGCGTCTCTTGGCATCCTTGAGCGCGTGATCGATGGTCTCGTATGGATGCGCGTTCGGATTGCGAAGCTTGTAGGTGCCCGGCGCGAAGTGCGAAGGATAGACCATCGGCAGAACGACATCGACCTGGTCGACGAACATCTCCCAGCGCTGGCCGATCCCCATGTCGGTGGTATCGGTTGCCGTCAGGCCGAATACGTCGGCGGTGACGGGAATTCCGTGCGGCTTCAGCGCTTTCCTGACCAGACCGAGCTGATCACGAATCACCTGTGCCCGCACGCGACCGTTGGCGAGCGGGTAAACCGTTTCGCTGATCAGACGCTTTTCGTCGGGGAAGCGCACGTAGTCGAACTGGACTTCGCTGAATCCGAGCTGGTAGGCTTCGCGGGCGAGATCCGCCGCGTATTGCCACACAGCCGGCTGGTGTGGATCGAGCCACGGCCTTCCGTTCTTGTCGAGCCACGGCTGCTGGTCGGATTTGCGCTTGATGGCGAGGTCCAGTTTCTTGCTCGCCAGCAGCGGGTCCTTTGCCACGACGATGCGGGCGATCGGATAAATCCCGTTGGCGATCATGGTGTCGAGCATCGCTCGGACCTTCGTGGCCGACATCCAGTGCCCGTCGGCGGTATCCGCGCCGATCTCGCGGGCGAGCGGAACGTCGGAGCGATAGAGGACGAAGCCGCGGTCGTCCTTCACATCGATCACCAGTGCGTTGACTTCCGTTTTCCTGGCGACGTCCATGAGTTGCCTGAGCTTGCTGCCGAGCGCGGCCCAGCGGTTCACATAAAGTCCGCGCAGTGTGTCAGGGGTCGGGACATGAACGATTGGCTTTACCGAATCACGACGCGCGGCGGTGGATGACGCGGTCGATTTCCCGCGAGCCCGGACTGCCGTGTCCGCGTTTGCTTTCGCATCACCCCGTGGATTGCACGCGAGCGAGAGCGAGAGAACGACCAACGTTCCGATGCGCACCATTTCTTTAATTAACCTGTTTGCGTCTCTCGACGCGCGGGGCTGCCGTCAGAGCGCGTTCAGCTCGGCGTTGGCGTCGGAGAGATAACCCATCTCCCGCACCACGGTCTGTGCCTGCTGGGTGACCATGGTGAGACCCGTTGGCTGCACGCCGATGCCGCCGGTGCGGAAGCGCACCAGCTCGAGCCGCATCGACCTGAGTATCTGGCGGCAGTGGTCGAGTTTTTCCTGCGCCTCTTTTTTCTTGCGCCCCACTTCAGCGAGCGCGCGACGCTGGCGTCGGAGCATTGCCAGCCGGCGCACGCGCTCCTCACTGGCGCGATACTCGAGCGGGTTCGCCTGTGATTCGAGAGTGTCGATCTCCTTTTCGACGCTTTCGGAGGTCTCGCGACCCGTGCTCCGATCCAGATCCGACAGCGACAGCGCGAGCTGCTGAACTTTTCGGAACACGGCATCGGCCGACGTCGCCACCTCCGGGATCTGCTCCCTTTCGTCAGGCGGCATGTTCAGCAGCTGGCGGTGGATCTCCCGGTGATCGCCCTCGGCTTCACGGATGGCCGAGCCGTAACGCGAGTCCCCGAATGGCGCGGGAGCACCGGCGGGAACAGGACTGAGGCTGGTGGTCGGGCCTCCTGTTCTGGGATATGGCTGAAACGGCTGAACGGGGGGAACCGAAGACATCGGCGAGAATAGTCCCTGACCTCGCGCGCGCGCCCGAGCGCGTACTTCCGCCCGCTTCTGCTCGTCGAAGAGAGCGCGGGCATCGTCGATCGTTTCGGCGGCGACGTCGAAGATCAACCGGTCGCGCGGCTGGCGGAACACGTCGCGCCAATCGTACCCCGCCGCCCACAGCTTCGAGTATCTGAAGGCGAGGAAAACGGTCCACATCACCGTCAGCGCGATGAAGTCGTGGTTCGTGAACAAGGATATCGGAACCAG
>Ga0157378_10002337_pt1 | contig 16838 bp, 12 predicted proteins | sample M65metaG_FD_115309 | JGI IMG/M metagenome (GOLD analysis project Ga0157378, IMG submission 115309) | Miscanthus rhizosphere microbial communities from Kellogg Biological Station, Michigan, USA - M6-5 metaG | ecosystem: Host-associated > Plants > Roots > Rhizosphere > Soil | place: USA: Michigan...
TCCCGTCGGAATGCTTTCGAGAATCGCTTCGGTGAACCGGCGGCGGCTTTCCAGCTCGCGGCTGTTGTCTTCCAGGCCATGCACCATTTCGTTGAAGCCGCGCACGAGCGACCCCATTTCATCATTGGCGATCACGTTCACGCGGTGTCCCAGGTTGCCTTTGCGCACCTGGCTGGCGGCATCCAGCAGAGCTGAAATTGGGACGCTGATCTGTTTGGCCAGCAGCAGCGCGATCCACGTCGCCACGAACAGGACGAACAATGCGATCAGCAACAGAAACAGAAGATACAGCGTTCGAAGCGCCTTCGAATCTTTGGAAAGCTGGTTGTACTGATTAATGTAAGCCTGGATCTGGCTTTGCTTCTCCTCCAGGTCTACGCGCGGCTTAACCCGCAAGAGTAACGTCCCCTGCCCAGCCAGAGGAGCGCGCGCGGTGAACATCTGGCCGCTGGCCGGAGAGCCGCAAAGAACGCGGGGAGGACCTGTTGCTAGCTCGATGCGGAGTTCTGCGATCCGGTTATCGCGGCACACGGCGGCGAAATCGGCAGTCCCGTTCTGTACCTCTGGAAGCAGCACCATCCAGCGCGCCAACGCCTCGGCGCGAAACTGAACTTCTTCGCCCAAACCCGTGGCCGCGTCCCGCAGTTGAATATTCATCCCTTCGGCCGGCCGCGTAAACCATTTATCCAGGTTTCGATTTAAAACCGCGTAACTCCACAGAACCAGAAAAATCACCGGCACGAAACTCAGGGCTAGTGCGCCCAGAACCAGCTTGGTTTTGATGCGCGAACCCTCGCGGTTCCGCTGCCGCTCCAGGTATAGCTTGACGCCTTCGCGAAACAGCATGAATCCCAGGGTCACCGTGAGCAGGAAGATCAGCGTGGAGACGGCCCAGAACGCGAACGTCTGCGCGGCATTGGTAGGCGCGTACTCGCCGAAATCGAAGGAGACCTGCCATTCCACCAGCACCAGCAGAATCACCAGCAAGACCAGTCCAGCGCCGAAAAGATGCCGCTTGCGCATTCGTCTACCAATTATAGGGCGCGCGTTTGCAGGGCGTACATGTGACGCCGGTGTATCCTGGAATTCATTACATGAGTCGCATTTCTTTCGCTTTTCGCGCTTTCTTCTCCCTGCTGTTCAGTGGCGTGCTGCCGTCCGATATCGCCCAGGCGTTCGGATTCTCCAAAGCCATGCCCGTGAAGGCTCCGCCGCCGCCCAAACCGCAGGCAGGGCCATCCGCGGGCGCCATCCAGATTCTGGGGATCCTGCAGCGCGACGCCCGGCTGGTGGATTTCCTGATGGAAGATATCGCCGCGTATTCCGACGATCAAGTGGGTGCCGCCGTTCGCGACGTGCACGCCCAGTCCCGCCAGGCTCTGGAGCGATATCTCCGGCTGCAGCCGGTGATCGATGGCGTGGAGGGGACCTTCACCAAAGCGCAGGGTCTGGACGCTGCTTCCCTGAAATTCGTCGGCAAAGTTCCGCCCGGCGGTACGGCTCCCGGCGGCGTGCTGCGCCACAAAGGCTGGAAGGCCGAGAAAGTCGATCTGCCCGAGACCGGCCTGAGCAACGTTCTGGCGCCCGCTGAACTCGAAATCGAGTAGTGTCCCCTCTCCCATGAACATCGGAATCGATCTGGGCACCACCAACTCGGCGCTCGCGTTCATCGACCCCGGGCCGGACGATGTCCAGGCTGGCGCCGAAGATTCTCCCACAATTCAGGTACTCGATATCCCGCAGTATGTGGCCGCGGGACGAATAGAATCGCTCCGCACGCTGCCCTCGTTCCTGTATCTTGCGGGTCCCGCACCTGAGCAGCAGTTCACTGGAACCTACGCGCGCGAGCAAGGCGTGCTGGTGCCTACCCAATGCGTCCACTCGGCCAAAAGCTGGCTGTCGAATCCGGAAGTGGACCGGACCGCGAAGATCCTTCCCTGGGATGCCCAGGAAGCCGGACGCGTGCTCTCGCCGGTCGAAGCATCCACGCGCATCCTGAAGCATCTTGCCGATGCCTGGGCGAAATCGCAGGGCTCGCCGCTGGGCGAGCATGCCGTAGTCTTGACGGTGCCCGCCAGTTTCGATGAGGAAGCCCGCGAGCTGACGGTGATGGCTGCCCGCGAAGCGGGAATCGAGAAGCTCACCCTGCTCGAGGAACCCGCCGCGGCGTTCTATTCCTGGATCGCCAACGATCTGGCGCGCTCGCAAAAGAGTCTGTTCGATGGCCAGAACGTGTTGGTCTGCGACGTGGGCGGAGGCACCAGCGACTTCACGCTGATTCGCGTTACGCGCGAAAACGATCGGGTCGATTTCACCCGCACCGCCGTGGGAAAGCATCTGCTGCTGGGTGGCGACAACCTGGACCTGACGCTGGCCTGGCTGGTGGAATCGAAACTGGGCAAGCAGCTTCCCCTGCGGCAGCGCAGCGCTCTCCGGCGGCAGTGCGCGGCGGCGAAAGAGAAACTCCTTTCCGATCCGAATCTCCAAAGCGTTGAGATCACCGTGCTCGGCGGCGGATCGTCGCTGGTGGGCGGCACGCTCAAGACCGAAATCACCCGTGAAGAAGTTTTGGAACTCGCTTTGGACGGATTTCTCCCCGTCTGCGAGCTGGCCGACAAACCCGGCGAGGAAGCCTCCAGCCCGTATCGTGAATCGGGATTGCCCTACGTATCCGATCCCGCCATCACGCGGCATCTGGCGGAATTTCTGGCCAGCGCGGGCGACGTCCGCCCCGACGCCATTCTCTTCAACGGCGGCTTCTTCATTCCCGAAATCCTCCGCCAGCGCGTGGCCGGCGTCATGGAGCACTGGTACGGCCAGCGTCCCGTGATCTTTGAGAATCGCGACCTGGACCTGGCCGTCGCAGTGGGTGCGGCGTATTATTCCTACGTCCGCTCCACGGGCGCTGGATTGCTGGTGCGAGGCGGGCTGCCTCGTGCATATTTCATCGGCCTGGCGGGTAGCGACGGGGACTCCTTACGCGCCATGTGCCTCGCTCCACGAGGCTCGGAGGAGGGATCCTCGATCGAGATCGATCCGGGCAATCTGCAATTGGTCGCGAACAAGCCCGTGGCGTTCCGGCTGTACAGCTCGCGCATCCGCACCGAGGATCGCGCCGGCGACGTAGTCGCGTTCAGCCCCGATGAGCAGGGCGACCTGCATCTGCATGCTCCGCTGCACGCCGTGTTGCGATTCGGCAAAGCAGGAGAGCGGCTGGTGGCCATTAAGCTGGGCGCGAAGCTCACCGAAGTGGGAACTCTCGAAATCTGGGCTGAATCGAAAGAGTCCGAGCATCGCTGGCGGCTGCAATTCGAGCTGCGCAAGGCGGCGGCCTCGGACACCATGCGGAAACCGTCCGCGGTGATCAGCGAAGAAGCCCTGCAATCGGCCGTGGGACTCATTCCCCAGACTTTTTCCGGCGGCGGTTTGGAACCGGCGCAGCTTCCCGCCCGCCTGGAACAGGCCCTCTCGTTGGGCCGCAATTCGTGGCCCGTTTCCGCCATCCGGGTGTTGGCCGACGCGATGCTCGAACTAGTGGACGGCCGCACCCGTAGCGCTTCACACGAACTTCGCTGGCTGAATCTCTGCGGCTTCTGCCTGCGTCCCGGTTTCGGATTCCCCGGCGACGATTTCAGGGTAGAGCAGGCCCGGCGAGTCTACGCCTCGGGTCTGCAATTCGCGAATCAGATCCAAAACGAAATCGAGTGGTGGATTTTCTGGGGACGCGTGGCCGGCGGATTGAACAAGAATCAGCAGACCGATTTGTTCCAGCGCCTTTCGCCCGTCCTGCTGCCGCGTGGATCCAAGAAGCCGCGCGTAAATCCCAGCCTGCTGCGGGAAATGTGGCGCGCCGCAGCGAGTCTGGAATTGCTGCCGATCCAGACCAAGACCCAGTTGGGTGACGAGCTGATTCCGCGCATTGTTTCCGGCGACTTCGTCGATACCGGACTTTGGTGCATCGCGCGATTGGGCGCGCGCAAGCTGTTCTACGGGCCCATCAACCAGGTGCTGCCGCCCGCCGTCGCCGCGCGCTGGGTGGAGCAGTTGCTGAAGGTCGCCAAGGCCAAGGATGCGATTGCCTCACTTTCCAGGCACACCGGCGACGCCACGCGTGACCTTCCCTCCACCACGCTGAGCGTCGTTCGCCGCACTCTTCCGGATATACAACTGGATGGCGAGCCGCAGGATAATCTGGCCGCCATGGGACGCATCTTCGGCGAGGACCTGCCGTCGGGTCTTGTGTTCCATGAATGAGCTGGTCCTGATAGACCGTCTTCGCAGGATGGACGGTGTGAGCGGTATCGGCGACGACTGCGCCGTGTTCCGCCCCAAAGCGGGCGAAGATCTGCTCCTCAAAACCGACCAGCTCATCGAAGGTATTCACTTTCCTAACACCATGCGTCCGGATGTGATCGGCGAACGGGCTCTGGCGCGGCCGCTGAGCGACATCGCCGCGGCGGGCGGCAATCCGCGCTGCTGCCTGGTCGCATTGGCTGTCCCGCGGACCCACTCCGAACGCTGGATCCTATCCTTCTTTCGCGGGCTATTAAGTCTCGGGAAGAAAACCGGCACGGTTCTGGTGGGCGGCGATCTGGCGCATGACGATAAGGTTCATTGCAGCGTCATGGTGGTGGGCGCGGTCGCGCGCGGCCAGGCCCTCACCCGCGGCGGCGCCCGGCCCGGCGATCTCCTATATGTCTCCGGACGCCTGGGAAAACCGTGGGATCAGCCTATTCACCCTCGGCTGGAGTTGGGACGGAAACTGGCGGGGAAGGCGACGGCGTGCATCGATCTGAGCGACGGCTTATCGCTCGATCTGCATCGTCTGGCGAAAGCCTCAGGCGTCGCGGCCCAGCTCGATAGCATTCCCGTAATGCGCGGAGCGACCATCGAAAGAGCCCTGCACGGCGGCGAAGACTATGAGCTGTTGTTCACGCTTCCGCCCCGCACCAAGGCTCCCGCTGGAACCACGCGCATCGGCACGATGGTCCGCGGCCGCGCTGGCACAGTATTATTCGAAGGCCGGAAACTCACACCCCGCGGCTACGACCACTTTGCATAATCCTTATTCCGTCGGCGCGTAATAGCCCGTGCGCCAGTGCGCTCTCACCGGAGGCAGACCCTTGGGAGGCACCACCTTCACTTCCACCAGGTGATACTTCCCATTGCGCTCGGTGTTGGTGGGCACATAGCCCAGCAGGTAGCGATTCCGCAGATCCACGCTGATCTTCTGCGCGATATCCGACAGCCGCGCGCCCTGGGTCTTGAACATACGGCCGCCCGTCTGCTCTGAGATGCCGTTCAACACTCCGCCCGCATCGGTATAATTCGGATCCGCAAACACCCCGATGGAATAAATCAGAACGTCGCTTTCCTTCACCACGTTCCTGATTTCCGTGGACGTATAGCGGCTGTTATTCTCGCCGCCGTCCGAGATCACCACCAGCGCCTTGCGCTTTTTGGTCGATTTCTTGATCTCATGCAATCCCAGGAAGACCGCATCCAGCAGCGCCGTGGAACCGCGCGTGTGCGTGAACAGCAATTGATACGTAATCTTGGTCGGGTCCGCCGTCAGCGGCACCACCAGCCTCGGCGAGCTATCGAATTCCACCAGCGCGAACTCGTCTTCCGGATTCGCGGTCTTGAAGAACTCCGTCGCGGCCAGGTGCTCTTCCCGCTCGGCGCCGCTCATGCTGCCGCTGGTATCGAACACCAGGCCCACCGCCACGGGTTCATCTTCCATGGAAAAGCTGGTGATCGCCTGCTCCAGCTTATCGTCGAAGACCCGGAAGTTTTCCTTCTCCAGGCCGGCCACCGGACGATTGTAGGCGTCGTTCACCGCCACCGGCACCAGCACCTCGGTGCGATCCACGCGCAGATCGGCACGCGGGATATCCGGCGGTTTTTGGCTGGCCTTTTCCCGTGACGGAAGCGATACCTGGCCCAGAAACACCAGCGGCAGAAACAGCGCGAATCCCGCTGCCCAGCCGATGATCTGCCGCCGTCTCATGGCTCAGATAGTATACTCGGAACACCAGTGCTGTTCGCCCACCCTGCCCTGCTCATTACCGCTATTGCCATTCTAAGCGCCGCTGTGGGCGTGTGGCTGACGTCATTCTCCGGTCTGTCGCGCCGCTTGGTCCCCTTCGGTGGTGGAGTGCTGCTGGGCGTCGCGTTGTTCTGGGTACTTCCCGAGATGGCCGAGTTCTTCAGCTGGCAGGGCGCGATTCTCTGGCTCACCGGCGGATTCCTGTTGCTGGCCGCGATCGACCGGTATGTGTACCCCGTCTGCCCCGCGTGTTCCCATTCGCACCATCATGAAACCTGCGCAACGCGTCTCCACGGATTCGCGACTCCACTTCTGGCCGCCGCCGCGCTGCACAGCGCATTGGACGGCTGGAGCGCCGTGGCCGGTCAAACTTCCGGATTCAGCCTGGGCCTGATCGGCGCCATCGCGATACACAAGATTCCCGAAGGTCTAGCCTTGGGAGTCATCGCCCGGGCCTCGCTTGGCTCGAAGTCTTCCGCGCTCGCCTGGTGCGCGCTGGCGCAATCGGCGACGCTGGCCGGTGCAGGGCTCGAATCGGTGCTGGCCCCGTATCTGGGTTCGCAGGCGTTGCACGCGCTGCTGGCCCTGGCCGGCGGCAGCTTCCTGTATCTCGGCGGACATGCCGTGCATGGCGAAGTGCGACGCAGCGGAACCAGCCCCGTGATCGTACCTGCGCTTACCGGAGTGGCCGGATCCAGCGTGCTGCGTCTCTTTCTCCGCTAGGTTCGTACCGGCGGTCTGCGCCGATGCCAATCGGTCTGCTTCTGGAACATATTCCCGATCGCGACCAGCTGGTTCTCGTAGAACGGCCGTCCCAGCAGCGAAATTCCCACGGGCATTCCTTCGGCGAATCCGCAGGGCAGCGACAATGCCGGTAAGCCTGCCAGGTTGCCTCCCGGAATCAGGCCTCCGCGCGACTTGGTCGGTGGACCCGGCGCATTCAGCGGCTCGGCGACCTTGGGAGCAGGCCCCAGCCGTGCCGGACTCAGCACCATGTCGCAGTTCAGGAACAGATCGCGGAACGCTTGTTTCACCAGCGTCCGCACACGCATCGCGCGCTGATACTCGGTAGCAGGCAAATCCAGCATGGCCTTGAGCCCCGCGATCTGGTGCGGGTCTGCCAGTTGATCCACCTTGCCGCTGCGGATCAGGTCCTCGAAAATCGATCCGGCTTCGCCGGCGATGATGGTTCCCACCAGCGCTCCGTACGGGAATTCCGGCAGCTTGATTTCCTTTAGCTTCACGCCCAGCGACTTCACAACTTCGAAAGCCGCGCGCAGAGCCGGCTGCGCGGAAGGTTCTGCTCCGTCCTCGAAATCCACCGGCATGTAGCCGATGGTGATATCGCCCGGCTTGCGCGTGTACTGCGGCGTGTAATTGAAATTGCGTCCGGCCGATCCAGGATCCTGAAGATCCGCGCCGGCCAGCTGATGCAGCACCAGGGCGCAATCCTCCGCTGAGCGGCACATCGGTCCCAGCTTGTCCAAGGTCCAGGAAAGAGCCATGGCGCCGCGCCGGCTAACCAATCCATAGGTGGGACGCAGACCCGTGACGCCGCAGAACGCGGCCGGTGTCAGAATCGATCCCGAAGTTTCCGAGCCGATCGCAAACGTCACCAGACCGGCCGCCACCGCAGCGCCCGAGCCGCTTGACGATCCGCCGCTCCAGCGCGTCGGATCCCACGGATTGAGACCCGGACCCGTAAGCGAAGCGGCCGCGGTAATGTAGTCGCCCCCGCCGGCCAGTTCGATCATGGAGAGTTTCCCGATCAGAATCGCGCCGACTTTATCCAGCTTCTCGATCACCGCCGCGTCGTAGTCGAACACCTGCCCGGCGTAAGGTTTCGCGCCCCAGGTGGTCGGCTGCTTCTTCACCGCCAGCAGATCTTTCGCGCCGTACGGAATGCCCTGCAGAGGACCGCGCGTCCGGTCAATCTTCAGGTCGCGATCCACATCCCGGGCCGCGCGTACAGCTTGTTCGCGCAGGGACAGCGCCAGCGCGTTGTAGCGCGGTCCCACGCGCTCCAGGCGGTCGCAGAAGGCTCGCGTCAGCTCAACGCAGGAGAATTCTTTGGCGCGCAGCTTGGCGCTCAGCTCCGAGATGCTGGCGAAGAAGATGTCGGGAGCGATCTCGGCCACGTCTTAAGCCTTGAACTGGAATGCGGGCTCGGTGCTCATCGGCAGCGGCACCCGGGCGATCGCCTGTGCGGCGATGCGCTGCCGCGCTCGAGCATCGTCCAGTTCCCTGTCGGGCGAAACTGGAGATGGCGCTGGAGCTTGTGCGCGCGCCACGGCAGCCCCCGTAAGAACAGCCGCCAGCTGTCGTCTGGAAACATCCATGCGCCCATTATAGGGGTAGGACAGGCGATCTTGTCTGTCTACGCGTGCGCTGCGTTGTCCCGAGCCGCCACAGCTTCCAGCGCCGCCTGCTGCATAACAGCCCGCGGAGGACGCTCGCCGGTAAAGATCTCGAACTGCCGCGCGGCCTGCTCCAGAAACATCTCCAGCCCATGAATGACTTCCGCGCCCTGGTCCTTCGCGCGGCGCAGCAGGGAGGTTTCCATGGGCGTATAGACCATGTCGAACACCAGCTTCGATGGAATCCGGCCGTCGAAGAAACACCTTTCCGTGTTGGGCGACATACCCAGCGGCGTCGCATGCACCAGCGCGTCGAATCCTCGCGCCGCAGCCTGTTCACGCGAGAGCGCCTCTGCCCCGCAAATGGATGCCAGCGCGCGCACGCGGTCCAGATTGCGCCCCGTAACGGCCAGCTTGGTTCCGGCCGCCGCCAGCGCGAAAACCGCGCCTCGAGCCGCCCCTCCGTTACCCACCACCAGAACCGACGATTTATTCAAGCGGATGTGGCGCTCCAGAGGACACGTCACGCCGGGAGCGTCCGTGTTCGCTCCGCGCCACTTGCCGGCCTTGCGCCACACCGTGTTCACCGCGCCGATGCGCCGCGCCACCGGATCCACCCAATCCAGATATCTCAGGATCTTCTGCTTGTGCGGGATGGTCACGCTGAAGCCCGCCAGCGGCAAGCCTTCCGCCATGACAAAGAAATCTTTGAGCTGCCCCGGATGCACCAGAAACGGCAGATACACCGCATCCACGCGACGAGCCTGAAATGCCCGATTATGCACCGCGGGCGAAATCGAATGCCCCACGGGATCGGCGATCACACCGTAGATCTTCGCGTCGCGCGAGAGTTTACCCACGCGATACATCCCTCGGAGCTTCCTCGCGCCCACTTGGCCCGAGGCCGTCCCACCCGCCATGTTGGGAGCGGCATAGGTATACAGGCCGCCGAATGCGGTCGAAAGCACGCGAGTCGGGAATCCCGTTTCGCCCATCGCCAGGAGGACGGTCGGAACCTTGGGGTGGGATCGCGCCAAAGAAAGCACCCGCGAGTTGTCGGACGGTTTCCGCGCCGTGGTCACAACCTTGTACGCGTGCGCCGGAATCGCAACCATGCGCTTCAACACCGAGTCCAGGCGGGGTGGAGTGCCGCCGTAGTTGTGATACGAAAGCACCAGGTACGCTTCCGATCGCAGGTGCGCCAGCTGGTTCTCGCAGTTTTCCGCGCTCTCTATTTCGATATCCAGCGCTTGGGCTCCGGCCTCGCGCGCGGCTTCCAGGATCTTGATCTGCTCTTCGATACTGCCGGTGAAACGGCCCTGATTCTGCCGCCGCCTGCAGGTGGCCAGAATCATGCAATCTGGATACTTGGTCAGGAACTTTCGCAGCGCGCCTACGCCCCGCTCGGGAGACGCCAGGTAATCCAGGCGGAATTCGAGGAAGCGCTCGCCGCAATCATACTCGGCTTTGGCGTGCGCCAGCAAAGACTCTACATCCGGGAATCCCAGAGCAATACAGATGCTCGGGAAAATAGTTTTCTGCCCCATGAGCGACAGAACAGCATATCATGCCGCCCGTGTATCGCGTTCGCCCGTCAGGGCGCGCGGCGCGCGAGCGCGGACTGGTAAGGCTCCAGGTGAACGTCGGCTTGTGCCGGACCCAGGTGTATGATCCACGCGGTACGTCCCGGGAAATGGTCCATCAGTTGCCGGTTCTCCCGATCGGAGCGCAGGTGCGCAAACAGTACCTGGCTGGCGCCTAGGTCCGCGCCGTTATACACCCACTCGTGCACCGAGTCCCAATTCGTCGCGTACTCCACCAACACCAGATGCTTGCCGCCTTTAGATTCGAGCGTGCGGATAAGAGCGCTGCGTTCGTTGGGATGCGCCTGGATCGCGGCGGCGTAGTCCATCGCCAGGGGAGTGAAGAGAAGGATAGTGGCGCCTAGAAACACCAGGCCACGCGCGCGCGACGCCGCCATGCGATACCACAGGGCCCGTCCCGCCGCCACAATCAGGATCAGTTCGACCGCCGTATAAGGGGCTGTGTAGTGCCCGTTGATCCAGGTTTCCAGTAGCAGCGCCGTGATGCCGGCGCCCAGAAGGAGCACCAGCCACTTCTTACGTCCGCGCATGCGCGCCCAAGGGACGCCGAAGAGAAGCAGGCCAAACGCCAGGAACTGCAGCCATACTCCGGCAAGGGAAAACTTGAACAATTGGAAAATGATCGCGGCGGGCACGCCCAACCGGCGCACACCCATGTAGTCCTTGCGTTCCGTATTGTGCGCCGCGGCCGCGTTCGCACTGCTGTACTCCTTCGCGGGATAGGAAGGCAGAACCCACAGCGTGGGAACCGTATCATACTGCCGCGAGTATTCGAAATACGGCAAATCAGTGACACGCCCCGTCACGCGCTGGTTATACCAGCCGATCACCGGCATAGCGGCCGATAGCATGACGACATTCGGCAGGATGACTGCCCGCCAGATCGCCCGGCGGCCCGCTCTTTTCTTCAAGAACTGGAAGAGCAGAATTCCTAGAGCGGCCAGACACAGCACACCGCCTTCGTAAGGGCGAGTGATGTAAAGAATCAGGGCACCCGCGGACAGGCTGACACCTGCTCCGGATGCCTTTCCCTGTGTTCTCCCCTGCAGCAGGCGCCCGAGGCCGCCCACCACAAGCGCTCCTCCGCAGGCTGCCAGCGCTCCGCCCCAGTAGCTGGAAAACCAGTAGTGGCGGATGAAAAAAAGAATTGTAGAGAGCCCCCCGGCGATCAGCGTCCACTGTGGCGGAAGCCACGCATCGGCTGCCCAGCAGAACAGGAAGACCATGGCCGCCCCGCTCAACACCACTCCCCAGTAGGGATGTCCGAGTAGTTTCTGCCCCAGCGCCAGAAGCATGCCCTGACCGGGTTGATACTTAGACCCATACCGCGGCGCTACAAGTACGTGCGGCGATTCGAAGAACTCGGGCTGAGCCAGCGGCGGATTGCTCACTCGGCCGTGAGCGAACGTATCGGCAGCCAGCAGGTAGCTGAACTCATCATGAATCACCGGCTCGGGCGGCGGCAGTACGGGCAGCAGCGCCAGCCGCGCCACGATCATTCCCAGAGCCAGCAGGGCCCAGACCACGGTGCGGCGGCGTGAGAAGCGGCACAACCGCACAGGCAGGTTGAAATCCCTTGAAATACGGTGAGCGGAATGCTTCATGGCTCCCTGGGCGCTAGTGCTGGAATCACCTTTTCTCGCCGAGAACCAGATACTGCGCCCCCAGGTGCGTCCAACCCAGGAATGGTTCTGCAAAGCGGAGCGCCTTCAAGAAACGCGGAAAGAAGAAAAGACTCCCCGTTGCCGTGCTTTCAAATCCCGCTCGCGACAACAAGGAAGACGTTTCCCGAGGCGACAACATCTGCGCATCCCGGTCGAAAGGGATGCGCGCCATCACCATGCGCGCGCCGGGATTCCACGGATTGTTCTCGAACAGCGCCAGTTTGCCTCCCGGCCGCAGGCTTTGGTAAATCACCCGCAACGCGTCCAGGCGCTCCTCCGGCGGGATGTGATGGAACACGCCGTTCACATAACACAGGTCGAAGCCTCCGGCGATCTCGCCCAGCTCATCGACGTGTACATATCGTATCCCCGGTCCACAGTTGCGTTCTTTCGCGGCTTCCAGAGCCTGCAGAGAGGTGTCCGCGCCAACAATCTCAGCCCTCGGAAACATCTCGCGGAGGCGCTTGGACGTGTAACCCAAACCGCATCCAAAATCGAGAACTCGCGAGACGGCTGCGTGGGAGGACATTCTGGTTCGCAACAGGTTCAGTCTTCCTTCCAGAAAGAACATCATGTTCTCCCCCGAAAGACGGATTCCCTGATTGAGCATGGCTTCATATTCGCCGCTCAAATCGAAAAGTTGTTCGCTCACTTACGATTCCTCAGGTGCCGCACGCGAGCTTCTACCAGATCGAGCACGTGGTCCAGGCCCCGAACCACAGACAGTACAGCCGTAATGCCGAAGCATTCCATGGCCACGACGAATCGCGACCAGTGCACAGAGGTGTGTCCCGTGCTCGACAACTGCACTACACTGGGCCACACCAGCGCCGCGCCGGCGCACATCAGGAAAGCCACAATCCCGAAGAACCAGCGGGTCCGCAACCAACCTGAGAGCGGTGCACGGCCTTCGTGAACTTCTTCATGCATGGCGATCGAGCCGATGCGGGCGCTGATCACGCTGGCTCCCCAGAGCAGGACGGCCGTCTGCGCCGCCAGCGCGCTGACCAGGAATCGATAGATCATCCATTCCAAGACCGTATGGTTCTGCAGGTACCAGGATAAGGGCCGGAGCATCAATACCGCGCCCAGCGCCGAGCAAGCGACTGCGCCCCAGAACAGTATGCGTCCCGATTTGTACAGCAACGCACTTTCCAGGATCACCCGCAAGAAGCGAAGCCCATCCCGGCCTACCCGCAGCTTCGATTCGCCTTCGCGTTCGGCGTAGGGCATATCGACTTCGACAATGCGCGTCGCGTCGCTCAGCATGGCCCGCGCGCTCATCGCGGGGGTGAAGTGCAGACCGGCCGGTAGCGGATACAGATGATGGAGCGCTTCGCGGCGCACCACGCGCATCCCGCTGGCCGTATCCCGCACGGTCTCCGATGCGAAGGCCGAGAGCAGCCAGGCAAACATGGTGTTGCCGATTCTTCGCACGAGCGGCATCTGGCTGTTCTGGTTCAGCCGGCAGCCCAGTGCGATATCGGCGTCTTGTTCGACGAGACTCTTGCACAGGGTTGCGAAGAAATTCGGGTCGCAGGTGCCGTCCGCATCCAGGAAACCCAGAAGGTCCGCGGGCGATTCGGACCAGGCTTCCATGATGGCTGCGCCGTAGCCTTGATTCTTGGTGAATTCGATCAGGTTGATGAGACTTCCGAATTCGCGCGCCCGCTCCACGGTTCGATCCGTCGAGCCGTCGCTGACGACCGTGACTTCGATAGAGGTGACCGGAGAGTTCTTGAGAATGGCGGGCTCCGCTTCCAGGCAGCGCTGGATGGTTCCGCGGATACTCTGCTCTTCGTTCAACGCGGGAATGGCAATCAGCAGCTTCATGACGATTGTCGCTGCCCGTTTAATCGGCGGAATGTCGGGAATCCCGTAGATTGTTGGTTACACTAGGCTGAATGAATCTCGTCACCAAGCCAACGGGCCTGATTCTGCTACTGTTTCTGCTGATTCCCTCCCTGCTCTACCTGTGGCATTTTCCCGATGTCCCCCGTTTCGGCGACCTGCACGACGATAGTCTGTATTACGTCTCCGCCAAGTCTCTGGCCGATGGCGGAGGATACCGAATCGAGAGCTTACCCGGTGAGCCCTCGCAGACCAAGTATCCGCCGCTCTATCCGCTGCTGCTCTCGCTCGCCTGGCGTATCGATCCTCAGTTCCCGCACAATCTGCCGGTAGCGGCTTGGATCTCCTGGCTGGCTTTGCCGGCCGTGTTGCTGCAACTGGCCGCGCTCTACCCATCGCTGGGCATCTCCACCGGACGCTCCTGGCTGCTTCTCTTCTTGTTTGCCGCCAATCCCTACGTGATCCTGTTCAGCACGCAGCTGCTTTCCGAAATGCTGTTCCTGGCTCTCTCGCTCGCCGCAATGCTGCTGGTGGAACGGGCGGCCAAAGGGTCCAGCAGCGCGGCCCTTGCTGCCGGCGCCGTCGCGGGTCTGGCATACCTGGCGCGCTCGGCGGGACTGGCCCTATTGGTCGCAGCGGTCATCTACTTATGGCCTCTGCGAAAACACCGCAAAATGGCGATGCTGTTCGCCACCGCGATGATTCCCTTTATCGCCGCTTGGATGATCTGGGTGCGGCTGCATCAGACCGCGACCACCGATCCTTCTCTCATCTATTACCTGGATTACTTCCGTTACGAGATCTATAGCGTCTCGCTTCGCGATCTGCATCTGCTGGTGTGGAAGAATATCGACGGTTTCCTGTGGGGATTAGGGGGCTTGCTGATTCCCAAGATCGTGAATTCGGGGGTACTGAAGACTCTCGCTGAGGTGGTAGCCGTGGCCACGATCAGCGGCGTGGTGCGGCTGGTCCGGCGCGGTCACGCACAACTCTACGCCATATTCTCCGCCGTCACCGTCGCGTTGCTGGTGATCTGGCACTTTCCGCCCAATGAGCGCTTTGCTCTTCCGGTATTCCCTCTGGCGCTGGCGGGGCTGGTAACCGAGGGCGAGCATCTCGGCCAAATGCTGCGAACCGGACTGCGCCATCGCGATCGAGGACAGCGCATCGTGGCTGGGGGATTCGCGCTGGTCGTCGCAGCGATCTGCGCGGGCGGCCTGGCGATGCAGTTATACACCGGTGCAAACTTTCTGCCGGAGGACTCCCGCCAGCACCGCTTGCGGAACATCGATCGGCTGGCCACCTACGGCTGGATTCGCGCTCACGTTCCCGTAGACGCTTCCTTCCTTGCCGCGGATGACCCTTTACTGTTTCTGTACACCGGCCATCATGCGATGAGCAAGCCATTGCCACCGGCGTTATGGTATCGCGAGGACCACGCTGGAATGGTTCACTGGATGACCGATCTGCTTCCTTTCGCGCGGGAGCATGGCCTGACTTATTTCCTATTTGCCGGGGTAGATGCTCGCCAGGGTATGGCGAATGAAGATCGCGAGGCCATCGAGAAGGCTATCCAATCCAGCCCCGATCTGAGTCCGCTCTATCGGACCGAAACGGCCACGGTGTATGGATTCCACTAGACACATTTATTCAGACCGTTGAACCCTTCCACTTCCCGCGGCGGAACATGAGAACTCCCGCCACGGCCAGCGCCGATTGGGCGACGGGAATCGCGATAAAGATCCCATTCACGCCCAGCCCCAGGCGAAACGCCAGCAGCCATGCCAGCGGAATTTGCAGGACCCAGAAACATAGAACGTTGAGCACAGTGGGGGTGTTGGTATCGCCCGCGCCGTTGAAGGCCTGCCCCATCACCATGCCCCAGGCGTAAAAGATGTAACCGTAGGCAACGGTTCGCAGCGTGGTGGATGCCATGGAAACAACGCCCGGATCAGCGGTGAAGATTCGCACCAGCGGCCCGGCGAATCCGATGAAGACCACGGCCACCAAGCCGAGAAAGATCATGTTATAGAATCCCGCAAGCCAGACTGACTTTTCGGCACGGTCAGACTTGTGTGCTCCCAGATTCTGCCCCACCAGCGTGGCCGCGGCGTTGGCCATGCCCCAGCTCGGCAGCAACGCGAACAGGATGATACGCAGCGCCAGCGTATATCCGGCAATGGCCACGCTCCCGAACACAGCGCACATGCGCACCATGACGATCCAGCTCGCCATGCCGACCATGTATTGAAACATCCCGCCCAGCGAGAGCCGGACCAGCCGCAGCATCAGCCCGGGAATCAGGCGGATCTTGTGCCAGCGCACGACAATGCGACTTTTTCCGCTGCTCAAAAACCACAGCTGCAACAGCACGCCGCACCCGCGCCCGATGGTGGTTCCGATGCCGGACCCGGCCACTCCCAGCCTGGGGAAGGGTCCCAGTCCAAAGATGAGCAGAGGATTCAGAACGATGTTGATCCAGTTGGCGGTCCACAACACGCGCATCGCCAGCGAGGCGTCGCCCGCGCCGCGAAACACACCGTTGATCAGGAACAGCAGCATCACGGTTCCGCTGCCGCCATAGATGGCCCGTGTGTAGCCGCTGCCGGTGGCGATCACCTCCGGCGAGGCTCCCATGATGCGCAGCAAGTCGCGCGCGAAAATGAATCCCAGCGATCCGGTGACTACCGCGATCCCCACACCCAGCAGAACAGCCTGCGAAGCGGTATCCGCGGCCGCCTGCGGGTCCTTTTCGCCGATTCGCCTGGCCACGGTTGCCGTTGTAGCGATGCTCAGGCCCAGTGCGACCGCAAACAGCAGCACCAGAAGCGACTCGGTAAAGCCGACGGTGGCGACAGCATTGGCCCCGAGATGGGCCACCCAGAACATGTCCACTACGGCAAACAGCGACTCCATCATCATTTCGAGCACCATGGGCACTGCGAGCATGGCGATGGCGCGACCGATCGAGCCCTGGGTGAAATCGCGATGGGGGTCGCCGAGAATGGCGGACTTTATCGCGTGAAACAATCCGGATTTTTCTTTTAGCGTCGTGGGAGACATGCGTATACCACTCCGCCCACGAGCACGATGACCAGACCAGGCCAAGTGGTCGCGGGGCGGTAAGCAAACAGGATCACCAGCACCAGCGCCGCACCCAGAATATAGAGCGCTGGTGTGACGGGATAGCCGGGCACCCGATAGCTGCGCTCGACGCTGGGCATCTTGTGGCGCAGGCGAAATACCGCGGCGATGGTCAGGATGTAAAAGATGAGCGCGGCCGAAATTACGTAGTCGAGCAGATTCCCGTAGA
>Ga0157378_10002338_pt1 | contig 16833 bp, 13 predicted proteins | sample M65metaG_FD_115309 | JGI IMG/M metagenome (GOLD analysis project Ga0157378, IMG submission 115309) | Miscanthus rhizosphere microbial communities from Kellogg Biological Station, Michigan, USA - M6-5 metaG | ecosystem: Host-associated > Plants > Roots > Rhizosphere > Soil | place: USA: Michigan...
CCGCCGTCGCGGCGTTGTTCGCGTAGGTCCCGATCCCGAACCCGTCCTCCAGCGTGCGGAGCAAGCCGTAGTGGTTCCGGAGTTCGGCATACGTGCCGGGAACCACCTGAGGCCCGACCATCGCGAGCAGGACGTTCCCGCCGCCGAACTTCGACCCGTTGTTGGCGCCGCCGCCCTGACCCTCGTCGTAGGTCACGATCACGAGGGCGTTCGGATACGTCGCCTGGATCAGCGGCACTTCGCGCGCGAGGAAGTCGTCGAACTGCGTGATCGGATTGCCGGCGGCCGTGCAGTTGTCGTGCCCGTCCTCGCACATGTTCGGCACGACGTAGTTGAACGCAGGGGCCGTGTGATCACGGAGGGCTCTGTTGAACGCTCTCATGTCGTTCGGTCCGGTCGTCCCCGCCGGGATCACGTTGTCGGTGCAGAGGCTCGATGGGTTCGCGTAGTCGCCGACCACGCCGGTGTAGTACTCCGCGGGGCTGTGCTTCGGACGGTAGGAGTTCAGTGTCTTGTCGGCGCCGGCGTTCAGCAAGTAGCAGGGAGACGGCATCGACTCGTTCCACTCTTTCCAGCTGGTTCCTGCGTCCGTGAGCTGGTTGAAGATGTTGGCGGTGTCCTGATGGCAGTCGATCGGCTTGATGTCTTCCTGCTCGCAACGCGTGTACTGCCCGCTCGTCATCGCCACGTAGTTCGAGGTCGAGTAGTGGGAGGTGGCGAAGTAGTTCGTGAACCAAGCCGCGTCCGGACGGAGATGCGTTTCCTGATACGGAGCCTTGCCCACCGACAACTGCGAGTACGTCGTGTTCTCCCCGATGATCAGGAACACGTTCGAGAAGCTCGGAACGCCTTCCAGCCCGGTCCCGCTCGCCTGTGCCGGCGCGAGCAGCGCGAGGACGAGGAGCAGACCCAGGAGCGGGGCGAACAGCAGGACCAAGCGTGACCGACGAAGCATCGCGACCTCCTTGACGGACGGGGGGCGGTTGCGGTTCCGCCTGAAGCTCTGACGGAACCTAGCACCGTCGGTTTCGGGTGGGGTTGCGCCGTAGGGGACCCGGACCTGCTCGTTCCCGTTGTGCGTGAGTTCCTGGGAGCCCATGATGCCCGCCATGGACCGACTCACCATTCAGGATCTCCGTGAACCTGGCGGCACGCTCGGCGCGGGCGTGAGCGCCGGCTTCCTCGCCGGCGTCCTGATCGGCGGGGTCGGCGGACGGCTCGCGATGCTGGCGCTGCGGTTCACATCGGACCCGTCGTTGCGCGGGGTGTCGACGGACGACGGCTTCACGATCGGACGGGTGAGCCTTCAGACGCTGTTCTTGCTGGGGGTCACCGCCGGCTTGGGCATGGCGGGCGGCCTCTTCTACTTGGTGGCTCGCCGCTGGATCCCCTCCCGCTGGCGGATCCCAGTGATGACGCTGTTCTTCGCGTTGGGCGGGGGCGCCGGGCTCATCGGACCGAGCGCGGTCGACTTCACGCTGCTCTCGCCGCTCCCGCTCGCGGTGGCCTTCTTCGTTGCGATCCCCGCGGCCTACGGCGCGACGATGCCGTGGATCGCCGAACGCCTGCTCCGCGAGGACTCGATCTTGCGACGAGGGCGCTGGGGCTGGATCGTGGGTTTGGTGCCGCTCCTGTTCGCGAACATCGTGGGCGCGCTGGTCCTGCTGGTTGCGGTCGGCGTCTGGGCCATCGGTCGCTCGACACCGAGCCTCGTGGATGCCTGGCGCTCCAAGGTCGTCACGTGGCTCGGCCGCGCCGCGCTGGTGGCCGTCGCGTTCGCGTCCGCCTCGGGCCTCGTCCGCGACGGGATCGACATCCTCGGCTGATCAGGCGGCCCTACCATCAGCACATGGATCGCAGGAGGTTCCTCCGACGAACCGGCGCCTTGGTGCTGGCGAGTCCGCCGCTGGCCGCGCTGGTCGCAGCGTGCACGCGAGCGACGAGCGCGTCGACCACGACCACTCCGCCGACCACATCGCCGCCGACCTCGACGGTCAGCGTCTCCGCGAAGCTGCCCTGGGATGAGCTCGCCGCGAGTCTCGACGGCCGGCTGATCCGGCCGGGGACGCCCGGCTACCCGATCGCACGCCTGGGCTACGACCCTCGGTTCGACGACGTGCGTCCGCGCGCCGTCGTGATGGCGACCACGTCGCGCGACGTCGCGCGGACGGTCCTGTTCGCGCGCGATCATGACCTCGCCTTCGCCGCGCGATGCGGCGGGCACAGCTACGGCGGGTACTCGCTCTCGGATGGGATCGTGATCGACGTCTCGGAGATGGCGACGCTACGAACCGGAGCGGGAACCGCCACGATCGGCGCCGGCGCGAGGGTGATCGACGTCGCAGCGGGCGTCGCGGCCACGGGCGCGGTGATCCCGGTCGGCACGTGCGCGACCGTCGGCATCAGCGGGCTGACGCTCGGCGGCGGCCAGGGGGTCGTGGGCCGGCGGTTCGGTCTGACGTGCGACTCGCTCCGGTCGGCGACCGTGGTGCTCGCCGACGGTCGCATCGTGACGTGCGACGCCGCGAACGAATCCGACCTCTTCTGGGCGCTGCGGGGCGCGGGCGGCGGCAACTTCGGCGTCGTCACCTCGTTCACGTTCTCCTCTCACGCCCTCGCGGGGATCACGGCGTTCTCCCTGTCGTGGCCGTGGTCGGATGCCGAGGACGTCGTCGCCGCATGGCAGACCTGGGGCCCTGGCGCTCCGGCCGCGCTCTGGTCCAGCTGCCGCGTCCGATGGATCCCCGGCACGGGTCCGACGGTGTCGGTGAGCGGTGCCTGGTCGGGTCCGGCGTCGGGGTTGGCCTCGCATCTGGACGAGTTGGCGGCCGCGTCGCGCCATGCGCCGTCACGGTCGACCGTGACGATGTCGCCGCTCGATGCCGCGAGGTACTTCGCCGGGTGCAGCAGCTACTCGATCGACGAGTGCCGTCTCACGGAACAGGGTGGTCGGCTGGCGCGCGAAGGATCGCTCGCGAAGTCCGACTTCTTCGATCGGGCGATCGGCGCTGCGGTCGCGCGAGCGGCATTGGACCTGATCGACAGCCGAGGATCGGCGCCTGCGCTCGCGCCGCAGACGGCCGGCGTGCTCTTCGACGCGTGGGGCGGGAGGATCGCGGCGGTCGCCCCGGATGCGACGGCGTTCCCGCATCGGGAGGCCGCCTTCCTGGCGCAGGAGTTCGTGACGTTCCACGGTCCGATCACCGACGCGACGCTGGCCGCGAACGACCGGTGGCTCACGACCCTCTGGCGCGCTCTCCGCCCGGCCGCCAGCGGCTTCGCGTACGTGAACTACATCGACCCCGAGCTCCGCGGATGGCTCCACGCCTACTACGGCGACAACCTCACCCGGCTCGTCGACGCGAAGCGTCGCTACGACCCGGACGACGTCTTCCGGTTCGCGCAGAGCATCCCCACGACGATGCCTGCCTGAGCCAGAGCGCAGGCAGGCATCGTCGCTGTGTCGAGGACCTCCCTATGTCTGCGTCTCGACGATCGTCGGTGTCCGTGATGGCGCGTTGTTCGGGAACACCGCCAGGATCGACGGATCGTCGCCCGATCCCGCGGAGCCGACCGAGACGCTGATCGGTGTTGCGTTGTCGCAGTCGCCACCACCGAAGAACCCCTGGCAGACGAGCGGATCGATCTGGAGCGCTGGGTCGATCGCGTTCAGCGTCGGCCCGTACGTCCCCGTCCCGCTGTCCAGGTCCCCGGCCGTGTCGCAGAACTGCCCGGGGACGTCGCCCGAGAACCGGCCGGTGCACGACATCACCTGATAGGACAGCGTCGGTGTCCCGTCCGAGAGCCCGATCGCCCCGGCGTCGACCGCCAGCCCGGTCAGGTTCGTGTTGTAGACGGAATAGTCGGCGAAGTAGTTCGCCACCGGGTTGTTGAACGGGTCGGGGAGCGAAAGGTCATAGACGACCACGTTCCCGCCCGCGCCCGGCGGCTTCACGATCAGGTAGTCCGCCTGGAGCGCGTCGTCGGCGAAGACGCCGTCGGCGCCCACGTCCACCTTGACGTCGATCTCGAGCGTCTCGGTCGTGTTCCGGACCCCCGCCCCCTGCACGACGAACTCGACCGGCTCGGCCGGCGTGTCGTCGTTCGTCAGGAACGTGAGCCAATCGAGGCCGGCGAGCGCGTCCGACCCTGTGGGTAGGCCCTCGGGGGCGCCGTCGATCGTCGATCCGGTGAACGAGCGAGCGCCGACCGCGACGATGTCCTCTTCGCCGTTGCTCCCGACCGGGTCGGTGGCGCCGAGGAGATACAGGTCACCGTGCGAGACGCCGGCGCCCGTGTTGTCGAGCGTCATCGTTCCCGGGCCTCCCGTCAGATCGAGGGAGGACTCCGACAGCGAGTCGGCAGACGCAGAGAGCGGTGCGGCGTGCCACGCCAGTTGGAGGACGTCCGCGTGCGGTCCGTTCTGGTTGATCGTGACCGTGCCGTCCATGTTCGGTTGGAAGTAGTACCAACCGAACTCTTGCTCGGCATCGCTGATGAAGGAGGGGTCGAGGCTCAGCCGCAGCCACACCTTCTTCTGCTTCCCGGGCGCGAGCGAGAACGACTTCGTGGCCGAGAAGGTCGTGCCGTTGAGCGACAGCGAGAGGCCGGTCATACCCGGGTCGAAGTCCGAGTATCGGTCGCTCGCGGACACCCCGTACGTGTGCGTCACGCCGTCGTAGTTCTTCACCCAGAAGGCGCGGGTCTGTGAGGATGTCGCCGATTGGTAGCGCAAGCCGTAGGACAAGCTTCCCGGCCACGCGAGCGATCGCGCGATCGCCGACTGGAAGACCCGGATCCGCCCGGACCCCATCACGGTCGCTGGCACCGGCGTCGACAGGTCGTTGTTCTTCATCGCCCGGGTGGCCTGGTCCATCATCAGCGCCTTGATCTGCGCCGGAGCCCACGACGGGTGGATCTGCCGCAGCAGCACGGCCGAACCCGACACGTGCGGGGCCGCCATCGAGGTGCCGGACAGCACCGCCGCGCCGTCACCGGTCCCCACACCGGCGGACGTGATGTCGGCGCCGGGCGCGGAGATGTCGGGCTTCAGGTCGTTCGTGAGCCGTGCGGGTCCGGCGGAGGTGAAGTCCGTCATCGAGTCCGCGAAGCCCGGGATCGGGGCCGGGTCGGCATGGATCGTGACCGTCGTCGGGACCGTGTTGAAGCTGCTGGTCGCCGCGTCGGGACTGATCGTGTCGCCGAGCGTCTCGGAGTCGTTCCCGCTGAGCATGACCGCGGGGACCGTCACCTCGGCCACGTGGTTCCCTGGGCCGAGACCGAACGGGAACCCGCCGAACCCGTTCCAGAGGATGACGCCGGTGGCGCCCGCCTCCTGCGCGAAGAACACCTTCGTGGTGCCATCGCAGTCGCCGGCCCCCGTCGAACCCTTGTAGATGAGCGCGATGTGTCCCCCGAAGTCCGCACCCCCCACGGAGGAGCAGAACATCTGGTCCGTCGGCGCGGGATTGGCCGGGTCGGCCGGCGGATCGAACTCGCGAGCGTCGATCACCTGGTCCGTGATGTCGGTGTCGATCGCCCCGGACCAGTCCTGCCGAACGACGATGCCGTTGTCGGTGAGGCTCGTGGGCGGGGTGTCGATCGAGAGCGTCTGTGCGACGAACTGATCCACCGAGGCTGCCACGGAGATCACGCCGCGTGCGTTCGCCGGCGTTCCCGTGATGTACGCGGATCCACCCGCCGGCTGGTTGCCGGCGTTCCCGGCTGAGGCCACGAACACGGTGCCCAGGTCGACGACCCGCTGCGCCGCGACCGCCTCAACGGAGTTCAACGTTCCGTAGTCGACGCCGCCCGAGAAGGACAGGACGTCGGCATGGTCGCTCGTGTCGCCGTCCTGGTTGGGGTCGACGGCCCGCTCGTAGGCGGCGACGAGCACGTCGTCGGTCGAGTTGCCCACGTCCCAGACCTTGTACGCGAGGATCTTGACCTTCGGCGCCACGCCGGCTCCGACCTTGCCAGGGACGCCGATCCCGCAGCAGGTGCCGCCGGTGTGCGTGCCGTGGCCGTCGCGATCGAGCGGGTCGAAGTCGGGACGAGGGATGTCGTTCGAGGTGTCCGCATCCAAGACGTCGTAGTTCGAGCCGACGAAGTCGAACCCGCCGATCACCTTCTTGGTGGGGAAGGTGCCCGGCTCGACGACGTTCGGGTCGTTGTTGTCGTAATCGGCGGGGTTGCCCGATCCGCCGAAGTCCTTGTGCGTGTAGTCGATGCCGGTGTCGACCAGCGCGAGGGTCATCCCCTGCCCTTGCGCGCCGAACGTGTTCCATACCTTCGGCGCCCCGATGAACGGCACACTCGTGGAGTTGTCGAGGGTCACGATCGAGACCGGTTGTACGGAGGCAACGTCGGCGCGGTTCGCCAGCTGTTGCGCGGCGGCAGTTGTCAGCACGGCCGAGAACGCGTTGATCAGCGTGCCGTACCGGAACACGACCTGCCCGCCCAGCGATCTGGCTTCCGCCAGGGCGCCTGTCTGCGCCGCGAGGGCGCTCGTCCGCGCCTGGCGCTCGGCGAAGCCCGTGAGCCTCCGGCCACCTCGAACCTGATCGGCAACCGACGGCGCGTCCATCACGACGTAGTAGCGGGAGAGTCGCTGGGATGCCGCGACGGCGGGCACGAAGCCCTTCAGCGAAGTCTCGATGTGGCGTGTGGCGCGAGGATCCGCAGCCGCCCGGGTCCTCGCGATGGAGGAGCCAGGCACGGTCGCGATCAACGCAACGACGCCGGCGACGGCCACGAGCGTACGAGCCTTCATTCCGGTTCCCCTCTCTCGTGCGACGCATCTCGCCACCGGTGACACGCGGGGGCCGTCGGCGAGACTCCGTCTCATGGTTCCGTGCCCGTTGCTACGTTGTCAAACCACGAGGCGAGGGGGTACGCATGCTGCAGATCCGTCGGGACGCCGAGATCCAAGCAGAGGAGGGCGGGTGGTTCGCTGCACGCTGGCATTTCTCGTTCGACCGCTACCGTGACCCCGAACAGATGGGCATCGGGCCGTTGCGGGTCTTCAACGACGACCGGCTGGTCGCCGGCGCCGACTGGCCGATGCATCCGCACGCCGACGTCGAGGGACTCACCTACGTGGTCGAGGGGACCTTCGAGCACGCGGATTCGCTCGGGCAGGACGGCACGTTGCAGCCCGGCGGCGTGCAACGGATGACGCTCGGCTCCGGTGCCCTGCACTCGGAACGCAACGGGTCGAAGACCGAACCGATGCGCTTCCTGCAGTTCTGGATCCTCCCCGACACGCCCTCGCTGCCGCCGAGCGTCGAGCAACGGCAGTTCTCTCGCGAGGATCGGTCCGGCCGGCTGCTCAAGGTGATCGGGCCGGAGGGCGGCGACGCCGTCGCGGTCCACCAGGACGCGTCGACCTACGTCGCCGCTCTCGAGCCGGCCGCCGAGGTCGAGCACACGTTCGCCGAGGATCGCGCCGGCTACCTCTACCTGATCGCAGGAGCCGCACGGGTGAACGGGGCTCGTCTCGATACCGGCGACGCGGCCAAGATCTTCGGTCCGGAGGGGGTCACGATCGCGGCGGACGAAGAGACCGAGCTGATCCTGATCGATGTGCCGGTCCGATACACGCCCGTCGGCGTGTGGGCGAGGTGAGCCGTCAGAGGGCAGATCCGCCGAGATCCGACGGAATGCGGGCATCGCAGCGGGGTGATTCGGTCTTGACTTGACAGATGCCCTGCGCCGGTGTGACTGTTGGCGAAGATCCAAGGGGGGGAACACTGCTCCGCGACAGCAACCGCCGGCGACTGCTCACCTTGCTGCAAGACCACGGTGCCCTGACCCGGGCGGAGCTCGTTCGGCGGTCGGGCATCTCCCGCGCGACGGTGTCCGGCGTGGTGGCCGCACTCCTGGAAGAGGGGTTCATCCACGAGGTTCCCCCGCCGAGCGGGGGCCGCGACGGGCGGGTCGGACGCCCGAGCGCACTCCTGACCCTCGATCCTTCTAGCGGCGCAGCCGTCGGCATCGACGTCGACCACGACTGCCTGCGGGTCGTGGTCGCCGACCTTTCCCACACGGTCCTCGCGGAGGCCGAGCGGCCGCTCGACATCGATCACGACGCCGACACCGCGATGGCGCTCGCTGCCGACCTGATGCACCTGGTGGTCGCCGAGGCGGCGTTGGAGCCTTCGCAGATCCTCGGCGTCGGGATGGCGTTGGCCGGCCCGCTGGATCGGGCGACGGGCCGGCCGAACCCGTCGAGCATCTCGCCCAGCTGGGTCGGCGTGGACGCGGCCCAAGAGATGCGACGCCACGTCGGGCACATCGTCCACATCGACAACGACGCGAACCTCGGCGCGCTCGCCGAGTCGATGTGGGGCGCTGGGCGCGGCGCCAGCGACGCCGCGTACGTGAAGGTCGACACGGGTGTGGGAGCGGCCCTGATCCTCGGGGGCCAGATCTACCGCGGTGCCGTCGGGACGGCCGGTGAGATCGGGCACTCGACGATCGCGGAGGATGGTCCCGTCTGTCGGTGCGGCAACCGCGGCTGCCTCGAACGGTTCGTCGGGACGCCTGCGCTGCTGGAGAGCCTGCGCGGGAGCCACGGGGACCTGTCGGTGCATGACCTGCTCCGGCTGGCGGCGGCCGGCGATTCGGGTTGCCGCCGCGTGATCGGCGACGCGGGGCGGTTGATCGGCGTGCAGATCGCCAACCTCTGCAACCTCTTGAACCCACGCCGGGTCATCATCGGAGGCTCGCTGAGCGCGGCCGGAGACATCCTGCTCGATCCGATCCGGGCCTCGCTCGACCGTTGCGCGCTCCCGATGGCGGCCGCGACGGCCGAGGTGGTCGTGGGCGAGCTGGGCGATCGCGCCACCGTCCTGGGTGCGTTGAGCCTCGTGTTCCGGCAGGTCGATCCCTTCGAGCTCAAACCCAGGCGGGGGCCGGTTCCGGTCGCACGGATCCAGCCCCCGATCACGCAGACGGTCGGCGCGGGAACGTCCGGTCGGTCGAGTTCCGTATGAATCAGTGGCCGTCCTGGAGCGGCGGCCGAGGATGAGGCCCGGGCCTCGGGGGGAGATGGTCGACATGGGAACGATCCGACGAGCGGACGCTCGGCGCGGAGATCACAACGAAAGGAGTCCTCGATGAGAACACCGACCAAGATGGTGACGACGGCCGCGGCCGTCCTGGTGCTGGGGGCCGTGCTCGCGGCGTGCAGCTCGAGCTCCAGCTCGAGCACGCCGGCCGGGTCGGCGTCGGCGACGGTGCCGCAGATCGACGCGGGTTCCTTCACTGCGGATTTCTCCGTGATGTCGCAGCTCAAGGACCTCGCGGCGCAAGGGACCGGCATGATCGGGGTCCTGTTGCCCGACACGACGACGTCGACGCGGTACGTCCAGTATGACCTGCCGTTCCTAACGAAGGCGTTCGAGACGGCAGGCCTCAGCAAGGACCAGTTCAAGATCGACAACGCGCAGGGCAGTGTGTCGACGATGCAGACCCAGGCCGATGCCGACATCAACGCCGGCGCCACCGTGCTGCTGATCGATCCGCTCGACCCGGGGAGCGGCGCGGCGATCGAGTCGAAGGCGGAAGCGCAGGGTGTCAAGGTGATCGACTACGACCGTCTCGTCACCGGCGGCCCCGAAGACCGGTACTACGTGAGCTTCAACAACGTCCAGGTCGGCCAGCTGATGGGCCAAGGCCTGGTGGACTGCATCGGGGCATGGAAAGTGACGGACCCGAACATCCTGATCATGGACGGCGACCCGACCGACAACAACGCGAAGCTGTTCGCGCAGGGCTACAACGGGGTGTTGGACCCGCACTTCAGCGATAAGTCCTACACGAAGGTCGGCGAGCCGGCCGGTACGTGGACGCCGTCGGTAACGCAGACCAACTTCGAGCAGCAGTTCACGGCCCACCCGAACATCAACGCCGTGATCACGCCGAACGACGACAACGCGAACGCCGTGATCTCGGTGCTCCAGAAGGACAACGTTCCGGCCAACACGTTCCCGACGACGGGCCAGGACGCCTCGCCCGTGGGCTTGCAGAACATCCTGAAGGGCTACCAGTGCGGGACGGTCTACAAGCCCTTCTACGCCGAGGCGCAGGCGGCCGCCGCGCTCGCGATCTTCCTGCGGGCCGGTGTGACTCCACCGTCGACGCTCGTCAACGACACGACGAAGGACACGGAGATCGGCAAGGACATCCAGTCCGTCTACACGACCCCGGTGTGGGTGACCACGGATAAGGTTGCCGACGTGATCGCGGACTCCAACACGACCGGTGTCGGACCGACCGCGAAGGACGTCTGCACGGGTGCGCTCCAGAGCGCCTGCACCCAGGCGGGCATAAGCTAGGCGAAGGGGAGGGATCGGGCCGCGCCCGTAGCGCGCGGCCCGATCCCCGCTCTCACGGTATGAGGGGGAAGCCACGGGAACCGTGATCACCGACGTCGAGTCGGGGCCGCCGCCGGCTCAGCCGACCCGAAGCGCCGAGCCGCTCCTGCGCCTGCGCGGGATCAACAAGAACTTCGGGCCCGTGCAAGCGCTCGTCGGCGTCGACCTCGACGTGCCGTCTGGGCAGGTGACCGCGCTGGCCGGCGACAACGGCGCCGGGAAGTCGGTGTTGATCAAGTGCATCGCCGGGATCCACGCTCCGGAGAGCGGTCAGATCTCGTGGGAGGGGGAGCCCGTTCATATCAGGACCCCCCGCGAGGCTGCCGCTCTCGGGATCGAGACCGTCTATCAAGACCTGGCGCTCTGCGACAACCTCGACATCGTCCAGAACATGTTCCTCGGGCGCGAACGTGCACGGCGGTTGGCGCTGGACGAGGAAGACATGGAGACCTCCGCGCGCGACACCCTCGCGCAGCTCAAGGTGACAACGGTCCGTTCGATCCGCCAACCGGTCGCCTCGCTGTCGGGCGGCCAGCGGCAGTCGGTCGCCATCGCGAAGGCCGTCCTCTGGGAAGCGAAGCTCGTGATCATGGACGAGCCGACGGCAGCTCTCGGCGTGACCCAGACGGCGAACGTGCTCGAGCTCGTCCGCCGGCTGGCCGACCAGGGTCACGCCGTGATGATGGTGTCCCACAACCTGAACGACGTCTTCCAGGTCGCGGATCAGGTCGCGGTCCTGTACCTGGGCAGGATGGTCGCCGTGCGTCCGACCGCCGAGGTCGACCGCCAGATCGTCGTCGACCTCATGACGAGCGGTGCCTCGACCCGCGTCGCGGACCCTCGGCCCTCCAAGGAGTCCTGACGTGGCTAAGGTCGACGAACCGGCGTCCTCGGCTGGGCCGGTCCAGCAAGCCGAGGAGATGACGCAGGCCGCCGAGGCCCGGGCACAGCTCGCCGTTTCGCCGGAGCTGGTCGCCGGGTCGGTCCCCGAATATCTCAGGGCGTCGCTCTCTCGCATCCGCGCCGGCCAGGTCGGCATCCTGCCCGTCGTCGGCGGCTTGTTGCTCGTCTCAGTCATCTTCCAATCGCTCAACAGCCAATTCCTCACGGCGGGGAACCTCGTCAACCTGCTCGTCCAAGCCGCCGTCTTCAGCGTCCTCGCGATGGCCGAGATCTACGCCTTGCTGCTCGGGGAGATCGATCTGTCGATCGGGTTCGTTGCCGCCCTCGGCGGTGTCGTGCTGGCGGAGCTGCTGAAGCCCTCCGGGCTCGACTGGCCGTGGTGGGCCGCGATCCTCGTCGCCCTGGTGGTCTGCGCCGCGATCGGCGTCCTGCAGGGCTCCATCATCACGCGCCTCGGCCTGCCCTCGTTCGTGGTGACCCTCGCGGGATTGCTCTTCTGGGAAGGCCTGACGCTGAAGATCCTGGGGAACGGCGGGTCGGTGCTGATCAGCGACTCCATCGTGAACGACATCGCCAGCGGCAACCTGAGTCCGATCGCCGGATGGGTGGTGATGCTCGTCATCGTCGGGCTGTTCGGTGTGCTCACGTGGCGGCGCGACGCGCGGCGCCGTCGTGCCGGCCTGGTGGCGCCCCCGCCGGGGCTGACGGCGTTGAAGATCGGCGGGGGCCTGGTGGGCGGCGTCGTCATCGTGCTCATCTGCAACACGGACCGCGGCCGGATCTTGCCGATCCGAGGGGTCCCGTGGGTCGTCCTGTTGGTGTTCGGCATCCTGGCGGCGTGGACCTTCGTCCTCGGGCGCACCCGGTTCGGCCGGTACGTGTACGCGATCGGAGGCAACGCCGAAGCCGCACGCCGCGCTGGGGTGAACCTGCGGATGATCCGGACGGTCGCGTTCACGCTCTGCTCGTTCACGGCCGGGATGGCCGGGGTCATCTACGCGTCTCGGCTCCGCTCGATCTCCACCGCTTTCGATCAGACGCTCGTGTTGTACGCCGTAGCGGCCGCGGTGATCGGCGGGACGAGCCTGTTCGGCGGGCGGGGCAAGGCGCTGCACGGGGTCCTGGGCGGCGTGGTCATCGCTGCGATCGCCAACGGGATGGGACTCCTGGGGCTCAGTCCCGCCTCGCAGTACATGGTCACCGCGCTGGTGTTGCTCATCGCGGTGACGATCGATGCGCTGACGCGTCGCGGCCGGGTCGCGGGGACGTGATGGTCGAGCTCGGGCCGGGAGACCGCGCGCCGGGCTTCGCGCTCCGGAACCAGAGCGGCCAGGTCGTCCGGCTGGAGGATTACCGGGGGAAGAAGGTGCTCGTCTACTTCTATCCGGAGGCGGACACGCCCGGGTGCACGACGCAATCCTGCGACCTCCGGGATCACCGTCAAGACCTGGGCGCGATCGGCGTGGACGTGGTCGGTATCTCACCGGACGACCCCGACAAACAGCTCGCCTTCGACCGGAAGTACGGGTTGGGCTTCCCGCTGCTCGCCGACGAGGATCACGCCGTCGCCGATGCGTGGGGGACGTGGGGACCGAAGACGCGTGGCGGCGTGACCGTCGAGGGCATCATCCGCTCGTCCTTCCTGGTGGACGAGCAGGGGAACATCGAGCGAGCGTGGTACGGGGTCACTCCGAAGGACACCGTGCCGAACGCCCTCGCGGCGCTGTCGTCCTAGCTAGCGATCGCGGCCCGCGACGCGGTCCGCGATCGCCCGCGCCTCCTCGAGTTTGGCGCGGTCCACGAACACGTGGACCCCGCCGAACTCCCAGATCCGGCTGAAGAATCCGGGGACCTTCGCCCACCACACGATCCCCTCCTTCTCGAGGGCCTCCGCGATCGCGTCCGCGTGCTCCGGCGTGAACTGCCCCAAGTGGACCGTACGGACATCGGGCGGCACCCGTTCGAGCCCCGGCATCTCAGCCCTCACCCTCATGGACCGCGCCCTTCCGCTCACGCTGCGAGAGGGTGCGTTCGGCCACGTGGCGGAGTCTAAGGGGCGCGGCGGCGGAGCCGCCGAAGAGCAACCCCGATAGACTGCCCCCATGGCGGATCCGTACCTCCCGCCAGCGATCGAATCGCCCCTCGTGGTGGTCTCCAACCGGGGGCCCGTCACGTTCGAGCGGAACGAGGCTGGTGGCTTCGAGGCGCAACGAGGCGCCGGAGGCCTCGTGACGACGCTGGCGGGCGTGTTCTACCGGGACGAGGCGACCTGGGTCGCCGCCGCCATGACGGAGGCGGATCGAGAGGTGCCGCGGAGGCAGGCGCTGGATCACGCGACCGACCTGCGGCTGCGGTTCGTCTCGATCGATCCCAAGATCTACGACGGTTACTACAACGGTATCTCGAACGGGATCCTGTGGTTCACCCATCACTTCTTGTGGGACATCGCGCGGAGCCCAACGTTCGACGAGTCCACCGACGACGCCTGGCACGCGTACGAGGAGGCGAACCGCGCGTTCGCTGAGGTGCTCGACCGGTCCCCCCAGGACGCGGTGTTCCTGGTCCAGGACTATCAGCTCTCGCTCGTGCCGATGTATCTGCGGGAGTTGCGTCCGGACGCCCGCATCATCCACTTCTCCCACACGCCGTTCGCTGGGCAGACGTACCTTCGGATGCTGCCGATCGGGATGCGGGAGTCGCTGCTCCGCGGGTTGGCGGGCGCCGATGTGCTCGGGTTCCAGTCGCGCACCTGGGCAGAGAACTTCCTCCTGTCCGCGAGGTCCCTCCCGGGGGCGAAGGCCGACCTCCGCCGCTGGCGGCTGTCGCTCGACGGCCGCACGTCACTGATCCGCACGTTCCCGGTGTCCGTCGGGGCGGAGGGTCTCCGGTCGATCGCCGCGCAGCCCGAGACGAAGGCGATCCGCCGAGAGATCCGTTCCTCCCTCGGCGAGCAGCGGCTGCTCCTGCGCGTCGACCGGCTGGAGCCGTCGAAGAACATCCTGCGCGGGTTCCTCGCGTACGAGCTGTTCCTCCGGCGGAACCCGGGCTGGCAGGGCCGGGTGCGCTTCCTTGCCCTCCTCACGCCTTCACGCGAGGAGTTGACCGCGTATCGCGAGTACGGCGACGCCTGCTTGGCGGAGGCGCACCGGATCAACACCGAGCTCGGGCGCGACGGATGGGTACCCGTCGTGGTCCGACTCCAACACGACATGGACTACGCGGTGGCTGCGTACGGCATATACGACGCGATGCTCGTTAACCCGGTGTACGACGGGATGAACCTAGTCGCGATGGAGGGGCCGGTCGTGAACCGCAACGGCGGGGTCCTGATCCTGTCTCGGAACGCGGGCGCGTACGGGCGCCTCGGCCGCCAGGCGGTGGGGATCAACCCCTTCGACGTTCGGGAGACCGCGGACGCGATCCAGCAGGCACTGGAGATGGATGAGGACGAGCGAACGCGCCGGGCCCGTGGACTCTCGCGAACCGTCCTCGCGCACACGCCGGCGACCTGGCTTGCCGATCAGCTCGACATGCTCGACCGGGCCGTCCGCCTCCGCGGATCCGACGAGTGACCCGAGGCAGCAACCGTTCCTCAGCTCCTCCACAGCGAGCGCCCAGACTTCCGTAACGTCGACGTGCTCGGATGGGCGCTGCCGGATCATCGGCTGCCGGCGGAGAGGGTCACGACATGAAGCGCAGAACGAAGGTGGCGGTCGGCGCGGCGGTCGTGCTGGTCGTCGTCCTCGCGGCCGGAGGCTTCGCCTTCTGGCAGCTGTTCGGGGGAAGCGATCCATCGCCGGTCGCGCTCAACCCCGTCACATCGTCGCCGGCCTCGACCACAGCGGCGAGCTCTGGCGGGAGCCTCGACGGGACCTGGACGATCGACGACACGTCCGGGTCGCTCGCAGAAGGCACCTCGTCGTTCGCGGGCTACCGCGTCAAGGAGGAGCTCGCGGGGACCGGCGCCAACACGGCGGTCGGGCGGACCCAGAACGTGTCGGGCTCCCTGACGATCGACGGCACCACGATCACGGCGATGGAGGTGTCGGTGGACATGACCACGCTCCAGAGCGATGACAGCCGCCGGGACGAACGGCTCCGTACCGATGGGCTGCAGACGGACCAGTTCCCGACGGCCACGTTCACCCTGACGAAGCCCATCGAGGTCGGCTCGGTGCCGAAGGACGGCCAGACGATCCAAGCCGTCGCCGTAGGCGACCTCGCGCTGCACGGCGTCACCCGGAGCGTCGAGGTATCGATCCAAGCGCAGCGGAACGGTGACGAGATCGAGGCGATCGGCAGCGTCGACGTCGCGCTGACGGACTACGCGATCGAGGCGCCGACCGGGTTCCTGGTCCTTTCGATCGCGAACACCGGGACGATCGAGCTCCACCTGCTCTTCCAGCCGGCTTGAGCCGGGCCTCGCTGGTCGAACGCTCGGTCCGTTCTCAGCCACTTCCCAGGTTCGACTGTTGCACTTGCACCGAGAAACGGGATGAGGAGGTAGGTCGATGGGTCAGCCGTACGGACCATGGCAGGGACCGGGCGTCGAGCACCACGGTGCCTGGTGGGGGATCCTCCACCTCCTGCCGTTCGTGATGGTGCTCGTCTTGATCGGCGTCGGGATCTGGGCTGTCGTGCGCATCACCTCTCGGCCGGTGGCGCTCAGCGCGGGCGCCGGTCCTGCCCCGCTTCCGCCCCGTGACACCGCCGTGGAGGAACTGCGCATCCGGTACGCTCGCGGCGAGCTCGAGCGCGAAGACTTCGCGCAGCGGATGCGCGACCTGGGAGGCGCGGACATCGGCGGCCGGGCGTCGCCCATCGATCCGCCGGTGCCTCCCGACGACTCCACACCCGCGAGCGGATGAGGAGATGGGTCTGATGGAGCGGACGGCGCCGGATGGACCGACGGAATCGGTCGCCGACGCCGTCCGCGTCCTGGTCGTCGACGATGAACCGGCGATCGCGGATCTGGTCGGCACCGCGCTCCGGTACGAAGGCTTCGACGTCGCGACCGCCGGGAACGGTCGTGACGTCCTCACGATGGTGGAGTCGTTCCGGCCGGAGCTGATCGTGCTCGACATCATGTTGCCGGACCTCGACGGCTTCGAGGTGCAGCGGCGTCTCGCCGACCGCGGCCGGCGGATCCCCGTGCTCTTCCTCACGGCGCGCGACGCGACCGAGGACAAGGTCCGCGGTCTCACGATCGGCGGGGATGACTACGTCACCAAGCCGTTCAGCCTCGAGGAGCTGATCGCCCGGATCCGGGCCGTGCTCCGGCGTGCCGGCCACGGCGAGGGGTCGGCGGGGCGTCTCCGGTTCGAGGACCTGGAGATGGACGAGGACACGCACGAGGTCTGGCGCGCGGGAGGGCCGGTCGAGCTCACCCCGACGGAGTTCAACCTGCTCCGATTCAGGCTCGTCAATCCGCGGCGCGTCCTGTCGAAGGAGCAGATCCTCGACCACGTCTGGCACTACGACTTCGGCGGCGACGCCTCGATCGTCGAGACGTACATCAGCTACCTGCGCAAGAAGGTGGATATGACCGCTC
>Ga0157378_10002340_pt1 | contig 16832 bp, 18 predicted proteins | sample M65metaG_FD_115309 | JGI IMG/M metagenome (GOLD analysis project Ga0157378, IMG submission 115309) | Miscanthus rhizosphere microbial communities from Kellogg Biological Station, Michigan, USA - M6-5 metaG | ecosystem: Host-associated > Plants > Roots > Rhizosphere > Soil | place: USA: Michigan...
ACCTCGCCTATCCGTCGGTATCCGGATCTTCTCATTCATCGCTCGATCAAAGCGGTGCTGAAACAGCGCCGCTATGAGCCGGGCAACTGGCACGAGCTCGGCATGCAATGCTCGCAAACGGAGCGCCGCGCGGATGACGCGACACGTGACGTGGAGGCCTGGCTCAAGTGCTACTACATGCGCGATCGCGTCGGCGAGGTGTTCGCCGGAACGATCAGCGCGGCGGTGGCGTTCGGAATCTTCGTTGCGCTCGATAACGTCTACGTCGAAGGTCTTGTGCATATCTCCGACCTCGGCAGCGATTACTTCCACTTCGATGCCGGCAAACACCAGTTGATCGGCGAGCGCACGGGCAAGCGCTACCGGCTCGGTGATCGCGTAACCGTGCGAGTGGTCCGCGTTGACATCGAAACCAGCAGGATCGATTTCGTGCTGGAAGACAGTGCGACGGCGAAGCAGGTCGGATCAACAGGCAAAGCGCGAAAAAAATGATCCGGCGGGGTGACAGTCGAGACGTCTGGAACACACCCGCCTGGTGCGCCTGCGTGCATGGCTGATGCTCACATCGTGTATGGATTCCACGCGGTCACCAGCCGGCTGCGTCAGCACGCGGCAGCAATACACGAGATCTATCTCGATGCCGCACGCAATGACGCTCGCGTGAAGGACCTTACTAAGCTTGCGGCAAGCCGCGGTGTGCGCGTGATGTCCGTGGACGCTCTGCGTCTCGACGGGCTCACCGGACACGGGCGCCATCAGGGTGTGGCGGCGCGCGTAGCGGCCGCGCCTATGAAGCACGACTTGCATGACATCGTTGAGAGCGTTAGCGGAGATGCGCTCCTCCTCGTGCTGGACGGCGTTCAGGACCCGCATAATCTCGGCGCATGCCTGCGCGTAGCGGACGCCTTCGGTGTGCATGCGGTTGTTGCTCCCAAAGACCGCGCGGTCGGCATGACGCCGGTGGTCGCGAAAGTTGCGAGCGGGGCGGCAGAGACTGTTCCTTACATAACCGTAACGAATCTTGCACGGACGATGCGCGAGCTGAAGGAAATCGGCATCTGGATCGTCGGCGCGGATGAGGGCGCGAGCGCCGACCTATACACCACGAAACTGCGGGGCCCGATCGCCTGGGTGTTCGGTGCTGAAGGGGAGGGGATGCGCCGCTTGACGCGCGAGCACTGCGACGAGCTCGTGCGAATACCAATGATTGGGACGGTCGAGAGCCTGAATGTATCCGTGGCAAGCGGCGTATGTTTAAGTGAAACGATTCGCCAGCGCGGCATCGGCAGTCAGCCCTGACCACGTGCGGCGACCGCCGCGGATTGCTATCCTAATGAAGTTTCTGTAGAATCCGCGCCTCGGTTGCACCCGCAAAGGGCGCGGCCATCCATCCTTGCCTCACCGTCCCGCATGACGGGAGGCCTAAATGCAGTCAGCCCATAAGGAGAATATTTGATGCGGCACTACGAAATCGTTTTCATTGTACATCCCGACCAGAGCGAGCAGGTCGCGGGGATGGTCGAGCGCTACCGCTCGACGGTACTGGCGAAAGGCGGCAAGATCCACCGCCTCGAAGATTGGGGCCGCCGTCAGATGGCCTATCCTATTCAGAAAATGCACAAAGCACATTATGTGCTGATGAACATCGAGTGCAACAACGAGACGCTGGATGAACTCGAGCATGCATTCAAGTTCAATGACGCCGTACTGCGCCATCTCACCGTGCGAATGAGCGAAGCCATGACGGGCCCTTCTCCGATGATGAAAGAAGAAAAATCGCGTTCGCTCACGCATCCGCCGGCCGATGCCGCCAAAACGGCTGCGCCCGCGGAGGCGCCGAAACCGGCGGCCGCAGCGGCAACATCGGGAGCGGCGCGCGCGTAGGTGCGCAATCAGGTTGCAATCGACGGCCGTCTGCTCAAGCGCAGCGCGTTGCGATATACACCCGCCGGCATACCAGCTATCGATATGGTTATCGGGCACAACTCGATTCAGATCGAAGCAGGCGGGGAACGGCAGACCCGGTGTGAAATCGAGACCGTGGCGATCGGCGATGTGGCAGTCAGGTTAAGCGCGCATAAGCTCAATCAGATTCTTCGCGTGCGCGGCTTTCTCAGCCGCCGCAGTTTGACGAATCAAAAGCTGGTGCTGCATGTGGTCGACGCAAAGAGCATCAGCAACGAATAGAACGGACCAAGGAGATTACGATGGCAATGGGACGCGGCAGGTCAGGCAAGGGCAGAAACGGCAAGGACAAAGACAAGAAACGCGGCTCGAAGAATTTATTCAGGCGCAAGAAGTTCTGTCGCTTTAAGGTCGAGAAAATCAAGCCGAATGACTACAAAGACGTCGATCTGCTGAAGGATTTCATCAACGAAAACGGCAAGATCATCCCCGCGCGCATCACCGGCACCAAAGCGCGCTACCAGCGCCAGCTTGGCGACGCCATCATGCGGGCGCGCTTCCTGGCATTGTTGCCGTATACCGATCTGCACTAACGAGGACCCGTCATGCAAATCATATTGCTGGAAAAAATGGTCAATCTGGGGCAACTCGGCGAAGTGGTCAAAGTAAAAGACGGCTTCGCTCGCCATTACCTCATCCCGCACGGCAAGGCGAAGCGGGCGACGCAGGCGAACATCGCCGAATTTGAAAAGCGCCGCAGCGAACTCGAGAAAAACCAGGCTGATGCGCTGACCGCGGCACAGGAAAGGGCCGCCAAGGCGGAGGGGCTCTCGGTGCAGATTACGCAGAAGGCGGGCGTCGACGGCAAGCTGTTTGGTTCCGTCACTAACGCGGACATTGCGAGCGCATTGAAAGCCCAGGGATTCGATGTGCCGAAATCAGCGGTGCGCATGCCTGAAGGCCCGATCAAGCAAGTTGGCGATCAACAAGTCAAAGTCGCCCTGCACACAGATGTAATCGTCACCATTACGGTGTCCGTACTGGCGGAGCCGACGTAATCACTTATTTGCAACGGCATTTTTTGCCGACAGAAATAGGGCTGGCGACAGCCCTTTTTTTTGGGTAAATTGCAGCGTGGAATTCGCTTTACGCGCTGCATGATGCGCCTCGAAGAATTCGCACGAACATTATCAAAAGAGGCGTCATGGCCCAGGCAGTAACCTCCCTCATACGCGATCCGCAGGTCGACGGCCTCAAGCTACCGCCGTATTCCGTCGAGGCCGAGCAGTCGGTGCTCGGGGGATTGCTGCTTGATAACACCGCTTGGGAAAAAATCGCGGATGTGCTGGCAGACAGCGATTTTTACCGCGCTGACCATCGCCTCATTTATCGGCATATCTCGATGCTGGTCGAGGACAACAAGCCGGCAGATGCGCTGACCGTATCCGAAAGTCTCGAACGCAGCGCGAAGCTCGGCGATGTTGGAGGTCAGGCGTATATCGGTTCGCTCGCGTTGAACACACCGAGCGCGGCGAACATCAGGCGTTATGCAGAGATTGTGCGCGAGCGCGCAATCATGCGCAGACTTGCCGAAGTCGGCACCAGCATAACCGAGTCGGTTTTTAGTCCGCTGGGGCGTTCAGCGAAGGACCTGCTCGACAACGCCGAGAAGGAAGTGTTTGCGATCGCGGAGGCAGGCGCGCGCGGTCGCCAGGGATTCACTGAAATTCAGCCGCTGCTGACGCAAGTGGTCGAACGCATCGATACGCTTTATAAGCGCGACAATCCGAGCGACGTTACCGGAATCTCGACCGGATTCACGGATCTCGATCGCATGACGTCGGGGCTGCAGCCCGGCGATCTCGTGATCGTCGCCGGCCGGCCAAGCATGGGCAAAACCGCCTTTGCGCTCAACATCGCCGAGCACGTCGCGCTCGATGTCGGTATGCCGGCGGCGGTGTTCAGCATGGAAATGAGCGGCCCGCAACTCGTCATGCGGATGCTCGGATCGTTAGGACGGCTCGATCAGCATAAGATGCGCACCGGTGCGCTGAACGACGATGACTGGCAGAAACTCACCGCGTCGGTCGGCAAGCTCAATGAAGCGCCAATCTTCATCGACGAAAGCGGCATGCTAAATCCCACCGAACTACGGGGCCGCGCGCGCCGCCTGCACCGTCAGCAGGGCGGGCCGGGGCTCGGGCTCATCGTGATCGATTATCTGCAGCTGATGGAGACTGGCAACAGCATGGAAAACCGCGCGACCGAAGTGGCCGAGATCTCACGCGCGCTTAAAGCTGTCGCCAAAGAACTCAATGTCCCGGTGGTTGCATTGTCGCAGTTGAATCGCGGCCTCGAGCAGCGCCCGAACAAACGGCCGGTGATGTCCGACTTGCGCGAATCAGGTGCGATCGAGCAGGACGCGGATCTCATCCTTTTCATTTACCGCGACGAAGTCTACAACCAGGATTCGCCTGATCGCGGTACTGCGGAAATAATTATCGGCAAACAGCGCAATGGCCCGATCGGCACCGTCAAGCTGACGTTTCTAGGCCAGTACACGCGATTTGAAAATTTCGCGGCGCCCAGCCGCTTCTAGCGTAAAACCGGCATTACGCTGTTTCCGCAATACACCGGATGAGTCTCGTGAATCGGCGTGTTAACTTTTGGCGAGGCTGACGAGTTCGAACCGATACCAGTCGCCGCGCACCGGCAGGCACTGATTGGAAATACCGCACATGATCTGGTCGATGTAGCCGGAGTTTCTTTCTTTGCGCACCGGGCGGCCCAGTGATGGCGCGTACCAATCGGTCTCTTCGATGTTCGTTTCCCAACGCCAGTGGTCCCAGTCTCCGGCGTAAACGCGCCGCCGCACTTTGATGGTATCGAAGGCGCCCGCCGGTGTCGTGACGCGTTCGGTCCCGAGCACTGCGCCATCGACGCGTACGCTCCGTCGCTGACCGGTAGCCGCATCGCGTCCTTCGACGCGCACCGACCACTTCTTGCCTGTATCGAGCGGAAAGACGTATGCAGGGTAAGGCGTGGCAAATTCGTGTTCGACCGGCTGGTCATGGTTGATGACGGGGTGGCGCAGCCAGTTTCCATTCGCGGTATAAATCTCGGTATGCGCCAAACCCAGATCGGGCGCGCTGGGCGTGACCGCCACAGTCACGCGGTCCGCGTTGATGCTGTCGATGCGGTAAGTGACCTGGCCTCGTGTCTCATTGTTGTAAACGTTGATGACACGGTAGGTATAGGTGTCGCCTGCCGCAGGCTGTGCGCAGGCCATGCCTGAGATCAGCAACTGCACCGCAAGGACCGGTAGGATCGATGATTTGCTCATGGCGGCTTCCCTTAGGTGGGACAGACGGTTACTACTTTATCCCTATGCCAACAAAGGCGGGAGCCTTTTATTCCATTGGCGCGCCGATCGATCCCGGATACTAAAGAACTTCGGCGGCGTAGTCAGCGAGCCGCGAGCGCTCGCCGCGCTGCAGCGTAATGTGCCCGCTGTGCGACCACCCTTTGAAGCGATCGACCACGTAAGTAAGGCCCGAGCTGCCCTCGGTGAGGTAGGGCGTATCGATCTGCGCGATGTTGCCGAGTACCACCACTTTCGTACCCGGTCCCGCGCGCGTGATCAGGGTTTTCATCTGCTTGGGCGTAAGATTCTGCGCTTCATCGATAATCAGATACTTGTTGATGAAGGTGCGGCCGCGCATGAAGTTCAGCGACTTGACCTTGATGCGTGACCGGATGAGATCGCGGGTAGCCGCGCGTCCCCATTCGCCCGCCTCGTCATCCGTCTTGTTGAGCACATCCAGGTTGTCTTCGAGCGCCCCCATCCACGGATTCATTTTTTCTTCTTCGGTGCCGGGCAGAAAGCCGATATCTTCACCGACCGGGACCGTCACCCGCGTCATGATGATCTCGGAGTAAGTTTTGTGTTCGAGAGTTTGCATCAACCCTGCGGCCAGCGTGAGCAGCGTTTTGCCGGTGCCGGCCTGGCCGAGCAGCGTCACAAAATCCATTTCCGGATTCATTAGCGCATTGAGCGCGAAATTCTGCTCGCGATTGCGGGCAACGATGCCCCATACGTTATGCCGCTGGTGGGCATAATCCTTGATCGTCTGCAATATCGCAGTCTTGCCGGACACTTCTTTGACCTGTGCATACAGCGGCCGGTCCGCCTCCTGGTAGACGAACTCGTTGACCAGCATGCTCGTGCATAAAGGACCTTGCAGACGATAGTACGTATGGCCGGACTGCTGCCACGATTCCATGCCTTTGCCATGCTTGTCCCAGAAATCCGCGGGCAGCTCACGCGTGCCCGTGTAAAGCATGTCAGTGTCTTCGAGCACCTTATCGTTGAAATAATCCTCGGCGGAAAGACCCAGCGCACGCGCCTTGATGCGCATGTTGATGTCTTTGCTCACGAGAATGACCTGACGCTTGGTGTGCGTGTCCTGCAAATGCTTGGCAACCGCAATGATCTGATTGTCGGCTTTGCCGCTCGCGAGTCCAGGCAGATCGATCGCGATGGGCTGCGTCTGCAGAAACAGCCGTCCCGATGCGGCGCCGCCGTTGCGGTCAACGAGCGCGATGCCCTGCTCGATGTCTGATTCGCTGCCGCTGACAATCTCGTCGAGAAAACGGCTCGTCTGCCGGGCGTTGCGTGCAACCTCGGACATGCCTTTTTTGTTTGCATCGAGCTCTTCGAGCGTGACCATCGGCACGTAGATGTCGTGCTCCTCGAACCGGAACAGGCTGGTCGGGTCGTGCATCAGAACATTGGTATCGAGCACAAAGAGCTTGACGCTGGCGGGCAGGCGCGTGACGACGGAAGCGGGTTTACGCTGGCTCATGGCACTCCTGGAGGATGAAAGACAAGCTACTGAAGAGTTTTTACGAACTCGAGCACTTCCTGCGCGTGGCCCGGCACTTTCACGCCGCGCCATTCGCGGGCGAGTACGCCGGCGCTGTCGAACACGAAAGTAGTGCGCTCGATTCCGCGCACCTGCCGGCCATACATGCTCTTCATCTTGATCACGTTGAAGAGCTTGCACGCTGACTCTTCGGCGTCGGACAGCAGCTCGAAGGGAAAACTCATCTTCGCTTTGAATCCCTCATGCGATTTGAGGCTATCTCGCGAAACGCCGAAGATCGAGCATTTCAGCCTCCTGAACTGCGGGTAGAGGTCGCGAAAGTCCTGGCCTTCGGTCGTGCAGCCGGGCGTGTTGTCTTTCGGATAAAAATACAGGACGACCGGATGGCCGCGTTGCGCGGCGAGACTGAAGCTGGAGTTGCTGGTAGCGGGAAGTTCGAAGTCGCGAAACGGCTGCTGCGCCATGGATGCTATGAAATGTATTCGTGCCTACGATTGTGGGGTAAATGCGCGACCCGCGCAAGGGCGCTCAAGCGCCGTCCGCACCTTCGACCTCGGCCGGCAACACGTCATCCAGAAACGGCTTGCCTTGCACGGCGAGCGTACCCGAGCGACCGGGCACTTCGCCGACAGCGACGTTGTGCCGAGGCAGCGACTGATATTCGAGCGACTCGCAATAACCGCGCAGAGAAACGAGTTCGACACCTGCGTTTCGCCAGCCTTCGAGCAGACGCTCGAACACCGGCGCGAGCTTCATCCCCTCCAACTCGGCATGCAACGTATAGACGTGTCCACAGGTTGTGGGCGCGCTGCTGAGTTCGAGCACACGTTCAGCGACGTTGTCGGGCGTCAGGCCATCAAGACCGATCAATTCATCGAGCGTTGGCAGTGTTGTCGGCAATTGCGGACATGCGATGATTTCCGCGTTCTGAATCGGGATGAATGGATGCGTGCCGCGCATGTCAGAACAGTAATTGAAGCCCAGCCGCTGGGTGAGACGGTACGCATGACGGTTCATCTGCCAGCCGGCAGCCCCATGCACGCGGGCGGGCTCCCCGAAAATTTGTTCGAAGCGAGCGCAGGCACGCTGCATTTCACGCGCGGTCCATGGCGCGTCCTCGTCGACGACATGGTCCTGCCATTTCACATGGTCCCAGGTATGGATGCCGACTTCAAAGCCGGCGTCGCGCACCGAGCGCATGATCGCGGCACACCGGCGCCCGATGTCAGGACCCGGCAACACGGTTCCATAAAGCAGTGTCATCACGCCATAGTGCTCGAGTACCGAAGTTCGAGATATTTTCTGCATGAAGCCCGGCCGCAGCGCGCGTCTGATAGCGCGGCCGGTGTGATCGGCGCCGAGGCTGAAGAGAAAAGTGGCGCCTGCCTGATATTTTTCGAGCAGCTTTACCAATCGTGGCACGCCTGCTCGCGTGCCGCGGTACGTGTCAACATCCACCTTCAGTGCTAACTTCATTTCCGCAAGTTAACGCGGCTGACTACTGACCGGCGAGACAAGCGGTCAATCCATGAGGTTGCGGGCGTCCGCAACATGCGTGCGATACGCATCGAAAATGTGTTTCAGCGCCGTCTTCATATCGACACGGGGCTGCCACTTCAGGTCCTTGCACGTATTGGTAATCCTGGGCACGCGATTTTGCACGTCCTGATAGCCGCTACCGTAGTACGCCGCCGCTGTCGTCTTTACCAGCTGTACTCTCTTGGCGCTGCGTGCATATTCCGGGTACTTGAGCGCGAGATCGACCATCATGCGCGCCAGATCCTTTACCGAGAAGTTGTTTTTCGGATTGCCGATGTTATAGATCTTGCCGTGCGCTACACCGCCGGGATTGTCGATGATCTTCATCAGCGCATCGATGCCGTCGCTGATATAAGTGAACGCGCGTTTCTGCGTGCCGCCATCGACGAGTTTGATATTCTCGCCGCGCACGATGTGTCCGAAGAACTGCGTGATTACGCGCGAACTGCCCTCTTTCGGGGTATGGATGCTGTCGAGTCCGGCGCCGATCCAGTTGAAGGGGCGGAACAGGGTGAAGTCGAGCTTGCCTTCTGCGCCGTACGCCCATATGACGCGATCCATCAGTTGTTTGCTGCACGAGTAGATCCAGCGCTGTTTGGCGATCGGACCGAGCACGAGCTCGGAATTGTCAGGGTCGAATTCCTCGTCACGGCACATGCCGTACACTTCCGACGTTGAGGGAAACAGAATGCGTTTGCGGTACTTCACGCACGAGCGCACGATCGGCAGATTTGCCTCGAAGTCGAGCTCGAACACGCGCAGCGGCTCCTTGACGTAAGTCGCCGGGGTGGCGATGGCAACGAGCGGCAGCACCGTATCGCATTTGCGCACGTGATACTCGATCCACTCCTTATTGATCGTAATGTCGCCTTCGAAGAAATGAAAGCGCGGGTTATCGAGGAGATCGGACACGCGCTCGGTCTGCATGTCCATGCCATAGACGTCCCAGTCCGTCGTCTCGATGATGCGCTGCGAGAGATGGTGTCCGATAAAACCGTTGACGCCGAGTATCAGAATCTTTTTCATCAGGGCTCGATCTGCAAGGGTAGGGAGTTCGTTCCGAAGCGAGTGGAGAAATCGGCGGCGCTGAAGGGCTTGCCGTCGAGCGTCATTTCAATGATGCGCAGCGTAGCGCCATCGGCACACTCCGCGAAGCATACGCCGCGGTCCACATAGACGCGCGGCGCCGTGCGAGCGCCAGCCTGCGATTCGATACGTGTGCTCAGCAGATGCAGCGTGCGGCCGGCAATAACCGTGAAAGCGCCGGGATAAGGAGGTGCGACACCGCGCACGAGATCGTGGATCTCGCGCCCTGAACGTCGCCAGTCAATGCGTCCATCTTCCGGTCTTCGTCCACGGCAATAGGTACCTTTGGACAAGTCCTGCGGTGTTCGCGGCGCCGTACCCGCGATCAAGCCCGGTAAGCTGCGGTCGAGTATGTTTGCGGCAGCCGCTGCCACCTTTTCGAATACTTCGCCGGCGGTCTCATCGGGAAGGATGGGTACTGCCTGTTGCGCGACGATATCGCCGGCATCCGGCTTGACTGTCATGTAATGAAGAGTTGCGCCAGTCTCGCGCTCGCCGTTGATGACCGCCCAGTTAACGGGAACCCGGCCGCGATATTTCGGCAATAGCGAGCCGTGCATGTTGAGCGCACCGCGCGAGGGCGCCTCGAGAAGCGCGGGCGTCAACATATTGCGGTAATAGAATGAAAACAGGAAATCCGGCTGCAGCGCGCGCACGCGATCGACCACTGCGGGAACGTTTGAGTCGTCCGGCGCAATCACGTCGAGGCCGTGCCCGGCAGCAAGCTTAGCTACGCTTCTGAACCAGATGTGCTCTGCAGGATTGTCCTCATGAGTGACAACGAGGGTGACGTTTACGCTGTGCCGCAGCAGGACTGACAGGCAGTTGTAGCCGACATCATGGTAAGCGAAGACAACAGCCGTCGTCATGACGCAGCGGTGTCATCGGCGACCGCGCCGGTCATTTGGACTGAGGCACAAGCCGGGCCGCGTCGTGGGCGGGGCGGCCGCTCGAAAGGTCACGCGCGGCAAAGCTGTCGACATCCGACTCGAGGACCGCCTGCACGACGTAACGTGGCCGGCTGCGCACTTGCTGGTACATACGGCCCACGTACTCGCCGAGCAGGCCCAAGCCGAAAAGTACCAGACCCGTCAGAAAGAACTGCAGCACGTCACGGTCCCACAGCGCCAGCACGCCTTCCCGCATCGTGTCGGCGGCTATCCAGCGCTGGATGATGATACCGATGTAAACGACAGCCGATACCAGCGCTACGAACATGCCGAGCAGCGAAAAAACCTGCAGCGGAACGATCGAAAAACCGGTGACCAGATCGAAGTTCAGTCTGAGCAGGCTGTAGATAGAATATTTCGACTCTCCGGCGGCGCGCTCTTCATGTGCAACTTCGATTTCGATTGGACTACTCGCATAAGTGTATGCAAGCGCCGGTATGAACGTATTCACTTCGCAGCTTACTTTGATCGCGTCGACAATCTGACGATCGTAGGCGCGCAACATGCAGCCTTGATCTGTCATGCGGATCTTCGTGATGCGCTCGCGCAGCCAGTTCATGGCCTGTGATGCGCAGCGGCGGAAAACGGTGTCCTGGCGATTCCGGCGGATCGTGCCAACGTAGTCGTGACCGGCGTCCATGGCAACCAGCAGGTTGCCGATTTCTTCAGGCGGGTTCTGCAAATCCGCATCAAGTGTGACGACTCGTGCGCCGCGGCAATATTCGAAGCCCGCCATGATGGCCATGTGCTGTCCGAAGTTCGCGCTGAACAATATGACGCGCGTGACGTCGGGGCGTCGCTGGAATTGTTCGCGCAGTACCGCTGGCGAGCGATCCCGGCTACCGTCGCTCACGAACAGCACCTCATAGTTCACATTAAGGCTGTCGAGAGCCGGATACAGACGCCCGAAGAGCAGCGGCAGCGTCTGTTCTTCGTTATAGACAGGAATAATGACGGAGAGAATTGGCGCGGTCATGATGGCGACATCGAGTTCGTGCGTATGTTACCCGATGCGTTGTGCACGCGTCGACTCGATGCAGCCGCATCATGCGGAAACATCATGCAGCCGCATGATGCACGTTACGAGCGTGCAACGATGAAAACGCCGAGGATGATAATTGCGATACCGGCGAGCCGCAGCGGGGTGACGGCTTCACCGAACAAATACGATGCGGCAAGCGCGTTAACCACATAACCGACAGACAGCAATGGATAAGCGATGCTCACTTCGACTCTCGAGAGCGCCATGATCCATACCACCACACTGATGACGTAGCACGTCAGTCCGCCGATGATGTGAGGCTCGGTCGCGAGCTTCCAGCCAACAGGAACGATGTTGTCGCGGCTGAACTCAAACACACCGACGCTGTTGGTGCCGGCCTTGAGCAGCAGCTGAGCCCCCGCGTTTAGCAGCACACCGGTCATCAGCAGCGCAAGACTGGTCGCATTCATGACTTACTCCTTACTACGGGCTGGCGTGCGCACGAAGACGCGCTCGGTGTCACGCACGATCAATTGCATAGGCAGGCCGGCGTGCCGGAGTTCGTCGTACGTTTCAAGTCCCATAACCGCTAGCGCGTAATCGTCGTGGCGCCAGCGGCGCTCGAATTCCGCCAGCGTCGGTATCCATAATTGCGGCTCGTGCTCGAGACCGTACGCCATCTCATCTTTATACTCGACGAGTGTCACTGTGCGATCGATGTAGAACGGCAGTGTCTGCTCGTAAGTGCGCACGCTATAGAACGGTATGCCGGGCTTGAGGTACGGTTTCAGCTCCTGTGCCGCATGATAAGTTGAATGCGCCGGCGACAGGCTGTCCTCGCTGGCAACGAATAACTGCCACGCGATCAGGCTGCAAAACGCGCACGTGACGATCGCCTGACGAACATGTCCGCGCCAGCTTAGCCATGCCGACGCCGCCACGCCGGCCAACGACGTCCCCGCGCCTGCAAATAACCACGGCATCTGGTTCTCATACAACGACGCTGGCAGCGCATCGCTGGCGAGCCGCGGCGTAAACGGCACTGCAGCCAGTCCGGCCGCAGCCAGCACGGCCACCGGCATGAGCTGCCACGCAAGCCGGCGGCCGTCGACCGTTGCGAGCCGTGCACCGAGGAGCAGGGCAAGCGCAGGGAACATCGGGAGGATGTATGAAGGCAGTTTCGAACCGGACAGCGAAAAGAATACAAACATGAAGCCGGCCCACACCAGCGAAAAGAGCGCAGCATCGAATTCGTTAGCTTCACGTGTCCGCCTGCAGGCTGCTGTCACGGCATCGACGAGTGTTACCGTCCAGGGCAGCATCCCGGCAATCAGTATCGGAATGAAAAAATACCAGGGTTGATAGCGCTGATGAATCGTGCTTGTATAGCGTTGGAGATGTTCGTGCACAAAGAAAAACCACGGAAACTCGGGGTTCCGGATTGAGACTGCGATAAACCACGGTGCGCATACAGCAATAAATAAGAGGCCGGCAGTCGCCAGGTGGAGCTTTCGGAGCAGAGCGATATCACGCTTGATGAGCATGTACAGCACCACAATCGCCCCGGGCAGTACGATGCCAATGAGACCTTTGCTGAGGACGGCCAGCGCACACCCGATGGCCGCAATATTTATCCATAGCCGGTTGGTAGCTGCGTCGGCGCGCGGATCGAGACCGAGTACTATTCCCGCGAAAGCAACTGTCAGGAAAAACGAAAGCCCCATATCCAGCGTGAGTATGTGGCCGAGCGCCGCATACAGGAGACTGCTGGCGAGTACCATGGCCGTGTAGAGGCCCGCAGCGCGACCGAATACATGTGCACCAACGACAAACATCAAAAGTACGCCGCAGAAACCCGTCACGGCCGGCCATATTCGCGCCGTCCACTGGTGTTCACCGAAGGCTTTGTACGCACCAGCCGTCGCCCAGTATTGCAGCGGCGGCTTTTCGAAATACTTGATGCCGTTGAGCCGCGGCGTTATCCAGTCGCCGCTTTGCGCCATGTAGCGCGGGATTTCCGAATAGCGGCCTTCATCGCTGAGCGACAGCTTACGGTATTCGAGATTCGCGCCCCAGATAAGGACCGCGAAGAAGAGCATAAGCCACCAGCCGCGTTGCGCAGTATCGGCTTTCGCCGCGGCAGGGTGGGGAGGAAGACTGCTCAAATGGGAGGAAATTATAGCATCGCTGCCTGCAACACCTTGCTAGCGCGGCATGCAGCGCCCGTATTTCGTATGATACTCAGCGGTGGATTACTTTGCCATTCCCGCACAGCTCGCGGCGAGTTGCTCGAACTCGGCGTCGCTCGCTTCGGTAAGCTTCATGACGGCAGCATGCGTAAGCCGCGGATAGTGCTTCAACGTTGAGCGCGTGTAAGCGGGATCGTAGTGGAGTTCAAGCAATTCACGCACAAGTGTGTCGCCATCGCGCGCGGCAGCCATCGCCTGCCAGGAACTGATGCGCGCTTGCCCGTAGATTGAAACCAGGCAATCGAGCTGCTTCGACATCAAAGCGGGATCCGCGACGAAATGCTGATATTCGTCATGCAGAATTTTCACACGCAACGCCATCGACGCCTCGACCCGTATGCAGTCCGCTTGCCACATGGCGGCGATTACCGCTTCGGGAACGCGCAGCCGGCCGATCCGTTTGCTCTCGGCCTCGACGAAGACGGGCTTCGCAGGGTCAAACTTGCGCAACTGCGCCCATATCAGACTTTCGAACATTTTCTGCGACGGTTGTGGTTCATCAGGCAGATTGCCCAGCACCGAACCACGATGTGCCGCCAGCGCTTCAAGGTCGAGCACCTGCGCGCCGTCTGCCTGGACCGCACGCAGCAGCCGGCTTTTGCCGGATCCGGTTAGTCCGCAGATCACATGCCAATTGAATTTCGCAGGCCCGGTTTCAAGATCGGCGATCACGGCGCGGCGGTATGTTTTGTAGCCGCCGTCGAGCCGGTCTGCACGCCATCCGATCTGGCGGAGAACTTCGGCGAGCGAGCTGCTGCGCGTGCCGCCGCGCCAACAATAAATGACGGGTCGCCAGTTACGGTCGCGGCTTGCGAATGTAGTCTCTACGTGGTTCGCGATATTGCGTCCGACGAGCGCAGCGCCGATTTTCTTGGCCTCGAATGAAGACACCTGCTTGTATATGGTGCCGACGCGCGCGCGTTCCGCATCGTTCAGCACCGGGCAATTGAGAGCGCCGGGGATATGGTCTTCGGCAAATTCGGACTCTGACCTTACGTCGATAACCTCGTCAAATTCGCCGACTTGTGCTACGGTGACCGCTTCACTGTTGCGCAAAAAAAAGACCTCGATGAAACCGATGGATCTGCAAAAGATCAGGCTGACCGCATTTTCCCACGGCGGCGGATGAGGCTGCAAACTGCCGCCAGCGTTGCTGGGGGAATTGCTTTCTAAGACGCCCCTCGCAGGTGCGTACCCTGATTTGCTGGTCGGTAGCGAGTCGAGTGACGACGCCGCTGTTTATCGCATCAATGATGAGCAGGCGGTTGTCGCGACCACGGATTTTTTTCTGCCGATCGTCGATGATCCTTACGACTTCGGGCGCATTGCGGCGACCAATGCAATCTCCGACGTATACGCAATGGGTGCAAAGCCGCTGTTCGCGCTTGCACTCGTCGGCATGCCGGTTGGAAAACTGCCTGTCGGCGTGATGCAGCAGATACTCGCGGGCGGACAGGCCATATGTGCGAGCGCCGGTATTCCGGTCGCCGGCGGTCATTCCATCGATAACCCGGAACCAATCTACGGACTCGTCGCCATTGGTCTGGTACACCCCTCACATATCAAGCGCAACAGTCGCGCATGCGAGGGCGACGTGCTGATTCTCGGCAAGGCGCTCGGCGTGGGAATCTTGAGCGCGGCGCTGAAAAAGGGCGAACTGCGAGATAAGGCCTATGAGCAAATGGTGGAAACCACGACTCAACTCAACACACCGGGTATCGCGCTGGCGCAATTGCCGGCAGTGCATGCGATGACAGATGTGACGGGTTTTGGACTCCTCGGCCATCTGCACGAGATCTGCCGCGGGTCCAACTTGCATGCAGATATCAGGTTCGATGCGCTACCGATACTGTCGGCAGCGCGACATCTCGCTCAGGACGGTTACGCGACCGGCGCGTCCGAGCGCAACTGGATGAGCGTCGAGCCGTATACCGCGTTGCCTGCATCGATGCCGGACTGGCAGAAGAAACTGCTGACCGACCCGCAGACGAGCGGCGGTCTGCTCGTTGCCTGCGCAGCGGATTCAGCCGCGAGCGTGCTCGAGATCTTCAGGCAGCAAGGATTTTCTTACGCGCGTGACATCGGGAGACTGAGCGCCGGTCCTTCTACTATCACGGTGACCTAGCGCTGCTGCTAACGCGTTGTTACCGCCGGTCTCACGAGCAACGGCTGCAAGTGCGGCCACACGGTATCCAGCATTGGCCGTTGTGCTGCAGCGGTCGGGTGTATGCCATCGGGTTGGAACATCGCGCGATTCTCCGCGAAGCCCTCGAACAGGAACGGCGCTAACGCGACGCGTTTTGATTTCGCAATATCCTCGTACACCGAGCGGAACTTTTGTTCGTACTCACTGCCGTAGTTGGGCGGCACGCGCATGCCCAGCAGCAGAACCGAACTCTGGTATTTGCGCACTTCAGCGATCATCGCGGACAGGTTCGCGCTGATATCAGCGGCCCGCGCACCGCGGAGTGCGTCGTTCGCGCCGAGCTCGAGAATGACGATTTGCGGTTTATGCTGAGCGAGCGCCGCGGGAAGGCGGTTCTTGCCGCCGGTAGTCGTCTCGCCGCTGAGACTCGCATTCGCGACCTTATAATCGTAGTGCTCAGCCTTTAGACGTTCTCGCAGCAGATCTACCCAGCCTGTGCCTTGCGGAAGCCCATATCCGGCGGAAATGCTATCGCCGAATACGAGAATCGTCGGTGCAGCTCGTGCAATACCCACAGTGGCACACAGCAGAACAAAAAGGAAAGTACGCAGCATGGAAGGAGAATCAGGCGCGCCCATTGTGCAGGCAATCGGGTTGACCAAGCAAGTGGCGATGTCTGACACGCAGCTCACAATTCTCGATGACGTGAGCTTCGATGTTGCATCCGGCGAGGCAGTCGCAATCGTTGGCGCATCAGGCTCGGGCAAGTCAACGTTGTTGGGCCTGCTGGCGGGACTCGACACGCCGAGCTCGGGTGTTGTTCGCATCGATGGCGCTGATTTATTCGAGCTCGATGAGGACGGCCGCGCTGCGTTGCGTGCGCAGTGGGTCGGTTTTGTCTTTCAATCATTTCAGTTGCTGCCCGCCTTGACGGCGCTCGAAAATGTGATGCTGCCGCTCGAGCTTGCCCGTGCGGACGATGCGCGCGCGAAAGCGCATAGCATCATCGAACGCGTCGGCCTCACCGCGCGCGCCGCTCATTATCCGCGACAACTGTCCGGCGGCGAGCAACAGCGCATCGCTCTTGCG